>VFSW01011721.1_pt1 | contig 12284 bp, 10 predicted proteins | sample 5358111 | NCBI WGS metagenome assembly VFSW01 (sample SAMN11554181, study PRJNA540505) | mine drainage metagenome | isolation source: sediment from site ElyBrook_90M | place: USA: Ely Copper Mine, Vershire, VT | collected 2017
CGCAATCGACCGCCGTCGTGTGCAGTGATAGTGATGCGCCCGGCGAGATCGGCGATCTCTATCGTCTATTCGTAGTGCTGCAGTATTCCGACAAACCCGTGGTGACCGGATCGTTCTCCGCCGCCGGTCTGCAAGGCATGATCGACTTGCTTGTCGCCGACCGCGGCGGCCCAGAAAAGTTGCGGCAACAGCCGCGGGCGATATTCGATGTCTGTCCCTCGCCGCCGTTGAACTGGTCGGAGTTCGGCTCGCACAACCTGCTCGATCTGGCGCGCGCCGGTGTGCCCGCGGAAATTGTTTCCATGCCGCTGGCCGGCGGCACGGCTCCCGTGACGCTGGCCGGTTCCGTGACGCAGCACGCCGCCGAAGCGCTGGCTGGCATCACGCTGCACCAACTGGCAGGACCGGGCTCTCCTATCGTCTGGGGCGGCGCTCCCGCCATTTTCGACATGCGTACCGGAGGCGCACCGATGGGCGCGGTGGAAACCGCCATGCTTAACATGGCCTGCGCGGAAGTCGGCAAATCTCTGGGACTGCCCACCCACGGCTATCTGGTTGCCACCGATTCGAAATTCGTGGATGCGCAGGCTGGCGCCGAGAGCGCCCGCTCCGCAATGCGCGGCGCGCTCACGGGGAGCAACATGATTGCGGGAGCGGGCATGACCGAGGCGCTCGCCTGCCATAGTGTGGAAAAGCTGGTCAGCGACGCCGAGTCGATTGCCTCCGCCTATCGCCTGGTACGAGGCGGTGAAGTGCGCGACGATGTCCGCGAGACGCTGGCCACCGCCATGTTCGCGCAAACCGGACTCTCTGGAGGATTTCTCAAACTAAAGGAAACGCGCGCGTTTTTTCGCAAAGAGCAGTATCTCCCCTCCCCGGTCATCGACCGCAGCGCGCGCGGCTCGGAGCCGCCCACCGATGTCTTCACGCGAGCCCGCGCCCGAGTCGACGAATTGCTAGGCGCCTACCAGAAGCCGTCTCTTCCCGAAAACCTGCTGCGGAAGTTTCAAGCAATCGTCGAGCGCGAGACCAAGAAAGCAGGAGTAACCGCTGGCACCTAGTGATCTGCTCAAGAATAAACTTCGATTCGCCAGATCGTCTTGCGAAGGCTTAAGAATCCGGCGCCGCCCGTGATCTCAAGGTTGTTGATCTCCCCCACCGTTGACGCTTCTGCATCATGTTTCCCCCGTAGTCGCTTATACTGTCAAGCCACATTGAATAAATGGCGGTTCACCGCAGCTTGAAGCGAAAATGCAAGTTTTATCAGATTTTTTCAGCGGCGTTTCCCTGGCAGCCTCACAGGACAGAGAAGTGGGAGGAACACGATCGCATTCCTGGGAATTGATATCGGTACCGGTGGGACTCGTGCTCTGATCATCGACCACGAAGGCCGGGTGCTCGCTTCGGCATCGGAGGACCACGCGCCCTTCTCATCTCCTCATCTGGGCTGGGCAGAGCAGGATCCGCGAGATTGGTGGCGAGCATGCGTACTCGCCGTTCGGTCCGTCCTCCACCGGGCCGGCATCGGACCCGAGCAAGTCGCCTGCTTAGGTTTCTCCGGGCAGATGCACGGCGCAGTCCTGCTGGACGCAAGTGACGAAGTTATCCGTCCCGCCCTCCTCTGGTGCGACCAGCGCACCTCACCACAGGTTGAGGAACTGGAGACGCTTTTCGGTTCTGAACGGTTGATTCATCTCACCTGCAATCCGCCACTCACCAATTTCACGTTGACCAAGTTGCTCTGGGTGCGAGAAAACGAGCCGGCCAACTGGCAACGCGTTGCGCACGTCATGTTGCCTAAAGATTACGTGCGCTTTCGACTCACCGGCGAGCGCGCGATCGACGTAGCGGATGCTTCCGGCACGCTTCTACTCGACGTAGGGCGGCGTGTATGGTCTCGCGAAGTATTACGCACGACCGGAATCGAACCCCATCTGCTTCCCCAACTCTACGAATCGCAATCCGTGTGCGGCGCAATTTCCTCCCGCGGCGCAGCGGAAACTGGTCTTAAACCCGGAACGCCGGTCGTGGCCGGGGCCGGTGACCAGTCGGCGGGTGCAATTGGCACGGGGATTGTTCGTCCCGGAATGGCGAGCGCGACCATTGGTACGTCGGGGGTCGTCTTTGCTGCTACGGACTCAGCCGTTCTGGATCCGCACGGACGGCTCCATACTTTCTGCCATGCTATCCCTGGACGCTGGCATGTGATGGGAGTTACACAGGCCGCGGGTCTGTCGCTCCGTTGGTTTCGAGACCGCTTCGGAGCGGCCACAAAGGAACACCAGGATCCCTACGAACAATTATGCGAGGAAGCCGCCGCAGCGCCTCCGGGGGCCGATGGTGTTTTTTGGGCGCCGTACCTCATGGGTGAACGTACTCCGCACAACGATCCACAGGCTCGCGCCGCCTTGGTTGGACTCTCAGCTTTTCACACTCGCGCTCATGTCATCCGCGCCATCCTGGAAGGCGTAGCCTTCAGCTTGAAAGATACATTCACGATCTTTCAGGAGCTGAATATTCCAGTCGAACGCATCCGGCTCGGCGGCGGCGGGGCCCGTTCCAGCCTGTGGCGCCAAATTCAGGCCGATATTTATGGCCACGCGGTGGAAATAGTGGAAGCAGAACAGGGAGCCGCATTTGGTGCAGCGATTCTGGCAGGCGTCGGCGCGGGGAACTGGCAATCGGTGGACCAAGCGTGCGATGCGTTCGTTCGTGTTGCTGTCGAGCTCAAACCCGATCCGCAGCGCGCAGCCGCTCTCAGCCGGGCCTATCAAATCTATCGCCGGATCTATCCTTCCCTTCGCCAGATTGAGAACAGCCGCACCGAACTCATCATTTAGCGGAAAAGCTGTACGTGGTTTCGGTTCGATACGTTTCGCCCGGATGCAGAATCACCGATGGAAAATTCGAACGATTGACTGAATCCGGATAGTGCTGCGTTTCCAGACACAGAGCGGAGTGCTTCCCGTAGATGACTCCATGCTTGCCCCGAATGGACCCATCCAGAAAATTGCCGGAGTAAAACTGCACCCCAGGTTCGGTAGTCCAGACTTCCATCTGCCGGCCGGATAGAGGATCGTAGACTCGGGCCGCAAGCTTGAATTTGCCGGGCTCTCCCATGACGAAGTTGTGATCGTACCCTCCGGGTTCGCCCTTCATCTCCGCGATGTGGGCGCCAATCGCGGTAGGCCGCGTGAAATCCATCGGAGTGCCCTTCACCGACTTGACCTCGCCCGTAGGAATCAAGGTGTCATCGACGGGCGTGTAGGTCTCCGCCGCCAGATACAACACCTCTCCCAATATGTCGTTTCCTGCTCCACCGAGATTGAAATAGCTGTGGTTCGTGAGATTCACGGGAGTGGCTTTATCAGTCGCCGCCGTATATTCCAGCTTCAGTTCGTTGCTGTTGGTCAAACGGTAGGTCACCGTTACCGATAGATTTCCCGGGAACCCCTCGTCTCCGTCCGGACTGACATAAAGGAACCGCACCCCCTCAGCATCGGGCGAGTGCAACGGTTCCGCTTTCCAGACAACGCGGCTGAGATCGTGCGAACCACTATGCAGATTGTTCGGAGGATTGTTGATCTCCAGCGAATATTCTTTGCCGTCAAGCGTGAACTTGCCTTTCGCAATCCGATTCGCAACCCGTCCCACCGTGGCGCCAAACCACGGGTGATTGCCCAGGTAGCCCTGCAGGCTGTCAAATCCAAGAACAACGTCGCCCATTTTCCCTGAGCGATCGGGCATCCAAAGCTCAGTTAACGTTGCGCCGTAGGTCAACACCTTGGCGGTGGCTCCGTGTGCGTTCTTGAGGACGAACATCTCGACCTTGGTACCGTCGTCCAGGGTTCCAAACTGGCTCGTTTCCACCTTGGCCTCCGTCTGAGCTTGACCATGTTCTTGGGCCCAAACCGTGTACGACAAATCACCGGCGGTTGCAGCCACAAACATCAGACTCCCAGCGATTAAGCAGATTGTCGCGCGGATGAATCGCATAGCCGAATTGTAATTGCCGCACGATACGCGTAGCGAATGATGTCATGGTTCGGTAGCGGCTTAGCTTCGACTCGCTTTGAAAGGGAACGGCTTCAGCCGTGCCGTTATTGCCACAAAATCAATGCGGCTTTCGCCGCCGGGGGAAACGTGTCTTCAACTGATTCACTACCCATTGGTTCGGTGGCGGCTCAGTTTTGGAAAGGACACGAGATCATGAACCACGAAGGACGCGAAGCAGCACGAAGGCTTTCCTCTCAAAACTCGCCCCAGGGTTGCTGCGCAGGCACCCGGTCGAAGCAATCCGGATGGCCCTTCTTCAAAGACCATATGAGCAAACGTTTACGGAACTCACGTCGTGCGGCGTCCAACGGCTCCACAGAGGAATTACCGCTTGACAAGCTATCGCAGCGGCACTATCGTTTCGGGCTGTCCAAAGATTATGTGTCTGAAAGGGGGGTTGTTGAAGAGAGTGAGTAAACGTTTACTTTGCTTGCGCAGAGGCGCAACTGGTGTTGCGGTGGAGACTGTAAAATGCCTGCCTGCTTACGCCGTCGGCTATCGCGGGCCGCGAAGTCGCAGTGGGTTGAATTAGCTCGGGATTCCATGGACATCCGCGAAATCGCCAAGCGTGCCAAAGTTTCGACCGCCACCGTCTCGCGGGCTATCAATCGCGTGCCAACCGTCAATCCGACGCTTGCCCGGCGCGTTTGGAAAATTGTCGACGAGCTTGGATACTATCCCAACACCCAGGCCCGGGCGCTGGTTTCCGGACGCAGCCGCATCTTCGGGCTCATCGTTTCTGAAATCATCAACCCTTTCTTTCCCGAGATAGTCCAGATGTTTGAGACCATTGCCGTCCAGCACCGCTATGAAATTCTCCTGACGTCCACGGTCCACGATCCCAACCGGATGGAGACTGCGGTTCGACGCATGATCGAGCGCCGAGTCGATGGCGTCGCCGTCATGACCTTCGGCATGGAAGAACTCCTGCTTGAAGACTTGAAGGTCCGCAACGTGCCACTCGTATTTGTGGACGTAGGACCGGCTCGGCCACGAGTCAGTAACATCCGGATTGACTATCTTCACGGTGTTCGGCAAGCAGTACAGCATCTGGCCGCGCTCCGTCATGAGCGGATCGCCTTCATCACTGGCCCCCTGAATTTCAGATCGGCGCTCGCCCGCAAGGATTCGTTTTTGCGGGCCATGAAAGAAATCGGACTCGCGGTGAATCCCAGCCTGATCGTCGAGGGGGATCACACGCTTGAAGGTGGCATGCGCGCGATGGCCACGCTGCTCAAAGGCGCCCTGCGGCCAACTGCGATCATGTGCTCCAACGACATGACGGCGATCGGCGTGATGCGGCAGAGCTACGAGGAAAAGATTTCGATTCCGCGCGACCTGTCGATCGTCGGTTTTGATGACATTCGCATGGCCCAGTTCATCCTCCCCCCGCTCACCACCATACAGATGTCCCAGGCCGAACTGGGGCGGCTTGCCTTTCACGCTCTCTTGGCCGAAGTCGAGCGCGAAACGCCCGCGCCTCATGGCACGGAATATGTTTTGCAAACCAGCCTCGTTCTTCGCGAATCCACGGCAAGGGCACCGGAATTGACAATGCGAACCCAGCGTCACGGAGATCGATGAAATGCTTTTGAGAAAATTGCGAGAAGAAGTCTTGGAAGCAAATCTCGAACTGGTCCGCCGGGGACTCGTGCTCTACACGTTCGGCAATGCCAGCGGGATTTCGCGTAAGGATGGACTGGTCGCCATCAAACCCAGCGGCGTGCCTTACGAAAGCCTCGGCCCCGAACACATGGTGATCACCAAGCTGGACGGCGAGATTGTCGAGGGCGACCTGCGGCCTTCTTCCGATCTGCCCACGCATTTGGAGATTTACAAGAGTTTTCCGAATGCCGGCGGCGTGGCGCATACCCATTCTGAATTTGCCACCGCCTGGGCGCAAGCGCAGCGCCCCATCCCCTGTCTTGGCACCACGCACGCCGACTATTTTCATGGCGAAGTTCCGGTGACCCCTGTCCTGACCCCCGAAGAGATTGGCTCCGACTACGAAAAGAATACCGGGCTCGCCATTTGCCGCTACTTTCGCGGGCGCAATCCGGATGCAATTCCCGCAGTCCTCGTCGCTTCGCACGGACCCTTCTGCTGGGGAGCAACTGCGGGCGCGGCGGCGCATAACGCTGCCATCCTCGAATCGATCGCCCGAATGGCCTACTACACCGTTACTCTAGCCGATGCTCAACCGGTCTCCCGGGCGCTTCACGACAAACACTTTCTGCGCAAACACGGGCACGGGGCTTACTACGGGCAGGTGAAATCGCAATGATTTCTATGGCAGTCCTGGCCGCAACCACCCTGGTGCACCTCTCACCGGTGGACCTCGTCATCATCGTCTTCTATTTCGCGCTCGTCTTGGCGATTGGGCTCTACCTGAAGGAACAGGCCAACACCGGCGAAGACTTCTTCATGGCGGGACGCGAAATGACCGCATGGGTGGCGGGGTTGGCGTTCTTGTCGGCCAACCTGGGATCGCTTGAACTGATGGGCTGGGCCGGCAATGCCTACAAGTACGGCATTCTCGCCGCCCACTGGTATTGGATCGGCGCGATTCCGGCGATGCTGTTTCTGGCTCTCGTCATGATGCCGTTCTACCACATCTGCAAAACGCACTCCGTTCCCGGATATCTCAAACTCCGCTTTGGACATGGAAGCCAGACGCTCTCCTCGCTTTCATTCGCTTTCATGACCGTGCTCATGAGCGGCATCAACATGTACGCCATGGCGGTCGTGATGCGAGTCGTGCTGGGATGGGACATCCACTTCAGTATTTGGGTTTCGTCCATTACCGTCGCCGTCTATGTCGCGCTCGGCGGCCTGCGGTCGGCCATCTTCAATGAAGTGCTTCAGTTCTTTCTGATCTGGGCGGGCGCGCTGCTGATTCCCATCCTGGGGTTGGTAGAGGCGGGAGGCTGGAGCGGCCTCAAACTTCGCATCGTGCAGAATCTCACGGAACAGCATGTAGCGAATCCCGGAGCTTATACGCATCTCTGGTCGACTCTCGGCGATTTCGGAAACAATCCGATGGGCATTAACTGGATTGGCATTGTCTTTGGACTGGGCGCTGTGATCTCGATGGGTTACTGGACCACCGACTTTCTCGTGGTGCAGCGCGTCTTGTCGGCAAAAGACTTGCGCTCGGCGGAATTGGCTCCGATCATTGGCGCCGCGTTCAAGATGATGGTGCCGTTCATCGTGATTCTTCCCGGACTCCTTGGCCTGGCATTGCTGCGCGATCCTCATACGGGCAATTTGCTGCGCCTCGTGCCTGGCGATCAGGCATGGTCGAGTGCGGGCCAGGCGCAAGGATTGCACAGTTATGACGAGGTTCTGCCCCTGATGCTCGCACGCTATTGCGGCCCCGGTCTGCTCGGTCTCGGCATCACTGCTCTGATCGCCGGTTTCATGTCGGGCATGGCAGGCAATGTGAGCGCGTTCGCCACGGTCTGGACCTATGACATCTACGGCGCGCTGATCAACAAAAATGCCTCCGACGCCTCGAAGGTCCGCATGGGCCGCTGGTGCACGCTGCTCGGCGTGGCCGTCAGCATCGGAACCGCATACCTTGTAATGCAGGCGCAAAGCATCATGGACTACGTCCAGGCCCTCTTCAGCTTTTTCATCGCGCCTCTATTTGGCACCGTCTTGCTGGGCATGTTGTGGAGAAGGGCCACGCCGGCGGGCGGCTTCTGGGGACTTTTCGCCGGAACGCTGTCTTCAATCGGAATGTATGCCTGGGTGAAGGTCGATCCGGGTGCGGTACGCTACGTGGCTCTTTCTTTGCGCGCCCAGGATCAGGCGCAGAACATGTTTCGCGCGCTTTGGTGTTGGCTGGTCTGTGTGCTGGTCACCTTCGTTGTAAGTCTCGTGACCCGGCCCAAACCGGACGCGGAGTTGACCGGGCTCGTCTACGGGCTGACCCCAATTCCGCGCACAGAAAACGTTTCGCTCTTCCACCGCCCGCTGTTCTGGGGAACCGTAGTGGCCACTGTTTTTGTGACGCTGAACATCGCTTTTTGGTAGGTAAAGAAAGAATGAAATCCGGCGGCTCATTATCAATCTGGCTGTTCATTGGCGTCTCGATGCTGGTCAATGGAGCGCTCATCTGCGCGACCGGGATCTACGAGCTTGCATCGCCTCCAGAAAATCGCGTCGTGCTCTATGACCTGCACGCCAACATCTGGGGGGGCGGCGTTTTACTCATTCTAGGCATTCTGTATTGCCTGCGTTTTTCGCCGGCACGGGAACGCTCACGGCGTGCGGGCAGCTTGCAGTAGTTCAACTTCGCATATAGAGAGGCATTTTTATGTCCCAGAAGAAAATGACGATGGGCGTGATCGTGGGGAATCGCGGCTTTTTTCCCGACCATCTGGCCAAAACCGGGCGCGAAGAAATGCTGCGCGCTATCGAGAAGGCCGGTATGGACAGCGTGGTCTTGGGTCCGGAAGAAAGCAAGCACGGTGCCGTCGAGACGCACGAAGAGGCAAAACGCTGTGCCGCGCTGTTCCAGAAAAATCGGGACCGCCTCGATGGCGTGATTGTCGCTCTGCCCAACTTCGGCGACGAACGCGCCATCGCCGACACACTCCGCCTCGCGCGACTCAACGTGCCCGTGCTCGTGCAGGCCACGCCCGATACGCCCGGCAAGATGACGATCGCCTCCCGGCGCGACAGCTTCTGCGGAAAGATGTCGGCCTGTAACAACCTCAGGCAATATGGAGTTCCCTATTCCCTCACCCGCCTGCATACGGTGAGCCCCGGCTCCGGCGAATTTCAGAACGACCTGGCGTGGTTTGCCTCCGTCTGTCGAGTGGCCAACGGCCTCCGCAACTTGCGCGTTGGCAGCATCGGCGCCCGGCCGACCGCCTTTAATACCGTGCGTTACAGCGAAAAGCTGCTCGAGGCCCAGGGTATTTCGGTCGAGACGCTCGATTTGTCGGAAATCTTCGGCCGCATCGGGCGTTTGAAAGATTCCGACTCAGCGGTCGAGGCCAAGCTCGGCGAGATCCGCAAGTACGTCACGACAAGCGGCATTCCTGAAGCTGCGCTCATCAAGATGGCGAAACTCGGCGCCGTTATTGACGGCTGGATGAAGGCGACCGACGTCACCGTGACGGCCGTGCAGTGCTGGACTTCGATGGAAGAGTTCCTGGGCGTGGTGCCCTGCACCATCATGAGCATGATGAGTAACAACCTGATCCCCAGCGCTTGCGAAGTTGATGTCTGTGGAACGATCAGCATGCACGCCCTCGCCCTGGCCTCCGAAACTCCCAGCGCCCTGCTCGACTGGAATAACAACTATGGCGACGATCCCAACAAGGCGGTCTGCTTCCACTGCAGCAACCTTCCCAAACATTTCTTTCAGGACGTCCGCATGGACTTCCAGGAAATCATCGCGGGAACCGTGGGTAAAGAAAACACATTCGGAACTTGCGTTGGCCGCGTGAAAGCTGGCGCGATGAGCTTTGCGCGATTCTCGACCGACGACACCGCGGGCGTCTTGCGCGGATACAGCGGCGAGGGCGCATTCACCAACGATCCGCTGAATACATTTGGCGGTGCCGGTGTCGTCGAAATTCCACGCCTGCAAAATCTTCTCCACTTCATTTGCGAAAACGGCTTTGAGCATCACGTGGCGGCTAATTTTTCTACCGTGTCCGCTGCCATCCATGAAGCCACCACCCGATATCTGGGCTGGCAAATGCACCGGCACGGGAATTAGGGGCACAACATGGCCATCGTCGCCGGAGTTGACTTCGGTACGCTCAGTGTCCGCACTTCGATCGTGGATAGCGATCGCGGGCTGATCGGTTCGGCCGTCTGCGAGTACCCGCTCCTTCGCAAACGCGAAGACCCGGATTTCGCCACCCAGTCGCATGACGATCATATGCGCTCACTTGCCGATGCCACGCGGCGCGCCGTGAAAGAGGCCGGCATTTCGGGGGATGAGGTCGCGGCCATCGCCCTGGACACCACCGGTTCAAGTGTGATTCCGGTAGGCGCAGGGCTGCATCCGCTCGACGATTACTACCTCTGGTGCGACCACCGTGCCAAACACGAGGCCGCCGAGATCACTCAGTTGGCCACTGAGGAAGGACTCCATGCGCTCCAGTGGTGCGGCGGAGTTTATTCGTCCGAGTGGGGGTTTGCCAAACTGCTGCATTGGCTGCGTCACAATCCTGCCAAGCGCAGCCAGTTCGTGACCGCTTTCGAACACTGCGATATGGTCGCCGCCACACTTTGCGAAATCACCGATCCGCGCCAGGCCAGTCGCAGTATATGCGCGATGGGTCACAAGTGGATGTGGAATGCCGGTCTCGGAGGTCTCCCGCCGGAAAAATTCCTCGCAAAAGTGGATCCGCTGCTTGCCGGTATTCGCGCCAAACTCGACGGACTGTACGCCACTTCCGACCGGATCGCCGGCCACCTGTCTCCCTTCTGGGCCGAGCAGCTTGGTTTGCGCGCCGGCATCCCCATTCCCGTAGGCGCATTCGACGCGCATTGGGACGCCATCGGCGCCGGAGCCCAGGAAGGCGATGTGGTGAATGTGGTCGGAACCTCCACTTGCATCATCGCCTACGTCAAGCATGCGGCACTGATTCCCGGAGTCTGCGGCGTCGTGCAGGGCAGCGTTCACCCCCAATACACCGGTGTCGAAGCGGGACTGTCAGCCACCGGCGACATCTTCAGCGCGATCGCCCGGCGCGCCTGCACAACGGTCGCGGCCCTGAGTAATGGCCTCGACAAATATCGCGGTGGACAAACCGGCCTCCTGCGTATGACCTGGGACAATGGGGACCGCACCGTACTCGTGAACCCCAATCTTGGCGGAATCACCATTGGATGGAATCTGCAACACACCGCGCAGGACGAATTATTTGCGGCAATCGAGGGCACGGCATTCCATACGCGCGTCATCCTCGACCGTATGAGCGAATATGGCGCTCCAACCACGAGAGTCATCAATGGCGGCGGAGTTCCGCAGAATAACGCGGTTCTCAACCAGGTGTACGCCAATGTCCTGGGACGCCCCGTGCTCGTCCCCAGCAGCAGCGTGACGGGCATCGGTTCCTCCGTTTTCGCGTTCCTGGCCGCCGGCGCTTTCCCTACGATTGAAGCGGCTCAGAAGTCTGTCTGTCCTTCCCACACGGTGTTCACCCCGGAGGCGAGCCAGCGAAACACCTACGACGATCTGTACTCGCTCTACCGGCGAGTCTATTTTGGTTTTGGAAAGCCTGGCTCGCCGTCCGATTTCAGCGACGTTCTGCCGAAACTGATCCAGATTGCGCGGCCACATGCAGCACCGTAGCGATATACCATGGCCATAAGTCGATGGCCGCATTCCTTGAGGCGAAGCTAAAACGGATTTCGCATTCTGCGGAAAGAATGGCTCCTCCGGTAGGACTCGAACCTACAACCCCTCCGGTTAATAGCCGCTCTCTTTGCCGGTGCACAGAGTGTTTTCATTAACACAGATGCAGCCAGATTGCGGTCTCGGAGTCCCTTCGGTGCGCATTGCGGTGAAGTTTTTGTTCTTGCCCTGAGACTTTATTTCTAATGAAAGGCAGACTGCGGCAAGTCGGCCCTTGTGCTCTCCATGTTTGTTCTCGTAATCGGGATTCATCCTCAACAATCCGGATAATCCCGGTTTTCCACGCAATCTGGTGGCAGCCCGTCAATGACCACAAGCTCGTTATCGGTACTGATCCGACCGACGAACCGATAACTTCCGGGTTGCCCGATCCAGACGGGATCATCTGTAGGCCGAAGATCTGTTCATAAAGGCCGCTGTCGGCCGCTTTCTAGTACTAATTTCAGCGCGGTAAAGACATTTTCGTGCGCTCAAAAGGGTCATCGTTATCGTCAAACTTCCGCCCACCGCAAGGTCCGTCAGAAGGACGGGGGTCGACTGCCGCGAAACAATTCCGATATTCTAGTGTTCCAAACAGTAGGAAACGGACGCAACGTAATTTTCCGGATCCTATGGCCCGCGTCCAGATACCACCTGGCGTTCGGGCATGGCCATTTAAGGAGGACCACCATGCGTCTCAAGTATCTCGCATTGCTTGTGATTGTTGGATTTATCCTGGCACCGGCGATTGCTGCGCACGCGCAGATTTCATTTGGGATCAACATCGGCGGGGGCTACCCTGACGTCCCGGCGCCCGTGTGTCCGTACGGCTACTATGGATATGCGCCCTATGCCTGTGCAC
>VFSW01011722.1_pt1 | contig 12283 bp, 28 predicted proteins | sample 5358111 | NCBI WGS metagenome assembly VFSW01 (sample SAMN11554181, study PRJNA540505) | mine drainage metagenome | isolation source: sediment from site ElyBrook_90M | place: USA: Ely Copper Mine, Vershire, VT | collected 2017
GGGGAGGGGGGGCCCTCCAAAATCTGTCAGTCACGATCCACGTGCATCCATGCCCTAAACTCAGGCCATCACAATAATGTCTTCCCCTCGTCTGCTCTGACTTGCACACCTGCACCGAGGCCAGCAGCCGGATCTCGTTCGCCGCGTCCTCGCGCTCAGCCTGGTTCATGGACCTTACGTCCATCTCCTTGAGCGCGTACGTCTGCCCGTCCGACAGACGCTGGACCTGGTACACGGTGCCGTAGCTGCCCTTTCCGAGCAGCTTGACGACCTGATTCATGGTGATTCGTGATGATTCATGTGTCCTGATGACACATGTCGTCTTCAGTTCACCTTGAAGTTCTGATTCATGTTGCCCTGCTGAGGGGGTGCTCCCATCGCCCGCATGATGCAGAAGGGTGCGTGAGAGTCTGTTCGCGCGCGTAGATCAGCTCATTTGCGGCTCCTAAGCTGGAGTGATCGACGCGTCGAATCGAAGGGCGTTTGAGTGCAAAGTCGTGACGTGTCAATGGTACGCAAAGGCTCTCTTGCGCTCTCTCTCTCTCTTCTCTTAGCTTAGAGTACGGCATAAAATGTGAATGGGACGAAATCGCCAAGCAACCCATGCATCCAGCGTTGGTCAGCCACGCCTATGCGGCGTTATTTCTTTCTTTCTTTCTTTGGCCTCTGAGAGGTGCAAGAGATAAGAGAGCCGGCGTATACCACTATTCATCACTTTATTGTGTTTTGGATGTGAAAATTCATGATAGCAATCATGGCTAATCACCGTGCTGGCGGTGGGTACCCGGCCGGGACTGATTGGTACCCCGCCGCCGGAGGCGGAGGATATCCTGGCGGGGCGGCGGCATAGCCCGGAACAGGAGTTCCGTAGGCAGGGGCTCCGTAGGCGGGCTGAGCCCCACCGGGTGGAGGATAGTAGGCCTGCGGTTGCTGGTACACGTAGCCTCCGGTGGTCATCTCGGTGCCCGTCGTGTAGGTGGTCGTCGAGGAGTATTGCTTGGGCCTGTGGAAACGATGCACCATGTGAGGCAAGGGCGTGTGGGCCACAAGTGCAATGCGAGTCTACTCCCCTCTCACTTTATGCAGCAAAAGTAGATACAGAGGCCCAGCCCGATCAGGCCCAGCACGCCGAAAGTGACCGAGAGGCCGATGATCAGAGCGGTGTTCTGGGTGGCGAGGCGAGGAACGAGGTAACGCTGCGGGACGAGGCATGAACGATCAAAACCTCACTCACCACTTGAGAACAAGACGAGGAGCCGCAGTAGCTGCAGGAAGTGAGGGAGCACGAAGAGCATGAGGAGCAAGAGCCTCCTGCAACGGCGGGGACAGAACAACAGATCAAGAAGATCGTCGAACGAACGCTGCATGAAGAATTTCTAAGCACGTGCACCGTTGTTGGAGCAACTGCCAAACGAGTCGGTGTAGGAGCACCCGTTACAGTAGCCGTAATAGTTGATGTTCCCTACGTAACAGCTGTTGCAGCCAGAACAGCCGTTGCTGCATGCACATGCGGTTGACGTCAGGCGTGCGCCGAGGAAACAAGAAGAGGACTACGCACCTCGTCATCAGCTGTCTACCATGCGGGTCGAGCTGCACCTCCTGATTCATGCTGCTGCTGCCGGCGTGGCGGGTGATGAGGGCTAGGCCTCCGGCCACAAACATGAGGGCCGCGGCAGCCAACAGGCCACGACGGCCTGACGCGTTTGCAATCGTAATGGCCATCGACGAACGGCGATCGCGTTCAAATCGATCCCTCGACAAGTTCAAAAAAAGAACGACGCCGCAACCTAGCGTCCGCGTTCAGTTTCAACGTCGGGACAGGTCACCACATATTTCATCAGAGCGAATCCTCTCCTAGGGTGGAGCTGGAATGCAAAGGATTCAATGCGCTCACTGATCAATTCATTTCAAGGTCCACGGCCAGGCAAAAGAGACTTCAGAAGAGTTCGGCTCAAAACGCGGACCTTGGATGACTCTGCTCGCATGCACCCCGACGAGCAGGTCGGACTTTGTGGGCAGCAGCTCGGGCTTCAGCAGCCGCGTGAGCACCGTGAAGTAGCCCGCTTCCTGTGGGTGGCGGTGGTGGCCGGCATTGGGGTCAGCGAGCGAGGGAGAGGTCAGGCGAGGAGGAGGCCGACTCACATATGCCGCCATCAGCCGATCTAGCTCAAGGTTGGATTTGGCGAGAAACGCGAGCTCGGGGTGACTGTGACGACCTGGGAGGCCGCCGGGGGTCGGGTCCAACGCAACTGCCTCTGTCTCTCCTCGGCCCCCCGTGCCCCTGGCTGCCCCTGGCCGCCCGTGGCTGATATCGGCCGCCCTTGCCAATCTCAAGAACTGAGCCTCGACCTCTTGCGGTGGATCATTGCCGTCGCTCAGCAGTGCCCCTCTCATCCACCTTTGTTGTAGAGAGACTTGCGCATGAGAAGCCACCCTTGGAGTCGAGATCCATGGAGGTCTCTCCGAGGACTCCTGCAATTACAACCACCCTATCCTACCGAGATCGGGGCCGAATAAGACTGGCATGCAATGGCTCCTCCCGCCGGACAGCAGGAGCAATGGGTCCGCTCACAGCTGATGACGGGGCACCGGCAGAGGGGACCAAAAACCGTGCCACCTACAAGCAACGGTCAAGGGCAAGAGGAAGGGTTAGTAATAGGCCTCTTGCACAAGTCAGCGTTGTAATTCTGAACTCGAAAGACGAAATTACCTTTCCCACGCAGCAGGGGCTCACGACGAATGCCGCCGAATTGCTCTGAGCCTGCAGAACGTAGGTCGTTTGGAACAAATTTGACGAGAGCCCTCCCCCATCACCTGAATCATCGCATAATCGGTCGCAGTGCCACATGCATGCAGAGCAAGTGCCACATCAAAGTCTCCTAAGGAGGGTGAGGTCGGTGGAGCTTCAGGCGCATCCAATAGGCCGCTCTGACAGTCAGCAGCAGCCCCGGACCGGTCCTTTCACCTCGGTACACTTCGATGCGCTCAACGCTGGCGGTGACGTTTGTGAGACCTGCCTCTTCCGCACGGCTGAGCAGCAGCTCCACAGCTGCTTCCTTGGGTGTGGTGTGTGAGAAGAAAAAGCAGATGAAGGAGGGAAGGACGTGGCCCATTTCGAGAGTGAGAGCAGGCAAGGCGGCAGACGTCACCTTGATGTCAACCGCGTGGAAGGTGCAGCTGGGCATCAGGTGGGCCAGGGGCAGCAGGAGGTTGCCCGTGCCACTCCCGAACTCGACGAACCTCACGCGGCGGTGCCCCACCGTTCCCCGATGGGCTGTCAGATCCGCCGGCAGGATCTGATGCAGCACTGTGAGAAAAGACTCCACCTGTGGTTGCCGAGATAGTAGATCGAGGGGAGGAAAGAACTAGACGGGAGAAAATGGGGGAAATTGTGCAAACGTGAATCTCATTTTCCTGATTCAGACCTGATCTCTTTTTCTCTGAACACGAAGAGAGACCAGCGATGCCACCTCGGCCGTCTCTTTGGCTGAGGATGCAGCAACAGGCACTATCGCGCCCTGATGCGTTGGTTGGCAGGCCGGGGGCAACGAATTCCAATCCACCAAGGGACTGCTACTGTCGAACGACAAGCTACTGCCAGGGCTCGAGAAGCCCAGACGCTTGGGGACCAGCGGCTGGTAGTGCTCGAGGACGCCCACGCCCCCGGGACGTCGCAGCCTCGCGATAATGGCCGCGAGCTCTTCGGCCCTCCTGTACAAAGCCAGAGAAGAATGCGTGGTCGCAGCAGGCCGAGGGAGAGAGGAAAGCGTCTCTTGCCTGGCAAGCTTGCGACGCCGGCTCCTGTGCGCGTGCTCCCTCCGGCCGGTGGCGGGGCTCTCTCCCTTCGCCCCGTCTTTCGCAGCCGCTGCTGCTGCCATGGTGCTGTACATCGCGCTCGGGCCCACGACAAGGGCCAACGGGGCAGCATGCACTAGGAGCTCAACACCCGGCGATATTGCTCCTGAGCGCAGGCGATGAGGAGTAGTGGACGCAGTAGAATGGTGGCCCTGTTCCCCTACTCGATCGGTGGGAAGATTCATCCTATGCTAGGCAGATACCTCGGATCATGAGGGCGTTCAAGGCTCTGCGAGCGGCGTCGGGAGAGGATAACGTGAGCAGGGCATGGCCGCGGTGGTCTGCGCCCGCAGCACCCCCCTGCATGTACGCGAGTGAGAGAACCGAGTGCTATGGTGTGACGAACGAGGGCCCCGAGAGGGAGTGGGCCACCTGTGGCCGACGCGACGGAGAAGACACTTGCACAGCCGCCTCCCCCGCCCCCTCCTCTGCCGCAGCCACTGCCGTCCTCAGAGCCGCCTCAATCTCCTCGCGCGACATGGACCAGGGCAGCCTCCGCACCCACCTGTGCTTCGCGGGAAGGTTGATTGCACGTGGCAATCGCTTTTGAGGGTGCTTCATCGCCATGTACCCACAGTGCGTTGTCGAGGGTCTCAGGTCCATCCCAGGCCACGTGTCGACCTGAAGAATGCTCTGCGCAGACCTCGGGTTCAGTCAACGCAGCGTTGGCAACAGGAGCCAAAGTCCTCATGAGGCCGCTAGCGTCAGAGGCGGCTGAGTGATTGCGAGGCAGGATGCTGCCACGCCTGCTGAGACGCCGAGCCACCACCGCTTGCATGGAGGGTGGGCGCCATCGCGGCAAACGGTGCTGTGTGAGTGGATGGCACATAGAGGGCGGGCGGGGGGCAAGAGAGAGTTTTTCTGGCCTGCCTCCCATGCGCGGCAGGCCAGAAAAACATTCGAATCATTAGCATCGTTCGTTTCGCGTCGTTAGAAGCGCATGTACGTCCCCAAGGCTTCTAAGGCGTCCTCTCCTCGTCTCGAAGAGCTCGTTTCTGCGTGCAGAGACAACGACGAGGCATCTGCAAGCACCATCATCGCTCTGGGAGGCGTCGAACTTGATGGGAGGAACGCCCTGGGCCTCACGCCTCTCGTTGCAGCCGCCGAAGGAGGCCACGCCGGCATGGTCAGCCTGCTGCTTCTGCACAAGGCGTCGCCCGATGCGCACAGCAGCTCGGGAAACTACCCCCTGAGGGCGGCGATCGCCAGCGGCGACGGAGAGTGCATCCTTGCGCTGCTGGACGCCGGCGCCAACGTCGACATGGAGACGGCGAGTGTTGTCCGAGGGGGAGGAGGGCCAGAGGTCGGAGACGGAGAGTGCTATGCGACTCCGCTGTTTGATTGCAGGCAAGAGGCACGCCGTTGACGACAGCAGCGGCTCTAGGCGACGTCTCGACGATCGCGATGCTGGTGAGTCAGCCTAGCAACCTTGCATGGGCAGATGGGGAGAATGCGACGATTGACCAGCGTTCCCCGGCTTACCCCAGGCTGAGAGAGGCGCACGGATAGACCTTGAGACTAGGGACGGTCTGACAGCGCTGATGGTTGCCTCTCGGGAGGACCAGCGCGAGGCCGTGCGCACCCTGCTGCAGGTGGGCGGGATCTGCAGGCGGTTCAATCTGGCATCCTTCTCTCGAGGGGGCAGGCCGCTCAAAGATTACGCCTGCATCCGTTTGCAGCTCGGTGCGGACCCGACCCACGCAAGCCGCGACGGCGGCCGTACGGCCTGCGACATTGCCGAAGAGATGGGCCTCCAGGTTGGGTGGTTGGGTGGACTTTAATATCCTCTCATGCCCTTTGAACGGTTGGTTGACATGGTCCTCTGTGCCTGTGGCACAGGAGGTCTACGGCCTGCTGATGCAACGGAGCATCGTCAAAGCGGCCAGCACAGCGATAGAGAGCAGTGATAAACGGCAGCAGGAGGCGCGGCGAGAGCGAGAGGCGGAGGCTGCGGCTGCGAGGGAGAGCCTCAAGCAGGTACGGCGGCTGGGCAGTTACACGAGATGAAATGGAATGAATGATGACGCCGGTGTCGCTGTGAGCACCCGTCCTCTCTCTTTCTTTCAGGAGTCGGCGGCGGCTAGGGCTGAGAGCGAGGCCAAGATCAGCAGCATCAAGGCGGAGACGGACGAGCTTCTTGCGCGCCTGGGCATCGGCCGGAAGCCGCCCAGCAGCCAGCAGGGAGGGCGCACGGCATCTGCCTCCGTCTTGACTCCTGCTAAGTCATGACTTGAGATTTTAGTTTGGTTGTTTGTTTGATTGCGCCATACGCCATGTGCCATGCGCCCATGCGCCAGGGTTTTCGGGGTGGTGACATGCGCCCATCAGAACAGGAACTAGGAAAACACACAGTAAATGTCGGGCGTGCTGGGGAAGCTGAAGAACCTCGATGCCTACCCCAAGGTTAACGAGGACTTTTTCACCAAGACGCTCAGCGGAGGCCTCATCACCATCGTCAGCTCGGTCATCATGGTCCTGCTGTTCCTCTCAGAGCTGTGTAAGTCGTCGAAAGATCTCTCAGATCGAGAGCTGCGAGCGAGAGGCTCACGTCTCTGCAGCACTGTACGCGCGGGTGAACAGCGTGCACGAGCTTTCGGTCGACACTTCAAGAGGGGAAACAATCACCATCGAGGTCGGGCCAGGTGCATCATCTGTGCTCGCCATAGCTGCTGATCGATCCTTCTCTGCAGGTCGACATGACGTTCCCCTACATGCCGTGCTCATGGCTCAGTTTAGACACGATGGACATCTCAGGGGACCTACATTTGGACGTGGTAAGCCTCCGGAAGGGAAGAGGGAGCGGCGTTGCGATGGGCCCCAGCCATGCATGCTCTGATCCTGATGACGGCGACCACCGCTGCGGGCTGCCCCTCTCAGCAGGACCACGACGTATACAAGCAGAGGCTGTCGGCGGCGGGTGCCCCCGTGAAGGAGGCGGAGAAGCATGAGATCCACGAGACGAAGAAGCCCGAGCTGCACAGGTGCCCCATCAGGCGTTCTTTTGCTTCAGCAGGTTGAGGGTTTGAGAATTCTTGTGCCACGACCTCTCCTCGCAGCAAAAACTTGACGTGCATGACGTGCTATGGCTCGGAGGACCACGAAGGGCAATGCTGCAACACGTGCGATGAAGTGAGTCTAGCGCTGGCTGACGGAGGTGATCGGGGCCTGTGCAGATCGCTGTCCGGCTTTTTCACCGACGCATCATCTGTTTGCAGGTGCGAGCTGCCTACCGGAAGAAGGGGTGGGCGCTCGTGACGACGGACCACATCGAGCAGTGCCGGCATGATTCCTACATCGAATCGATTAGGAATCAGAAGGGCGAGGGGTGCCGGATGTGGGGAAAGATAGCGGTGAGCATATGAACAGGGCGTTGGCACTTGAGAACAAAATGTAGCTCTCCCGAGCACACGGAACTCCTCACTGCTGCCAGGTGAACAAGGTGGCCGGGAACTTCCACTTTGCGCCGGGGAGGTCGTACCAGCAGGTGACGAGGGTGTGGCAGAGGAGAGGTCGGGCCTGCATATGGTCGCAGGTGGTCCCTCTCAAGCGCGCTCGCATCGCAGGGCAACATGCACGTCCACGACATTGCGCCCTTCGGCGACATGCTCCTCGACTTCACGCACACGATCAACAAGCTCAGCTTCGGCCAGCCGTACCCCGGCATGAAGAACCCGCTGGATGGCGTCAAGGTCAAGCGGCCGCCGTCGGGGCCGCAGGGGCAGATCACGGGCATGTACCAGTACTTCTTGAAGGCGTGTATGAGAGCATCAGCTTCAACGGCATGAAAGGAAGAGGCGTCGCTCCTCTCACACTGCAGTCTCCTTTGCTCGCAGGTGGTGCCGACCGTGTACTCGTACATCAACAACAAGACCGTGAGCACAAACCAGTTCTCCGTGACGGGTGAGACGGTCTCGCGCTGCGCCTCATGAGAAAAAAGGCGCATGGGTGCTCACCCCCCTGCTGCTGCCCCTCTCGCGTCAGAGAACTTCCGCGAGTCGATGCCCGGACCAGGCCGCTCGCTGCCCGGCGTCTTCTTCTTCTTCGATCTGTCCCCGATCAAGGTGGGAGCATGCGCATGGGGGAGGGTCTCTCCTTCTCCTGACTCGTGCGATCGCATGCGCAGGTCGTGATCTCCGAGAAGAGCTCCTCGTTCTTGCATTTCGTGACGAGCGTGTGCGCCATCATCGGAGGCGTGTTCACCGTCAGCGGCATCGTGGACGCCTTCATCTATCAGGGAGAGAAGATGATACGGAAAAAGCTGGAGCTGGGGAAGCTTTCTTAGCATGGGGCGTGAGCATCCTCCTCCTCCTGCAATGAGGTGGTAGAAGGAGGAGGGGGGGTTTGATTACGACGCGAAACGATGATTTCTGAGCAATTGCTCTGATGCTCTGATCGCATACAATAGCGACATGGGGCGCTCCCGATCGAGGTCCAGGTCGAGGGATAGGAGAAGAGAGCGAAGGGACTCTTCTCGTGACAGGCTGAGACGAAGCAGGAGCAGAGAAAGGAGCCGAGACAGGCGGGATTCTAAGCACAGAGACCGCAGCAGAGAAGGGCAGAGAGACGGAAGCAGAGAAAGGCGAGGAGGGTCTGCTTCGGTCACCATGCGGTGGCCGATCCTCCTCCGACGCCCATGCTTCGCAGACGTGGCCGCGACGAGAGTTCCGGACGCGGCGGCGGGGGCGAGCGCGAGGGCCGGCCGGCCGCCCCGTCAGCGGGCGCCGCCCTGCCGCGCAGCGCCTCGGCCGAGAAGCGAGCCAGGCTGGAGGCCTGGAAGGCGGCCAAGGGCTTGGGAGGCGGGGCATCGGACCCGGCTCCCTCCTCTGCAGCGGCGTGGGCCCCTTGGGACGACCCCGCCCTCGCCTCCAAGCCGTCGGCGCCCGTCCCGCCGGCCAATAAGCCTCCTGCCGCTACCGGGGGCGCCCCGTTCTCCATCCCGCTGTCGGCGATGGTCCCGGGGTCGGGTCTGCCTCCGCCCACCGGCGTCACCGGCCACGGGCTGGCGCTGTCGGGGATGGGGCTCACGTTTGCCGCGGCCGCGAAGAAGGCTGCGGCGGCCGCGGCGGCAACAGAGCATGTAGGTCGACATATGACGTCAACGGCCAAGCGAGCTTTTGCCTGATGCAATGCTCTTTGTCATGGCCTCATGCAGGAGCATGCGGCCATGGAAGAGGACGGCGTTGATCCGCTTGATGCCTTTATGGCCAATGCCGTCTTGCCGGAGGTGCGAGAGGGTGTGTGGAGGAGGAAAGATCGAGGAGCGAGGGAGGAGTCACGCCCCTGATCGCTTTGCTCTAAGCCACCACCCCCCTCAACCGCACCCTCATTTCAGGTGAAAGAGAAGCAGGCGGAGGAGGAGAAGAGACGGGATGAGGAGCGTAGGAAGTATGCAGAGATGATCGCAGCAGGCAAGATCAGTGTCGAGGCTGTGGTGTCGACCGAGAGCATAATATCCATCTTCGTTCACACGAATTGCAGGCAAGTTCTCCCTTGACGAGCTGCTGGAGGACAGTGATCCCGAGCCTGAGCCAGACATGGTGGTGGAGATACCCACGAGCAAGGTGGCTGATGAAGAGGGTCGAAAGCTTCGGTCGCGTACCAGCAGTTGTCAAGGGCCCTTTTTCTCCTGAGCAATCTCCCTACTCCCCAGACTTTTCCTTTTCCTGCCTCACACCTTCATCTCTCCCCCATCCCGCTGCTGCCCTATGAACAGGTCAAGCTCCTGGTCGGCCCCAACGGCACCACGATCGGGACCATCCAGCGCAAGAGCAAGGCGAGGGTGCAGGTGGGAACTGATGAAATTGCCCCCAGTAGGGCACTCTCAATAATTGCCTCATCGTCCCTCCCCTACGCACCCTCCAGGCCCTGTGTCTGAACCGCGCCTCTGCCCTTTCCGCTCTGAACCATCCCCATCCACACTTATTCACACCCCAGATCCTGAGGGCCGAGGAGGACCTCAATCGCGCCTGGGGCACGGGATCCTCTCAGCCGGTCAAGATGCCTCCCGGCCTCAGGCAGCAGCTGCAGAAGCAGCAGGCGGCCGCGGCCAGGATGCTCAAGGAGGGGCGCTTGCTGCAGGTGCTGCCCCGATCCCTCGATCACTTCCTCCTCCGACCGTGATCCTCGCCGACGCCCCGTGACCTGTCAATCCTCGGGTCCCCCCTGCCCGCAGGCCAGCCAGAAGCAGCAGCAGGAGGCCAAGGCCGTCATCGCACTGGGCGGGCCGGAGACAGCGGCGCCTGCCGGAGAGGCCGAGAAGGTGGCCCACGTTGAGGTGGGGGTCCAGAAGGGCGGCGATGGTGATCAGCAGCAGGCGGCGGCGGACAGCGACGATGAGAAGCCGGGTGCGCCCCCTCGCAAGATGACCAAGGTCGAGATCTTCGGAGACGCGAAGGTAAGGAGGGGGGGTGTGGCTGGGAAGCTCTTCCCGGGTTTGACCCGCCCTCTGCCCGGAGTCCACCCCATCCATCCTTCCATCCACCTGCCGCCTTGCATCCCCTAGGCGGTCGAGATTGCCGAGCGCATGATCTTCGAGGCCATCGACAACAAGGAGCAGAAGCAAAAGCAGAGGGAGAGGGCGTACGAGAAGAAGAGGGAGGAGAAGAGGCGAGCGAGGACGCTGTACCACATGCGCCACGCAAAGGTGGGGGGGTGGTACAGAACCCTGCCTTCTTGACCTTGCTTCGGTTCCGGACCTTCATCGCTGTTCCGCTCACCTCCCGATGGATCTTTCATCGCTCTACCCTTGCTCTTCTCAGAACTACGAAGCTCTCGAGCTGCCCCCCGGTGCGAGCAAGTCAGAGGTCAAGAAGGCCTATCGCAAGCTGGCCATGCAGTGGTGAGTCATTGGGGCACCTGCTCACCATTGGATGATGGGGTGAGATGTTGGGGCTGAGGTGTCAACGAGCGAAGGTAATCAACCTTTCCTACACCGTCTGGCCCCTGTTGTTCATCGTTCATCGCAGGCATCCGGACAAGCACCCCGACAACCAGGAGGAGGCCAAGGCCAAGTTCCAAGTGATTCAGAGAGCGTACGATGCCCTCATGTCGACCGACGAGGAGGAGGTGCAGATGCAGCTGGGCGCCGCGTAGTTGCAAAGTTGCTGCATGTGTTATTGTTTGTTTGACTCTGTTGTGACGCTGAAATCAAATCTACCTCTCACAAATGTGAGAAAGAAAATCATCAGGGCACTGCATCATCACCGTCCTTGCCGTCCGACGGTGCCTCTCCGATGAACATCAGCGGGGGCATTTTCCGACAGCCGCTCCCCACCCGTCCATAAGCTCCACCCGGTGCAGCCGAAGCAGATGTGGCCCAGCTCGGTGGCGGCGCCACCTCTGGCAGGCCCGCCGTGCTTCCCAGCGCGGCCATGATGGCGTTCCTGATGCCAGGCCCCGCGGGCAGCGTCAGGGGGGGATTGCTGTTTGACGACCCTCCACCCCGAGCCGCCGGCGAACGTCGCGAGGGTCCCGTGGGAGGGCGTCCAGATGTCAGGGAGCCGGAGGTGGCAGAGCGGGCCATCAGCACCTTCTGCGGGCTGTCCGGCGTGTTGTTGGGTGCGGCAGACCCGGGGTGGAATTTCATCATGTCACAGCCGGGAAAACTGGCACTTGTGCGCCGCCTGTCATCTGCGGACATGCCAACAGCAGGAGAAGCTGTTACGCTGCTGTTACGCTGCTGTCCCTGATGCCCCCGCGGTGTCGGGGATCCGCTGGGTCCATAGCTCACACAGTGACGCGGGCGGCACAATCCAGCAGGCGGATCGCGGGCTGCTTCACCCGTAGCCCGGGCTGCACTCGTCGCCGCCAAGATCTGCGCAGCGGCCGCAACGACCTGCGAAATGGCTCTGAAGCTCTGGTTGCTGTCGCCCTCAAAGCTTCCGGTTGCTCCTGAGACAACAGGACTTCCAGCAGTGGACAACAGCTGAACCTGCAATCATTGGCAAGTGAGACGACCCTGCAAAGCAGCGTGCATGGTGGCAACCACTTCACCTGGTCGAGATTGATCCTCGAGCGCAGGTTCCCCGAGATTGCGGCCGCCGCCAAGTCCTTGCTGGTCATCGACGCAGGTGATCTCTGACGCCTCGACCTATCGCTGTCGTCGCCGGCATTGCCAGCAGGCAAAGGGGGGCGGGAAGAGGCTGACGAACTTACGGAAGGCCTCTTGCCTTCCTTCCTCTCTCTCCAGACATAAGTCTCCATCCGACCCTTTCCCTTGACCTCAACGCCCCCGGTCGCCTGCCAGTCGCTGAAATCGCTGCCGGAACTGTTGCCGCTCATGAGGAGCTCGTAGGTCCTGCATGCCAGGGTGAGATTGAAGCAAACCAGGCATGAGGACTTCACCTAATATCCAGGCTCCCCAGTCTTGCTCATCCACGCACCTTGCCGAGATCTGGATGCAGCCGGGCTGACAAGTGCTCTCCATGCG
>VFSW01011723.1_pt1 | contig 12283 bp, 11 predicted proteins | sample 5358111 | NCBI WGS metagenome assembly VFSW01 (sample SAMN11554181, study PRJNA540505) | mine drainage metagenome | isolation source: sediment from site ElyBrook_90M | place: USA: Ely Copper Mine, Vershire, VT | collected 2017
CCGTCCGTGGAAACGGTTCCGGCGGGCGCTCCGTCTTCCTCGATTTCGAGGCTTCCTCCGCCGGGTTGCTGCAAGTAACACAGTTTCAAGCTGTCGCATTCCGCCGTCAGGGTGACGGTTTCACCCGCCGCGCTGGTGCTGATGCTGAGACCACCGAGGCCGTAACGGCCGTCGCCCGTGCGTCCCACCAGGCCTTCGGTATGCCAACCGGCCGAGTTCGATCCGGAGGTGTCGAAGCGCCGGTAGCCGCGAAACGGATGCCCGGGCAGGATGAAGCCGGGCCCACCGCAGCCGAACTTGGACTGAAAATTCTGGCGAAGAGTGTTCGCCCAGTCGTCGGAGGCGGTGTGAGAGTCGCCATACTGCAGAATGTGGACCGGTGTCTCGTTCTGCGCGGCACGGGAGAGTTGGGCGAAGAACGGCACCAGGCCGGCCGCGTTTTCGAACGCGTCGCCGGGGGCCGTCATGGTGGCGGAGACTTTTTCGAGCGCTGCATGCCGCACTGCGGGGGGTACAGGCGGCGCGGCGCTGGCCGTGCGGCGGCCGACGCCTGCCCGCGTCCGGTGGGCGGCTTTTCGCTTTGGCGCCGGCTTAGCCGCGCTCTTCCGGGGCGTAGTTTTGGCGGGCGCTGAATTGTTTTGGGAAGTCTGTCCGGTTGAGCTGATCGCCATGATGAGGAGCGCCGTGAGCGTTCGCACGGCTTATCGCGACCCGCCTGGTGCCACCGGCTGCACGGCGATGCCGGCGGCAGCCGAGCCTTGGCGCGCCTTGAATCCGGCGAATCCGCGCTCGATCGCCGCCTCGAACAGCGCGCCGACGCGAGCGGCCCCGGCCGGCATCGGGTGCGTGAAGTCCGCACTCACCAGCCGCGGATGCTCCTCGTACCAGCGGGCCATCGTTCCGGCGCCGCCCATGGCATCGAAGGTGTCGAAGAACGCGCAGCCATTGGCAGCCGCGGTGGCGCGTTGAATGGCCACGATTCGAGGCAAAATGGGAACGGTTTCGATCTGGCCCTCCGAGTTCCGCTCTCCCCGATCCATCGGACTCATGATCAACACCGATGTTTCAGGCAACGCTTCTCGCACCTGTTGAATCACCTGCCGCAACTCGTCGGCGTAGTAACGCTCGATATATTCGGGATAAACGCTTTCATTGGTACCGTAATTCAGGACGACGAGGTCAGGGCGCTGGTGACGAAGTTGCTCGGCCCACTGATGCGGCTCAAAGTAGCGCAGCACCGCTTGAACCTGGCCGCCGTTGAGTCCAAGACTATGATAAATCACTCCCGGGCCATCGCTCTCCAGTGTCCAGCCGAACAGGCGGACCGCGCCGGAGGTCACGGCCAGCGTAACGCGTCGCGCGCCGGCCGGCAGCGGGAATGACGCGAAGCCAGCCTGCCCGGCGGCGCCGTTCGTGTTTACCTCGCCGAGCAGTGCGTCCGACGCCGACACGCGAAACGCGCCCCCGCCGGGCTGCTTGAGGTAGTCCACCTCGACCCGCGTTTCGGGCTCGGCCATTTCCACGGTGGAAACCGCGCCGGCGCTGCCTTCGAAGCTCACGCCGCCCAGTCCGTGAATTCCGTCGCGGGCGCGAGCCTGCGTGGCGGGAGAGATTCGCCAGCCGTGCGCCTTCAACTCCACGCCCCGGTGGCCGTACCAGGCCCAGGGTTTGGCGATGAGGACAAAGCCGTGCCCGGCGCTTCCATACCTTTGCTGCAACAGTGCGCGGACGTCGGCGGTGATTGAGTCGGCGGTGACAGGAGAATCCCCGTAGTGCAGCACTCGTGTAACGGCTCCGGGAAGGCGGCTCTCAGTCCTCGCAAGCGCTTCGTAAAAATGGGTCATGCTGCCGGCGGCGTCGACAATTGCGTCAGGCCCGGCCCCGGGCGCCGGCCGGGATGTTTCGCCTGCGTGTGCGCGCGCCGCCAAACCGGCCGGACTGTGTTCCCGGCTGGTACGCCACGCCAGAACAGAGTCGGCCAAGGCAAGTTTCTTCAACCGCCACGGAACCGGCACCGGGGCGTACTGCAAAGCGAGCGTCAACGCCGCATAAGCCGCAATGGCCAGGGTGGTTTTGCGCGGCGCGCCGAGCCCGAGCTTAGAAACGCTGATAGACAAAGGGCGCCGCTCCCGTTCCGGCCACGTACTGAATCGCCAGCGCGAGCAAGGCCAGCGCCGCCGCCTGCGCGTAAAAGGGTGCGTCGGAAAAAGCCGAGTGACATTTCTGGTACCAGGCTTTGGGCCAGAAATGCGCCGCCACGGCGATCGTCATCACAACGAGGAAGCCATGGCTCACGTTGCCCCAGGCCACGGTCCCGGAGACGATCTGCCCGATGACATCGCGAGCCGATTCGACGCTGCTCGCCCGGAAAAAGATCCACGCGAAGACGACGAAATGAAACGCCAACAGGATTCGGAGAACTCGCAGAAGCGGATTCGGCGAGGCCTTTCTGCGCCCGCGCCAGAACTGCCACGCGCGCGTGACGCCCAGGCCGAGGCCGTGCAGCAGGCCCCAAACGCCGAAAGTCCACCGCGCGCCATGCCACAGGCCCCCAATGGCGAAGGTGATCACCAGATTGACATACGGCATGAGCCTGGTCCGCTTGCCCGGCAGCGAAAAATACAGATAGTCCCGCAGCCAGTTCGAGAGGCTGATGTGCCAACGCCGCCAGAAGTCGGCGATGTTTTCGGCTTCGTAAGGGCGATTGAAATTCACGGGCAAACGGATTCCCAGCAGCAGCGCGGAACCCAGCGCGATATCGGTGTAGCCGGAGAAGTCGTAGTAGAGCTGAAACGCGTAGCCGTAAACGCCCAGCAGCACCTCGGAGCCGGAATAGAGCTTCGGCAGGTCGAACACCCGATTCACCAATTGTCCGCCCAAGTAATCGGCAATCAGAAACTTCTTGAGAAATCCCAGGCCGATCAGAAAGAGCGCCCGGCCGCCTTCGCCGGCGGTCAACGTCGCGGCGGCCTTGTCCCACTGAGGCAGCAGGTCGGCGACCCGGGTGATGGGACCGGCCAGGGTGGTGGGAAAGAAGCTGACTGAAGCCAGGTAGTCAAGGTAGCTGCGGGCGGCCTTCGCGTCGCGGCGGTACAGGTCGAGGGTGTAGGTCATCGCCTGAAATCCGTAAAAAGACAAGCTCAGCGGTAGTGTCCAGCCCGCCCAGGCATGGGCGCCAACACTTCCGAACAACGCCCCGGCCAACGGCAGGTACTTCGCCGAGCCGATCAAGCCCACGTTCATCGCAACGCTACCGGCGACCAAAGCGCGTCTCACGGCCGGCTCTTTTCGGGACCCGAGCGCGCTGCCGATCCAGTAATCCACACTCGCCGCGGCGGGAATAAGCGCCAGGTAAGCGAGCGACCAACTTGCGTAGAACAGATAGTCCGCCGCGAGAATTACGACCAGCGCGACGCGGCGATTCCTGCCGAGGCTCCAATAAAGGACGTAAACAAGGATCAGGAAAACAAGATAGGTAGTTGTCGAGAGCGCCATGAATACCGGAAGGCTGCCCGGCACCGCGTGGGGCCGGGGCCTACGGACAGAATAGCGTGCGCCAAAAAAGAAATCGCGCATGCCGCCCGATTGCCGGTGCAGCATGCGCGAAAGATCTTGACGTGCTTTTGAGGACGATCAGCCCTTGGGGGCGGAATCGGTCTTCTTCGCCTTCTTCGCCTTCTTGGCCTTCTTCGGCTTGCTGTCGCTCTTCGGCGCATCCTGCGCGAAAACGGCCGTGGCGCCGAGCGCCAACGAGAGGCCGAGCATGAGGGTCATCAGTTTCTTCATGTTTAGTTCTCCTTGGGTTTGGGACTGTCAACCAACTACAGACCCATCATGGCAGAGGGACCATGAAGGAGGCCTTAAGCAGGTATTAAAATGCCTTCATCTGAAGCCTGCGCATGAAATGACTCCACCGGTCGCGCTAAACTTCGAGTTTCAAGGAATGTTGCTCGCCATTGTACTCGCCGTGTCTCCGTCGGCGTGGGTCCCGGCGCGATGGGCTTCCAACGATCCCCAATCGCTCGACCTGCTCCGCTCTACACCTATCAACTGTCTCCTCGTCGAGCGCAAGTCGTGGTCCAAGAGCTTTGCTTCTTCGGCAGCCGCCTCGGGCGTCGCTGTCTTAGGGGTGGTGCGCGAGCCGGCGACGGCCGTCGATGCGGCCCGCGAGGCGGTTCATCTCGGCATGACCGGCGTCGTTCTGGAGGGTGATTTCCCCGACTCGGTTCCCCGATCGCTGTCCGATTCCCGCATTCCTTATGTGCAGTTGGCCCCGCGGTCGAAACTTCACCTGGAGTCAACCGAGCGGGTTTCCGGAACATATCAGGGCGTATGGCCGGGGGTTGAGGTGCAGAAGGACGGTGAGACCAAGTCCGCCCCCAGCGGAGCGCCGTGGATCGACACTAACACCGGATTTCTGCGCTTCGAGCGCGCGCTAACGAACGGTCCGATCTGGATCGGCAACATTCCGCCTGCGAATACGGTGATTAGCATCGCCCGATACATTCAAACAATCGGTGACGCGGCGATGAGCGGGGCTCGCTGGATTGTCAGCCTGGACGACGACTTTAACCGCCGACTTCTGGCGCGCGAACCCAAGGCGATGGCCGGCTGGAAAGAAATTGGTGAAGCACTTAAGTTTTACGAGGACCATGACGACTGGCGGACCTGGCAGGCGCGAAGCGACCTGGCGGTGGTCGAGGACGCTTCGAGCGGCGCCTTGCTGTCGGGGGGCATTCTCGACATGATTGCGGTGAAGCACACACCTGTGCGCCCTCTGCCTCCCGAGCGGCTCTCCCCCCAGTCGCTCAAAGGCCTGACCATGGCCGCTGACGTCGATCCTGGAGCACTCACTGCTCCGCAGCACGACGCTTTGCAAGCATTCACCCGCGCTGGAGGCACGCTGCTGAACGCCCCGCCCGGCTGGAAGTTCGTCCTTCCGAAAGACGGCGGCATTACCCTGGACGCGGCATCGCTGCAACAGTTGGACGAGATTTGGAAAGAGCTCAACTCGCTCACCGGGCGCAAGAATCTTGGAGTCCGGCTGTTCAATGTCTCTACGATGATTTCGAATCTCGTTCAGGCTCCCACGGGTAAGCCGGTACTGCTGCATCTCATCAATTACTCCGACTACCCGGTCGACTCAATCACTGTTCACGTCGCCGGCCAATACACTAAGGCCAGCCTGTTCGCACCCGGCACCTCGCCGATAGAACTGAAGCCATACGCGGTTGAGGAAGGCACCGGCGTCGACATCGATAAGATCAACACGGTTGCGGCGCTGTTGCTCGAATAAGCCGGGCCGGAATTTTGGGTTCGGTGTCGGGCCACCGGCTATCATGGCTGTATGGCCTGGGCAGACGCCGCACCCGACGCAATCCACCAGCGGCTGACCGCCCTGCGAAACGGTCTGCTTCGCCTTCACAAGCGACTGTTGGACTCCGAGGCCGCTTTATACGACCGCGAAGTCAGCCGCATCACGTCGTCCGGACACTTACTGGACCTGGTTCTCAACAACCCTTCCTTCGCCTGGCTGCGCGAGCTGTCCCAACTTGTTGTCCTGATCGACGAACGTCTTGACGACAAGACTCCGGTAAGCGCGAGCGAGGCGGAACGCCTGATCCTGAAGACACGCGGCCTGCTTTTGCCCGCGGAATTTGGCGACGGCTTCCAGCGCAGCTATTTCGACGCCTTCCAGCGGGATCCCGACACGGTGCTGGCACACGCCGAAATGATGAAGGTTCTGAATTCGCTTCTTTAGGCATGACCTCCGGCCTCGACCGGCGGTGGCCGGCTGAGCGATTCGATCCGCCGTACTACACTTGAGAGTATGCAGCGACTTTCGCGCCGGGAAATTCTCGCGATGCTGGCCGCCGCGCCGGTGGCATATGCCGCCCGCACAGCCCCTTCATTGCCCGTATCCATCGCACGTTGCGCGTCCTATGACACCGGCCTCGACGCCGTCATGTCGACCATGTTCGACCAGCTTGGCGGTCTCGGCGGCCTCGTCCGCAATAAGACCGTCGCCATAAAGCTCAACCTCACCGGCAGCCCGGCACTTCGTTTCCAGGGCCGCCCGTTGGGCTCAACTCACTACGTGCATCCCAAGATGACGGCAGCGCTGGTATCGCTGCTGGACCGCGCCGGCGCGCGCCGGGTCCGTCTGGTCGAAAGCTGCTTCGCCACCAACGCTCCGCTCGAGGAATATCTGCTGGATTCGGGCTGGAACGTTCGCTCGCTCAAAAGTCTCAGCCGGAATCTCGAGTTTGAGAACACCGATTATCTCGGGCTCGGCAAGAGCTACCACCGGGTTACGGTGCCCGGCGGAGGCCACGTGTTTCCAGCCTTCGACCTGAATCACTCCTATGTCGACACGGACGTATTTATCTCGTTGGCGAAACTGAAGAATCATGCCACTTGCGGCGTCACGCTGTCGATGAAGAACATCTTCGGCATCACGCCGGCCTCGATTTATGGGGACGATGCCGGCGTTCACGAGCCGAATGAAAGCCCGGGTTCCGGGCGGGTGAGCACCTGTCACGAAGGCAAACGCCAGCCCTCCAGTTCGTCTCCGGCCGAGATCGATCCGTCTTCCAGCCGCGATCCGGGATACCGCATGCCGCGGATTGTCGCCGACCTTACCGCCTCGCGTCCCATTCACCTGGCAATCGTCGACGGCATCGAGACGGTAGCCGGCGGCGAAGGGCCCTGGATCAAAGGGCTGCGCGCGGTGAAGCCGGGCATCATCGTGGCCGGGCTCAATCCTGTCAACACAGACGCTGTTTCCGCGGCCGTGATGGGCTACAACCCCCGCGCGCCGCGCGGAGAGAAGCCGTTCCACGATTGCGACAACACACTGCTTCTCGCCGAGGCCCTGGGCGTAGGCTCCGCGAACCTCCACGACATCGATGTTCGCGGCCTGGCACTCAAGGACGCCATGTTCCCGTTCGGCTGAGCCAGACAGTTCAAGCCGAACGGTTATCCTAAGGACGCTACCTGATGCCGACTCCAGGATTTTTCCCAGCAGAGGAGCCATGGACCGAGCTCCCCAGGCTAACGCCCTCGGCTCTGGTTGATATTCTCTGTGTGGCGTTTCTGGTGTACCAGGTGCTCGTGATCATTCGCGGGCGCCGCGCCGCCCAGATCCTTCTCGGCTTTGGCGTCATCGGTTTGGTGTACGCGGCTGCCGTTTACCTGCGGCTGGAGCTGCTGCGAACGGTTCTGGCTGCCCTGGCGCCCTACACGCCGTTTGCGCTGATTGTCATTTTCCAGGCAGAGATCCGCCGCATGCTGGCGCGGCTCGGGCGCAGCCGTCTCACGGGCTTCTCTGAACTCGAACGCCGTGAAACGACAGAGGAGATTTTGCTTGCCCTCGGCCAATTGAGTACACAACGCATCGGCGCCCTAATCGTGATTGAGCGCAATACCGGATTGCGAACGTTTATTGAGAGCGGCGTGTCCATTGACGGCAGGGTGTCGCGCGATCTGCTCTGCTCGATCTTCCACCCAGGAGCGGCCCTTCATGATGGCGCCGTCATCATCCAAGGCCCGCGTGTCGCCGCCGCAGCGTGTTTCTTGCCCCTCAGCACGGATCCGGCCCGCGCCCGCGAACTTGGCACCCGGCACCGCGCCGCAATCGGCGTTACCGAAGACTCCGACGCCCTCGCTTTGGTAGTCTCCGAGGAAAGCGGGCGCATCTCGGTCGCCGAACGCGGCGAGATCGAGCGCGACGTCACTGCCGCCCGCGTCGAGGAGTTCCTTAACGGCCGAGCTTCGATCAAGCTTCCGCCCGAACACTCCGCCCCGCCATTGCTGCGCGAATCCGGCTCGCAGACTTCACTTCAGCCATGATTACCCGCCTGAGCCGCGATCTGGGTTGGAAGCTCCTGGCGCTTGCGATCGCGACGCTGCTCTGGGTCGCGGTGAATCGCGAGGAGGAGATTTCGACGTCGGTGGCAGCGCCGCTTCAGTTCCGCAATCTCGCGGAGGGGCTGGAAATCAGCGGCGGCGCTCCGCGCACCATCCTGCTCACGGTGCATGGGCCCTCGGCGCGTTTAGCTCGGTCCGATCTTGCCACTCTTGCCGTTGTCCTCGATTGCTCCAAAGCAGTCAAGCCCGGAGCGTATACCTTCAACATCGCCACGCGCCAGATCCGGCGTCCGTTCGGCGTCGTCTTCGCCTCCGCCGATCCTTCGCAAGTCCAGTTGGTTCTGGAGCGCACCGTATCGAGGCAGGTCCGCGTGGACCCAACCTACGCCTCAGCTCCGCCTCCCGGTTACGCCGTCGCCGGCTATAGCATCTCGCCCGGCCGTGTGCGCATCACCGGGCCCGAGAGTCACGTCCGCCGGATCGACGCAGCGGGCACCGATCCCATTGAGCTGGACGGCGTCGTCAGCCGCACGGAACTCCACCTGGCCGCTCATCTCTCCGACCCCCAGCTAAGGCTCGATCCGGCGACTCCACTGCTAACCTATACAGTAGTCCTCAAAAAAGTCCCGGCGAAAGAAGCAACTCACTGAATGGCTCGTCAATTGTTCGGCACCGATGGCATCCGCGGCGTGGCTGGCCAGCCTCCGCTCGACCCGGCAACGGTGTATGCCGCAGGTCAGGCGCTCGGCGAATGGGTGCGCGCATCGGGGCGCGAGCCTTCGGTCGTCATCGGTATGGACACCCGGGAGTCGGGAACCTGGATCTCGGCTCTGCTCGCGGCGGGCCTGGAGCAACACGGTGTGGCAGCCCGTTTTGCCGGCGTCACGACGACCCCGGGCGTTGCCTACCTTGCGCGAACCGGTTCGTTTTCCGCGGGCATCATGATCTCCGCATCCCACAATCCTTACCAGGACAATGGCATCAAGGTCATCGGCCACTCCGGCTACAAGTTGCCCGACGATACGGAGGAGGCGATCGAGCGATCGATTCTTGCTTCCCGGACACCACCACCTCCGTCGCCCAAGACGCTGGAGTTTGACGCGTCGCTTGACAATCAATATCTCGACTACCTCGCCTCCATCCTGGGATCAAGTTCTCCGCTGGCCGGCCTCGACCTGGTGATGGATTGCGCTAATGGCGCGGCGTCCGGCCTCGCCCCGAAGCTGTTCACCCGCCTCGGAGCGCGCGTACGCGTGATTGGAGCCACTCCCAACGGCCGCAACATCAACCTGAACTGCGGCTCACTCCACCTGGAGGGTCTGAAGGCGGAGATGGCAGCCGCCGGCGGCGGGCTCGGCGTCGCTTTCGACGGCGATGCGGATCGTGCCCTTTTTGTCTCTCCTTCCGGACGCATCATCGACGGGGATGCGGTGATGCTCATCATGGCCCGCCGTCTACTGACCGCGGGCAGGCTCGCAGACAACAAGGGCGAACCGCTCGTCGTGGCAACAGTGATGTCCAATCTCGGACTCGAGCGCGCGCTCGCTGCTTCCGGTATCCGGATGCTTCGAACGCCGGTCGGCGACCGGTACGTTCTCGAAGAAATGCTTCGCACCGGCGCCTCGCTCGGCGGCGAACAGTCCGGCCACGTGATTTTTCTCGATCACGCCACAACCGGCGACGGAATCCTGACGGCGCTGCTGGTGGCTCACGCCGTCCTGTCCGAGCATAAGCCGATTGACGAGCTTACTGAGGGCCTGCTGATCTATCCGCAACTTCTGGTCAACATTCGCGTCAACCGCAAACGCGCGCTCGACGAACTTCCCTCGGTTTGCGAGGAAATACGGGCCGCGGAGGCATCGTTCGGTGCCTCCGGCCGCGTTCTGGTCCGTTTTTCCGGCACCGAACCTTTGGCGCGCGTGATGGTCGAGGGCCCGGACCAGGGAAGTGTCGAGCACTTCGCCGGACGCATCGCCGACAAAATCCGCGCTGAGCTCGGCGGGGACTAGCCAGGACACCGAGGCCCCCTCCGTGGTGCACAATGGTGCCATGCGTTCCTCGCGCCTCGCAGCCTGTCTCCTGCCGATTCTTGTTCTCGCCCAGTCCCCCGCGCCCACTATCGAGTCCGGTTCCGACTGGACGGCTTTGTTCAACGGCCGAGATCTCACCGGCTGGGTCAACGTCGGCCGCGAAAAGTGGGTCGTTGAGAATGGCTCGATTCACGGTTCGGCTGTCTCGCACGACTATGGATACCTTCGCACCGAGAAGGATTACTCCGACTTCGACTTGTCCTTCCGCTTCAAGTGCGAGACGCTCGGCAACAGCGGGCTGTTCTTCCGCGCCCGCTTCAAGCCCGGCACCACCGAGATCGTTCAAGGACCCCAGTTCGAAATCGACTGCACCATCGGCCGCCACACCGGCGGCGTCTACGACGTCGGACGGCAGTGGCTGGTGTGGCCGGCGCCGGAAAATGAGACCGTCGTCCGGCAGGGCGACTGGAACGAATACCTGCTCCAGGTCCACGGCATCCACTACGTCTCGCGTCTCAACGGCGTCACAATGGTCGATTACACCGACCCGAAACGATTTGGCGAAACCGGCAGCATTGCGCTCCAACTCCACGCCGGGGGCGGCGCGGACATGTTGTTCAAGGACATCCTGATCCGCGACCTCACCCGCCGCTGACCGCCGTGCCGCGCCTTTATTACTGCCATCACCACGGAATGGGCCTTCCGCCGGGCCACAAATTTCCTGCGGGTAAATATGAACTGGTCCGCCGCCGCCTGGAGCCGCTGTCGCTATTCGAATTCGTTCCCGCGCCACCAGCGCCTTTGGCGGCGATTGAACTCGTCCACGATCCGGATTACGTCCGCCAGTTCGTCTCCGGCCTCCTGCCTCCCGCTGCCGTCCGCCGCATCGGTTTTCCCTGGTCCGAAGGCCTCGTACGCCGCACGCTCGCCTCCGCCGGAGGAACACTTGCCGCCTCGGACGATGCGCTTGAATCCGGATGGGGCGGCAATCTCGCCGGCGGCACGCACCACGCCTTCCGCGCCGAGGGCTCCGGCTTTTGCGTGTTCAACGACATCGCCATCGCCATTCACTGGCTCCGCCGCCAGGGCATTTCACGCGCCGCGGTGATTGATCTCGACGTCCATCAAGGCGACGGCACGGCCGCCATCTTCGCGGATGACCCCGATGTCTTCACCTTCTCCCTTCACGGCCGCAACAATTTTCCGTTCCGCAAACAGCGCAGCCGCCTGGATATCGATCTCGACGACGGAGCCGGCGACGATGAGTATCTGGAGGCTCTCGATTCGGCGCTGCCGCGCGTGTTCGAGTTTCACCCGTCGGTGATTTTTTACCAGTCCGGCGTCGATGCTCTCGCCTCCGATCGTCTCGGCCGCCTCGCGCTCACTCACGCGGGTCTCCTGGAGCGGGACCACCGCGTTTTTTCCGCCGTCCGCGCTCAGGGCATCCCGATTGTTGTCACCCTCGGAGGCGGCTACTCCGAACCGATTGACCTCACGGCCGAAGCGCACGCCAATACATTCCTCGCTTCCGCCGCCAATTATTTTAGCCCTGCGAAAAATATTCCAGCCAGCCTCCGACTCCGGTAGTCTATGTGCTTACAGTGACGACTGCCGCTCACCTTGACACTCTTCTTGCCGACCGACAGTTGATTGATGAACAGTTACAAACTGTTCTCCCGCAACTTCCCCGGTCTCCGGCTCCACCGGTCTGTGAAGCCATGCGCTACTCGGTTTTCGGCTGCGGCCAGCGGCTGCGCCCCCTCCTCGCTCTTCGCATCGCCCGCATGCTGGGCTCGGCCTCCGCACTCAATCTCCGTGCCGCCGCCTCTGTCGAGCTTCTGCACTGCGCCTCGCTGATCGTTGACGACCTGCCCTGCATGGACGATGAGCATCTCCGGCGCAACCGCCCCGCGCTCCACGTCGCGTTTGGCGAGGCGAACGCACTACTTGCCGCCTTCGGGCTCGTCTCCCTCGCCGCCCGTTCCGTGATCGATCTCAATTGCCGCCCCTGGGAGCTTCCGTGCCTGCTCGAGTTCCAGGTGCGCCTCCTGTCGACGCTCGATTGCGACAGCATGATCGCCGGCCAGTCCCTCGACCTTGCCCTCGGCTCGGGCGAGCGCGACGCCCACCGTATCCGTCTGGCCACTCTGAAAACGGTTCCGCTATTTGAGCTTGCCGTTCGGGCCGGCAGTCTGTTTGCCCGGCTGTCGGCCACCGAAGAGCAATGCCTGTTGGACTTCGGCCGCGAGTTCGGCCTCGCCTACCAGTTGCGCGACGATCTCGACGACGGCGAGATAGACACCATGTCCTCCTCCCCCGACCCGTTTGCCAGGGCGCGCGAGTGTCTTGCGCCTTTCGGCCAACGATCCGCTCCTTTGGCCGAA
>VFSW01011724.1_pt1 | contig 12283 bp, 11 predicted proteins | sample 5358111 | NCBI WGS metagenome assembly VFSW01 (sample SAMN11554181, study PRJNA540505) | mine drainage metagenome | isolation source: sediment from site ElyBrook_90M | place: USA: Ely Copper Mine, Vershire, VT | collected 2017
GGCGCGACTCGCGCAAGATTCACCCGTGCGCAAGTCGCGCCAGTCAAGGCGGCCAAAGCGGCGCAGCGTGCGATCCGCACGCGGCGCCGCCCTGCCGATTCGTCAATCCTGTCGCGCGACGCGCTCAGGCGGCGCGCCGCGGCCGCCGCACGTCCTTCGCCAGCACGCGCTCGGCCACCGGCTCGAAAATGGTCGCCGAAGCGCCCTTCAGATCGATCGCGTCGCTCAGCATCATCTCGGCGCCGCCGCTGCGCTTCTGCAGCTCGGCCAGAGACGCTTTGATATCGTCGGTTTCGATCTCGTACAGCGCCAGGTAGGAATGGGGATGGTCGGCCTTGGCCATCTGCGCGCTCGAAACTTTAAAGCGTTGCGCGGCCACGAAACCGGGCACGTTCAGCACGTCGGGAATATGCGTGCCATTGTACCACTCATTATATTCGGCTTCCTTGCCGGCCGTTGGATTGGTCAGAACGACGAAAGTATACTTGGCCATCAAACTCACCTCCGATTGATTGACTATTTTGTGCTCCGCATGCGCGCCACTTTCCGCAACATGGCTTAACGCAGGCGATCCTCAAGCGCTCGATGTCCTCACAGCGCCAATACTACGCGTGAGTGCGAAGCGCTGTCCATTGCGCACGGCGCTTGAGAATCTCAAATCGCCTCAGCCTCATGCAGCGCCGCGATCTCTTCCCACGAGTAGCCGAACTCGAGCAGAAGCTCCTCGGTATGCTGCCCCCATTCCGGCGGCATCCGGGTCTCCATGATCGTCTCGCCGTTGTAGGTGATCGGAGTTCCCGCCACCAGCACGCGGCCGGCCGTCGGATGGTTGAGCTCCTGCAAATAGCCGTTGACGCGCGCCTGCTCGCTGTCGAGCACCATCCGATGGTCCGCGACCTCGGTCACCAAAATATCGACGGCGGTCAGTTCGTCGAGCCATTCGCGGGTGGTCTTTTTCGGGAAGATCGCGTCGAGCACTTCCATGATTTTCCAGCCGCGGAAGTTGCGGGTCGGATTGTCGAATTCCGGATCGTTCTGCAGATGCTGGATTCCCATCACGCGGCAGAAGTCGGGCCATCGCTTGTCGTCGCATCCGGCGATGCAGAGCCATCCGTCGCTGGTCTTGAACGCGCCCCATACGCCATGGAGAAACTGATGGCCCCGGCCGGCGCGCTCGGTGTCCTTGCCGCTCATCGATACCAGGTCGAGCTCGAATCCCTGCATGGCGATAAGCGTGCCGTAGATCGACGCATCGACGCGCTGGCCCTTGCCGGTCCGTTCGCGGGCGAACAGCGCTCCCAGCACGCCCGCCGCGAGCGAGAGCGCGCCGGAATGGTCCGCGACCGCGATTCCCGCGGCCAGCGGCGGATCGCCCGGCATCCCCGTCTTGGCCATCAGCCCGCTGGCCGCCTGCGCGAGCGTGTCGCGGCTCGGCCGCATCATCCACGGACCCTTGGGTCCCCACGAACTCGCCTGCGCGTACACGATTTTCGGGTTATCTTTCAGCAAATCATCGAAGCCCAATCCCAGCCGGTCGAGCACGCCGGGACGGTAGTTGGTCAGCAGCACGTCGCTCGTCCTGGCCATCCGATGGATAATCCCGACGCCGCCCGGCTTCTTGAGGTCCACCGTGATACTGCGCTTACCACGATTCATCGCGGTGAAGTAGAACGAGACGTCGGCGTTGCGCGCTTCGGGCCCCGCGATAAGGCCGCACGTCAGCCATCGGCTCAGGTCGCCGGTCTCGCGGTTTTCGATCTTGATAATGTCGGCGCCCATGTCGCCCAGCACTTGTCCAGCGAACGGTCCCTGGATTTCCTGCCCGATTTCGATGACCTTGATTCCTTCCAACGGCTTGCTCATTGTCGGATCGCTCCCGGCGCGCAGATTATCTGACGCAGCGCGCGAATTATTGATTGAGCCGAGCGTAATCTCAAGCGCAACGCCGGAATTTCCGCCGATTCTCCATCGATGCGCGTCCCGCTAAGCTTCGCGGCGTGGAGCCAAGCATCTATCAGTATCCATCCATATTTCGCCGCGTGCATATGGAACGGCCGGGCGAGATCGAGGCCGAAACCCGCTTTCTCAAGGAAGTGTGGAGCCGCCATTTGCGCCGTCCTGTGCGCCGCGTGCTCGATCTGGCCTCGGGCGATTCGCCCCACGGCGTGATCCTCGCGCGCGAAGGAATCCAGGTCGCCGGCGTCGATCGATCGCCGACGATGATTGCGGCCGGAAGGCGCGCCGCCCACAGCCTCGATTCGATCCGCTTCTATCGGCGGCCGATCGAGAAGTTCCGCCTTCCCGAGCGCCCCTTCGACGCCGCGTTTTTCATGTCCGAGACCTTTCCCGTGATGGCTGATAATCGCGCGCTGCTCTCCCATCTCGAATCGGTCGCGCGCCTGCTCAAGCGCGGCGCCCCCTATTGCATCGATATCGACCGTCACGACGATGTGCGCCGCTTGCGCACGCGCAAGCTCTGGCGCAGCCGCAAGGTCCGCGCCGGCGGCCTTCGCGTCGACGTGCGCGAGTTCCATCGCCCGCTCCAATGGTGCTCGCCGATGCATTCCATCTACGAACTCGAATGCACAATCCATTTTCCCGAAGGCCCGGTCCGCACCCGCGACCTGGTTCCGGTTCGCTATACGATACCCGCCACGCTCGAACTCGCCGCGCTCGCCTCGCGCCAATTCACGATGGCCGCCGCGTACGCCGACCTGTCGCTCACGCGGCCGATCGAGGATTGCACGGGGCGATGGTGGGCCGTGCTCCGGCGCGTCTAGGCGTTCCGATTCGCTGTTGATTCGCCGCGCGTCGCTATCGCCGCTTGACGCGCTTCGGCCGCGATGGCGTGATCACCTGGTGGCGACCCGCGAATCCGACCGGCTGCGCATGATGACCGCCGCCGAGGCCGCGGCGCATCTCGATATCAAGGTCGGCACGCTTTACGCCTACGTGAGCCGCGGATGGCTGGCGAGCTTCCGCCGCCGGGTGGGCCGACAAGCCCTCTACCGGCGCGATGATGTCGAGGCGCTGCGCGGAATCGTTGCGCCCGAGCGCGGCCGCCGCGGTCGCAGCCTGCCCGACGCCTCATCGTGGGTCACCGTTGCGCAGCCTCGCGGCAGCGAGACCCCTGCCAGCGGGATCATCGTCGCCGAGTCCGCCATCAGCTCGATCCACGAGGGCCGTCTCGCTTATCGCGGCTATCCGATCGAAGAGCTGTTCCAGCACGCCTCGTTCGAGGAAGTCAGCCTGCTGCTATGGAAGGGCGAGCGGCCTGACGGCGGCGCGGTCGCGGATTTGCGCCGCGGAATCGCGCTTGCGCAGATGCCGCCCGCCGCCTCCGCCTCGATCGCCGCGATGGGTGACAACGCGCCGCCATTGTTGCGGATCGCAGCGGTGTTGCCCGTACTCGCTTCGTCCGATCGCCGTGGCGATGCGATGCCCACCGTTGACCGCGCCGCGCGCATCATGGGGATGCTCCCGCTGGTCCTTGCGCCCGACCGTGGCGCCCGCGCCGCTCCCGCTGGCAACAGCGTCGCAACGCGCCTGGTGAGCGTGGCGCTCCGCGCCAACCCGCTCGACTGGGAAATCGCCGCCGTCGATCGCATCCTCGTCGCTTGCGCCGAGCACGAACTCAACGCCTCGACCTTCGCCGCCCGCGTCGTCGCCTCGACCGGCGCCGATCTGTACGCCTCGCTGCTTGCCGCGGTCTGCTCGCTCTCCGGACCGATTCACGGCGGCGCCTGCGATCGTATCGAGCAGATGCTTGCCGAACTGGAAGCCGGGATGCGCCTTGACGAATGCCTGCGCATTGCGACGCTTCGATGGCGCCTGCCGCCCGGCTTCGGCCACGCGATCTATCCCAACGGCGACCCGCGCGCGGTGCTGCTCAAGAAGGAGGCCGGCGCGATCGCGCGCCGGCGCGGCGCCCGGCTGTTCGATATGGCGCGCCTGGTCGAGGAGGCAGTATGGCAGCGCGAGCGCCTGCGGCCCAACCTCGATTTCTATCTCACCGTATGCGCCCGGATGCTCGGCTTCGCGCGCGGACTCCCCGCCGCGATTTTCGCCCTGGGCCGCGTTCCGGGATGGATTGCGCATATCCTCGAGCAGTACGCCGACAACCGGCTCATCCGTCCGCGGATGCGCTATCGCGGCGCTCCGCTTCGCCATTGGCAATGAGATTCCGCGCGAATATGCCCCCGTACCTTTGACGGCGGGCCATCGGCGGTCGTATTAAGGTTCTGTCAGGGGGTGCCGTCTATGAAAGCGATCGCCAAGACCCGGCCCGCGCCCGGGGTCGAACTTATCGAAACGCCCGTGCCGCGCGTTAAGCAGGGCGAGTTGCTGGTGAAGATCGGCGCCTGCGGTATCTGCGGCTCCGACCTTCATATCTATGAATGGGAACTCGGCGCCGAACGCGCGGTCAACGGATTCCCCAGCATCCTCGGCCACGAGCCCGCGGGCCATGTGGTCGAGATCGGTCCCGGCGTCAGCGGGTTCAAGCAGGGCGACCTGGTCGCGCTCGATCCGTTCGGCCATTGCGGACGATGCCGCCATTGTCTCGCCGGGCGCTTCAACTATTGCTCCGCGCCGACGCGCCTTAGCGGCGCCTTCGCCGATTACTGCGTCGCGCCGATCGCAAACACATACGCGGTGCCCAAAACGATGGACATGGAAAGCGCCGCGATGCTCGAGGCGTTCGGCACCGGACTCCACGCCGTCGAGCTCGCTTCGCTCAGCGCGGGCGACAGCGCAGTGGTCGAGGGCCCCGGCCCGATCGGACTCAGCGTCGCGCTTTCCGCGCGCGCGCTGGGCATCACCTCGCTGGTGATAACCGGCCTCAAGGCCGACGAAGACCGCCTCGCGCTTGCCCGCCGGATGGGCTTCAGGACCGTATGCGCGAGCGACCGCGACTGGATCGATCAGGTGCGCGCGCTGATGCCCGCTGACGGCGCCGACGTGGTCTTTGACGCTTCCGGCTTCCTCGATTCGCCGCGCCAGCTCTTGCGCAAGGGCGGCGCGCTGGTCGAGGTCGGATGGCCCGCGCGCGATCTGACCGGCGCCGAGCTTCGCGGCTTCTTCTTCCACGGCATCAATATCATCAGCTCGCGCATCCGCATGCCCGAGACCTGGCGGCGCGCGATCGAGCTGGTTTCAAGCGGCACCGTCGATCTCAAGCCGATGGTGACGCATCGCTACGACCTCGATCATGGAATCGAGGCATTTGAACTTCTCAAGGCAAAGCAGGGTGTCAAGGCTCTAATCATTCCGCAGGCCTGAAGGCCGCCCGCGTATCGCGCGGCCCTGGGACCTGCCAGATCAATCTCCGAGGTGAGCGCCATGAAAGACGGATTTAAAATTGTCGACGTAGACTGCCACATGATGGAGCCCGATTGGCTCTGGGAAAAGCACATGGAGGACCGCTACAAGGATGCCGGACCGCGAATGGGCACGGCGCCCGACTCCGGACGGCGCACCTTCCTCGTCGAAGGCGAACCCTTCACCCGCGAAAAGGGCAAATATCCGATGGCGGCGCCCGCATTTCTGAAGGCCGTCGGCAAAGCGATGAAGCGCTTCGACCGCGCGCGCGGCCAGGGTTTCAACGCGCAAAGCCGTATCGAGGACATGGACGAGCAGGGCGTCGACGTGCAGATAATCTACCCGACCGCCGCGGGCCAGATGCTCGGCAAGCATTTCAAAGACGCCGAGCTCCTCGCCGCTTGCTGCCGCGCCTATAACAACTGGAGCGCCGAGTTCAGCTCCTACGCGCCCGAGCGCCTCCGATGGGCCGCGATCCTGCCGATGCAGGACGTCGACAAGGCCGTCGTCGAGGCCAATCGCGCCGCTAAAATGGGCGCCGCGAGCTTCTACATGCGCCCCAACCCGGTCTCCGGCTACAGCATCTTCGACGACTACTACCTGCCGCTCTGGACCGAGATCGAAAAGCTCGGCATCGCGATCTCCACTCACGATTCGGCCTCCTCCTCGGTGCCCTCGTTCGGCGATCGCATGAACACCCACGTCTCCGGCCATATCCTCTCCCATCCGTTCGAGGCGATGGCTGCGATGGCCGGGCTCATCTGGTACGGCGTCATCGAGAAGCATCCCAAGCTCAGGATCGTCCACGTCGAGGCCGACGGCGGATGGGTCCCCTACTGGCTCCAGCGGATGGAGCAGCACTGGAACTTCAGCGGCAACGCCGAGCACGAATACCTGTCGCGCCGTCCGACTGACTATTTCAAGAGTAATTTCTGGGTCGCGTTCCGCGGTGACGAACCGACCATGAAGGCCGCGGTCGATTTGCTCGGCGACGATAACTTCCTCTGGGATACTGACTATCCTCATCCCGACGGCACGTTCCCGTGGGGCGTCGAAGCCATGATCAAGCAGCCGCTCACCGCCGCGACCAAGCGCAAAATCCTCTGGGATAACGCCGTGCGCGCCTTCAATCTGAACTAGGCGGCGGAACGGGCTCGGCGGGTATATTCAGTCCGATAATCACTGTTCGCAGGAGTAGTTGGAGTAGTTAAGGAATGGATTTCGAGTATACCCCCGAGCAGGAAGCGTTCCGCAAAGACGTCCGCCAATGGCTCGAGGCGAATCTGCCGCCCGAGCTCTGTATCGACGACGCCACCGACGAGCGCATCCCGCCCGACCGCGAGACCTTCGAGAAGCGCCGCGCATGGCAGGTCAAGCTCAACCAGCGCGGATTGGTCGGCCTCGAATGGCCTAAAGAGTATGGCGGGCGCGCCGCCCCTCTGATGGAGCAGATGGTCTTCGACGAAGAGTACTGGCGCGCCCGTGCTCCCGTGCTGCCCGGCTACTCAGGCGTCGGCCTGCTCGGTCCCACCCTGATGTACTGGGGCACCGACGAACAGAAGAAGTATTACCTGCCGCGGATTCTGAGCGGCGACGATATCTGGTGCCAGGGTTACTCCGAACCCGGCGCCGGCTCCGATCTTGCCGGCTTGCAGACCCGCGCCGAGGACCACGGCGACTACTTCGTCGTCAGCGGACAGAAGATCTGGACCTCCGGCGCTCACTTCGCAGACCGTATCTATATGCTGGTGCGAACCGATCCCGCGGCGCCCAAGCACAAGGGCATCAGCTACCTGATCGTCGACATGAAGAGCCCCGGCATCGAGGTGCGCCCGCTGGTCGTGATGAACGGGCATCGCCATTTCAACGAGGTCTTCTTCGACAACGTCCAGGTGCCGCGGAAAAATCTCATCGGCCCGCTCAACGAGGGCTGGAAGGTCTCGATGACCACGCTCGGCTTCGAGCGCGGGATGGCGGGTGGCGGCGGCCACTCCGCCCAGGTGCGGCGTCTTGCCGAACTTGCCCGGATGATCAAAATCGACGGCCGCCCGGCGTGGGAGCAGGGATGGGTCCGCCAGCAGCTAAGCCAGTTCATGATGGAGTGCGAGGCGCTCAAATATACCCGGCTGCGCTCGCTCACCCGCCGCTTGAAGGGACTGCCGCCCGGCCCCGAGGGCTCGGTGCTCAAACTCGCCGGGTCCGAGCTCGGCGTCGCAATCGCGCGCTTTGCGAGCGAGCTGCTCGGCCAGTTCGCGCTGCTCGGTGATCCAACTTCGGAGGTGCCCGACGCGCCCCGATGGCTCAATCGGGTGCTCAGTTCGCGTCAATACACTATCGCGGGCGGCACCAGTGAGATTCAGCGCAATATCCTGGGCGAGCGCCAACTGGGCCTGCCTAAAGGCTGAGCCCGGCGGACTGCGCAGCCGCAATAGTCACAATAGTCAAATGAGTAACGGGGCGCGCGCGACATCGATCGCGCCCGCCCCCGTTCGTTTCCCGTCAGTGACTGTCGGACGCGCCTGTGCCTGCCCCTGCCGCGTTACCCGCTGAGCCTGCGCCCGATTCCGTACCCGGAGGCACCGCGCTGCTGCCATTGCCAACATCTGCGCCACCTGAATTGACACCCGGGCCCATTTCGCCCATGCCGGTGCCGGTTCGGCCCATGCTTGAGCCCGTTTGGCCTGCGCCAGCGCCCGTTCCGCCCTGCGGATCGCCCATGCCAGCTCCCGCACCGCCCATGCCGGCGCCCGCACCGCCCATGCCAGATCCGGTGGCGCCCATGCCGGCGCCCGCGCCGCCTGCCGCTCCTCCCGCCGCACCGCCCATGCCACCGCCGCCTCCGGCTTGCGCGAACACCATCGCTGGAGCGAATGCCCCAACGGCAATCGTCGCCAGACCGCCAAAAATCAAGGCCGGTATTCGCCTGTTCTTGCGTCGCATTTTCTGTTCTCCTTCCGGCGCCGAATCATCGCGGCCTTCCGCGAGCTTCGCCGCCGTATAAAGATTAAGTCAGCAACCCATGTGCCATCGAAAGAGGTGGCGGTTTCACTGCGATTATTGATGAAACGCCGAGAGCTCCAGATAGTTCGGAAGGAAAATCCTACCGCCGCCGCCGCTCGCCCGGGGCGATGTTTTCTATGTTACATACAGAGAAACGCGCAAGGCGCGGGTTGGTAGACCGGCAATTGACGGGCGAGGTCGCCGAGCTTTTCGGCATTAAATCGTCAGGTTGCGCAGCACCGATATGTTGGGCGAGCGCCAGCTCGGCCTGCCTGAAGGTTGAAGCCAACGGACCGCGCAGCCACAATAGTCAAATGAGTAACGGGGCGCGCGCAGCGGCGATCGCGCCCGCCCCATTACGCACGTCCGCCCGTAATCAGTTCACCGCCGCGAGTCGGTTACGCCGGTCGCTGCCCCGGCCGCATTAGCCGGAGAGCCTGCGGCGGTGTAGGTTCCCGGCGGCAGTGCGCTGCTGCCATTGCCGACATCGATGCCCGACAAGGCTCTCGAGCGCCTCTGCACGCTCGCGTGCGCTCCGCCGGCCTGCGCGCGCGTCGCGCCGTCGCCCGATTGTCTCTGCAGCGGTTGGCTCCCAACCGCGTCCTGGACCCTGCCAGCCTTGCGTATTCCGCCGGATTCCTCTCCACCAGATATCTGGGCCCGAACGATCGCGGGCGGCAACGCTCCAATCGCGATCGCTGCGAGGCCGCTGAAAATCAATGCTCGTACACGTCTGCTTTCGCATCGCATGGTTTTCCCCCTTTCCGGCGGGAGATTCGCGGCTTTCCGCGAACGTTCGCTGTCGCATCTAAATCAATAAGCAACCGCCATGCCATCAGCCGAAATCCGATGCTTTACAAGGTTAATCGCCCAAACCGGGCGAAAGTCTCTCATCGTTCGAGGGAAAATTCTACCGCCGCCGCAACTCGCCCGGAGCCAGGTTCTGCCTGTTACATGACGAGGGCGCGCAAGGCGTAGGTTTGTAGAAGACCGGCAATTGACGGGCGGAGGTCGCCGAGCTTCTCGGCATCAAATCGTCACGTTGCGCAGCACCGATGCATCATCGCGCGACGCTCGCATTCTTTACCCATATGTCGGAACCGCAGGACACCTTGCATCGATTGCACGGATCCCGTGGCGTTCCGTATCAATGCATGTCTTATTTGGCCGCGCTGCCTCCATTACCCATATTCGCGCCGCCCGAATGCATGCCCGTGCCCGTTTTGTTCTTAACCATGTCCGCTCGGCCCTTGCTGGTGCCCCTATGACCCACGTGATTGCTCGTATGACTCGTGTGTGCTGCGTTCGTCTTCACACCGGTATCGGCGTGACCCATGCCCTTGCCGCCGTGACCCATGCCCATGCCGCTGCGGCCCATGCCCGTGCTGCTTTGGCCGCCCATGCCACCGCCGCCATGGCCCATGCCCGCGGCGCCGTAGCTCATGCCACCGCCGCCATGGCCGCCCATGCCCGCGCCGCCATGGCCCGCGCCGCCACCGCCAGGTTGCGCGAAAACCCTCGCCGGGGCGAATGCCCCAACCGCAATCATTGCCACACCGCCGAAAATCAAAGCCGGTAGACGCGCGCCGTTGCCTCGCATTTTTCCGTTCTCCTTCCGGCGCCAAACCATCGCCGCTCCCCGCGAGCTTCGCTGCCGCATGAAGAATACCGCGAGCAATCTGTGTGCCATCGGCAGAACTTCGCTATCTCCAGACCCGAGTCGCGATTTCGGCCACCAGGCTGAGCTTTGCCGCTTGCGTCGCCTCCGGAATCGGATTCCCTTCCCATACGGTTCCAAAGCCGCATTGGGTCGAGAGCCCCATCTGATCGCGCGGAAAATGGCGCGCGGCCTCCTCGATCCGTCCGATTATCTCGGCGGCGGGCTCGAGTCCGATACGCTTGGTCGAAATCAGGCCGAGCACGACGGCCTTGTCCCGCGGCACGTCGCTTAGCGGCTCGAACGAACCCGACCGCCAGTCGTCGTATTCCAGCAGAAAGCAATCGAAGTTCCCGGCGCGGCTGAACACCTGTTTCGCCACCGCCTCGTAACCGCCTTCGCCGACGTAGTAGCCCCTGTTGTTGCCGCGGCAGACGTGGAGCCCGAACGAGACGCCCGCAACGCTCGCGACCGAGTTGACTATCTCCATGCCCTCGGTCAGAAGCCGCTCCGGGTCCATCCCGAGGCTGGCAAAGTCCGCTCTGCGCCGCTCCGGGTCGCAGAGCATGCCAAGTTCGGGGGCATCGATCTGAATGTACTCGCATCCAAGCGCCGCTAACTCCTGCGCCTCCTGACGCACGATCGCCGCGGCGTCGCGAAACAGCTCGAACGGGTCCGGATACGCTTCGCGCGAGTATTGCGGCGACCATCTGAGCGTCATCATCAGCGGGCTCGGCAGGGTGACCTTGAGCGGCCGCTTCGCACTGCGGCGCGCGTAAGTGAATTCCTCGTTGGTCAGCGAGCGTGTGCGGCGGATCTTCTCGACCACCGCGTATTGCACCTGGATATTGGTCTCCTCGGCCTGCTGATTCGGTTCGTGCGGACGCCGCCAGACGCGCGTGAACGCCGGAATCGGTTTCACGCCCGAGATAACGTCGGTCAGCGGCGCGATAAAATGCGTGCGCCGCATCTCGCCGTCCGTGATCACATCGACGCCGCAGTGCTGCTGCAGCGCGATCATTTCATCGACCGCGCGGTCCTCGACCTCCTTGAACTCCCGCGTGCTTATCGCCCGCGCTTCCCATCGCTTGCGCGCCCGCTTGAGATAGTCGGGGCGCAGCAGCGATCCGATCACTTCCGCGCGATACGGTTTCGCCATGGCCAGCATCTCCCCGCTGCGAAACGCTCCAGCAACCCGGAGCTCTTGAGCCTCGTCGAAAGCCCGAATCCGGCCAATTTGAGCCCCTGGCACCGATAGTGCAACCGCTCGTTGTCGGTTGCCGCAGTGGAGGGATCGCGCCTCGTCCGCGAGGCGTTGCAACGGGTCTATCGAAGCCTCGCAGACGAGTCGGGCGTGCCGAGGCTCTTTCCTACCGGTTGAAGGCCGTTGCGAGTTGACCGCCGCCGGCCTTCGACGCCATCTCGCGCTCGAGCGTCGCGAAGCGATGCTCGAAGGCCGCTTGTTGGCGATCCTGACCGGCCTTCAGCTCCGCGACCGCCGCTGCGAGCTTGCGATTCTGTTCGGCCAGCGTGCGATTCTCGCGGGCCTGCTTCTGCAGCTCGTTGAGCAGCATCGAAGTCAGCACCGTATAGCGCACGCTTTGGACCCGCCCGTCGATACCGCGCGTCACCAGTTCCGGATAGAGCTTCGCGACCTCTTCCGCGACCAGCCCGTATTGCAGCGTCCCCGCCGGGTCGGCTTTGTAGCGGAAGGTCACCGGGCGCAATTTCATCAGGTTGTTGCTGCTCTGTCCCATGTCGTGGATGTCGCGTTTGTAGCGCGCCGAGGACAGCACCACCCCGAGTTGGCCGGTATTGCTCACCATCACCGCCTCGCCGGTTACCAGGCTGCCGGAAATCCCCGCCACATAGGTCGCGGTCTGCACGCCCTCATTGCCGAGGCGAATCGTGGCCGAGTCCGCTGCCGCTCCCGGACTCCCGATATCGATATTCTTGTTTCCGCTAGTGAGGTTGGCGCCAGCGTTGAAACCCAGTGCGATGTTGTGATTGCCAGCCGTGCTGTTCACCAGCGCGTTATAGCCGACCGCGGTATTATTGTTGCCCGCGCCGTTACTAAGCAGCGCCTGGAATCCGCTGGCTGTGTTGTTGTTGCCCGTGGCGTTGCTCGCGAGGGCGCTCGCCCCGCTGGCGGTGTTGTCGTTGCCAGTGGTGTTTAAATGCAGCGCTAGGAATCCGCTTGCCGTGTTGTTGTCGCCGGTGTTGTTGTACAGGAGGGCGCTTACGCCGCGGGCTGTGTTGTCGCTCCCGGTAGTGTTGGTGTCGAGGGCGACCGCCCCGCTGGCGGTG
>VFSW01011725.1_pt1 | contig 12283 bp, 7 predicted proteins | sample 5358111 | NCBI WGS metagenome assembly VFSW01 (sample SAMN11554181, study PRJNA540505) | mine drainage metagenome | isolation source: sediment from site ElyBrook_90M | place: USA: Ely Copper Mine, Vershire, VT | collected 2017
ACCATAGAGGGGGCCGACGAAAAGGGCGGGCTGCAGCTTATGCCTGTTTTCAAGGAGGACGACGACAAGGACTTTATGCTCGACCTGTACCGCAAAACCATTATGAGCGATACGGACAACATTAAGCTCATAAGCCACAAAATGAGCAATTGGGAACCCGACCGCCTTGCCTCCATCGACTTTCTGCTCCTGAAAATGGCTATAACCGAGCTGATGAACTTTCCTGCCATACCGGTAAAGGTAACCCTGAACGAATATATCGAAATATCGAAGCTGTACAGCTCACCCAAAAGCAACAGCTTCATAAACGGCATACTCGACGCCATCGTGCAGGATCTGAATAAAAAGAAAAAAATCCTGAAAACAGGGCGCGGGCTGCTGGAATAGCTCCAGCTGCGGCCTACCTCACCACACCTCTTTTATTCAGCGCCTTCTGGTATCTGGCTGCATATTGCTCCTGCTCCTTCAGGGTGGCGGAAAAGTGGTGTCTTCCTGAAAAATCGGTCTCGGCGCACATATAGATGTAATTGTTTTTCTCGTAGTTGAGCACCGCATCGAGCGATGATACCGAAGGCATGTCTATTGGGCCCGGAGGCAGACCTGTATGCAGGTAAGTGTTGTAGGGCGAAGCTATTTCCTTATCGCCGTTCAGCACCCGCATAATGGAAAAATCGCCCCTTGCATAAATCAGCGTAGGGTCGCTTTGCAGGGGCATACCGCGTTTCAGGCGGTTGATGTAAAGCCCCGCTATAATGGCCTTTTCACCGTTGTACTGTGATTGTTCCGCCTGTACGATGGAGGCAAGTATGGTTACCTGCAAGGGGGTGAGAGGTATAGCGGCAGCCTTCTTACGCCTTTCCGGTGTCCAGAAGGCTTCGTAATTGTTGTGCATCAATTGAAGAAACTGTTCGGGGGTGTCGGTCCATAATATAGGATAGGTGCCGGGCAAAAACATGGCGAGTACATTCTCGGAAGTAAACCCGTACTTTTTCAGGTTGTCGTTATCCAGGCTTCGGGCAAGCTGGGCGGAGTCAGCTTCAATTTTAAGGGCGAGTATGTCGAGCAGCTCCTTTTTTGTCCTTATGTTGAACAGGCTGATGGTTTCCGGTTCCTGCTTTCCGCTCAACAGCAGGTTTACAAGCTGCGCGTTGCTGGTATGGTTCATTACGCGGTAGCGCCCCGGCTTCACATGGCTGCCATATCCTTTTATCCGCGCTATCATGTCGAAGGCATCGGGCGAGCTAATGATACCCTTGTCCTTCAGCATCTCCTTCACCTGTTCAAAATTCCAGCCTGTATGAATGTAGATAAGCCTCGATTTTTCGGCAAACCTGATAGACGGATAATAAAAGGCGCGGTAAAATACGTAGCAGGCAATGCCGGCAAGCAGCGCCAATATAAGCAGCGAAGCTTTTACTTTGTTTTTGAACGAACCTTTTGGCATTTAACGATTATCAAATCCGGCGTCGCCGGGCATCACCACCTTTGCGGATAGTGAAACACAGCGGTACAGTCTTCTACACCTGCGCCTGCGGCCTGGGCATGAGCGCCTTGCGCGAAAGCCTGTATTTGCCTGTTTTCGGATCTACGGCAATCAGCTTCACTTTCACCAGGTCTCCTTCCTTTATAACGCCCTGCAGCGAATCGAGCCTCTTCCAGTCTATTTCCGATATATGCAGCAGGCCTTCCTTACCGGGCAGGAACTCAACAAACGCTCCGAATTCCACCACCGATTTCACCTTTCCTTCGTACACTTCGCCCACATCGGGTACTGCCGTTATGCCTTTTATCTTTGCAAGGGCTGCATCAATCGATTGTTTGTCAACCGCCGATACGTCCACCACTCCTTTGCCGTCAATTTCTTCTATTACAATGGTGGCTCCGGTATCCGCCTGTATTCCTTGTATCACCTTTCCGCCGGGTCCTATCACGGCTCCAATCATTTCTTTAGGTATGATAAGCTGTATAATGCGCGGGGCATGGGGTTTGTAATCTGTTCTCGGCTTGTCCAGCGTTTTGGCCATTTCGCCCAGAATGTGCATTCTTCCCTTGCGGGCTTGTTCCAGGGCTTCGGTGAGCACCTCATAGCTTAGGCCGTCTATCTTTATGTCCATCTGGCAGGCGGTAATGCCTTCGCGTGTGCCTGTAACTTTAAAGTCCATATCGCCCAGATGGTCCTCGTCGCCGAGTATATCGGAAAGCACTGCATATTTTTTCGTCTGCGGGTCGCTTATCAGCCCCATGGCTATACCTGCCACAGGCTTTTTTATCTGTACGCCTGCATCCATCAGGGCAAGGCATCCGGCGCAAACCGTTGCCATGGATGAGGAGCCGTTCGATTCCAGAATATCGGATACTATGCGTATGGTGTAGGGATTGTCTTCGGTTGGCAGAACGGGTTTCAGGGCGCGCAGCGCCAGGTTGCCGTGTCCTATTTCACGTCTTCCGGTGCCGCGCATCATCTTTACCTCGCCCGTGGAAAACGGCGGGAAGTTATAGTGCAGCAGGAAGTTGTTGGAACCTTCTATTACGGCTCCGTCAATGGTTTGTGCGTCGAGCTTGCTTCCGAGCGTAACGGTGGAAAGCGATTGTGTTTCGCCTCGTGTGAATATGGCCGAGCCGTGTGCGGCGGGCAGGTAATTCACCTCGCTCCATATAGGGCGTATTTCATCCAGCTTCCTTCCGTCGAGCCTTACCCGTTTGTCGAGCACGTAGTTGCGCACCGCTTTTTTCTCCAGTTCAAAGAAGTAGCGTTTTATCATGGCCTTCTTGGCATCCTTTTCTTCATCGGCAAGTTTGGCAAGGAACTCTTCCCTTACGGCTTCAAATTTTTCGCCGCGCAGGTGTTTGTTGGCGGTGCCTTCTCCGGCTATGCGGTAAAACTTGTCGTAGCACTGCTTGTGCATTTCCTGCTTCAGCGCCTCATCGTTGGTTTCGTGCGAGTAGTGGCGCTTGGCGGTTTTATTCACCATTGCCGAAAGTTCGTTCATGGCCTTGCATTGCATTTTAATGGCGTCGTGGGCTGCCTTCAGGGCCTCGGTCATTTCCGCCTCGGTGGCTTCCTTCAGTTCGCCTTCCACCATGTTTATATCGTGTACCGTGCCTGCAACCATAATATCAAGTGTTGCATTTTTCAGTTCATCGTAGCCGGGGTTTATTATCATTTTCCCGTTAATTTTTGCCACGCGCACCTCCGATACCGGTCCGCCGAAAGGTATATCGGATACGGAGAGGGCTGCCGAAGCGGCAAGGCAGGCAAGCGAGTCGGCCATATTGGTTTTGTCGGCTGATATAAGATATACAAGCACCTGTGTTTCGGCGTGGTAATCGTCGGGGAACAAGGGGCGCAGCGCCCTGTCCACCAGGCGTGAAATAAGTATTTCGTATTCCGAAGGGCGTGCCTCTCTTTTAAAGAAGCCTCCGGGGAACCGTCCGGCCGAAGCGTATTTTTCCTGGTAATCTACCGACAGGGGCATAAAGTCAACGTCTTCCTTGGCTTCGCGGTTTGATACTACTGTTGCCAGCAGCATGGTGTCGCCGCAGCGAACCACCACCGAGCCGTCGGCTTGCTTTGCAAGTTTTCCTGTTTCAATGGTGATGGTTCTTCCGCCTTCTCCGGGCAGGGGTATGGATATTTGTGTGGGTTTCATAAGATATGGATTAATAAATTAGTAAATGATAATGGTATCCGGTTTGCTATGCAGGTATATGCACCGTGTTACACGGACCCTTTGCGGTTCCATGCATACAGCGCTTCATACGCCTGCCTGCTTATCTGCGGATGTCGAGTTTTTTGAGGAGCGCTCTGTACTTCTCAATTTCGGTGTTCTTGAGGTATTCTAGCAGGCTTTTTCTTTTGCCTACCATGTTCACCAGAGCGCGCTGGGTGCCCATGTCCTTTTTGTTCTCCTGCAAGTGTTTTGTAAGGTAGTTGATGCGCTTTGTGAATAATGCAATCTGTCCTTCCGTGGAGCCGGTATTGCTTTCCGAACCCCCGTATTCCTTGAAAATTTTCTTCTTTGTTTCTGCTGTTAAATACATTGCTGCTTGTTGCTTTTAGGCATATCAAAAATGCCTCTTGTTGTTTATTTTGTTTTTTATTGGCCGCAAATATAGTAAAATATCTTTTATTCTGATTTTTACCGGCCAAAAAAATCAATAAAATAACGATTTCGTCTGTATAATTGCTATGAAAATACTTAAGATATAAAATACACTTTCGTATAGATAGCAATGCAAATAAGAGCGGTGACGAATTAACGCCTCGTAAATATATCTGCGATACTTAATTTTAGTCGGACAACAATGGTTAATTTTATAAGTTTGTACCGGAACAGCAATAATAATGAATGTAAAACGCAACATAAACCGTACATTATACTTATGCCTTGCAGGGCTGTTTCTCTTCGGCTGCCGGAAGAATGCCTCCTGGAATACACAGCTGATGGTACCGCTTGTAAACACCAGCATGTCCATTGGCAACCTGGTAACCGATTCTCTGGTACATAAAAATCCCGACAGTTCGGTAACTCTGGTTTACAACGGTTCGCTTTATAACCTGAATACCGATACCCTGATAAAAATACCCGATACTACCATCAATTATTACTATCCCATCTTTTCATCGGGCATCTTTAACCCCGGTGCGGTGCTTTTAGGAAATACAGGGGCTTATACCCGCTACGGCACAGGCTCGGTTCAGCTCACCAAAGCCATAATATATTCAGGCAACATTACAGTTGAGGTTTCAAGCTCGATTTTAGGCGCTACCGATTTTATTTATTCCATACCCTCGGCAACACTCGGAGGAAACCCCTTTACCGTTAAACTGAAGGTGCCGGCAGAGGTTGGTGCAAACCTTGGGGCCATTACGCAATCATATAACCTGGCTAATTACAATCTGGATCTTACAGGCCAGTACCACAACGGCTTCAATACCTTGTACACCGATGTAACTGCCTCCCTCGACCCGGCCGATTCGCCCACCGCCATTACCGCCGGTCAGGGTTTTACAGCCGTTGCCACTTTCCAGGGTCTTACGCCCTACTATGCCCAGGGCTATTTCGGAACCATAACTAAAGCCTATTCCGCAACGAGCCCCTTCAGCATTTTCAGCAAAATTACAGGCGGGACCCTGAACCTGCAAAGCGTAAATGTAAGCCTTAGCCTGCAAAACTATATCGGCGTGGATGCCGACATAACCATTGATTCGCTTGTGTCGGTGAACACCCATACGGGAGCCCGCGTGAAACTTACCGGAGGCAACATTATAGGTAACTCGGTACGGGTGGGCAGGGCCTCGCAAACATACAACCCGAATAATCCGGTGAGCCCTGTGTTTCAAACATTCAGCCTTACACCTTCCAATTCCAACATCATTAGCTGGATCAACAATCTGCCTAACCAGGCGGGGTACAGCGCACATGTTACCACCGACCCGCTTGGCAACGTATCGGGCTCCAACGACTTTGCCTTTAAAGGATATGGTATACAGTCGAACCTTAATATTTCCATCCCCCTGTCGCTGGTCGCCAGCAACCTGACTCTTGCCGATACCGTATCTTTAAATTTGGGCGGCAACACCGGCCTGCAAAATATACAGAGCGGCACCCTTACCATTTACGCAGTTAACGGCTTCCCGTTCAGTACCGGCTTGCAATTCTATTTGCTCGACAACAACCTGCACGTAACCGACTCCCTTTGTTCCACGGTACAGCCCATAGCTTCGGGAAACATGAATGCGCTCGGAGTGGTTATAAATACTGTGCCGTCGGTGGTGCGCATAACCCTGAATGAGGCGCAAACCAGGCTTTTGTTCAACGCTAACCGTCTTCTGATAAAGGCTGTGTTCAACATGGGTTCGCCCTCGCCGCTTACCTACCGCAAAATATATACATACAATACTCTATCGCTGAATGTGGTGGGTAATTTCAATTACCTTGCCCACGAATGAGGGAAACAGCAAAAACAGGATGTACGGTATGAGGTATTTCAGAATAAGGCTTTACCTTCTGTTGTCCATGGCTCCCTGCCTGACCTACGCCCAATGGAACTCTGCCCTTACCGATACGGTTCCGGCCGGAAGATACAAGGCCGGTATATCCGCCATTGCCGACTACAGCTCCAACTCACTCACCAGCGCATTTGCCTTCAGCTGGCTTGCCGGCAATTACCTGAACAACACATTGAAACAACAGGTATCATCGCTGCTTGGCAACAACAACAGGGCAGGCTACGAGATGAACTACGGAATGTACATGGTCTTTTGTCATGATACCGCAGGAAAGCGAAAGCCTTTGAATTTTTTCGTGGCCTTGCGTCATAAAAGCTATCTGAACACATCTTTTACCGCCGATGATTTTCAGGTTCCTTTCTATGGCAATGCCGGTTATGCAGGTAAAACGGCGCAGCTGTCGCCATTCAATTTTGAGAGTTTGAGCTATCAGCAGGCGGAGCTGGGGCTTGTATGCACCCATTTTGCCGGAGGTGCGGAGTTTGGCGCGGGGTTGTCCTTTCTGGCGGGGCAAAGCTACCTGGCCATGCAGCTTCCGTCCGCCGGGCTATACACCTCGCCTACTGGCGAGAGCATTACAATTAACGCCGATGCCCTGCTGATGCAGAGCGACACCTCCGCTCAAGGCCGCAACGGCATCAATGGGGCGGGGGGCTCGCTCGACCTGTACTTTATGGTTCCTTATAAATTAGGCGGAAAAAACAGCAGCATCTCCATAAGTCTTTCCGATCTGGGATTCATCCGGTGGAATAATAGCTCGCTTCAATACCGCAAAGACACCTCCTACACCTATAACGGGGTTAGCATTAACAGCCTGAACGATATCAAGAACTTAAGCTTTCACAGCCTTGCAGCCGACAGCCTTCAGAACAGATATTTTCCCTATAAAAAGGGCGGATTTTATTCAGCCATCCCCGCCGTACTCGAATTAAAGTCGGTAACGCAGTTCAGTTCAGCGTTTCATCTGGAGCTGGGCTTATGCGATATGTTCAATGCCAATGCCGGCGCCTACTTTTATGCACAGTCCGATTTTTATTTTGGCAGCAAATGGATGACCACCTTCCAGGCGGGCTACGGGGGGTATGCAGGCATCAACTTTGCCGCCTCGCTGTGCAGGCAGTACAGGTGCTCCCAATGGAGTCTCACGCTTAACCGTTTGCAGGGCTTTGTGCTGCCTTACAGGTTCGGAGGCGCAGGCGCCTATGTGCAGTATTCGTTAACTTTCGGAAAATGGCAATAGGGTACAAAAAAAATCCCCCTGCGGTAGCTGAGGGACTCTTTCAAATAATTCAGATAAATTATTTAGCGGCTTTCTTGTCTGCCTTTTTGTCGGCTTTCTTGTCTGCCTTTTTGTCGGCTTTCTTGTCAGCTTTCTTTTCGGTTTTCGCAGCGGCTTTCTTGTCAGCTTTTTTGTCTTTGTCTTGAGCGAACGAAACTGTTCCGAAAGCGAACAGAAGAGCGGCAACGATAGCTAGTTTTTTCATTTTGTGATGTTGTTTGTTGGTTAATTTTGCACAAAAGTATAAAAAAATTGAAACTTTCCGGTTTTTTTCGAAAATTTATTCTTGCGGTATTCCTATACTGCGTTTCAGCGCAATGTTGCCGGGCACAGGGCAATACCGGATTCTTTACCCCTTCGCCCGTGCCCGACAACAGCCGCCTGGTACCATTGGTTGGGGCGCAGGCCTTTTTATATGCAGGATCCATGATTGGACTTAACGTGCTCTGGTACAAGAATTATGCCCACTCGCCGTTTCACTTTTTCAATGATAATAACGAATGGCAGCAAATGGATAAGCTGGGACATATACTTACCGCCTACACCATAAGCCGCATTACTGCCGCCCTGTACCTATGGAGCGGTGTACGGCAGCCCCAGTGCAACAATTACGCAGCGGGGCTGGGTATGGCATACCAGACCAATATTGAGGTGTTCGACGGCTTTTCGGCTCAATGGGGCTTTTCGCCGGGCGATATGGCTGCCAACACGATTGGCGCAGGCCTCTTTCTGTCGGAACAGGCTTTGGCCAACGGACAGCCCGTTATGATGAAAATATCGTTCCATCCCACCCAATACAGGCAATACCGCCCCAACGAACTGGGCGAAAATATATGGCAGGAATTCATTAAGGATTACAACGGACAAACATACTGGTTAGCCTTTGCCATCTCCTCGTTTCTTCCCAAAGGCAACAAGGTGCCGGGCTGGCTTTGCATGGATTTCGGCTATGGGGCCGAAGGCATGACCGGGGCCGTAACCAACCCCGTGATGTACGACTCCACCGGACAGGAAATTTGTTTTGACCGCTACCGTAAATTCCTTTGTTCGCTTGATGTGAACCTGGCCAAAATACCATGCAGGTCGGCGCCTTTGCACACATTTCTCGGCGCCATATCATTTATAAAAGTACCCTTTCCGGCCCTGGAGTTCAGCAGGGGTAAGTTCAAATTTCATATTTTGTATTTTTAATGTTCAGCAGAGGCTGCCCCTATGGAATGGACAAGTAACCGGTGTCTGGAAGAATTTACGCCGGCTTAAAATCGAATTGCTGAAACAAACCTTTGAAACAAAAAAGATTATTTTTTTACTCCATTGTAAATTATTTTTTACATTCGCCTCGTATTTAGGATAAATGGATGTGACTGATGCTGTTTTAATTCGAAAACTAAATACCTGTGAATAATTTATTCAAACAGTTAGAGGAAGACAAAATCTCACTGTCCTATTTAGGCCCGATAAGCGACGGTATTACCGATAAATTTACCGGTTTAAGCGAGTCGTATCTTAAAAACTCCAGCCAACTCGGGAAAATATCGAACCGCACCTGCTTTTTGATCGCAGAGTGTTTCCAGAATACTATCAGACACAGAGAAGATGGGGTTAACCTTAGCGGTCACCGCGACTTCTTTCACCTCGGCGTGCACGACAACGGCGTTGTGCTTTGCACCTCCAACCTGATACGGAAGGAACATATAGCCGGCCTGAAAGAAAAAATAACCCACATCAACTCGCTTGATACAGGAGCCCTGAAAAGCCTGCACCACGAAGTATTAACAGGCACCGAAGGTCTTTCTGCCAAAGGCGGAGCCGGATTGGGTCTGATAGAAATGGCTAGGAAATCGAGCTTGCCTCTCAAATTCAATTTTAGGGAAAAGGATGCCGTCATGGCGGAGTTCTTTCTGGCCCTGGAATTACGGCACCCGGGCGAAACGCTTCCTGTGGCAAGAGTAAGTGACGGGCTCGAGAACGAGTTGAAATTCTACGAAGCCCTTTTGCAGGACAATATCCTTATGCTGTTCAAAGGTGAATTTTCCAGGGAGATTGTGGCACCGCTCATACAAATGATGGATGTGAACATTTTGGGTGAAAAAGAGATTGCCGTTAGTGAAAAGAAAGGCCTGATTACATTTATTGAGGTAATACAGAACATACTGAACCACGCCAAAGTTATAAATGGAGGCAAATCAGGAATCTTTTCAATATCTAACCGTCAGGGAAGGCTCGTTATCGAAGGAGGCAACTTTGTGGAAGAAAGTAAGGTGGATGGCATGATGAATATCCTCGGCTCGCTCAAGAATATGAAAATGGAAGACGTAATGAGTCTTTATAAACAAAGAATGGCAGTGCCTGAAATTACACCCGAAGGGAATTCAGGTCTCGGTTTGCTCGAAATAGCAAAAAATTCGTCGATGGATTTCACTTATGACTTCGACAAATCAAGTGAGCCGGGCACATTCTTTTCCCTAAAAATAAACCTGTAGAAATTGCGGGTAAGTAATGACAGAAAAAGATGAAGAACTAAATAGCGTATTTAGAATGAAAATCTATCTGCTTTCTGCCTGAATTGACCTTGCTTGCAGTAAATCCTCCCAGGGCAAAATAAACTAAATAAAAAGCCCCGGCTTGCAGCCAGGGCATTAAACTTTACAAAAACTCAAACTTATAAAACAGTGATTTGTTTTACTATCTGCTCCCTGTCGTTCTTTAACAGCAGTGAATATACACCTTTGGCAACCGCCGGCATATTCACGGAGTAAACAGAGCCTCCGGTAACGTTTTGCAGCAATTGGTGCATCACCTGCTGCCCCAGCATATTGTAAACGGTAAGGTCGTACCAGTTTTCAGTCTGCCCGCTAAAACCTATCCTGAAGTTTCCATTACTCGGGTTGGGGTAAACCGTTACTTCTCGTTGCTCAACGGCATCGGCTACGTTAAGAGGCAAACCGGGTATATTCACGTTGTCAATAAACAAAGTGCTTCCGTTACCCGACCTGTTTTCGAATGAAAACATAACCGCCGGTGCGCCTGCTATGGCAGGTATATGAATGGTATCGGTCCGCCAGTTGTTGTTGAGCGGGTAAAAACAGCCCTGCGCATCCGTATGGGCACCTCCGTTCTTTATATCTTTCCCACCTGTTGTTGCAAGAGTTAATCCGCCCTTGCTGTATATCTGATTCCAGCTTGCCCCGCAATTGGTGGAGTAATATACTACCAGGGTATCGCTTTCGGGTGGCGATGAACTAACGTCGTACGGCGCGTAAGCTACATCGAAATAAAGTTCTGGCTTGGCAATGGAAGTAAAATTATAAATGGGTGTGTAAATCTGGTCGTATTCCCCCAGCATTCCGTTGGCGCAGTTATCAAAGTGTATGCTGTGGGCGCTGCTGCCGTAGCCTCCGGGAGTGCCCCACGACCACCATGCAAGCAAATTAGGGTTGTTTACCACATACCACCCGCTTGGCGCAAAAGGCTGGCTTTCGAATCCTTGTGCAAGGGGCGGTACAGAGGGGCTGCCTACCACCACATAATTGGCGAAAGTAACCGAGTCGGAGCCGAGGCTGTTCGTAATCTTCAGCTTCACACTGTATGAGCCCGGTGAGTTGTAGGTGATGGACGGGTTTTGCAGGTTTGAGGATGAAGGACTGCCGCCCGTGAAGGTCCATTTCCAGCCTGTTATGGGGCTTGCCGGAGATGGTATCATACTCTTGTCGGTAAAGTTAACGGTAAGCGGAGCCGAGCAGGATGTAAGGGGCGAAGCCGTAAACCAGGCTTTCACAGGCGGTGGCTCAATACCTATAAGCGCCTCGTGGTTCTGGCTGAAGTTAAAAGGACCCGGATTGAGCGAACTAACGCTATACCACCCGTCGTAGGCGCTGTCCCAGCCCCAGTTCATGTGAAAATCGGGCGTGGAATTGTAGCCGTCGCATACCCAGGTATGGCCTCCGTTAACGGGGTCGGTGCCAACATACTGTATCGGACGGTTATTATTCAGTTCATTTTCCAATAATGATTCCCAGCTCGAAAGGCTGTAACTTGATTGATACTTGCCTGATATGGTTGCGGCATTAAATCCAAAAAATTTTACATACGACCTCTGTGCACAGGCTGTATCGGGCCAGTGGGCGCCAATGGCATCGTTGGTAAGCACTTCGGAACCGCTGCCGCTGGGGTCATAATCCATGCCCACGCTCACGCCGGCATCATAGCACAGTTTCGCAACCATGTTGTTAGGGCTGTTCACCTCGCGGGGCATGGCAGCCCAGTTATAATTGGATGTGTCGTAGTCGGCCGATAACAGGCCATAGTTGTTCTTATAAAACGGGGGTATGCACAGGTAGGCGCTGTGGAACAACCCGTGCGACGGGTAGCTCCAGTACCACATGATTTGCGACATGGCTGTAGACACGCAACCGGTTACCGAACCACCGGGGCACCACGCATTATAGTATGGCGACTGATTCCAAATACTGTTTACAAGGTGAAAGGTATTGGACGGAAACGAGCCCATTACCCTGCTTACCCTATGTGTGTTGTTGGGAACAACATTGTTGGAATATGAAGTCCAGAGATCATGAATTTCGCTGCTTGCCGGCAGGTTTTGATTGCGTATGGCTATTATTTCCTGTTTGCGTTCCTGCATCCAGTAAACAAAATTGGTATTGGTGCCGGGCGCCGGGTTTGTATAGCTGCCTTTATCATTATACCCTATTATAGGCATTGCTGCATCGTCGGCCGAAACAATAACAAAACCTCGGTTCCGGTCAACGTTGAATACGTAATATACCGCAGCACCGCTGACTGGGTCCCTCTCGGTATAGGCAATTGTAAGATCAGGCTGTGGGGCCGAAAAATTCTGCGCATAAAAGTTGGTTGCAACTTTTTGTGCTAAGGCAGGACTTACAACAACTGCCTGTAATTGATTTGCGCCAAGCAGAATAGCCAATAAGCATGTAAATGTTTTCATCTTGTAATGTTTTAAGATATTGCTA
>VFSW01011726.1_pt1 | contig 12283 bp, 9 predicted proteins | sample 5358111 | NCBI WGS metagenome assembly VFSW01 (sample SAMN11554181, study PRJNA540505) | mine drainage metagenome | isolation source: sediment from site ElyBrook_90M | place: USA: Ely Copper Mine, Vershire, VT | collected 2017
CCTTGGACCTCTCCCGTGTGAGGGGAGCGCTCTAACCACTGAGCTAATCGCCCACGTAACGCTTGTTCGGCAGCACAGGCACTCTTGGCTGTGCTTTGCGTGGCACAGCCACTCTTGGCTGTGCTCGGCAACTGCGGCTCCGGCGGGCGCGCACAGGGATGAAGCCTGTGCCACGGTCCACCGGCGCACGATTCATTTTGTAACACAAGGGCGGCCAATTGCAAACTGTGAGCAATGCCACGACAACGGCGAACAGCGCGGCCCGCGGCCAACTGGCGGAACTTGCGCGCCTGATTGCGCGCGTGGTCAAGGGCAAGGAAGAAGTCATTCAGCTGGCGCTGACGACGCTGCTGGCGCGCGGCCACCTGTTGATCGAGGACGTGCCCGGTGTCGGCAAGACCACGCTGGCGCAGGCGCTGGCGCGGTCGTTCCACTGCTCGTTCCAGCGCATTCAGTTCACGTCGGACCTGCTGCCCAGTGACGTCATCGGCGTCAGCGTCTTCAACCCCGCGACGCAGGGCTTCGATTTCAAGCCCGGCCCGATTTTCGCCAACATCATCGTCGCCGACGAAATCAATCGCACCACGCCGAAAACGCAATCGGCGCTGCTCGAGGCCATGAACGAGTCGCAGGTCACCGTGGACAATCACACGCACCTGCTGCCCAAGCCGTTCCTGGTGCTGGCCACGCAGAACCCCATCGAGCATCACGGCACCTATCCCCTTCCCGAATCGCAGCTCGACCGTTTCCTCATGCGCATCCGCATGGGCTATCCCTCGCGCGAAAGTGAAAAGGAAATTCTCCGCAATCACGCCGGCCCGGCCGAGGAAAACGCTCCGCTGATGGATGCGGCCGGAATCCTCGCCATGCAAGAAGCGGTCTCGCGCGTGAAAGTGGACGAAAGCCTGCTCGACTACGCCCTGGAAATCGTCGAGCGCACGCGCAACAGCGAACAGCTCACCCTCGGCGTCAGCCCTCGCGGCGCCGTGATGCTGCATCGCGCGGCGCAGGCGCGCGCCTTCCTCCAGGGCCGCGACTACTGCCTGCCCGACGATTTCAAGCGCCTGATCGTCCCCGTCTTCGCGCACCGCGTGGTGGTCAGCTCGCGCTACGTCTCGACGCAGAAAAAATCCGAGCAGGCCGAAACCATTCTCGGCGAGATCCTCGACACGACGCGCGTGCCGCTGTAGGGGACGGCGGAAACAACTTGCTCGAACCTGTTTCATAAAGGGTTCTTCGCGGGATGCCGAAAAGTTCGGAGAGCTTTGTGGGTCGCGGCTTCAGCGCGCCGTTTGCGTCCCGGACAGCAGTCGGGACCGCGACACGAAGCCTCCAGAATGAGAACGGCTTTAGCCGCTGAAGTTCCCTGAGGCGCGATTTTGAATTTCGCCGCAAGCTGCCAGCGAACATGACCACGCCACACACCGCTACGGCACGCACGCTGCGCGGCCGCGATCGCCCGGGCTGGCGCAACTTCGGAATCGCCATGCTGGTGCTTTCGGCGGCTCTGGTGGTCGCGCTGTTTTCGGCGGCCGTGGCGCAGCAGGGACGCATCGGGCTGGCCGCGCTCACCACCGTGCTATCGCTGGGCATGGCCGCCTGGGTCGCTGTCGTCATCGTGCCCGCGCTGGCCCGCCGCACCAGCCTGCGCTGGCTCGCCTACCAGATCGATTACCGCCTCACCCGCGACGGCATCATCTATCTCGCCGCCATCTTCGTCCTGATTCTCGCCGCGGTGAACACCGGAAATAACCTGCTGTTCCTGATTCTCGCCTGCCTGCTCGCCGGCATTCTGATTTCGGGCGTCCTCTCCCGCACCGTGCTCTCGGGCATTGAAGTGAAGTTCGATCTGCCCGAGCACATCTTCGCCGAGCAGCCCGTGCTGGCCGAAATCGAGTTGCGCAACGACAAGCAGGCCTGGCCGTCGTTCTCCCTGCGCGTCGTCGGCGAGAGCAAAGATAAAAACGCGGAAGCCGAGGTGCTCACGCGGCCCGTCTTTTTTCCCTACATCCCGCGGCTCAGCGCAGCGCGCCAGAAGGTCGAGCTGCGATTCCCCCGGCGCGGCGTCTATCGCCAGGACGCCTTCGGCATTCGCACGCGTTTCCCCTTCGGCTTCTTCGAAAAAACGCGCCGCGTCGAATCCGGCATCGAGATCGTGGTCTACCCGCGCGTCGCCCCCACCGAGCAGTTCTACGAAATTCTGCCGTTGCTCTCGGGCGAAATGGCCAGCTACTTTCGCGGCCGCGGCCACGAGCTGCACTCCCTGCGCGATTACCAATCCACCGACAGCGCCCGCTTCGTCGACTGGAAGGTGACGGCGAAATCCGGGCGGCTGATGGTCCGCGAGTTCACCCGCGAGGACGAGCGCCGCGTCTTGCTCGTCCTCGATCCCTTCATCGGACCGCCGCGCGCCGACCTCGGCCAGCTTGCCGCGGCCGAACAGGCCGAGCGCTTCGAGCGCGCCGTCTCCATGGCCGCCTGCATCGCCTGGCACTTTTACGAGATTCGCTCGGTGCTGCAGTTCCGCACGCACCGCTTCTCGACGCCGCTGGCTCCGGCCGGCGATATCATCTACGACGCGCTGCGCCAGCTGGCGCTGCTCGAGCCGGACACAGCCTCGGCCGGCGGCGCGTTTCTGGAGGATCTGGCCGGCGAGCCGGAAACCTTCAAAATCATCCTCACCGCCCGCGCGCAGAAGACCATCCCCACCGCGCTGTGGTCCTCCTCCTATTTTCTGTTCATCGACGAGTTGTAGCCCCGCCCTGGTTGCCGCACGGTACGGCATCTGAACGGCCCGGCGCTTCCTCGGCCTTCTCTGCTCTTTCTCTGCGTCCTCTGCGTCTCTGCGGTGAGCCTGCTTCCTCCGTGATCTCTGTGGACCTCTGTGTCCTCTGTGGTTCGCTGCGGTGAAAAGAAGCAAGACCTGCACGCGGTCATGCGAGAATATCCCGCGCATGAAACTTCCCTTCACGCCTCGCGCACGCGCCCGTTTCCAACTCTGCCTGCTCGCCTGGTACCGCGCGCACCGCCGCGCGCTGCCCTGGCGCTCGAGCCGCGACCCCTACGCCATCTGGGTGGCGGAAATCATGCTCCAGCAGACGCGCATCGCCGCCGTGCTGCCCTATTACCTTCGCTTCCTGAAATTGTTTCCCACCGTGGCTTCTCTGGCACGCGCCCGCGAAGGCCACGTCCTGCGGCTGGGGTCCGGCCTGGGCTATTACACGCGCGCGCGAAATCTGCACCGCGCCGCCCGCGAGCTTTTCACCCGCCACGACGAACAATTCCCGCGCACCCTGGAAGCCGCGCTCGCGCTTCCCGGCGTGGGCCGCTATACCGCCGCCGCCATCCTGAGCATTGCGTACGGCGTTCCGCTGGCGGTGCTCGACGGCAATGTGGCGCGGGTGCTGGCGCGGCTGGGCGCGCTGCGCGGCGATTTGCGCGCGCCGCGCCGCTGGCGCCTGCTGGCCGAAACCGCCCAGCAACTGCTCGCCCGCGAAGCCCCGGGCGACTGGAACCAGGCCCTGATGGAACTCGGCGAAACCGTCTGCACGCCGCAGAACCCCAGCTGCGGAGCGTGTCCCGTGTCGCGATGGTGCCGGGCGCGCACCGGCAAGCTGACGAACTCGATTCCCGCTCCGCGCCGCAAGCGCGCCGCCGTGCGCGTGCGCATTGCCGCCGCGATCTTGCGCGACCCGCGCGGCCGCACGCTCCTGGTGCGCGATCCCGGCGCGCACGATCGCGTCCTTTTCTCGCGCCTGTGGCAATTTCCCGCCGTCGAAGTGGCGCGCCATCCGAAAAAGGAACTCGCCGCTCATCTGCGCGCGACGCTCGGCCTGCGCTCGGCTTCGCTCCAACTCGAAGCCCTGCCCATCGCGCGCCACGGCGTCACGTTCCGCAACATCACCCTGATGCCGTATCTCGTGCGCCTCCCGCGCCTGCCCCGGCGCGCCCGCACGCGCCTGCTCCCGCTCAGCGGCGTCACCCGACTGCCCGTCTCCAGCGCGACGCGCAAGCTCGCCGCCGCAGCCTCCAAAGAATGCTGAGTACCCGGCCTCGGTCACTCAAATCTGATTTGCCTTCCCCGATGGCAGGACTACAATGGGCGTGTCTTTGAACCGCTGAAGTGGTCGTCTGATGCCCAAGTTACCGAGAATCACATCGAGGAAACTGCTACAGGTTCTCTTGAGGACAGGATTCTATATACACCATCAGACAGGCAGCCGCCAATCTGCGGAACCGTACAAAACTCCATCTGCACGTGGTCGTTCCTCGCCATGCAGGAGACTTGGCGCCGAAGACGCTGAAGGCTATCCTCGCCCAAACTGAAATGACGGTCGAGGAATTCGTTAGACTCCTGGGCCAGTGAACGTCACTTTAACTGGCTTGGGCTTCTCTGTGGGACTATAATTTGGACATGAAGAACGGGAAAAATCGGATCTACGAATACACGGCCTTCTTCGAAGCCAATGAACGCGGAGGCTATACCGTGACGATCCCAGCTTTGCCTGGCCTCGTAACCGAAGGCAAGAATCTGGAGCACGCGCGCGATATGGCCAGGGACGCCATTCGGTGTTACATCGAAGGCTTGAAGAAGGCGAAGGAAGCAATTCCAGTCGAAAGAGAAACTGCCCAATTGAAGCTCTCCGTCGTCGCCTGATCGACTGCGCGCCTTGCATCACGCTCCGAGAAGCACACCACAGACTTCCCTTGTTACCCGATTCGCGCAGCGCCCTTACGCCGCCCCAGCGCGGCCCTGCTGTGCGGTGCTAGCATCGTAGGGAGCCATGGCCTCCGTTGCGCAACCGAACGCGCCGGCCCTTCGCCCCGGCACGGGGGAAGAACTGCCGGCCGTCCAACGTTATTTCGAGGTATCGCTCTATCTGCTCGTCTCGACGGGCATGCTGTCCATCCTCTGGACCGGCAAGCTCGATCTGTTCTCCACCGTCGCGGCCTCCGCGTTTCTGGCGTGGAAGGGCCTGCGGGTCTGGCGAGGGCGCGGTCCGGAACTTTCCGTCCGCCTCGCCACGGGCCTCGTCCTGGCCTATTTCCTGTTCTTCCCCGCCGACCTCTGGCTGTTTTCCCGCAGCATGGCCGCGGACGCGCCCAATCCCCCTCTTTATGCCGCCCTGCTTTCCGCCATTCACCTGTTGTTGTTCGCCACCATCGTCCGGCTCTATTCGGCGCGCACCCGCCGCGACCATGCCTTTCTCGCCGTGCTGGCCGTGGCCTCCATCCTGGCTGCGGCCATTCTGACGGTCTCGACCAGCTTCCTGGTCGCGCTGGCGATGTTTCTGGTGTTGTCCGTCTCGACCTTCGTGGCCATGGAGATCCGGCGGAGCGCCATCGGAGCGGCCTCGCCGCCGCTGGCCTCGGGTTCGCCGATGGCGCAGCGGTTGAATCGGGCGCTGGGCCTCACCTCGGCGCTGGTAGCCGTCAGCGTTCTGGCGGCCGGCCTCGTGATTTTCTTCGTGATTCCCCGATTCACCGCCGGCTACCTGAGCGCCTTGAATCTCCAGCCGGGCGTGGCAACCCGCTTTTCAGAAAGCGTCGAGCTCGGCGTCATCGCCAACATCAAGAAAAGCACGGCGCTGGTGATGCGCATTCGCGTCGACGGCGACCCCGCGGCCGCCGCTGAAGTCCACTGGCGCGGCATCGTCTTGACCGATTTCGACGGCAAGCGATGGTTCACTCCCCAGCGGAACGAAACCATTCTCTCCCCCGGCCCCGGCGGAACCTACGAGATCCGTTCCCCCATGCTGCCGCCGGGGACTTCTTATCCCCTGCACTACACCGCATGGATGGAGCCGATCGACACCGGCGCGATCTTCATCGCCCCCCACCCTGATTCTCTGCGCGGACAATTCGGCGACCAGTCCGCGCGTCCGGGCGGGCTTCCGCCCCGCGCCTTCCTGCTTCTCGATGAGACCGGCTCCATCTTCAATACATCCCACAACAACCGGCCCATCCGTTACGAAGGCGCCTCGCACCTTCCCCGGGTCCCTCCGCTCCAACTGCGGCAAGACCGCCAAATATACCCGCCGGCCATCCTCGATACCTACCTGCAACTGCCGATCCTGGATCCCCGCATCCGCCAACTCGCGCTGCAAATCACCGCGCGCGCCGCCACCCCGTACGACAAGGCCGCCGACATCGAGAGCTACCTGAAGACGCACTACTCCTATACGCTGGATCTCACCGGTCCGCTCGCCAAAGACCCGCTCGCCAATTTTCTGTTTGTCCGCCGCTCCGGCCACTGCGAGTATTTCGCCTCGGCCATGACCGTCCTGCTCCGCGCCGCCGGCGTCCCGGCCCGCTACGCCACCGGATTCCTCCCGGGCGAGTACAACGACCTGGCGCAGGACTACATCATCCGCGAAAGCGATGCGCACGCCTGGGTCGAGGTCTATTTCCCCGGCTACGGCTGGATTCCCTTCGACCCTACCCCTTCGGGCGGCGCTACACGCCACGGGCTGGCCGACCGGCTCGCCCTCTACTGGGACTGGTTCCAATTCACCTGGGGCGAGTGGGTGATCAACTACGACTTCTCGCACCAGCTCACGCTGAGCCGGGATGTGGGCCGCTCCACACGCAATTGGAACGACCGCATGCACGATTTTTACCGCCGGAATCAGGCCGCCGCGATGCGCGAAATCCTCGCCCTGGACCGCCGCGTGGAAGCCTCGCCGTACTTTCTGCCCGGCGTGCTCTTCCTTCTTTCGGCGCTGCTGCTGGGCCTACGAGGCCGTGCCATGATCGGCTACGCCGTCGCGCGCTGGAGCCTCCGCGCACGTAGGGGCGGCGACCTCACGGCCGGGCTCGCCGCGCTGGAATACACCGAACTCCTGCGCCTGCTCGAAAAACGCGGCTGGAAGAAATCCCCGTCGCAGACCCCGCTCGAGTTCGCCGCCACCATCCCCGCGCCGGAAATTTCCGCGCCCGTCGCCGAACTCACCCAGCTGTACCAGTCCGCGCGCTTTGGCGATCATCCCGCCCCCGCCGGCCAGATGTCTGCCCTGCTCCGCGCGGTCCGCGATCTTCTCCGCGGGCGCCGAAGCTCTTCGCGATGAACCGGCTCCTGTGGGTTTTGCTCCGGGCCGTGCTGGCCGCCGCGCTGATCGTGTTTCGCATGCCGGCCATCCCGCAGAGCTAGGGCTACCACACCTTCTCGGACAATCGCACCCTGCTTGGAATTCCCAACTGCCTCGATGTCGTTTCCAACGTCTTTTTCCTGTTCGTGTGGCCGTGCCTGTTGCCGGTGTTGCCCGTAGGGGCGCTGCTTGCCGCCCCCGCCTATCGCAGTAGATTTTGTAGCGGCCGCCTCGATTTTCAGGCGGGCGCCTTGGCACTGCCGCATCGTGTTGCGCGGGGCTTTTAGGCGGACGCCGCAATGCGCCAGCCGGGCCGGGGGCGGTTGCGGTATCATCCCTCGTCGCCCATCCCATGACGCACACCGCAGAGCCCCCGCCAACCGAGACTGCCGGCCCGCACCCGCGACCCATTTCCGCCGCGCGCGCCTGGTGGCCGGTCGGGATGATGATGGCCTGCTCGCTGCTCAGCTACATGGACCGCCAGGTCCTCGCCGTGCTCTCGCCCATGATCCTCGGCGATCTGCACCTCGACACGCACAGCTACACCCAGATCATCAGCGCCTTCAGCCTCGCCTACATGGTGGCCAACCCCGTCTGGGGCGCGATCCTCGACCGCATCGGCCTGCGCCTCGGCATGACCGTGGCGGTTACCATCTGGACCGTGGCCTGCGGCGCGCACGCCGTGCTCTCGGGCTTCCTGGGCTTTGCCGTGGCCCGCGCCGTGCTCGGATTCGGCGAAGGCGCCACATTTCCCGGCGGCTTGCGCACCGCCATGGACTGGCTACCAGCGCGCAGCCATTCCCGCGGTATCGCCGTGGCCTATAGCGGAGGCTCGCTCGGAGCCATCATCACGCCGCTGATCGTCACCCCCATCGCCGTGCTTTACGGCTGGCGCGCTGCGTTCCTAGTCACCGGCGTGGCCGGGCTTCTCTGGGTGATCGCCTGGCGGTACACCGTGGACTTCTCCGCCGTCGCCGCCATACGCCGGACCACTCGCATCACCCCGCCCAATCCGTTCGAGCGGCGATTCTGGAGCCTGGTGGCGTCCTACGGCTTGGCCGCCCTGCCGCTCGGGCTGATTCTGTACCTCGCGCCGCTCTATCTGGGGCGCGTGCTCGGCTTCACGCAGTCCCAGCTGGGACGCGTCCTCTGGATTCCGCCACTGGGCTGGGAGATCGGCTACTTCTTCTGGGGATGGTTTGCCGACCGCTACGCCGCGCGCAATGCGCGTCCGGCGTGGCTGTTCGTCTTATTGGGGCTGATCGGATTGCCGCAGGTCACGCTGACCCTGTTCCGCCAACCGGTCATCGTGCTGGGTCTGATGTTCTGGGCCATGTTCGCGGCCGCGGGCTTCGTGGTGGTCTCCCTGCGGACCAGCGCCCTGGCCTATCCCCGCGAGCAGACCGGCCTGGTCGCCGGCATCGGCGCGGGATCGTGGTCCGCCATCGTGGCGGTCGTGCTCCCGCAGTTCGGAAAAATGTTCGACGCGCGCCACTACGCCGAAGCGTTCTGCATCGCCGGCACCGTCCCGGTGCTGGCCGTCCTCTGCTGGTGGCTGCTCACCCTGCCCGACCCCCGCCTCCTGGAAATCGACGGCACCAAATAAAAGTTTGATGGTTTAGATGTAGCGCCGCGATCTTTAGCGCGGCAGCCGTGCTCGCCCCGCTGGCGTCCCATGCGCTGTCACGAAGGTCTTAAGGTTTGAATGTAGCGCCGCGGCCTTCAGCGCGGCATGCTTCACTTCCACGGCGGCGTCCACTCGCCTGCTGCGGATCCCTTCAACATCCGCGCCCCCAACTCGGAGAACGATCCCACAAACGCATAATCCGCCGGCGCGCGGCAGAGCCCCTTTCGCACCGGATTTAGCCAGATGTACCACGCGACGCGGTCGGCGCAATCCGCGGCGCGCAGGATGTGATCGTAATACTTATTCTGCCAGAGACGCCCACGCGTGCGGCGCGCGAACTCCACGCCCGTGTCCTGCTTGAACCCCTCGATGAATTTCACCAAATTGCTGGTCTCTTCCGCGCCGGCCGCAAGAACATGCATGTGGTCGGGCATCACGCAATAGGCGTGGATGAAGAATGCGCAAGCCGCAGCGTGTTTGCGGAGCCGGTGGATGACCAAGCGCGCCACGCCTGGATCGACGCCAAGGCGGCGCCGATTGTGGAAGCAGACGGTCACAAAGTAGAGCCGCCGCCCGCGATAGTGTTCCGCAGGCAAGCGAATGTTCTTGCGCTGGAAAGCAGCGGTAGTGGTCATCATCAAAACACCGGGCCATGCCGCGCTGAAGACCGCGGCGCTACATCTAAATCTCCACAGTCCCGCGCCAGTTATTTCCAGGTTAATTCTTATACCAGTACAGAAAAGGCGGTCAAGGCGGAAGACACGCAGCCTCGAAAGGTCGAATGTAATGGCCGCTGCCCATCCTCGCCAAACATCATGGTAGGAACTTCCTCAAAGATTTTAATGTAGCGCCGCTGGCTTCAGCGCGGCGAACTCGCCGGCCCGAGTGGCCTCCATGGCGGCTGTTTGAAGGTTTTGAGGTTTGAATGTAGCGCCGCGGTCTTCAGCGCGGCATTTCTTCCGTCTTCGGCTATAGACGTTCTTCTTGGCTCTTACTGAATGCGCCGCCTGGCGCTTCCGCGCCAAAAGAAAAAGGGCGTCCCGATGGATCGCATCGGGACGCCCCTTGTGAACTGTTCGAGTTAAGGCTTGGGAAGGCTTAGTACATGCCGCCCATACCGCCGCCGCCGGGCATACCGCCACCGCCGCCCGCCGCGCCCTTCTTTTCGTCTTCCTTGATGTCCGCCACCAGGGCTTCGGTGGTGAGCATCAGGCCGGCGATGGAAGCGGCGTTCTGCAGAGCCAGACGCGTGACCTTGGCCGGGTCGATGACCCCCGCCTTGACCATGTCGCCGAACTCCTCGGTATCCGCGTTGAACCCGAAGTTGTCGTCCTTCGATTCGCGCACACGGCCGACGATCACTGCGCCTTCTTGACCGGCGTTGAGTGCGATCTGCCGCATGGGTTCCTCGAGGGCGCGCTTGACGATGTTGACGCCCGTGGCCTCATCGCCTTCGAGCTTCAGCTTGTCCAGCGCTCCGATGCAACGGACCAGAGCCACGCCGCCGCCGGGAACGATGCCTTCCTCGACTGCCGCGCGTGTGGCGTGCATGGCGTCCTCGACGCGAGCCTGCTTCTCCGGCAGCTCGGCGTCAGGTGCCGCGCCCACCTTGATGACCGCCACGCCGCCCACCAGCTTGGCGAGGCGCTCTTGCAGCTTTTCCTTGTCGTAGTCGGAGGTGGTTTCCTCGACTTGCGCGCGGATCTGCCGGACGCGTCCCTCGATCTCGCTGGTCTTGCCGGAGCCTTCGACGATCGTGGTGTTGTCCTTGTCGATGGTGATTTTCTTGGCGCGGCCGAGGTCCTCGAGCTTCACGTTCTCGAGCTTGATCCCGAGATCTTCCGTGATGGCTTTGCCGCCCGTCAGGGTGGCGATGTCCTCGAGCATGGCCTTGCGGCGGTCGCCGAAGCCGGGAGCCTTGACGGCGGCGCACTGCAGCGTGCCGCGGAGTTTGTTGACCACGAGCGTTGCGAGCGCTTCGCCTTCAACGTCTTCCGCGATAATCAGCAGCGGCTTGCCCATCTTGGCAGTCTGCTCGAGCAGGGGAAGCAGGTCCTTCATCGAGCTGATCTTCTTTTCGTGGATGAGGATGCGGACATCCTCGAGCGAGCACTCCATCCGCTCCGGGTCGGTGACGAAATAGGGGGAGAGGTAGCCGCGGTCGAACTGCATTCCTTCGACCACTTCCAGCGTCGTTTCCATCGTCTTGGATTCCTCGACGGTGATGACGCCGTCCTTGCCCACCTTCTTCATCGCCTCGGCGATGATGGAGCCGATCTGCCGGTCGTTGTTGGCGCTGATGGTGCCGACCTGCGCGATCATGTCGCCCTTCACGTCCTTGTGGAACTTCTTGATTTCCTCGACGGCCAACGTCACGGCCTTCTCGATGCCGCGCTTCAGGGCCGTGGGGCTGGCGCCGGCCGCCACCGTCCTCACGCCTTCGCGGAAGATGGCCTGCGCCAGCACGGTCGCCGTGGTGGTGCCGTCGCCCGCTACGTCGGAGGTCTTCGAGGCGACTTCACGCACCATCTGCGCGCCCATGTTCTCGAGCGGGTCCTGCAGCTCGATTTCCTTCGCTACCGTCACGCCGTCCTTGGTGATAATCGGCGCGCCGAACTTCTTCTCGATGACCGCATTGCGGCCCTTCGGGCCCAGCGTAATCTTCACGGCGTCCGCCAGTGCATTGACGCCGCGCAGAATCGCCTGGCGCGAATTCTCGCCCGTCACGATTTGCTTTGCCATAATTTCTTATCTCCCTTTCGGATTCCTTGGAATGTTGCCCGGTGCGCCGCGTGGCGTCCGGAAGTTACTTTTTGCCGCCGGCAGCCTTGGCAGCGCCGCCGATTTTGGCGAGGATTTCGTCTTCCTTCAGGATCATGTACTCCTCATCCTCGATCTTGATGTCCGACCCGCTGTACTTGCCGAACAGGATGCGGTCGCCCGCCTTCACATCCATCTGGATGCGGACGCCCTGGTCGGTGAGCTTCCCGGCGCCTACGGCGATCACTTCTCCCTCTTGCGGTTTCTCTTTCGCCGTGTCCGGGATGATGATGCCGCCCTTCACGGATTCCTTTTCTTCGAGCCGCCGCACTAATACACGATCGTGGAGCGGCGTGATGTTAACAGCCATTTTACGGTTCCTCCGATGGTTTGCTGAGTGTCGCTCGGCAGGGAGCGTGGTTAGCACTCCACTGAAGCGAGTGCTAATATAGCAGATTCTACGGGACTGTCAAGGCCTACCGCCGTGTGCAACCCTGTTCTCCACAGCTGTTAATCAACTGTAAGACAATGCAGTGTAATGAGTTACTAACATTTAGCACTTCAATGTGAGGACTGCTTGCCCGCGTCCCAGCAATGCCGCTTTCATCCTGCAGGATCGAGATTGGCGATGCGACAGGACTGAAACCACTGGAGCCGGGTTATGATGGCAGGGCGTTTCGCAATTTCGTGGGAGGAGGCGCGGTCGCGAGCGAGATCATGGCGCTAGTCCGGCAAGTAGCGGGATTCATCTTGGCGGGGGGCGAAAGCTCGCGCATGGGGCGCGACAAGGGGCTGCTCGAACTGGGCG
>VFSW01011727.1_pt1 | contig 12282 bp, 6 predicted proteins | sample 5358111 | NCBI WGS metagenome assembly VFSW01 (sample SAMN11554181, study PRJNA540505) | mine drainage metagenome | isolation source: sediment from site ElyBrook_90M | place: USA: Ely Copper Mine, Vershire, VT | collected 2017
GAGGAAATTATTTTCATATCCTTTAATACTAATTCAATTGGGTTTGCCGGCAGGCCTGTTCATGCTTGGCGCCTGTATGATAGGGGCTATGAACAGGTGGATTTAAAAAATAAACAGAGAATGATTAGTTTGATATTCCCTGAAAAGCTGGTTTTCGAGAATAATGGATTTCGAACTAAAAAGATAAGAAAGATATTGGAGCGGATTTGCGCTCCAGTTAAACGTTTTGGGCGAAACAAAAGTGGACTGGCGTTAAAATTTGACTGCCAGTCCACTAAGGTGACCCCGGCGGGATTCGAACCCACGACCTACAGATTAGAAATCTGTTGCTCTATCCAGCTGAGCTACGGAGTCAATTTAACCATATAAGTTTGAGTGTGAGAGTGAAAAAACTGCTCTCCGCTCTCGCTCTCCGCACTCACTCTGCGCTCTGTCGGGGCGGCCGGATTTGAACCGACGGCCTCCTGCTCCCAAAGCAGGCGCGATACCAGGCTACGCTACGCCCCGAGAATATATCCCTTAACACATAATACCACTTACCTTTTTTATAAGGGTTGCAAAGGTAAATGAAAATTATATACATGGCGATATAACTTCGCATACCGTCGTTGCTTATTCACCCCATCGCTCAACATACATTGGTATGCCTCGCTTTTCGGTTTCGTAGCGCCATGGTCTGCCTTGTTCTCTCGCCATATATAAGCCATCGATAACTGAAACGCCTGCGGAACATTAACCGGCATTAAAATATAGTAGCTGTTAGTACCATACCTCCTCCGGCAAAATGACCGCCGTCATCCTGCGCCGATTCATAATTTTTTATATTTACCCTCAAATTTTCAGTATGCTTTCATTCGACAACACTGAAGTGGCATTTGCAGGTAAAACACAAAAGGATCTGAACCGTTCCTACATGCTATTTAAAATGGTGAATAACAACGGACTGGTAAGTGTCGGCAAGGCCCTCACCAACTTTGCCGTAAACTTGCATCTGCCTATCAACGGCTTTATCAAAGCCACCATATTCAAGCAGTTCTGCGGAGGCGAAAACATTTCGGAATCGCTGAAAACGGTGGAGCAACTTGCCAAATACAACATTGGCTCCATCCTCGACTATTCAGTGGAAGGCAAAACAAGCGAAAAGGATTTTGACGATACCGCCGCCGAAATTATCAAAACACTTCAGGCTGCCGCCATAAACCCAAATATATCATTCGGAGTATTTAAACCAAGCGGCTTGTGCAGGCATTCCGTTCTGGAAAAGGTAAGCGCCGGCAAAGCACTGACCGGCGAGGAAGCACAAGCCTGGACAAACATGCAACGAAGGGTGGACAACCTGTGCAAGGCGGCTTCAGACAATAACGTCCGTCTGCTGATTGATGCCGAAGAAACCTGGACACAGGTGGCCGTTGACGGGCTTGTGGGCGATATGATGAAAAAATACAACAGGCAGAAGCCTATCGTGTTCAATACCGTTCAATTGTACCGCACCGACCGCAACCGCTACCTCGAAAGCCTGCTGGCAGACGCCATGCAGAACAATTATTTCATTGGAATGAAACTCGTTCGCGGCGCATATATGGAAAAGGAGAGGGAAAGAGCCGAAAAAATGGGATATACCTCTCCCATCAACAAAACAAAGGAGGACACAGACAGGGAGTATAACACAGCGCTCGAATTCTGCATAAAGCATATCGACAAGGTGGCCTTCTGTTCGGGCTCCCACAACGAAGACAGCGCAACACTTCTGGTAAATTTAATGGAACAGTATAAGATACCCCGCAATCATCCCCACGTATGGTTCTCTCAACTGCTGGGCATGAGCGACCATATAAGTTATAACGTTGCTAAGGAAGGATACAACGTGGCAAAGTACGTTCCCTACGGACCAATAAAGAATGTGCTGCCTTACCTGATACGCAGGGCGCAGGAAAACACTTCCGTTAAGGGGCAAACAGGGAGGGAATTAAACCTGATAATTAAAGAAAAACAGCGGAGAGCATCGGCAGCATGAAAATACTGGAAAACTATCCGCTTAAAGACCTTACCACATTCCATATACTTGCAAATGCAAAGCATTATGCAGAGTTTGCATCCGCCGGTGAGCTCACGGAAATCTTGTCGAACCCGCCGGTTAAGGGAAATCCATTCATAATTTTAGGAGGCGGCAGCAATATGCTGTTTACAGGCGATTACAACGGATTTATCCTCCGTAACGCAATCAAAGGCATTCAACCAATCGGGGAGGATGACGAGCATATACTTGTAAAATGCAATGGCGGTGAAAAATGGCACGACCTGGTAATGTACTGTGTAACCCATAATTATGGCGGAATTGAAAACCTCTCCCTCATTCCCGGCACTGCCGGAGCAGGTCCCATTCAGAATATAGGAGCTTACGGCGTGGAGCTGAAAGACGTATTAACGGAAGTGGAAGCCCTGGATATAAAAACCCACGAGACTAAAAATATCTCCAATGCAGAATGTAAATTCGGATACAGGGAGAGCATTTTTAAAAATGAAGAAAAAGGCAGATACGTCATTCTTTCCATCACCATCAGGCTAACAAGGAATTCCCAAAAAGTAAATGTATCATACGGTACTTTAAGCAAGGAACTTGAAGCTATGGGTATTGCTCATCCCACAATCAAAGATGTAAGCAATGCAGTTATTAAAATCCGTTCTTCCAAACTGCCCGACCCCGGAAAAATAGGCAACGCAGGCAGCTTCTTCAAGAACCCCGTGGTGAGCGATGCTGTATTTGAAAAACTAAAATCGGCATACCCTGCCATCATTTCCTTTCCCTCATCCGGAGGCATGACCAAACTGGCCGCCGGGTGGCTTATAGAACAATGCGGATGGAAGGGCAAGCGTTTCGGCGATGCCGGAGTACATAAAGACCAGGCCCTGGTCCTCGTTAATTACGGCAATGCAACCGGAAACGAAATATACACCCTCTCTGAACAGATCATAGAATCTGTAAAAATAAAATTCGGAGTGGTTCTGGAACGTGAGGTAAATATGATTTAAGCCCGTACAGGCTGATGCCGGAAATCATTATGCCGCCCTGTAGCGCCGTTCCTTTTTCTTGTTTACTTTTGCAGCCATGAACAAGCGACTTCCGCTTATACTCCTTTGGCTACTTGCAGGTGTTGCAGGCGCACAGCCTGTTGTAATATGGTGGGATAGCGCCAAAGGAATCAAGAAGAGCGAAATAAATTATACCGATGGCATGCAGAACGGACCCATGAAGCTTTGGTTCAAAAACGGCAAACTTGCCGAAACGGGGTTCTTCAAATATGGCTATCAGGACAGTATATGGAAGAATTTTTACGATAACGGCAAGCTGAAATCCTTTAAGCAGTTTCACCTCGCCAGGCCCGCAGCAATATGGCTCTACTTTTACTCCAACGGCGATACTGCTGAACTGGATACCTATGACGAAGGAACTAAAAACGGACGCAGCCAGACCTGGTTCGAAAACGGGAAATCAGCCTCGGTAACCCCTTTCGAAAACGACCTGAAACAGGGAACCTGCACCACCTGGTTCGACAACGGAAATATGCAGAGCAAAACCATATTCAGCCATGGAGCAAAGGATGGAGACTTTATCTGCTATTACAATAACGGAACCCCCATGACACAGGGTACATATACCAAAGACAAGCAGACGGGTATCTGGAAGCAATGGTACGCCAACGGTAAGGTAAAGGAAATTTCGAAGATGACCGATACTGCAGGCTACCTGGTGCAATACAACGACAGCACAGGCAAAACAATGATTTCCGATGGAAACGGCAAGGCCGTATTTTATGATAGCGCAGGCAGGGTAAGCTCCAGGGGTAGCTATTCCGGCGGACTGAAAAACGGACTCTGGACAAGCTATTACACCGCCGGCGACAAAAAAAACGAAACAGAATACCTGCACGGCAAAATGAACGGCAGCTATAAGCAATGGTATGTCGGTGGCATTTTGAAGGAATCAGGAGGCTTTAAGAACAACCTGAAAAACGGCAGCTGGGCTTTTTACTTTCAAAATGGCAAAACCAAGGCATCGGGATACATGAAGGACAACAGGCGCGAAGGCAGATGGACATATTTCGACAGCAACGGCGATACAAGCGCTGCGGGTTTCTTTAAAGATGATGAACGGGACAGTTTGTGGAATTTTTACTACCCCAAAAACAAGTTGGCCCGCCGCGGCTATTACACCCATAACAAACGCACCGGAAACTGGATTCACTGGTACGCAAGCGGTGCGGTAAAAGAGAAAGGCGCCTATGCCAACGATTTACAGCAGGGACCCTGGCAGGCCTGGTACGACAACGGACAGCTTAAAGATGACGGTGCCTATAACGCAGGCATGATGACCGGCGACTGGAAGGAATGGTACGACAATGGTAAAATGAAATATGAAGGTGCGCTCGACAGCAATATGAAGGAAGGCCACTGGAAGTACTGGTACAGCACCGGAGCCCTTCGAAGCGAAGGCGATTACCACAAAGACAAAAAAACGGGGCACTGGATTGACCTGCAGCCTGCCGGAATTAAGATAGATGAAGGCGATTACGAAAACGATAAGCCCCAGGGCAAATGGAGTTATTATTACGAAACAGGAGTGCTGATGCAGGAGCAGACGCTGAAAGACGGTAAGCCTGCGGGCAAATGCACCAGCTACTTCCCCGACAGCAAGCCCGAAAGCGTAACCAATTACAAAATAGTGAAGGAACAAAACGGATCGGCGCAAAGCATACCCGACGGCACCTGGCTGTTCTATGATAAAAACGGTAATTTAGAAAAAACCATTACGTATAAGAACGGGATACAGCAGTGATAACAGGTGAGCCCCCCGCGTTATACACCTCGCCGACAGGATATTAATATGCTAAGGTTTAAGTAACGCAATGTAGGTTTGTATATATTTGTCTTATAAAACTATATCGTTTCAGATTGCAAATGCGCTCAAAGTCATTATATAAACTGTGCCTGGTATTTCTTCTCATGCTGCCCTTTGCCGGGCATACCCAATTCATCTTAAACGGCGATGCAACGCTTACCCAGCCCGAGTGCGCCCCCAATACCCCGACCTACGAGCTTACTCCTGCCGTTGGCAACCAGTTCGGTTCTATGTGGTATAAATTCCTGTTCAACCTTAATACTCCGTTCGATCTCCAGTTTCAAATCTTTCTTGGAAACCAATGCTACAACGGATGTTCGTGCAACAGCAACGGAGCCGATGGCATCGTGTTTGTTTTTCAGCCCGACAGCACCGGCGCAGGTCAGCCCGGCGGCGGAATGGGCTATGGGGGCATATCACCCTCACTGGGTATTGAGTTTGATACCTACCAAAATAGCTGGGATCCGGCTTATTGCCATGTTTCAATAGAAAAAAACGGCGATGTGAATCACACCGACCTTTCGGGCAACCAGCTTGCCGGTCCATCGCCACTGGTGCCGGGAAACGTTTGTTCAGTGCCCGACGGAAACTGGCACCCTGCCAGAATAACCTGGAATCCGGTTACCGACAGCATCAAGGTCTTTTTCGATTGCGTGCTGGTAGAAAGCTATGCGGGTAATATCATTGCAAATATATTCGGAGGAAATCCTAATGTTTACTGGGGTTTTACCGCCGGTACTGGAGGCAGCTACAACCTTCAGGAGATATGCGTGCAGCACAGTTACCTGAACAACCTGCGCGATACTGCACTGTGCCTCGGGGCATCGGTGCCTCTTGTGGTGCATGGCGGGGCAACCTATAACTGGACTCCTGCCGCCGGGCTTAGCTGCACCAACTGCGACAGCACCATAGCCACGCCAAGCGTTACCACCAAGTACTTTGTTACCATTACCGATGCCTGCAACTTTAAAACCTATGACAGTGTTACCATAGCAGTCTCAAATATGCAGCTTAGCCACTCCCTGCTAAGCAAATCAATATGCGGCAACAATGGGGCAGACAGCGTAATTGCCACAGGCGGAATACTGCCCTATACCTATACCTGGTCGCCATCTGGAAATACTACCGCTGCTGCAACCGGGCTTACCGCCGGTGTATATACCATTACCGTTTCCGATAAAGCGGGATGTACAAAGGTAATACAAGATACCATGCCCGGGGCGCCGCCGTTTAAGGCAACAACGGATACTGTAAAAAATATTTCCTGTTTCGGGGCCCACAACGGAAGAATAGCCCTGCTTGTAAGCGGCGGAACCAAAGCCTATACCTATAACTGGTCGCCCGTAGTAAGCAATAATTCAATGGCAAGCGGGCTTTCTGCCGGCACATACAGCATAACCATTCACGATTCCAATGGCTGCGCCATCAGCGACACCATTACCCTTACCCAGCCCGCGGCACTCGTCATGGCATTAGATTCTGCGGTAAACCCATCCTGCTACGGCACCGACAACGGCAGAATAGTAATACTTACGAGTGGCGGGACAAAATCCTATACCTATACATGGTCGCCACCGGTAAGCAGCGGTGCATCGGCAGGCGGGCTCTCCGGCGGAAAGTATATGGTAACCGTTACCGACTCTAACGGATGTACTACAAAAGATTCGGCAACACTGATACAGCCCGCGAGGCTTGTTCCGGTGATAAACGGCAAAACGGCGTTATGCTACGGGCAGGCCGATACCCTTAGTGCCACAGGCGGCGGAACGTATCAATGGAGCAGCGGGCAAACCTCAAGCATGATCATTGTAACACCGGCGGCCGACAGCACCTATACGGTTACCGTAACCAAAGGTGCCTGTTCAAATGATACGAGCATAAGTCTTACCGTGCATCATATACCTTTAACCACCATTTCGCCGGACAGCAAAGTATGCGAAGGAACTCCGGCAAGCATCAATGCCAGCGGCGCATGCAGTTATCAGTGGAGCAACGGCGCCACTTCCGGTTCAATAGTGGTGGTTCCGTCATCCACCACCACCTATACCCTTGTGGCCGGCTGCTTTGGCTGCGATACAACGCTAAACATTACAATTACAGTTATCCCATCGCTCCTTCAGGCCTGCTGCGACACCACCATAGTAAGCGGTGATACAGCCTCGCTGTCAGGTTCGGGCAGCGTACAGAGCAGCTACGTATGGTCACCCGGCTTCGGGTTAAGCTGCACCAATTGCCCAAACCCTGTTGCCACCCCGTCGGTAACGGTAACCTATACGGTAATATCAACCGACACCTCGGGCTGCAACCGCGACACCACCATTACCGTAACCGTAAACCGTCCCTGCAACAACCTCTTTGTGCCTAATGTATTCACCCCGAATAACGACGGCATAAATGACGATTTCGTGGTTTCGGTTGATACCCTGTCGCCCACCGGCGAGCGCTCCTCGTGGAGTAACTTCAGCTTCTATTCAATAGTCATCTTCGACAGATGGGGCAAGGAGGTTTATTCCTCCACCGATCCCTCACAGCCGTGGAACGGCAGGGTGCTGAACACGCAGGACCTGGTACCCGACGGGGTTTATTACTACGTTATTAAAACCACCTGCGGTAATGCCAACAGCGTAAAGAAGGGATTTGTTGAGGTGCTTGGCGAGAAATAGATGTGCACTGTTTTCAGGCCGGTTTCAGCAAACCGAAACATTCAATCGCGGGATACGTAAAGCTACGGCAGTTTAAAACCGGTACTTTTGCCATATCTGCATTTTTGAAAAATTGAAACGGATTTATTCTCTTATTTTTTTCGCCTTCGCGGTTTATTCCCCCGCCACTGCACAGGTGCGCCCGGATACTACTGCCGGCCTGCAATTTGCGCTTGGTATGCGATCTACATTAAGCTCCTTTACCGATGCAGGCAGCTACGGCATGGGTGCGGGAGGACAGTTCTGGATAAGAGCGGGCAAGCACCTGAATACGGTGTGGTATGCCGATTATATTTCCACCGACATTCAGGGGCTGGGCTACCGGAAAGATGCCCATATAGGCTGGTCGGTGATATTTTACCTCGACAAAACCCCCCTGCTGCCGCATAAAGTAACGCCCTTTATTATGGCGGGGCAGTGCTTTGATTATACACAGCTCTACTCCAATTACCTGAACACAACGGCTGAACGATGGAGCGCCGCCGCACCGCAGGGAGGCGGAGGAATAACATATATGCTTACCGGCAAATTCGACATCTCGCTGTTCATGCAATATATGCTGCACCTGGGCACCCATGTGGAATCGGCATTGCTTAGCAACAATAACGGAGAGCGATACCTTTCCATTTCACGTGAACCGGGCGCTTCGCTCGATGGCCATCTGCTTTTCACCTTCAGTATCAATTATAAATTAGGTAAACTGTAATGAAAAAACCGGCTGCTCTTATTTTTTTTCTCCTTTCGGGCTTCCTATCCTTTTCCCAGTCCGACAGCGGTTTCAGGATACACCAGGGCATTTTGGCAGGTGTAGGCACCGTGGGCGTAGGACGTATGCCGGCAACCGGCATCTTGAACGCATATATTACGGGCAGTCTTGAATATTATACTGAAAGAAATATCTCTATAAGGGGCGACGGATATTATTTTGTCAATTCACTTAGCGGTGGCAGCCCTTTAACACAGAACAGCTCCATATATTTCGGTGCATTTTATCATTTCAATACCCATTCCGCCTTTGATCCCTTCATCGGTGTGCAGCCCGGGGCAAGTGTTACAAGAATGCTGGCAGTAGATTTTTATGGTAACAACGCTGCTTATTCCGACAATGCCGAAGTATGTCCGCTGGCCTCGGTAGTGGCGGGCTTTAATTTTTATGGCGACAGGTGGTTTCACATCCGGTTCGACGTGCGCTATACTGCCGGATGGTATCTGGCCCCGGGAAGCGCCAGCGGTGCGGTTCAGCCGGATGACTACAATATAAGCGAATTGAGTTTTAATTTCGGGCTGGGCTGGAACCTTGATGTGTATTCAAGACAGAAGCGGAATAAGAATATTACTCCTTAAGGCCCTTCGCCGTTCAGTTCAGAACCACATGCTCTGTTGCAGGTACGATTGACTTATTCATTCCTCCTCCGGTAATCCGTTTTAGTTTCCGTTTCACTTTGTCGGCAATGGAGTACATTACCGGCACTACGATAAGGGTAAGGAAAGTAGCAAAACTTAACCCGAAAATCATTGTCCACGACAGGGGCCCCCAGAAAGCCACGCTGTCGCCGCCAAAGAAGATATGCGGGTTCAGCTCGCTGAACATGGTTACAAAATCTATGTTCAATCCCACGGCAAGAGGTATCAGTCCCAAAATGGTTGCTATTGCCGTAAGCAATACCGGGGTCATTCTAATCCTGCCTCCTTCCACCACGGCATCGGCAACAGAATATCCCTGCCCTACCAACAAGTCGGTAAATTCCACAAGCAATATACCGTTCCGCACAACAAGTCCGGCAAGCGCTACAAAACCTACTCCGCACATTACAATGCTCATATCCATTTTGGTAATGGAAAAGCCGAGTAAAATACCTACGATGCAGAAAATAACCTCGGAGAGGATGATGAACGGCTTGCTGATGGAGTTGAACTGTGTTATAAGAATCATAAAAATAAGGCCAATGGCGGTAAGGAATGCGTGGCCGAGAAAGGTGGAGGTTTCCTTCTGGTCCTGCTGTTCGCCGGTTAGCTCGATATCCACCCCTCGCGGTTTCTGGAAATTCCGTATGGCGGAGCTCACCTGCGCTACCACCTGGTTGGAGTTATATCCGCCCAATACATTTGACGAAAGGGTGATGACAGGCTTTTCATTAAGCCGTGTAATTGCACCATAAGTTCTTCCGTAGTGTATGTTGGCGAAGGTGGATATGGGAATCTGCCGTATTTCGCCGTGCATGTTCATGTCCCTGAAAGTGATGTCGAGGTTGCGCAGTTCGTTTATATTCTCGCGCTGGCTTTTCCTGTAGCGCACCATGATCGGGTACTCATCGTTCAGGTCACGGTATTTCGATGCTTCGTATCCATACACTGCTGTTCTTATTTCCTGCCCTATCTGCCCTGTGCTTACGCCTTGGAAGTTTGCCCGTTCGCGGTCTATGTCAAAAACTATTTCGGGTTTGTTCTTTTGCAGGTCCGACTTCAATTCTTCAACTCCGGGTATGTCCATTGAGTCGAGATAATGCAGGAGGTTTTGCGAGGCGGTGGCGAGTACTTTGTAATCGTCGCCCTTGATTTCGATATTTACGGGCTTGCCTGTCGGGGGGCCTGCTCTTTCCTGATCCACCGAAATTTCGGCGCCTGCAATTCCCTGTACCGCATGCTGAATGGAATCAAGGTAGATGCGGGTGGATACCCCGTGCCTTTCGGAATAATCTACAAAAGCCACCCCTATCTTGCTTTTATTCGGGTAGGTGCCCTGGTCGTTGTCGCTGGGGTCGGTGGCGCCTATTGCCACATTGGTAATTACCGATTGCACCATAGGATTGTTTTTTCCTAAAACTTTGTAAACCCTGCCTTCCAGCAATTGGGTAACCGAATCGGTATATTTCACATCGGTTCCCACGGGCAGGTTGAGGTACACATAAATAAAATTGGGGTCGCCTTTGGGGAAGAAGACCACATTTGGGGTGCGGTATGCAAACAGTATGATTGAAAAAATAAATACGCCCACAACCGATGACATGGTGAGGTACGGGTGGCGCACACATCTCTTCAAAAACCTTGTATAACGTGCCTGAAACCGGGGCCAGATATTGTTCTGAAATCCGTTCACGGCTTTTACAAGAACATATTTATACAGGAGATGAATAAGCAGCAGCGTGATTGCAAAGTTACCCATGCCGAAGTTTTTTCCCAAATAGGACAGCAAGGCGACAGAAATGAAAATAATGGAAATTATAGTGGTGCCCCTTGTCCATCTGGCTCGTTCTTTTTCATGACATTCTTTATGCGGTTTCATAAAGGTTACCGCAAATACAGGGTTAATGATATAGGCCACAAACAGCGATGCGGTAAGGGTGATGATGAGGGTAACGGGCATGTAGTGCATGAATTTTCCTATTATCCCGCCCCAGAAAGCGAGAGGGATAAAAGGTGCAAGGGTGGTAAGGGTGCCCGACAATACAGGCAGGAAGACCTCGCCGGCTGCAGCCTTTGCGGCCTGTACGATATTCATTTTGCCGTTATCAAATATGCGGTGGGTGTTTTCAATTACCACAATGGCATCGTCCACCACTATGCCCAGGCCGAGAAGGAAGGCAAAGAGTACAATCATGTTCAGAGAATAGTCCATTCCGGGCAAAACGAGAAATGCTACGAACATGGAGAGCGGTACGGACAGGCCAACGAACAAAGCGTTGGTGGCGCCCATAAAAAACATGAGTATGATGGTAACCAGAATAAACCCGATGATAATGGTATTAATAAGATCGTGCAGGGTATGGCGTGTTTGGTCGGACTGGTCGCCGGTAAGTGTAATGTGCAGGTTGGGCGGGAAGGTGTTCGCCTGCATTTCCTTAACAAGCGAGCGTACCTTGTCGGAGGCGTCAATGAGGTTGGCCCCGCTGCGCTTTACAATATTGAGCGATATTACATTTTTGCCGTTGAGGCGTGCATAGCTGTCGGCATCGGCTGCGGTGTCTTTTACCGAGGCGATGTCTTTCAGGTAAAGGGTGGCCCCGCCCATGCTGCGTATGATAAGGTTTCTTATCTGATCCATATTGGTGAACTGCCCCGATACGGATAACGAGCGCTGCTTGCTGCCCATGGTTACTATGCCGCCGGATATTACGAGATTTTCGCTGGAAACAGCCCGTTCAATATCGCCCATAGTAACCTTGGCGGCCTGCATTTTGTACATATCCACGTTCACCTGTATTTCCCTTGTCTGTGCCCCTACCTCGTCCACGCGGGTTATTTCGGGCATCGATTCAATTTTGTCCTTCAGCGCATCGGCGTATTTCTTAAGCCTCGACAGGTCGAAATCGCCTGAAAGGTTCACAAATAATATGGGCATGTCGGCAAAATTGAAATCGTTCACCAGGGGGGGGGTGGGCAAATCGCTCGGCAGTTCCGATTTCGATTTATCCACGGCATCCTTCACCTTCTGCCTCGCATCGTCCACGCTAACGTCGGTGTTGAACTCCACGATGATGGTTGAATAATCCTGCAGGGAATGGCTCGTTACCTTCTTTACTCCTGAAATGGCTTTTATCTCTTTTTCAATATGCCGGGTAACCAGGTTTTCCATATCGGCCGGCGAGGTGCCGGGGTATATGGTTTGCACAAAAATGGTCGGTATGGCTATATCCGGAAATTTTTCCTTGGGCAGGTTGTTGAACGACATGATGCCGGCAAGGG
>VFSW01011729.1_pt1 | contig 12282 bp, 6 predicted proteins | sample 5358111 | NCBI WGS metagenome assembly VFSW01 (sample SAMN11554181, study PRJNA540505) | mine drainage metagenome | isolation source: sediment from site ElyBrook_90M | place: USA: Ely Copper Mine, Vershire, VT | collected 2017
CTCCGCGATCCGGCCCAATCGATCGCCATCGGAGCGCCTGACCAAAATTGAGGTTTTCTTGCGCGCCAAGCATGCGCGCTCCGGCAAGTAGGAAAAACGCTGTTGCCAGAAGTGCGAGAAAACGCCGCGGATTCATGGAAGGCTCCTCAAAAGAAATAAAAATTCAAAATAGTAGAATCTTTGTGGGACTAATTATCCGCAATTTCAAATCACCATGCGCCTCCGCGTCTACCGGCTTTGGAGTTTCGCAATTTCCGCTTGCACCGATCGCCAGCTGGCCATCAGTTTTTCGCGTTTCGACTCATAGGTCTGAAAAACCTCGTACGTCTGTGCCGGCGGAGCGGAATCAGCACTCTCGACGACATTCATCAAATCCGCATATTGAGCATCTAGTTCGATGGGATAAACGAGCGCCGCCCATCGCGTGACGGATGCGACTTGAATGAGCTGTCCTTCGATCTCATCCATCTGTCGCTCGATGCTGGCGATGGTTTGAGATTGCGAAGCATCCGCGCTCTTCTGCGCGTCGAGGGTGGCCCGCGCGGCGCGAATGGCGTTCACAGTGTTGTGCACTTCCGAGACGCGGTCACGAAGCGTTACGGCAAATTTGTACTGTTTCTCGAAATCTTCTTGGGTGATTCTCACGCGCGGGTCGGCTTTCACAACCAGCGGCGCGTTGTAGTCTTTTCCGGCGACGGTGAGTTTCACCTGATAGTTGCCGGGCGGCACCAATGGACCGCCGCTCTGCGTTTCCATAATGGCCATGCCTGGCACGGATGTAGGTCCATCCAACCGGTAATTCCAAACGAAGCGATTGAGGCCGGGCCGCGCCGAAAGGGACATGCTGAGTGCCGCGCGGCCACCTCGAATTTCGCCCCTCTCGCCCTCTTGCCTTTCGCTTGTGGAGTGCTGCACGACTTGGCCGTGACTGTCCAAAATGTCGAGCGAGACTGGACCTGAAGTCGCGGAATTTAGGTAATAGTCAATCGCGGCTCCGCTGGGATGATTTTGCCCAGTGTTTCTGCGGCCGCCTTGCCCTCCCGCACCGAATCCGCCATGCTCGCGATACGCAACCGCCGGAGTAAACAGATGCGCAGGTTGCGACGCGATCGCCGGACTCGCTTCACGAAGCGGGGTGATGTTGTCCAGCACCCAAAACGCGCGTCCGTGAGTCGCAATCACTAAATCATTGCCGTGAATGGTCGTGTCGTATACGGGCACGACGGGAAGATTCAACTGAAGTGACTGCCAATTTGCGCCGTCGTCAAAGGAAATATAGACACCGCGTTCCGTGCCGGCGTAAAGCAGGCCCTTGCGCACCGGATCCGCGTGAACGGAATGCACATAATCCTGATCGCCGATTCAATTGGTGATCGAGGTCCAAGTCTTGCCGAAGTCCGTGGTCTTGAAAATCATGGGATGAAAATCGTCGGAAAAGTGCAGGTCGGCAGCGACGTAGGCGGTTCCCGCATTCCACGGCGAGGGCTCAATCAGGTTGACGCGCGACCACTCCGGCATTTGCTTCGGCGTGACGTTCGTCCAATGTTTCCCGCCGTCTTCCGTAACATGCACCAAACCGTCGTCGCTGCCAGCCCAGATGAGATCCTTTTGCACCGGGGATTCCGCGATCGCATACACGGTGTCGTAATACTCGGCGCTGGAATTATCGGGGGTCAGCGGCTCCGGCGTGGAATGCTGCTTGGACTTGTCGTTACGCGTTAAATCGGGGCTGATAATCGACCAGCTCATTCCGCCGTCGGTGGTCTTGAAGATGACTTCTCCGCCCAAATAGAGGACGTTCGGATCGTGCGGCGATATCTGCATCGGCGCAGTCCACTGGAAACGATGCTTCACGTCCGAGGCAGGATGAGCGCGCGCGCCAAACCATGGAGCGATATCCTGAACCCGGCCGGTGTGCCCGTCATAACGCGTGAAGTGGCCGTTATGGTCTCCCGCGAAAATAATTTCCGGGTCGCGCGGGTCCGGACAAATGAACCCCGATTCGCCGCCGCCCACGGAATGCCAGTCATTTTCTCCGATGGACCCGGAATCCGTGCGGCTCCGGATGGCGACACTGCCGCTATCTTGCTGCGAGCCATAAATGTAATAGTTGAATTCGTTGTCGGTGGTGACGTGATAAAACTGCGCGGTCGGCTGATTATTTTCCAGCGTCCACGTAGCGCCGCCGTTTGTGGTGATTGTTGCGCCACCGTCGTCCGCTTCAATCATGCGCTCTGGATTCGTGGGATCGATCCAGAGTTGGTGATTGTCGGTGTGGTTCAGCGGAAGCGTTTTGAAAGTATGGCCCCCATCCGTGGAGCGAAAGAGGCCCACGTCGAGCGAATAAAGAGTGTCCACGTTTTTCGGATCGGCGTAGATGTGGTTTTGATACCACGGCCGCACCCAGAGCGGCTCGTCATTCACCATCTTCCAATTTTCACCGCCATCATCTGAACTGTAGATCGCGTTCACCTTGGCCTCGATAATCGCGTAGACGCGATTCGAGTCCGCACCAGAAATTGCGACGCCGATTCGACCAAGAATTCCATCGGGAAGACCGTGTCCTTCCAGATGCATCCAGTGGGCGCCCCCGTCGGTGGACTTGTAGAGTCCGCTCCCGGGACCCCCGCTGATCATGCTGTAGGCGGTCCGGCGGACCTGATACATCGCGGCAAACATGATTTGCGAATTCTTGGGATCCGCCACCAGATCGGTGGCGCCGGTCTTGTCATCAACATAGAGAATTTTCTGCCAAGTCGCGCCGCCATCGGTGGAGTGGAATACGCCGCGCTCACTGTTCGGACCGAACGCGTGTCCGACTGCAGCCACGTAAACGTTGTTCGGATCCGTGGGATTCACAAGAATGGTGGCGATGTGTTGCGTATCGCGCAGACCGATGTTCGTCCACGTCTTGCCCGCATCGGTGGATTTGTAAACGCCGTCGCCAAAAGTAATATCGTTGCGCAAACACTGCTCGCCCGTGCCCACGTAGATAATGTCGTGATTCGAGGGCGCAACGGCGATGGCCCCGATGGACGAATCCGGCTCACGATCAAAAATGGGAGTCCACGTAAGACCTCCATCCGTTGTTTTCCAAACGCCTCCGGCGGCCGCGCCGAAATAGTAGGTGTTCGGGTCGCCCGGAATGCCCGCCGCTGCTTCCGCTCGCCCCCCGCGAAACGGCCCAACCAATCGCCAGCGCATACCGTCATACAGACTCGTGGGATAAGATTGCGCAAACGCTACAATCGCAAGAAACATTCCAGCAAAGAGCACAAGCAGCGAAGAACGACATACGCGGCGAACACCAGTGTCGATCATGGTTATCTTCTTTCCCCTTCGCGGATTCGAAGTCTTCTCCAAATCTTCGGACTTTGGCGCGATACGGTTCAGGGCGCGGGATTCTCAGGCGATTCCGCCGATGCAATGATGCCCCTTGGGCTTTGGCCGCGTCTCCAGAAAAAATAGGCGAGCGTTAAAAATGCCAGCCACGGCAACCCGGAAAGAATCGTTGGGCGCATTCCGGGCACCCACCACGTCGTAATAATGATTCCCGCGACCAAGACAGCACCCAGAACCGAAGTGTACGGATATCCGATCATCCGCACAGGCAGCCGGCGCCCGCCGCGAGCTTTCCAGGCGCGGCGAAAGAAAAGATGCGTTATGAAAATCATCACCCACACGAATAGCCCGCCAAACAGCGCGATCCCAAACAGATAAACGTAAGCGCTCGACGGATAGAGAATCGCGACCACCGTGGCGATAACAAGGCCCGTTGTCGACAACAGCAGGGCGGGCAACGGAACTCCTCTCGCTGTGACCCGACCCAATCCTCGCGGTGCGTATCCGCCGCGGGAAAGCGAAAAAATCATTCGAGTGGCGAGGTAGAGGTCGCAGTTCATGCTGGAAAGAGCCGCCGTGAGAACCACAAAATTCATTACTTGAGTGGCGGCGGGTATGCGCATCAACCGGAAAACGCTGACGAAGGGGCTGGCGGTGACGTTGGCACCCGGTTGAATGCTCATCCATGGCACCACTCCCACAAGAACAATCATGGAACCGATGTAAAAAAGTATCAGCCGGAACACCATCCGGCGCATCGCCTTCGGCACAGCTTCGTCTGGCACCTGCGCTTCACCCGCGGTAACAGCCACGACTTCCGTGCCGATGTAACTGAAAATGACGAAACACATGGCCATCCAAACGCCAGTCCATCCGTGAGCGAAGAATCCTCCGCCAACAGTGAAGTTCCGCAAGCCGGAGCTTGGCGCGGACGGCATGAGCCCGAACAGCACAACGATGCCAAACCCAATGAAAGCGAGAATCGCGACAACTTTGATCATCGCGAACCAATATTCGAACTCGCCAAAATTCCTGACGCCGCTCGCATTGACGATGACCAGCAACAAAGAAAACAGGACGATCCATATCCACGGCGCAATCTGCGGAAACCACCAGCGGCAATAGATCGCCACGGCGGTCGCCTCGCCGCCTATTGCTATGCACTGGCAAGCCCAATAGGTGTAACGAACCACGAAGCCCGCCCAGCGGTTAACGTACAGCTCCGCATAAACGCCGAAGGAACCCGCGGTCGGGTGCGCGACGGCCATTTCCGAGAGCGTTCCCATCAGCAGCAGGGCCAGTACGGCCCCGAGCAAGTAGCTCACGATCACCGCGGGTCCCGCCGTATGCACGGCCAAAGAACTGCCAAGAAACAGCCCGGTGCCGATCGCTCCGCCGATGGCAATCATCGTCATCTGACGTGTGCTTAGCGCTCGCGACAGGCCCCGCTCTTTGTCGAGAACTCCGTCAACGGCCGCTTGATGATTGAGTTCGCTCACTGTCCGTACCAATTAATTTTGTTCCCGCCTACGGACTTGTTTGGGATCTACGCTACACTGCCCGTTCCTCATGCACCATTAGTTCAGGAAATTTCTCCAGCGCTTCCAGCACTTGCCGTACGTCATCGAGCGTGTTGTGCACGTGAAAGGAAATCCGCAGACCGTCGTGACGTCCAGACACGACGATGTTCCGTTCCGCGAGCTTCGCAATTGCTGCGTCCACGTTGCTCGATTGCAGCACTACGAGTGGTCCCGCGCTATCGAGGGGCGTTTTCACGCGAATTCCCAGGCCGCGCGCCCCTTGGATCAGCGCTTGGGCTAGCGCGCGCACTTGCTGCGAGACGTTTTCGAGGCCGATCTCCTGCAGCAACGCGATTCCCGCGCCGGCCGCGTAAATATTCGGAATCGGCGGTGTGCCGGCCTCAAAACGACGCGCGTCTTCAGCCAGGTCCAAATGCTTCACGTCAAATGCAAACGGCTGCGCTTGGGCAAACCAGCCCGAGATCGTCGGAATGAGCGAACGGATCAAATTCTTCCGCACGTAGAGAAATGCTACGCCCGAAGAAGCGAGCAGATACTTGAGCGCGCCGCTCACGTAAAAATCCACGTCCAGAGCCTTCACGTCCACGGGTCGCGTGCCGCAGTCTTGATAATCGTCCATGAACACCAGAGCGCCCTTTGCACGGGCCAAGCGCGTGATCTCTGCCACATCGGAACGGAAGCCATTCATGAAGCATATGTGCGTCAGCGGCACAACGGCGGTCTGATCATCGATTGCGCGTGCATAGGATTCGGGGGGCAATCGTCCTTCGCGTGCCGCGATGAACTCAATTTGCGCTCCGCGTCGCTGCTGCGCCAGCCACACGTGGCCCATCGTCGGGAACTCGAATTCGCCCATGACAACCTTCCGTCGCTTGGTGAAATCGAAGGCGCTGGCAATCGAGTTCATTCCCGCCGAGGCGCTCGGGATGACGGCAACCTCGCTCGCTTCAGCTCCAATAAACCGCGCAAACTGCGCCCGCACAGCCTCGTATTTCTCCACCCAAAGGTCCCACGGCGAGCCTCCCTCGTGCCAGGCTGCGATGTACTGGCGCAGAGCCGCGTCCACCGAATCGGAAAGCGCACCCTGCGAGCAGGAGTTCAAATAAATTTTGTGGTTAAAGATTGGAAATCGTGACCGGATTGCCCGTACTTGCCCGTCTGAAAGCATCCCTTACTTCCTCCGCCGGCATTTGTCTTCCCTCATCGAGTAGCCGCTTGTTGACCCCTTCACAGCGCGCCGGAAATCGCGCATTCTCGCGAATTTGCGTCAAACGGCACGGAGCTTACCACAAGCAGAATCGGAACGCCATGTATGGCTTTGGTATACCGGTCGCATATCAGAGACGAACCATTGGAAGTCGTTAAAGGCTCTCGGCGGACAACAACAAAGAACAATCGATGCAGAATTTAAACTTGGGACGATCCTGATCCATCGTAACCCTTGGCCCGCGCTTCCCGTATCCGTTCAGCGGCGCTTGACGAAATCACCCAGGACGCTCGCGAAACGATCTATCTCCCCTAGAGTATTGTAGTGAACCAACGACGCGCGAACGCCTCCCGTTTCCTCGCTTAGGCCGAGTCTGCGCATCAAACGCGGCGCATACATGTGCCCGTCGCGCACGCCAATTCCTGCCGTTGCCAGTTTTTCAACCACGGTTCGCGGTGCAACATTCGGTAGGTTGAAGAGCAGGGTCGGCACACGCGCGGCAAGAAGGGACGGATCGCGTATTCCATATACATCAGCGCTACAATCCGCCAGGACACGCAAAAGTTCCCGCGAAAGAGATGCTTCGTAATCGCGAATCCTTTCCATCGCGCGCACTATCCTCTGGCGTCTGGAATCGTGGACTCCGTCCGGAGTGAGGCGTTCTCCAAGGGACTCCAAATAAGAAACCGCGGCATCCATCCCCGCGATATTTTCGTAGACGCACGTGCCAACTTCGATTTTTGCGGGAGCTTCGTTGGGAATGAAATCTTCGCGGAAAGTCTGCAGACGATCCAGCACTTCGCGGCGGCCCCACAGAAAGCCCATGTGCGGCGAGAAAATCTTATATCCCGAACAAACCAGATAATCGCAACCGAATTCCTGGACGTCAATTGGTCCGTGCGGGGCATAGTGTACGCAATCCAGAAAAACTTCCGCTCCCGCCGCGTGCGCCAAGCGAGCCACTTTTGCGACATCAACGATCGATCCGGTGGCATTTGAGGCCACCGTGCACGCAACTAATCTGGTCCGAGATGAAAGAAGCGGCTCAAGATCCTCAACATGCAGGCCGCCATCCTCGCGCATGCGCCACCACTGAAATTTTGCGCCTTCTCTTTCCAATGCCAGCCAGGTGGCGATGTTTGCCTCGTGGTCCATGTCGCTGACAATAATTTCGCGGCGCTCGCCCAGGCTCTGACCGATGGCCAGGCTCACCAGGCGGATAAATGAAGTTGCATTCATTCCGAAGGAAACTTCTCGCGGATCGCCGGCATTCAAGAAATCCGCCACGCTCTGCCGCGCACGCGCAATCGTCGCGTCTACTTTCTGGCTCCTTCCATAGCGTCCGCCGCGCTGGACGTTGCACTCGATCAGGTGCCGGATTACAGCATCCACAACTATCTGGGGCGCCTGAGCACCGGCGGCATTATCGAAAAAGACGAAATCGTCGGAGGTCTTTAGTGCAGGGAAAAGAGCCCGGACATCCTCTAACGGGAATGCGCGGGCTTGCGTTGCAACTTGCCGATCACTTTGCTGATCATTGCTCTTGATCATTGAACATTTTCGACCCATCACCATTGTAGGTCGCGGACGGACGCTACACCGCGATCATTCAAAGTGTCAAGACAATCATGGTATACCAAACGCATGCAGTCCTCCGGCACGCGACGGCGCTTCGCCGGTCGGGTTTCGATTTCTTGCACTTTCATTAAATCTCATTTACTCTTTCATTTCAGAAGAAGGAGCCAGTTTGCCAAGCTCAAAGAAATCCCACGCTAACAAGAATCGCCGTCCAAAGTCTCGGCGAGCGACGCTTTCCCGGCGTGCGCCTGGAGGGTTTCGTGACTCCAACGCGGCCACCCAGAACGGCCGCAGCACGTTGAGCGAGCGGCTCTACCAAGGCCTCAAGCGGGACATCATTCGCGGTATCTATCCTCCAGGCGAGGCCCTCGGCGAGAAGGATCTTGCGAAGCGTTATAAGAGCAGCCGCACTCCTGTTCGCGAGGCTGCCGTACGATTGCAACAGGAGAACTTGCTCCGCATCGTGCCCAATCGAGGTTACTTTGCCAGCTCGATGACCATTAATTGGCTCAACGAGATTTACGAATTTCGCGCCGCGGTTGAGGGTGCTTGCGCAGAGTTGGCGGCACGCAAAGGAAATGACGAGAAGCTGGCCGACGAACTTGCCCGCCTTGCTCAGACGGAATATGAAACACACGATCGCGCGAGTTATGAGCACTTCATCAAGGCAGATACGGCTTTCCACATTGGCATGGCGCGCTTAACGCGCAACCCCATGCTCGTCCGCGCCGTTTCCGACATGCGCTGCCATATGGAACGCGTAATGTACGCGGCCATTGGCATCGGCTACTATGGCGAGGCACCGGTTAAAGAACACTCGGAGATCGTCCAAGCGATTCGCAATCACGATCCGGAATTAGCGCGCCGCCTGATGTATGAGCACATTATCCAATCGCGCGCGAAAGTTCTCCGGCTAGCCTACGGGGAATCGTCCATCCTTTAGTAACGCTTAACCATCCCAAAGATTCCGTTTCCTGGAACGCGCCGAGCGTGCGCCTTTTTTGTTCCTGTTACCGTTTCCGCGAATGGGGAGCGGCGCGAAACGTGCACACGCAAAACTCCAATCCTTCCGCGCTCCATGTCTTTCGTATCCAGATTGCATATCAGTTGCGCGAACAAGTGCATGCAGTTTTTTTGCTTGACTTGAATTGTTTCGCTCAACTATAGTCCGCGCCATCCATGTTGTTGAGAGCTCTTTTCTCAACCGGAGGTGCCGAATGTTGAGCCGACGCTGTTCTTTCCTTCTTGCTCTAACTTTGCTCTCTATCATCGCAACGGTTCCATCGGAGCTTTTTGCGCAGTCTGCAACCACTGGCTTGATTTCCGGCACCGTCACGGATCCGTCCGGAGCGATCGTGGCAGGCGCAAGTGTCACGCTTTCGCAAAGCACAACCAATGCGACGCAAACGACGCTGACGGATTCCGCCGGACGCTATGTCTTCCCCGCCGTCAATCCCTCCGATTACACGCTGACGTTTTCCGCCAAGGGGTTTCAGAACGCGGTCGCCAATGCGGTTCATGTTGAAGTATTGAAATCCTACACAATTAACATCACGCTTCAAGTCGGCACCGCAAGCCAGACCGTAACTGTGACGGACGTGGAAACGGCGGAACTGCAGACCACAAGCGCCACGGTTGGCGCGGTGCTTGGCGGTGTCGCTTTGGAAGAGCTACCTGTCTTCACGCGCAGTGCCAGCGCGCTGATGTTTTATCAACCAGCGGTTTCACCGTCCGGGCAGATTGCTGGCGCTCGAGACGAGCAAGTCACCTTCAGCTTCGACGGTGGAGATGTAACCAGCGACTTGGAAGGTAACAACACATACGCATCGCCGCCGGGCGAGCCGTCCCCCTCTCCCGTGGTGCCCATACCCATCGAGAGCACGCAGGAATTCCAGGTGTCGACCACCAATCCCAACGCCACATTTGGCCGCTCTTCGGGTGGTCAGGTCGCGCTCCTCACGAAATCCGGCAATAACAGTTTCCACGGCTCTGCCTACGAATATCATAACGACGACGCGCTGAACGCAAACAGTTGGACCAATAACCGCTTGGGTATTCGAAAACCTCACAGCGTGGACAATCGATTCGGCTTTACCGCCGGCGGCCCCATTTTGAAAGACCGCTTCTGGTTTTTCGGGAATTACGAGGGTCGCCGCTTTCATGACGCTTCGATCTTCAATGCGGTCGTCCCAACCGCGACCATGAAGACGGGAATTTTGCAATTTCGCGACACAGCCGGGAATATTGTGCCGTACTCATTTCAACCCGGTAGCATTACCACCGCTTGCGGAGGCGCCTCCTGCGATCCCCGCAACCTCGGTTTTAACCCTGTCATTCAATCGCAACTGGCGCTTTATCCCACGGGCAACAATGCGTCGCTTGGCGATGGCTTAAACACAACGGGGTTTACTTTCAACGCTCCAACACCAATCTCTGAAAACATTGCCGTAGTACGCTTGGACTATAAGATCAATGCAAAATGGAGCGCTTTCGCCACTTATCACTACGCGAACGTGGCCCGTGTCGGAACCGAGCAATTCAGCATTGTGAATACATCTGCTCCGGTATCTACAGCCCAAGACCCGATCAAGCCGCAATTCTGGACCTTCGAAGTAACGGGCCAACTTTCCCCGAACTGGACTTCCGTGAGCCACGGCTCATTTTTGCGCGACTGGTGGGGCTGGACCCGGCAGCCTCCAAGTCCTTTGGTGTCGGGAACCCAGCAAGCCTTGGTCCTCGCCGGTGAAGGATCAGGCACGAACAACAGTACATCCAAGCTGCTCGCGGACCCAATCAACCTGGCTACGCAGTCTGCCCGGTCGCGCGTCTTCGACGGGCATAAGTGGTATCTGGCCCAAGACTTCAGCTGGATCCACGGACGTCATTTGTTCCAGTTTGGCGCCTCGGGTGATCTCTCCCACGATTACTTCGTCAAGACCGACAATTTCGCGGGCGGTCTGACCGCGGGACCGCTTCTTTACAGTGAATCAACAGGAAATGGCAGCGGTGAGTTCCTGAAAATCAGCAGCACCTATGAGCCTTCGATCTGTCCCTCGAGCGGCGCGACGACGAACTGTCTCAAATCGAGTGACGCGCTTCGGTGGAACGAGTTGTACAGCACGTTGCTCGGCATGGTTGACCGCAGTTCTCAAGTAATCACACGCAACGGCCAGTTCCAGCCGAATCCCCTGGGAACCCCGGCTTTTTCGCAAAGCTTCATCCCTGCGGTCAACGGCTATTTTCAAGATATTTGGCAGGTACGGCCTTCGCTTACTTTGACACTTGGCATGAATTGGGGCGCGCAACCTGTCCCGACGGAAGCGAACGGTAAGTATGATGTGCTCGTCTATGCTGCAACCAACACGCCCGTCGATTACCGAGGGTATTTGTCAGCACGCGCAAATTCGCTGAATAATAACGGCGTCCTACCAGGCCAAGCTTTCAATCCGCTCTTCGGCGTCACGCCCGTCAGGTATCTTCCCGCTCCGTTCACGGGCGATATGCGCGTCACTAACTGGCATCAATTCGCGCCACGCGTCGCCATCGCTTGGCAAGTGCCATTCAAGAACCCGATCTTCGGCGACAATAAAACTGTGCTGCGTTTCGGTTACGCAACGGTGTACGACCGCATGAGCGACATCAACCAGGATTCGCTGCCTTTGACAACAGGCGGCCTGCTCGACGTCAGTGCGTGTGCCGGCCCCGTTTTTACCGGTGGAGGGCCGGTGTGCTCGAACGGCGCAACCAGTCCGACAAATGCATTCCGCATTGGCGTTGATGGGAATAATGTCCCAATTCCCGCTCCTGCTGCGGCTCCCATTCCCTACGTCGTCAGCGGCACGGCAGCCGCTCCGTTTGGACTGTTCATGCAGAGCGGATTGGATCCCTATGCCGTCCCGGGCTACTCCCACAGCATTGATCTAACGATGCAGCGCCAACTTCCCCATCACGCAATTTTTGAAATTGGTTACATCGGACGTTTGAGCCACAACCTTCCTCAGGACATTGCCTTCAACGCCTCGGATTACCTGATGAAGGATCAGCAAAGCGGTCAAACGCTGGCGCAGGCATTTGACGGAGTAGCGCAAGCGGTGCGAAACAAGACAGCCGTGCCAGTCGAACCATTCTTCGAGAACCAGATCGGAGCGTCCACCTGCACCGGAAAAGGCTTTTCGAGTTGCAGCCAAATGGTGGCGTCGCAGGATCCCACCGACCTCATCAACGGCTCTCTGAACTTCTTCTCGTTGGACGAATTGAATCGAGTGACACCCACGCCGCTCGATAATATTCAGTCCTTCCAGTCGTACGGCATCACCGATGGCGGTTTTTCGAACTACCAGGCCGGGTTCGTTAGCTTGAACAAGAGTTTTGCGAACGGTCTTCAATTTCAGGCCAACTGGACCTGGAGCCACGCTATCGGCAACCAGGGCGTTGACCAGCAGAACGGTTCTTCGGCGAACAGCCCGTACAACTTCGGTCTTGATAAATCATCGGAATCCTTCGACCGCAGGCACGTGGTCAATATCTGGTACTACTACCAGTTGCCCTTCGGCAAGGGCACAGCCCATAACATGACTGGGGCGCTTGATCGAATCGCTGGCGGGTGGTACACGT
>VFSW01011730.1_pt1 | contig 12281 bp, 23 predicted proteins | sample 5358111 | NCBI WGS metagenome assembly VFSW01 (sample SAMN11554181, study PRJNA540505) | mine drainage metagenome | isolation source: sediment from site ElyBrook_90M | place: USA: Ely Copper Mine, Vershire, VT | collected 2017
AACCAAGGTACAATGCTAGCGCGCACGCAGAGAGCCCTCCTCGAAGCGCACAACAACGTGCCCACCACTCTGCCCGTCAAAAACAGCCCGCCACCGCCCCTCTCTCACCAAGGACTGCGGTTCAGCTCGCGGCGTCTATTCCAGGCGTGCGGGCACCGAGCGGCAGCGTCGCTGAGTCAATGTCGCCGCTATCTTGATAGCTCACACTTCACACCGTTTCAACCGCTTCGCATTTCAATGCGGCCAGCTTCCTCATGTAGTGCCTCGCTACTGAGCCGCGTCGGCCAAACCAACGATCGGCGCCTCTTCCTCTGGGGCCCACATCTTGACCGTCCTGTCGTAGCTGACAGAGGCCAGCAAGTTGCTCCCGTCCGGCGTCACGTCCACGCACATGATCTTGCCCTCGTGTCCGGCCAGCGTCTTGAGGCACGCAAACGTCTTCCCTGACCAAACCTGAGCCACAGAGAGAAAGTCAGATCAGACACTCGGAGTTGTGTCATTCACCAACTGCCGAATCACCTTGACCAGACAATCAAACGCTCCGCTGACGATGTACGCCCCTGTGTCCTTTTCAAACTTGACGCTGGAGACGAGCGAGCGGTGGCCTGCGATCGTGTAGAGGCACTTCTTGGTGCGCAGGTCCCACACCTTGCACGAGTGGTCATCGCTGCCCGTGACCACGTGGTGGCCGTTGCAAGAAAAGTCCAACGCAAGGATCTGCTTGACGTGGCCCTCGAGGGTCAGCACGGTGCGGCCCGTGCGACAGTCCCAGACCCGGCCTGCAGCAAGCACGAGAAAAAACGCGCATCATCAGCGGCGGCCAGCTCATCTCGTGCACGCTCGCTCACCGATGGCGTCGAGGCCGGCTGATGCGGCCAGTGACCCGTCGGGATGGAAGCCCACCGTGTAGACTGCTCGGCTGTGTCCCTCTTGTTCTAAAAGGCAAGTTCCGACCTCAACGTCCCAGAGCCTCCAGGTCATGTCAAAGCTCGCGGTGGCCTGGTGGTATCATAATAATTTTCTCAAGGACGAATTTGGTGCAAAAGAAGATTTCGAGCGCCAGCATCTTATCTCACCAGATGCCTTCCCATGGGGTGGAAGGCTATCCTGGCCAGCCTGTCCGTGTGACCAATGAGGCGCGTGAGGACCTGCCCCGAGGCGGACAGCAGCGCTGCGGTGGAGTCGGCGCAACCTGTTGCTAGGTTGGCCGCCGACGGGCTCTGCGAGATGTTGGCTTCGGGATGCCAGGCAATGTCTGTGCACCGCTCTTCGTGAGCGCGCGCGGACAGCTTCTTCGCACACCCTGCCGCGTTCCAAACGGAGATCAGGCCGCCCCAGCCTGCGACACAAGCAAGGCATGTGATTGTTCAGAGGAGAGTCCCTGGGTCATGGATCAAAGGTGCCTCTCTTTTCGGCACGTCGAGGCAAATCTCGCACTCACCGCATATCGCGAGATCTTGCCCGTCTGGGGAGAACTGGCAGCCCGAGACAGGCCGGTCGTCCCCCACCTCGCTGCTCTGCTGCGCCAGGCGGCTGATCTCCTTGAGCGTACTCTGGACCTCAGAAGAGTACTCCTGGGTCGAATTGGAGGGCAAGGGTCAGGCGACATGTACAAAGCATGCTGTCGATGGAACAAAGAACAAATATGGACTTCTTCCATGTCTTGGGGTGAAAAACCAACCTCATTCGCCTCTGGATCAGCCCTCCTCCTCTTGACGCTATGTATCCGCTGCGCCGCTCGCTTGAGAGAGAACTGAGCCACTTGGAGCCGAGCCCGCTTCAGCTCCTCAGGCCCTTCAGTGTAGAAGAGCTCGTTCTGAGCAATCGCTTGCTCTTGAAGCACAATCTGCCCTGTCAACGGAGCGTCCGCAAACTCGGCATCTCTTGCGGCCATCATTTTGCGAAGCCTGTCCCTCCTGTCACCCTGTGGGGGGGAAAAAGGTTCAATATCTAATATATGGTCTTCTATGCATGTCGCATCACATCATTTTTGCGTCTCACCTCCTTCTCTCCAAAGAGCGTGATGGGTTCGCCAAGTTGCCTGAGCATCAGCTTGACCTTCAAGTCATCTGTGGGCACCTGCATGCACGGGAAGTCGCCTCATGCGCTGCCTCGGCCGTTCGTGGGAGCCGCCATGGCGCACCACTGTGGTCTTGATTTTCTGCTTCAGCTCGAAGTCCTTCACTTTCGCCTGATGAATCTCCATCTCCCTTCGGATGGACTGGATGGGACGAGGCGGGGGGGAGATTAGAGCAGAGATGCAATCGATCGCGTGGACATACGCACGTCAGGGAGGACGTGCTCAGTGTCGTCCGCCATCGTCGTGCAGCGTTGTTTTTATTGTTCGCAGTGTTTTTCCCACACCACCCTCGCTCTGTTTCGGCGGCTAGCAGCAATGTCAGGAATCCAAGACGCGATCGACGAGTTCTGCGCGCTGCTCAGGAGGCGCCAGATCCACGGGCCCTTGCCCTGCGCCAAGCGCACTGCCGAGCTGATGAGGCTGATGGTCACCAACCAGAAGCATGCAGACGCGGCGTCGCTCGTCGACGAATGCAGAGCCGTCGGCCACAGGATTCAGTCCGCAGTGCCATGCGAGCTATCCGTGGGCAACGTCGCCCGTCGTGTCCTTCACATCATCCGCGAGGAGGCGCAGCACGAAGCGTCTGAGCAAGAAGAGGAGCCGCCGCAGGTGATGCCCTCATCCCGCGGCAGTGACCCCACATGATGCAAGCAACTCGTTCCGCTGCGAACGCACTTCAGGAGACCGCTTCAGGCGTTGTCGGTGCGCGGCCGCAGAGAGCCACGTTTGACTCAAAAAATAGAGTGGTCTCCTTGTCCAACCTGTTCGACGTTGGAATCGATGATCTCGATGAGGCCTTGGGTGGCGAGACCGCCCCACAGGACACAGGCTCCGAGGCTACAGCGCGGCGCCAGAAGTCCAAGACGGCCCCACAGTGGAAGCGGAAGAATCAGGTCATCGAGGCAATAAACGAGCTGATAGACGAGCTGGACAACATCCAGCAATCCATCACCATCCAGGGGGTGGAGCACATCCACGCCAAAGAGGTGAGTCCATCCCTTGCGTGACACCTGTGTGTTATTATTGCTTCATCATATCGTCAATGCGTGCTTCAGGTAATCTTGACGTTTGGCATGTCAGATACTACGTTCTACTTCCTGAAAGAGGCCAGCAAAAAGCGAGAATTCCAGGTCATTGTCGCAGAAGGTACGTGGCACTATTTTCAGATGCTCGATCAAAGGCGCATTTCTTTTTCCTTTCATCGGTCTAGATTTCTCAACGGCTTTTTCTCCCCCTGTTTTGTTTTTCGTGAACCAGGCTGCCCCAGGTATGATGGCCACTTGATGGCCAAGAAGCTGTCGGACTCTGGGATTCAAACCACACTCATCGCGGATTCGGCAGTGTTTGCCATGATGGCTCGAGCCAACAAGGTATTCTTGCCTTGTCATGCTGTCCGTGCAAAGCATTGAATCCCCTTGTTCTACACTCAAAGGTTCTAGTCGGTGCCCACGCCGTGCTTGCCAACGGCGGCGTCATCAGCCCTTGCGGAATCAACATGGTCGCACTAGCAGCGAGGAAGCACTCGGTGCCGTTTGTGGTGCTCGTGGGGCTGCACAAGCTCTCGCCGCTCTTCCCTCACGACCCGGAGCTCGTTTACAATGGTGGATTGCATGCTGTGCTCTTTTCGTTTCCTTTCCTAGCTGTGCTTTCATCTTCTGGCATCTCCCCCCGGCAGACTTCAAGAGCCCGGCGGACGTGCTCGACTACGATGTGTTGGCCGAGGCTTTTTCCCACAAGGACGCTGGGCTCGGAGGGGCAGGCCCGGGGACGTCATCAAGGCATCAGGGCAGCGCGGGCATGCCCACGTCCATCGCTGCTGCTGCGACGGTCGGAGTCCAGCCCGGAGATTCAGCCTCTGCCCTCGGAGGGCCGCTGGTCCATGTGCCGAGCCCGGCCTACGACTACGTGCCGCCGCACCTGATCAGCCTCTTCGTGACGGACATGGGGGGGTACACACCATCGTACGTGTATCGGCTTCTTGCAGAATTTTACGATCGGGCTGATTATCTCCTGTCAAGGGAGAACTTTTGAGATTATTCCTGAAATCAGAGTCTAGGCCCTCATCAACAGAGTTATCAATGGAAAAAGGGAATGAAAAAATGCCGGCCGGAACGACGGTACCTTCATTTTTTCAAAAATCAAATGAGTCGAACAGATCTTTCAGCCCGCATACATTACAACTCCCTTGCAAGCTTCTCCGTACCATCCTCGAGCAAAGGATTTGAGAGCCCTTGCGCAATGGCGCCCAGCTCTGCCACTGCGACCTCGATTTGCGCCTGCAGCAGCCTGAGGTCAAGCTGCAGCTGCCCAAGACGCTGGATCCAGATCGAACGATCAAACTCGTCCGACTGTGGGGCACGTCCCCGCTGCAATCGCTCCGATGGCCGGTACAGGGCTCCTTCTCGATCTCCGCCCCTGTTGCCGCTGCTCTGCTGCCCTCGGAAAACGAAGAACAAGAAATATAGCTGAATGATGCAGACGACGACCACGAACGTAACGACGGCTCCCTGACCCAACAGCATCCAAAGGAGAGCCGGCGTCAAGCGAACGAGCGGTGGCTTGGGCGTCAGGAAGGGTGTGGCTGGCACGCCGATGTGGAGCTCGTGGCCTTGAAAGGAAGAGAGCGGTGAAGCATTGGGACGCGTTGACGTGGACCGCATCCGGTTTGGCGAGACTTCTCTGTTGGATATGCCGTCGATCGACAGATTCCTTGGGCTCTGAGGAAGATGCCCAGAGATGCTGCCTTCTATCGATGGGCGCTTGGATTGACGCCTGGAGTCTCGATGCGATCCTTTGAGGCTGTAGGAACTTGACGCGTTGCGCCTGAGGCTCAGAGACTGCTTCAAAGCCGACGCCGAGCCTTCGATGGTCCTCATGGCGAGGTTGTGAGGGTCCACGGCGCTCTTCATCGCGTAGTGATCCAAAATGGCCTGGTTGATGCTTTCGACTGACTGCGTGACCATCTCCTTACTCTGGCCAAAGGTCCCCATCTCGATAATCTTTTTGAAGAAGCAAGTGCGAGAGAAGGGCACTCGCAAGTGAACTTCCTGAGGTTGTTGGGGCAGGAGAAACAAATCTGTCACCGAGGAGCTCCGTCGCAGACCAGCCCTTTCAATCCTCACCACCAACAAAGATTCGGAGCTCTCAGGGTCGGGCCTTATGTCCCACCGCTTGTCCACGGTGAAGCAGTCGCCGTACGGAATGTCATTCATTGTCTGGCTCGTCTCAAAGACCAGGTGGTCCCCATCGTATCTGCAAAACCTGAGGGAGGGAGCGTGACGATTCTCAAGCAGAAGAAGCGAGATTCCCGGACGAGTGCCCCGCGTACCTCTGGCTCTGGTGGCATTGGGTCTCTTTGACGCCCCAGTTGCTGAAGGCACCCTTGATGGGGCTGACAAAGCGCACGTCGCGGACGAGTCCAAGGATTTCAGTCCTCTTCCAGCTTTCGATCTGGATACGCCTGCGTAGAAAAACAAGAAAATTTTCGACTTGAGCATGACTTCAAGTACAAGTAAGGCGAGGTGGGCATTCACCTGTTCCCACTCCGCTCCCAGACGTCTTCCAGCAGGTGCGAGTCATCGGACAGGAAAAGCTTGAAGACGAGTTCAGATGTACCCGGCACCTTTGTGGACAGCAGGAGCTTTGACCCCGGCTGTAAAGGCGGAGCGTTCCCCTTGCACAATCCGGATTTCCAGACACTCCCCTCGTCCTCATGATCCCCTGCCTGCGATGGACAAGTCAAATGTGTGAATGCAGATGGGAACAGCGACAGAGATCTCGTTGAATTAATGAGATGATAATTTCGGCCGATGCGTGCACATCAGTACTGCAGAAAACTCACCCCTTCGGCCTCGAGCTCAGTCGAATGGGTTTGGCGCAGCTGCTGCCTCTGCTGCATTCTCTCATCCGAGCCACTGGTCGATGGACTCAGATGCTGCTCCGGTGTAGAATTTCGATCTGACGTGCAACAAAGAGGAGGCAGCAAATAATAGCTCTCAGCATCAATACATTTCTCTCATACAGTGTAACTCACACGCTCCTTCAGGAGTGGACAGTGCATTAGAGTCGACGGACGCATCGAGCCTGGGACTTGAGAGGTGGTGCTCCTCACCAAGCTTCTCGCCCCCTAGGAAGTCATGCTCAGGCCTGTTGATCAAGTGGGGAAGATCAAGATGAGCGGGGACCTCTTTTATGGCTGCAGCAGCAGCTTTGGAGAAAAACCATTTCAGCAGATGCCACTCACCGTGCGTGCTGGCAGAGGCTCAGGATGAGGTTGAATGCCGCTTTCCGTGCCAGGAAGCTCGTGAAGAACTCGGAGCGTCCGTTCTTCAGGTAGATCTGCGACAACGACGATGATAATAAGGTAAAAATAGGGTGTCGCTCCAGCCCGCCTGCACCTCGATCGAATTCGGAATGCGAAAATGCGTCTTCCTCTTGAGCAAGATGATGTCCTGCACAGGAAGAGGTATGTCATCGACCATTCTCGCATGGGACCATGCATGCACCGCGCACGTCGAGGTGGATGATCTTCTTTTTGCTGTAGCCAAAGACGTTGCTGTTGAACGCGATGCAGGAGTTGAAAATGAACATCCTGCCCTGCAACAGGACCCTCTTTCGCAAGGCGCAGTTGAAATCGTCCACCTGAGTGGGGGATGCAAGAGATCAGAGAACGAAGAGCGGATATCTTCCAGTTTTTTCTCACAAGCGTCTCTGTGAGCGGGAGGTTGAAGAATCGGCACAGCTCGGCGTCTCTGTCCTTGAGGCGCATCAGGAACGGCATGTTGAGATTGAGCGCGATGGAGCTGCCCGCGCTGATGCCATCGTCCCACGGGCTCTCAGGGGCCGCCCCCAACGAGCCGCTCGTCGCTTTCGCAAACCTCTCCTCGGGCAGCGATGACGAACGTGCATGCGAGGATTGCTTCTGCGAACGATCATTAGATCCGGTAGAGGCCGTGGCAAACGCAGAAGGCTCCATAAATTGTGGATAATGACGCACACCAACTGCCATTACAGTTGGCAGACACATGCTCCGTCAGAGACACACGTCAGAGCATGTCACGCTCGCGACGCCTGCCGCTGCGATCGTCATCCCTGTACCTCTTGGACGAGTCGTCGTCGCGGCGCCGGTCGTCGTGCCGCCTGTTGGGGAGAAGGTTAGGTATCAGAGCAGCCCAAAGCATGCTGCCGTCAAAGCATGCGTGCAAAAACAATCCCCACCTGGGCGAAGGCTCCCGTTCCCTCTTGCGGTCCCTGTCCCTGTCCCTGTCTGACGCTCCTCCGCGTGGCGGCGACCTGGGGCGCTCGTCACGAGGGGGACCTCGGTAGTCGTTGCGGGGCCGGGAGTCGGGCGGTGGGCCGCGCCTGGTGAGACAAGTGTGATCCAAGACCAGCAAATACTTACGGGCAGTCGTCGGAGCAAAAATCTTACCGGGTATACTTACCCAGGACACAATCGACACAAGACAGCCCTTACCCCAGGCATACAACCAAACCGCTTGCAAAAACTAACACAAGGCACATGCATGCTTATGGGACAAATGCCAAGCCGCAGGAGCAGAGGCATTGCGCAGGCGCCAGGTGTTACCTGGCATGATCCTGTGACAAGCAAAGTGAAGGCAGGTTTACCTGTCATCCATCGGCGGACCACCGGGACCAGCCTGCCCTTTCTTCTTTGGTGCCTTCGCCTCGCGCCCCTGACCGCCTAGACCGCCGGCGAACTTCCTTGGCCGCCTGAATGCAAGAAAGCACACATCAGGCGTGACCATGTTCTCATCTAAATTTTTCAAATGTATTCGAGGTTGGCCAACAGAGCAGAAGAGCGGCGCAGATCACATCCGACTCACCAGTTCTCGACTGTGCGTCCTCGCTCCACGTCTACGACCACCCTCCTCCCCTCGATCTTCCGGCCGTCGGCCTGCTTATAAGCCTCCTTCATGTCCTTCTTGTGCTCGAACTCGATGAAAGCGTACCCGCGCGGCTTCCCTGACCTGTCTAGCACCACCTTGATGCTCGCGATCGGCCCAAACTCTTCAAACTCTTTCCGCAGCTTCTTATCGGTGACTTCGTAGCTGAGGCGAGAGACGAACAGTGTCTTGAAGGGGTCGCTCTGCGAACACAGGAGTTCATTCATCATTGGACTTTCGATCCCGTTGAATGAATGAATGCTCACCCTAATTTTGGGGTCTTTGTTGGGATCCCAGAGCTTGACAGCCTCCGAGACCTGAGCCTTTGCCTGAGTGACGGTAGACACGTCAGCGCAGATCTACTTGCATGCATTGTGCCCGAAATCGCAGGCCTACCTCATCCTTCTTCCACTGCGTGATCCGGATCTTCCTGCATGCACACAGCGCAACGAGAGTGAGAGTGAGAGTGAACGAGAGGACCGAGGACCGAGATGAATGCCATGCGGCATGGGGCGACATGGGCAGATTGCACTCACTTCTCCTTCTTTGTCTCGGTGTCGATCCTGGCCTGCAGAGGCAGCTCGGGGTTCATCACCAGCCTAGGCTCCGGTGGCCGGTTGGCTGGCGGCTGCGGCTCGTATTCTGCATCCCCGGGGCCAGCGAAGTGCTGCACCATGTCTGCGATGCCGGTGTAGGGGGCCTTGGGCCTGATTTTCTTGTGCTGCACCCCGGTCGGCAGCGGTGGCCGCGCTTCAAATAGCTCTAATAACTTCGGAGGCAGTCCGGTCTTGCTGTTCACGCTGTTGACGGACTCTTTCAGGGCCTTGATCGAGCTCCGCTGGTTGGCCACGAAGCCCTTCAGCGGCTTCCGCAAATGCTCGAAGAAGTCCTCTCTCTGCGGATGCGCGCAGCGACGAGATCAGGAAATGCGCCGCCCAACTTTTCGATGCGACGCCCCCAGCTGGGGAGGGGGGGCGGCACTCACCTCGCGCGTCATTCTATCAGCTTAGCTCCGGCTATTCTCGCGTCTGGACATGGGATATAGGGTACAGAGGGTTTTGCATGCGAACGAAGAGAGCCAATTCCCAGAGGCAGCAATCCGTTCAGAACCACCATGCATTCGGACAAGGTTGCGCAAATCTCATCCACCTGCCAGTTCACGGCCGGGCTGAGACACTGCGAGACGACGATGGTGGACGACCCCCTCGTCGTTGATCATCTCGCCAGAGAGCTCTGCGGCGAGGCCGCGCTGGAGCTGGCCGTCAAGGAGCTCCGCGACCTGACGGCGGCCCAAGGCAGGTGCAGCGGTGTGCGGCTGATTGACATCACAATCCCTTACTTGCACAGGCTCGGGCAAGCATCTCAGGGTTCCTGCGCGGACTCGCATCCTGGACGATTTTCTGCTGGAGGAGCTCAACTCTCTCCCTCAGCGACCGGGAGGGGAGAGAGAGGCACAGGTGGTCAGTCTTGGCTCAGGTCTCGACACACGGCCTTGGAGGCTGGACTTTCCGTCCGGGCTCAACGTGCACTGGTGAGCAGCTGAGCCTCTTTTTACACCTAGCCGACCGATGTTCCTGAAAATCACAACAATCAGGACCTGCATGGATTTCCCGCACGTGATGGAGGCCAAGGAAGAGAAGCTGCTCAAGGCGAACGCGCAGTGCACGCAGAGGACTGCGGGCCGGCCTCCTGAGGCCCCACCGACTGCTTCGAAGTGGCCTCTCAAGGCAGCGACTTGGCAGGGGCTGGGTATCGACCTCTCCTCCATCAGCAACAGCGAATCCGCCGAGCAAGCGGCCGCGGTGCTGAGAGAGATGCTGGCGCCGACGGGGTTCGTCGAAACCATGCCGACAGTTTGGGTTCTGGAGGCCGTTCTGTATTACATGCCGCTCGCACGTGCAGGTCGGATCGACACGCCCAATGTCATCCTCCGTGCCCGCTTCTCTCAACGGGATTGTGTCCTCCTACTCGCAGAGGTGCTGCTGGGAGGCTTGGCGGCGCTGTCTCGGAAGGCAGGCTTGGGCACTCTGATTGCCACTTGCGTCGACACAGAGCTGCTTGAGGCCAGTCAGAACCTGGAGGCCTCACACATTTTTTCTCAACTGTGGTACTTTGACGTGGATGAGCTGCAACGTAGCTTAGGGTACGCAAACAACTGGAGAACGACCAGGGAGCCTGAAACAACCAAGGCGTTGGCTCAGAAGCTGTATGGAGCAGATACGTTCGTAGCATTGTATGGAGGCTCTGAGTGCGCTTTCACTGCGTGCTTGTCTTAAAGAGCCATCAACAATATCAGCAACTCAACTGAGGACAAAAACGGAAAGGAAGAGTCTATCTAACATTGGCCTATTCGCCTTTTCGCCTCCTCCTCGAGCAGCAAATATCGTACTGCCTGGTGATAAGCGCTCGTTGAATGATCCATCACCGCCTGCTTGAAGAACAAAAGCCTTGTGAAGGTCTTTTGATCGACGTATCTGAGCTCCATCCTCAAGCCAGAACCTCTAGGCTCCAAGAAAGGCGTTGCGGCTGAATAGGTGGTGCGCTGCTGTTGTGAAGCCGCTGCTCCTGTCTCGAGGCTCGTGGGTGGTGGTGCTTTCACCACCTCCTCCATGGGAGATTCCGTGGCGGGCCCTTTTTGGAGGCTAGACATGAAGACACCCACCAACGTCTCTGATGGCGACGTCGACGCGACGCCGCCCGCAGGCTTGGAGGGACCGGGGAGCGTGAGTTCTGCCCCAGTGGTGGCAGCCGTCGCGGCTCCAATGAGAGGCAAGGCCCCCGACGAAGGGGGGCCGTGCTTCTTTGAGAACAGCGCTCTCTTCAGACGCGTGCCCAAGCCCGAGCCTGAGCTATTGACCGCGGGGGCCTCCCTTTGAATGACCCAGAGGAGCGCACCAGGCGGGTAGATCCTTTCTGTCTTGAACTGTGGCTTGCGGAGCAGGCTTTGCGTCGCTCGGTTCCACAGTCGCTGGAGTCGAAGCAGCGCCTGAGGGGGGAGGCGGATGCTACATGCTACGAGTTTGCACCTGTACCTCCATCCGGGCTATCCTTTTGCTTCCTTTGGAAAGAGTAAAAGGCATAGCAATCTTCACCTGCTTGATCGCACTTGCACGTGCCACCTCGTGAACGAAATGCGAGAAAGAGTGGACACTGACGCGGGGAATGAAGTCTGAGCCAAACACCACGCTGGCCACGTAGTCCCGGCAGGCCCGGGCAAGGTGCAGGTCCATGACGGACGCGGGCCCCAGGCATACGGCGCGGACCTTTGAGCAGAGAGAAGTTGTTGCGCAAGTAGTGTGCATAACCATCAAGGTGATGCAAAGTGACAGGCTCGCAGATAGAGCCCACCGATGATGCGACCCTCATCAGCAGCCGCGTGTCGTTGCGCAGGAGGGTCGCGATGATGGCCGCAGTGCTCCCGCCCATCGAGTGACCTGCGACAATGGTGAAGTCAGAGTGCGTGTCGAGGAATGAGGAGCTCACTCACCCGTGACTAGAATGGGCATGTGTGGCGCCTCACGAAGCGCTTCTTGGAGCTTGTCAAAAACTGAATCGATGACGTACTGTGCCGATTTGAGAATGCCCTCGTGGACGTGCCCTTTCATGCTTGGCGAAAACTCATGGAGCACAGGCCGGCACATGAAATCTGTAATGACGTCGGCGTGGCCAACGGTTCCTCTGCGAGGGATTTCAACAGCAGAGGATGCTCGTAAGAGGTGGAAGTGGATCCTCTCTGTCTCATTACAGCCACGTACCTTACACAGATGACGATCTTTCCTGCCCCGTGGTCCACAGCGATGTAGTGTGCCGGCTTCAGCGGCTCGCTCTTCCATCTCACCAGCATAACATCGTGGTGAGGTACCCCAGTGAACTTTTGGATTGCATCCAAGAAGGTCTGAGCTGGGAGTCCGTCTGCCAGGACGGGTCAGGGTGACGATCATTGGCAGATAAGAACGAAAACAAAAGATCACAACGGGACAGATTCCTTCCAAGCTCACCCACAAAAACGTCCAGGTCTCCATAGACGCTCAATGCATGGCCGGAGGCGCATTTCAGCTCGTGCACAGACAGCTGCATGCGTGGCGGCAGCTCGTCCTCTGCGCTGCGAAACTCATCCAAAATGCTGTTCACATTAAACGCTTGGAAAGTCTGTTGCACGAGGTGGGAGGGTGGGCAGAGCAAGAATGATAATTGATAAAAAAATACTCTTTGACACAACTTTTTATTTGTTGATAAGCACAAGAAGCATAAGAAGAGACAGCAGGTTCATTTCCCTTGCCTTCTCAACCAGAGACAGT
>VFSW01011731.1_pt1 | contig 12281 bp, 25 predicted proteins | sample 5358111 | NCBI WGS metagenome assembly VFSW01 (sample SAMN11554181, study PRJNA540505) | mine drainage metagenome | isolation source: sediment from site ElyBrook_90M | place: USA: Ely Copper Mine, Vershire, VT | collected 2017
GACAATAACTCGGTGGAAAACATCCTCCCGCACAAAAAATAAAAAGTATGAACAGTTTATTATTACTCTCGCATCGGTCATCCCACAAAAGACAACACCCACGGTGTCCCATAACCGAAAAAAACCAACTGATAATTCACTTAAAGCTAAAATCAAAATGCTTGATGTTGCAATTAAACAAGATCGGTTTAGGTCAGTAAAGGAAAAAGCCACAGCTGCGAGCTTATCAACATATTACAAATATTGTACAAATATGTCAGGGAAACAGATCGAATTGGTAGACAGTTTCTGCGCGCGACTATAATTTATCTTATTGAAACGTGTGATAGATAGACATTCTAATAAATACTTAATGAGCCTAACATTCAAGGAATTTCTCACAGAAACTTACATCAACGCATTCTCTGCTAATGAGAAACAGCCATATGCTGACCAGGTGTGGGAGATTTTAAAGCGATCCTACAAGGCGATTAGTGACGATGGTCCTGTCGCCATTCCTTCCAAAGAGTACATGATATCCAATGTCCCTCTATGGAAAATTGGAACACATGGGGATAAAGTTCTTGCTGTGATTATGTATAAAGATCACGGAAAAGGTAGGAAGGTTTCGTCTGTTGGAACTGATGGCTCTCCTGAATCAAAAGCAATGCTTCGTGATATGATGAAGAATGAATTTACTCGTTCCTATGGAGAATATTCGGGGCCGTTATATGAGTTTTTGAAAAAACATTTTCGTGACCTTATCAAACAATACACCATCCCACCACACGAAGCAGCTAAGCTTCTTGATACTACTGTCACTCCAACAAAGGACGGATTCTATCGCCGTACTCTTCCAAACGGAAAAGAGATCGAAGATATTATGATTGGAACTCCTGGAATACCAATCAAAAGTAGTTGACTCCTTCCTGTAATTATAGTACAGTATGTGCATGAAACAACTTACTCTTGCTACTGGTGCTCTTGCCTGTGACTTCCACATGGAAGCATTTAATTGGGTAAACATAAAAGAGCTAGTGGTAATATTCGATAGTGAATATGAATCCCTGCGAGATGCTCGACACATACTTGCAGAGTACATTGCGAACACCAAAGGATACACATTATATCCTTCGCGTGTAGGAACAAAGGATACTAATGAAAGTTAACTGCATTAACATTAATAAAGTTCAAATCACTAACCTAGGAGCATTTGTGTTGGGTGTGATAACTCTATTGATTAATACTTTAGCGGTTTTTCAGTATATAGTTCATTCACATCCTACACAGATACAATCTAGCAACCTACCGCTAAATATTGTAGGATTATTCATTGGCCCATTCATAATGTACTGCAACACCAAAATCACCAAGGGAACTGTAACTCCTTCAATAACAATAGAAACTCATTACGATTAACCTGTTGACTTTTGGGTCATACTACCGTATACTGGCCCTAACAGTTAAGGATTTACGGAGTTAACATGCAATCCGATCACAATGATTTGTCGCACGCCATATCAGTTGACGACATGATCACATTACTCCAATCAGTTCGTGACCAACATGGTGGTGATCTTAAAGTTGGATTCACTGGATACTTCGGTGAATTTCATCCAATTGATCATTATGATGTGACGGTCAAGTACGATGGAATCTATGTTGATCAACGCCGGGCGCAATGGCTTGAAATATCAGTTCCTGATATAGGCGAACAGCCAGATTGAACTGTTGACTTTTGGGTCATACATCTGTATACTTATTCTACGTTACCTAATTCAGGAACCATCTCATGTCCGCTGAACAAACAACGAACAACACGTTCGATGAAGTCGAGTACTACGGTGAAAAGGAACTTCGTTGGTATCAGATTGCGATTCGAAACGGAATAGCTGATGCACTTGAAGAAGGCACAAATCGAATTCTTGCCGTTCTGCCGACAGGTGCAGGTAAAACACTCACTGTCGCTGCATCGATGTCATTCTCTCGCCTCCGTAAAGCATTGGGTGTGAAGAGCGCGCGTCCTCTTCGTGTCCTCTTCGCTGCACACAAACACCGTCTGCTTTCACAAGCCGAACGTACGTTCATCGATGATAACAACGTCGAGCTGATCATGCACAGCATTTTCTCCGATATCCCTGATGAAGTTATGGCGAAAGGTTGGGATGTTTGCATTTTGGACGAAGCCCATCACGAAGCGTGTATGACATTCCAGTTGCAGCTTGAGCGCATTGGAACTCGGCCAGTTATTGGTCTCACAGCAACACCAGATCGTGCTGATGGTTGCGTGATCAAGTTCGAAACGATTCTCGATCCTATCTCGCGTGAACAGGCGGTTGCAGAAGGTTGGTTAGCTGAAACTGAATTGAATTCGTTTATCGATACTCCGTTGAAAGACAAGACGGTAACCATCAAAGACATAGTGAAGAATTACGGCAAAGAATTCGGCCAAACGATGGTGTTTGTTCGGACAAAAGTTGAAGTTCGGACTCTTACAGAATATCTGAACAAGACTGGTTATGTCGCGGTCGGTATTCTGAATCAATCGGAGCAGGAACTGAATGTTGCATTGGATGATTTCGCTGCCAAGAAGTTTCAGTTCATCGTGAACTGCAACAAAATTAACGAAGGTGTTGACGTCGCAGGTTGCACAGACGTAATACTTGGTCGCCAGTTTGGTTCTTATCCGCAGCTGAACCAGGTGATCGGCCGCGCCGCACGACCTGATTGTGATTGCCGAGTTTGGGAGTTGATCAACCCACTGTCTGGTTCTAACCTCGACACCACTGTTGTTGTTGGTACTCCTCGTCGCCACCGCTTGGTGAACAAGCGTGCTGGTGGTTGGGTTGAGCGTGAGTTTGATTATGTGTCGCATGTTCGTGCGATTGAGTCTGGTATCACAAAAGGTCCTCGCCACAATCGTCGCGGTCGAGCTGCATAATGACGAAATACAACATACTTGGTGACAATCTAATTAGTAAAGATCCACATGGTCCTTTTTTCCTTGTGGATGACATGGTAGACAAGATTTCAATGATCATCGAAAAACTCTCACTCAACGAAGAGTTTAACCATATGACTTTTGTTGGAAAAATGTACTCAAAAGCAGACTTAATTCGCGAATTAAAAGATATCATAACTTCTTGATATCAGTAGTAAATAAATCTGTTGACCCTAACTACAGATTAGGGGATACTGTGTCTAACGTTAATGAAACAACACAGGCATATCTCACATGATTAAGTTTGATATAAAGCGCGTCTCGTTCAAAACAGTACACGTCAAATCACTTACTACTGCTCTTGGTGGTGCCATCACGATTATCGATGCTGAACGATCTGTCATGACTGGGAAAGAAGTGTATACCAGAATCGCAGTTCCAATGCAGATCGTTCGCCAGTTCCAAGTCAAGCACAAAACTTCTCATTACCTCAAACCAGTCGTATCGTCGATCGCGTACTACGATGGTCATGTCATCGCTATGGAACGTCATCCTCTTGGAGCTCTTGGTCGAGCCACATCTGGTGGTTTGGTTGATGGTGAAGAGTATGTGTGGACGTCTGATATGGAATCGAACATGACCAAGTTGATTGCTCCACTTGTTCAGACTGGTGAGTGGTTCTTCGACGGCAAGTTCATCTATCACTTTGATCGCCCTGCACAACAATGTGTCACCGAAGGCGAATTCATGACAAAAGACGGCAAGTTCCGTTCGATTGAAGTAAGTGCAATCCAGCTGTCTGATCTTGATGACCGCACCAAACTTTCACCTGCCATTCGTACTTGTCTTGCGTTCGTTGCAACCAACGGGAAGTTTGCAATCACACCTCCTATTTGGAAGACCTTGTCGAGCGTTGGTAATGATGCACTAACCAAGGCAACCACCGTCGAAGGTGCTATTCGTGGAGAAGAAACAGACGAAGACCGTAGGTTTCAGTTCGATGCGATTGACAACCACCTGTCTGTCAATCTTGCATTCGCGTTGAAAGCTGGTGCAGAAGTCGGTGCATTATTTGGATATGAAGCAATGGACCCGTTGCAGTTGCCTGAATTGATGATTCGATTGAAGACTGTCAATCTGCCGAATGTACCATCACAAGTGAAACAGACTTTTGATATCGGCATGAAATTTACTCACGCAATCGCTTGGTTGATGGGATTAAGCACGCGAGTTGATACACTGGACTCATACATTGTGCTTCGTAGTATCTTGAAGTACTTGACCACCAAGGGTATCTTTCGAGCCAACATGTTCGATGTCAATCATGTATTCAAGACTGGTTTTGATATCGAAACAATTCCGTATGTTGGTATCGATCAGGCGAAAGAGTATGCTGGTAATTTGACTGTTGATGAACTGATCAAGAGCATTCGTTCTGGTGCGAATAAACGTAAGCAAAAGACGACTGAAAGTACAGTTGTTGGTGGCTTGTATGGTGCAGAATAAGGCGATATAACTCCTTGATACCATATAGAGAAATAACTCAACGTGGATGTTGACCTTTGGGGTCATATACTGTACACTGGCTATATCAACTGACGGAAAGAGTACACAATTATGACCACATATGAACAACTCTGCAACCAGCAGTACGATCTCTTCTGCAAGATGCGCGAACTTGAAAAACAGATGGCTGTCACTGAACAAGCGATGAAGGATGAACGGTCGCGTCTGGTTAAACAGGTACAGATTATTGTTCGTGATGGCTCCACGCTATTCATTCGTACTGATGGTAAGGGAATCGTTGCAGGTAAGAAAAACGCTCATACCGAACGTCATGTTTATGAATGGAACGGTAAGAAGGGCAAGAAAGTTATCGATGCCACTCGTGCAAGTGATCGTAATCTTGCAGTGTGGCTCATGACGGAATATGATAAACTGAAATCTGTTGTTGACCTTTTAGATTAAATGTGTATAATGGTATTTGTGATCACGGTATTGGTTTGTTCATAACAACCCAATACAAGTCACATTCAGCAATTAAACCAATGTTTTATTAACAGAGGAAATACTTCACATGTCAACATTCGAAATGTTAAGCAATGCTAATGTCGAAATTACGGCATCACGCAACGCCAAAAACCACCCCATCGCCATCGCCACGATCAACGGTGAACATCAACACCGCTTTGATCCGAACTCACGAATCTCGAAAGCACTCGAACTGATGACACCTGCCGATCTTGCCGCTCGCATGACTGGTGGTCACTACTTCATGGTCAACGGTGATCTCGTCGATTTTCGTGATGGTCAGTATACTGGTTTCGTCCACAACAACGACAACATTCAGCGTCTGGTCGAAACGATCGGTGTTACGGAAGGCAGCGGCCGTAAGACAACACGCGAAAACACCACATCAACCAAAGTCTCCCTCTCCAAGATTTGGAGCGAAACTGATATCGCCGTCCCACTCTACAACGAAGGCGGTAACTTCAAATCACAGCTTCGTTTCGCCTGGAACCCCTTCATGAAGGACGTCCGTTCTGCGTTCGAATTGGTCCGTTTGATCTGCACGAACGGCATGACTGGTTTGACCAGCTTCTTGAACACCAAGATTCCGTTGGTCAACCGTTGGGAAGAACATTTGGAAATCGCTTCTCGTCAGATCCAGAACAAGGTGTCGAGTAAAATCATCACTCGTTTGACGGAGATGGGTACGGAACGTGCAACGGTTTCTGATTGCCAGTTGATCGTTGAGCATGCCAATGACCGCCTTGAAGACGGTAACTTGGATCAGGCAACTCGTCAGCGTTTGAAGAACATCGGCATGATTGCATCTCCCAGTCTCCATTTAGGTTCGATGTATCGTGAGAACGTGTTCAGTGACAAGCGTTTAGGTGCCCAGTTACCTTCACATCTGTCCTCATTCGACATCTATAACATGGCCACCGAAATCCGCTCTCACACACAGGAGAACTCGAAGTCCAGCAACCACGCGATGGATAAGATGGCGAATGCGTTGGTGTTCGACCGTGAAGATCTGACCCAACACACCGCTCGGTTTGGTAAGCCAACTCTGGCAGGTTTCGATGACCCAGAAGCGGCTTTCTTCGGTTAGATTCACTAAACCACAATGGGGGCGCATTATCAGCCTTATAATGCGACACGATTATATCACATCACATAGGAAATAAAATGGAACATATTACAGAATCCAAAGCTGCCAAGAAATTTTTAAAGCAATGTGGGATCAGGGTCAGCGAACACTCATCATTCAATGCAATCACACTCGTTAATATTGAGTCTGGTGAAGCATTGACTCTTTGGGCAGAAAGCGAATCAGCTGTTGCTGGGGGAATCCCTGGAATTTTTATTGATACTCCACAATCCTGATATATAATAATATGATAACACATCCACTCACAGTCGGCACCAACATACGAACCAAAGTCCCAGCATGTCCCTGTACAGGAAAACAATGGACATCCATCACTGCCACCATCAAAGAGGTTATTACTCGTGACGGAAAATATTGGTATAAACTCTCCTCTCGACACACCGCCAACCAAGACTGGATCGAACAAGTACTCTGACCTTTCGTTAGGACACCTCACATTCAGTGCAGTTGACCTTATGACTGAATGGGTGTACTATGACGGTGTGCTCATTGGTCAAATCCAATTTGAACCACTACGTACAGTGTATATTCCAAACGAGGGACCGTTTGAAGATGTGGCAGGATATCGTATTGCTTGGCTAGTACAATGTGCTGTTGATGATGGAATATTGTGATATGTTCGTTGATTATGGAAACGAGACCACAGTCCTTCAACGTGGTGACCACATTAAGATTCATATACAGGAATCGATTGGTGGTGGATACCATGTAGCGGAAGTGTTAGTGATCGCCACTCTTTTGGATGGTAGAGAGTTTGCAGTATGTAAGGTTAACAGAACGTACCAAAATGGTGAAATTAAGCCACCAACACTAACAACAAGTTTGACCATTCCAGTTTATTGTAAAGAAGTGTGGGAATTTATAAAGGAAAGCAAACATGAGTACACACGAAGTAGTTACACTCGTTCCATTTAATCGGAATGATCTTATTACGATTCAGATGCTTGCGCTGGAAAAATTACTCGTGATTCGGCGGGGCGGATCAGCATATCGATCTGCTGATATGGCAAACATTCAATCCGAAGAGGTTGCTGCGGTAACTGCCGTTCTTGAACGAATTCGAGTTGCAGTTGAACACACAAAGAAGATAAGGGGTGAATGATATGTCAAGTCAAAATAAACATGAAATGCGGCTGGTTGTTAGTGCATCTGATATCGGCAATCTTGTCCGACTTCTTGATCGCCGCTTCATCGAATTAACACGCTCACTTGCTACTGCCCGAGAAGGACAGTCTGGAGTTCATATTCAAATGTTTGAGGTGGAGTTGGAATCGATCCAGGCCATGCGAAAACAAGTCGCGGCTGAACAGCTTCGTCTCTTTTCACACCCTCACACAACTAAGTAAATTTCTGCAGAAAGAGTTTGTATATCTATCTGATTTCTTTAATGAAATCTTGTTGACTTCCTCATTGTGTTAGGGTATAGTATCTTTAATATATCAGGAACTGATAGCAACACCATGATACACCGTGCAATCGAACAAGCTCTTTTGTGTGTAGACTTTAGAGCAAGAATTGGATGTGTTGTCACTGACAGGCGTGGCCGTGTTATATCATCTGGTTTCAATAAACGAAAGACACATCCTCGTCAAGCCTTCCTATCTAATAAGATGGGGCTCGATAAACAATATCTACATGCCGAAATCGCCGCTCTTGTTTCTTGTCGCCATATTCCACATACAATCTATATCGGGCGACTTAAACGAAATGGCGACGCTGGACTCGCCACTCCCTGTCCAATATGTGAACTTGCGATAAAAGAAGCAGGCATCAAACGTGTTATATATACTACCAATTCTGGTATTGAAGAAGTCTGGCTCTAACTGAGGAAATACCGATGAAAGAAATTTCACCTAAGAAACAAGATGCGTTTATTGCGATGTGCGATGCATTTATTACCACCACATCCAGCACACTCAATCCAATTGAGTTCCAACAGAACCACAAACTAGCGACTGTTATGTCTTTTCACTTTGGTGTGTTCTCAGTTGTTGGGTCGTTCCTGAATTTCGATCAAGATGAACTTCGCATGGCGATGTACAAGTACTTCTATATGGCTGCTAACAAAAATGCTCATGAAGCTGCATACCTTGTCCGTGAGATGTTCGCCGTCGGTTCTACTGATATTGGAAAGGACGTTATGCAACATGGCGCGTTTGCATATGATGCGTGGATAAATGGTGATGAGTCTGCTACAATGAAACTCCGTCAGTTGATCGATGGTGCTGTAGCTGCTGATAAACAATACGATCTTGACAGGATGCAAGAGTGGTCTGATGGGGATGAAGATTGGACAGATGATGAAATGCCAGAAGGTGATGGAGATTTTCAATAAATGCCAACGTACGACTACCGCTGCACCGAATGTAAACACACATTCGAAACGGTACAGAAAATTACTGACGAACCATTGCTGAAGTGTCCTATTTGTGAGAAGGACACTTTGGTTAAAGTCATAGGTGCCAGTTCCTTTCAACTAAAAGGTAAGGGGTGGTATGAGACAGACTACAAGGACAAGAAATGATTCTGAAAACTCTATTTTGGGCACCATTAGATTTCGTTAAATCAGTCCTGCCCTTCAACCGAAACACGTACGTTCCAAGTTCGGAGAATGAACGTCAACGTGTGGAGTATACAAGGAATGTGGTCCGCCGGATTAGATATCACACCAAGCGTAAAATTGGAGGATTCTGATGCATATCTTCCACAGGTACGACACCACAACAAGAATGTCGATCAGCGGATATGTTGCTGAATTACGAGCCTGTTCAACGTGTAACCATGTACAAGGATACTCCAACCACTTGCGTGGTTGGGAAGATTTGGACTTCCTTAAAACGACGGCACATGATGAACTGATGTGGTTACGCCATGGTGATAAGTTTCAAGAAGTCGCCCAAGTTCATGTGCCCATATCCCCAAAGAACTCTCCGTTGACTTTTTGGGGTTGGTTGAGGAAGATGATGTTCAATAAGTAAACCGATTTTTGGATCATCTTGATCCCCCGTTTCCGTTGCCATCGTGCCGGACCGGGATTTTATTGAGGTAGCTATGTCAAAGCGTAAACGTATACAAGTAAGAGGTATTGAGCGACTCCCTTCGTATTCATTAGATGGAGAGATAGCGAATGTCATCGAAACACTTGAAGAGTATCAAGCACTGTATGGTAGTGATGCGTTTATGTCAGTTGAAGTTGACGATGACAGGCATTCCGGCGAAATCACTATCGAATATACTCGGTACGAAACAGATAAAGAGTACAAAGCACGCTGTAAGAAACTTGATGCAATTCGTGATGCTAAGCCAAAAACGAAAGCAAAAAAGCAAGCTGCAGATTTTGCGTTATACGAAAAACTTCGTAAACAATTTGAAGGAGATCCACATTGTTAATCTTTGTTATTTGTTACCTATCACTATCTATTGTTCTCTGCCTTGGGTTCGGTAAATTTGCTGCATTTGGGCTGGGGACTGACTATGTCAAATACCCAACAGATGGAGTTAACTCCTAATGGACACAGAAACCAAAATGAGAATGCAATACGGTGGTGCAATCGGTCTACTGTGTGAAATCAGTCCACAAGTTGAAGATGAGGACCGTGAGAGCATCCAAGCAGCAGTCGAAGATTGGTGTGAGCTTACAGGGTGGTCTTGGAAGTGGATTTTGAATCGAATCGAAGTCTTCCCCCCAAAAACTCCTTAATATTCCCGCAGTTATAAATCACGAAGTTTAACTTCGTGATTTATCTAATAAAACTTTTTGTTGACTTTTGGGTCATCCTTCTGTATACTTATCCCAACAGTTGAGCAAACACAGGACCAAACAAATGAATCTCCCAACCGAAGGCCACTACATACAGTTTACCGACAGCGATGCCGATGGTCAGTATTCGTTCGTTGCCAAAGTCACCAAAGTCGATACCACCAACGAACTGATTCAGCTCGAAGGTGAGCATCCTTATGGTTTGGTATCAATTCCGTTTTCTGATTCCGATAAGCTATTTCAAGTTTCACGTGATGTCGCGATTGAACGCATCCACCATGCTAAGCCGAAGAACACGAAGTCGGTTCATCACAAAACCAAAGTGAAGGATGCTGTTGAGAAAAAAGTTCGTACCAAGTCTTCTGCTGGTATTTCGAAGAAAGATCGAGCGATCAATTTGTATCGTGGTTTGTTGGTACCTAATCAATTTACTCCTGATCGCGCACGTGTTATCGCGTTGTTTGTTGATCAACTTGACATGACAACCGCCGGTGCTTCAACTTACTACGCTATGGTCAAGAAATTAGTTCGTTAATATCGCTGTTGTACCGATCGGTAAATTGCCGTATGCTTACAACAACGATATTGGGAGATATATGATGAAACTTTTTTACGTTGCAAGTGGCACAAAATGCAAACTCATTACAATTAGCGACGGGTTTCCGTTGACAGCTCGTAATACAATCACTGTTTGTGATTGGGAAACGACAAAGGACCACACATTTGAAATTGAAGAGATTGTCGCCGACAAAGTCCGCCCAATCAAATCGGTCAATCTATTGACTAGAACAGTATGTGACTTGGTACAGAAGGACTTTGCTGTGTATCAATACGGTACCAACAAGAAGTATATGCTTGCTGTTCCAATGAAGTATGTGGAAGTGTTGATATAATGTCTACCGAATTGCCATATATATTTCGCACAGAAGTTATCACTCATATTGAGTATAACCCAAAATACGGTGATGATCGCGTATGTACCTGTGGACATTCATACTACCGCCACTTTGATTCATATAATAATATGGCTGCTATTGGATGTAAATATTGTGAATGTGGTATGTTTATAGAAGCTGAACCAAAATAATTGTTGACCTTTTGACTAAATTGTGTTATCATATACCCAACAGTTAAAGAAACAGACTTGCTCGGGTATTGTTCAGTTTAGACTGATGAATATGGGCATACAACGGAGCTCCTACTGCCGCGGAGAGTGATGAAAAGTCCTCCGAAATGGGTAGGAAAGTTTCCACCATGGTAAGGCCGAGTAGATTGCTCGGAGGATGTGACAGCGTATTTGTTGGGGCTGGTTGCATATGATTTTATAGAGCCACATTATACACCAGCTGGTTGACGTTCGATTCGTCAGGCAAAGAACACCCTTCGGGGTGAAGGCGCCAGCAGCGATAACCGGAGATGAGGCAAATGGCCGGGAGTATAATGGCGCAGTTTTGCGCACCTTAGCGGCTCTTATGTATTGACTCGTAAGAGTCTCAATGTGCCTGGTCATGTTGATACCGTCTTCGGACGGAGAGTGACTTGACGGAGAGTGAAGTGCACTTACTCTTTCGTGACGGGATTAATAGCTGTGCAACGTGTAGCGGAGGGGCAACAAGGTCGTTAGGTTGTTCCGTGGAGGCGAAGACCACGAGCCGCCCAGACGTAGCGAACGATCTGGCCTTGGTTGGAAGGTATATAGAGAACACCTTATGGATGCCAACCCATCCATAAGAATTGAAGCCCGAAGAATGATGTAATGTAATGGATAGCAATGCCGTCGTTATAGTTGCGATGGTAAGTTCAGGTTCGATTCCTGACTCATCTTCATATGGCACCCCGACCCCACTCCGGTGGGGTTTTTTGTTGACTAAATACAAAAAATCATTTACACTAGCAGAATATTACATAGGAATTGAACATGAATACCCTCAAAGCATTTACTGACTATCCAATTGTTGAACTTGGTGATACGCCAGGAGAGCAGGCACCAATCCGTTCTGTTGATGTCTTGTCATATGACAAGAATAAGTACTGCCGTGTCATTATTGAAGGTGTGATCACACACATCAAAGCAGGATACTTGTATACACGAAAGGGGCGTTGTGGTGATGCACCATGTGTACCTCTTGAGACGCTCAAGAAGTTGAAGGATTAATATGACGACTGAACTTGACGGACTTAACCCCGCGCATTTTGTATTTAACACAAACGAAACAAGCGGAGAAACATTATATTTTAAGAACCTTGAACAATGGGAACAATACGTCACCGTGCTGGATACCCTACCGATCCGTGAGACTCCGGAATTTCACCCGCGACAGTTTCCGTGTGTTGCAATTCGTGCTGGATTTATGTCACTGCCTAATTTGAATCGTGGTATAACATTTCATGCATTCATTTACAATCTCAAGATGATTGTAGAG
>VFSW01011732.1_pt1 | contig 12281 bp, 10 predicted proteins | sample 5358111 | NCBI WGS metagenome assembly VFSW01 (sample SAMN11554181, study PRJNA540505) | mine drainage metagenome | isolation source: sediment from site ElyBrook_90M | place: USA: Ely Copper Mine, Vershire, VT | collected 2017
ATGCTCGTCTTGCCGACCCCTGCGGCCCCGACGAGGCACGGGCAGTTTCCGTGGCGCTTCGCGAGCACGTCGAGCGTGCGATCGATCTCCGCCTCTCGCCCGAAGACCGGATCGAGCTCGCCGCGCGCGGCGGCGAGGGGGAGGGTTTTCGGGATGGATGTGAGCGTGGGGAAGCGCTACGCGGCGCGGGGGCAGCGGGCGTGCGGGTGGCTGGGCGAGGGGCGATGTCGGCGCGAGCGGAGGGAAGTGGACGCCGAGCCCGACGCCGATAGCGATACCGATCCCGACCCCGGCACGGGCCCCGGCGCCGACCCCGACAGGGATGCCGACGCCGACCCTGCGTCCGGCGCGCGGGGCTGCGAGCGCGCGGGCATTGGGTTGCGCGCCGACCGCAGTGAGAGCTGCATCGCGGGCGTGCGTCGCGGCCCCGCGATGCCCATCGCGATCTGCATCGCCGCCATCCGAAGCTTCGCGACGTCGTACCCGCACTGCTCGACGGCGCGGTATGCGGCGGTCGTACGCTCCTGGCAGAGCGCGAAGAGAAGATGCATCGCCGTCGTCTCGCGCGCGGGCGAACGGGCGGCGAGATCGCGCGCACGCTGAAGGGCGCGCGAGAGCGCGTCGGAGTGGTCGTCGGTGAGCACGCGCGCGGCCTTGAGAAGCACCTCGGCGTCGAGCCTCCGCTCGATGAGCAAATCGGCCGCGCCTCCCGGCTGGGAGGCGATCGCCGCGAGCAAGTGCCCCGTCGTAGGCCGCTCGCCCCGCCCTTTCGCCAGCTCCTCGGCCGACTTGCGCAACGACACGAGGTCCGAATCGCGTACCACGGTCATCAGGAGACGGCTCGCACGAGCGAGGGCAAGGGGCCAAGAAATGGGAGAGGCGGGGGAAGGAGGAGGAAGCGGTAAAGCCGGGGCGACGAGGTCGTCGTCACCTCGTAACCGTGGTCTTTCGCTGGAGATTCCACGCGTTGTAGGCACGCATCAGGTCTCCTGCGAAAGTGGTCGCGAGCTGGGCGTAGCCGCTCTTCATGAGGTGGATGCGGTCGTGCGAGCCGCGCGGGTCCGCCTCGGCGGCCCACGAGGCCATGCTCCCGGGCCCGCCCATCGCCGCGACCTGGTCGTAGAAGGCGCAGCCGGCGGCCTGCGCGACGCGCCGCTGGACGGCGGCGATCTCGAGGACGCGCGGCCACGTCTTCCAGTCGTCCTGCCCCTTGGTGTGGCGGGCGAGGTCGGGCGGGCCGAGGAGCAGACACGAGGCAGCGGGCACTGCGCGCCCGGCGCGCCCGAGCATGCTGACGAGCTTCGCCTCGTACTCGGCGTCCTTCAGGCCGGGCTCGAGCGCTTCGTTGGTGCCGTACGCGAAGATGACGAGGTCGGGCGAGCGGTGCCGGAGCTGTTCGGCGAAGCGGTCTTCGTTCCAGCGTAGCGGCGTGAAGATCTGCGCGCCGTTGATGCCGAGCGTGTCGACGACGACCCCTGCCTGGGCGCGATCGAGCACCATTCCGAAGATCCTCACCTCGCCGTCGTCGAGGGTCTTCACCTCGACCTTGTGCGGGCCGTCGCTCGTATCGAAGGAGGCGAAGCCTTCGCCGGACGCCGGGGCGCTCGTGTCGACCTTGCCGACGCGCGCGCCGTCGACGAAGACGTCGAAGCTGCCGCCATGGGGCTGCCTGAGGTAGTCGACCTCGACGCGGGACGTCGAGGCGGAAACCTCGGTGGATGCCTCGGCCCCCGCTTTCGAAGCGGCGATGCCGATGCCGAGCAAACCATAGGACCCGTCGGTGCCCGTGAAGGTGGCGCCCTTCTTGTGGAACACGACACGGGCGGGCTTGAAGTCGCTCATCGCCCCGCGAACGCCGTCCTCGGAGAAGAACTTCCACGGCTTGCCGAGGGGCACGAAGCCGCGCCCGCCGTCGCCGAAGCGGGCCTGCAACGCCCTGCGGAAGACAGAGACGCCGAGGTCGCTGGCGGTGTGAGAGTCCCCGTACTGCAGGATGCGGACGTCGTCTCCCGTGTTGCCGCCCTCGAGGCGCGCCAAGGCCTCGAAGAGGTGCTGCAAGCGGGCTGCCCCTTCGAGGAAGCCGACGGCGTGGCCTGGGGAAAGGCCTGCTTCTTCCGGGCCTGCGACGAGGTCGGCGCCGCCGTCGTCGGGAACGGTCGCGGCTTGCGGGTTGGCGGCACCCTCGTCGGCGGCGGAGGCGCTCGCGGCGACGGTGGGACCTCCGGAGAAGGGGGGCACCGTTGGAGGCGTCGTCGGCGCCTTGCCGCAAGCCGAGGCGAACGCGAGGAGCCCGAGAACCGGGAGCGATCTCGCGCGCAGTGCTGCCACGCGAACACCCTCGCACGAAAAAAGGGGGCCGCACAAATCGCGCGTCCTCGACCTGCCTACGTGCGCGGCTTGCCGTGCCACTCGCTGCGCTGCACGACGGGGAGCTGGAGCGCGCGCTCGCGCTCGAGATCGAGATTGCCGACGTGGAGCGAGATAGGGGCCTGGACCCACTTGTAAATCGACGCGGCAAACAGCCGCACGAAGCTCGCCGCCCAGAGATCGAGCTGGTCCGGCGCGTGCTCCGGAAAGACGGACCGCAGAGCAAGCGCGACCTCGTCCGGCGCCATCTTCTCGCCCGCGAAGAGGGCGAAGCAGGCGTCGAGCACGTAGAAGGGCATGAGCTCGCGCTCGTCCTCCTGGTCGTCGGCGAGCTCCGCGCTCGCGGGCTTGAGGAGCGTCAGGCGGATGCCCTCGAATTTCGTCGTCTCGTAGAGCCAGTCGAGGAGGTAATTGACGACCGTCTTGGGGACGTTTGCGATCACGCTGAGCGCCCCCTCCCCGTCGCCGCCGATGGTCGCGTAGCCGACAGCCTTCTCGCTCATGTTGCTCGTCTGGAGGAAGAGGCCCCCCGCGCTGTTCGCCCACGTCCACATCCGCTCGGCGCGCACGCGCGCCTGCACGTTCTGGCGCGCGAGAGCGGTCAGCGCTTCGCCGGGCTGGAGCATCTTCTCGACGGCCGCAAGCTCACGATCGAACGCCTCGTCGATCGACACGACGGTGAGGGGCGCGTCGTAGTCGCCCGCGACTTGCTCCGCAGCGGCCCGCGTTTCTTTCGACGAGAAGCGGCTCGGGAGGAAGAAGGTGCGCAGGATCTGACGGGCCTTGGCGCGGCGCTCGCCATCGGACACCGTGGCGAAGCGCTTGTCGATCCAGCGGCGCGCGACGGCGAGGACGAGCAGGCTGTCGCGCCCGCCTGAGAGGGCGACGCCGATCGTCTTGAAGGCGCCCGCCTTCTCGAAGTAGTCCCCCACGCCGAGCGCGAGGGCGTCGAGGAGCTCCTCGCAGAAGGCGTCGCGGGCGCTCCTGGGGGGCACGCCCTGCGGGAGGAAGAAGCTCTTGTTGGGAGGCGCAGGGAACGAGAGGGAAGGGCGCACCGGGTCAGAGGAGGCGTCGACGTGGACGCGGATGGGCCGATCGGGCAGCTTGGCGAAGGCCTCCTGGTCTTCGCGCCAGGTGGTGTTCTCGGTGCGGAGACGCCTGGTTCGGTCGAGGTCCAGCGTCACGGCGTCGAACCCCTCGCGGAAGCGCCGGCCCTCCAGAAGAAGGCGCCCGTTCTGCGCGACGTAGCCTCCGCCGTCGAAGATGAGGCCGTCGTTCGCGCCGACGAGGTTTACGTAGGCCACCGTGACCTGGCAGTCGGCGGCGCGGGTGCAGATCATCTCGCGGCGCGTCTCGGTGACGCCGAGGCGGAAGGGAGAGGCGCTCAAGTTGACGACGATTTCGGCGCCCGCGTAGGAGCGACGGCGCATCGGCCCGTCGGGAGACCAGATGTCCTCGCACACCTCGAGCGCGACGACGCCGTACGCGAGCTCGAAGACCAGGTCCCCGAAGGGCACCATGTCGAGGGCGTCGGCGAGGCCGGGGCGACCGCGCGCGAGCGTGCGCGCCTCGTAAAATACATTGTAGAGGGGGAGCTTCTCTTTCGGCACGAACCCCCACACGCGCCCGCCGTGGACCAGCGCCGCGACGTTGTAGACATGAGAGCCGCGCGCGACGACGAGCCCTAGAGCAATCGAGCACGGCAGGGCGGCAGTCTCGCTCGCGAATCGCGCGAGCTCGGCGCGCTGTGCCTCCACGAACCGCCGCCACTGAACGAGATCCTCGGGAGGATAACCGCCGATGACTTGCTCCGGCAGCGCAACGATCGTGGCGCCGTCCTCCGCCGCGGCTCGGACGAGCGCGAGCGCTCGATCGACGTTGGAGCGGACGGCTCCCACCGTGGCGTTGACGTTGGCGAGCGCGATGCGGACGAGCCTCATTGATTGCTCGAGTCTAACCAGGCGGCGAGCGCATGGGAGCTCTTCTATTCGCCCCGCGGGAAACGTCGAACCCGCCAGCGTCAATCACTCCCGACTCGGCCGCCAGCTAGACGACGCGGGAGCCACGCCCAGGCTGCGTGTTCAAGCTGACGAAGACGTCATACTCGCGCGTTGCTGACGCTCGTTCACGGCACTCGAAGCCGCCTCACGCTGGGTCTGCTCGAGTGAGGCCCATCGAGCAAAGAGACGATGTACTTGTCGAGGAGGGCGCGCGAGAACGGCTTCTTGATGTAAGCATTGGCGCCCACTTGCTCGGCGTGCGCCATGTCCTCGGGCGATCGCCGCTCGCTCATCACGAGGATAGGGACATGGGCGAGCGCGACATCCTTCCGCACGTGCTCGACGAGGTCGAATCCGGACTCGCGCGGGAGGACGATGTCGCAGCAGATGATGTCGGGGCGAGCCGTCGCCAGCGACGCCAACGCCGTTCGGTAATCGAACGCAGTTTCGACTACGAACCCGCCGAGGCGTAGCCATCGCGCGATCGTGTCCCGTTCCCGAGGGTTGTCCTCCACGACCAGCGCGACCCGTACACCCATGGGGGTTCAGCTCGCCCCCCGGCCCGTGAGGACGACGGGGACGGTCCGTGCGATGAGCTCGAGGTCCCGTGTGATGCTCCAGTGATCGATGTATTGCATGTCGAGATACATCCAGTCCTCGAACGAGATCTTGTTTCTGCCGCTCACTTGCCAGACGCACGTGAGCCCCGGGCGGACGGAGAGGCGCCGGCGCTGCCACGCCTCGTAGTGGACCACTTCCGCAGGGATGGGCGGGCGCGGGCCGACGAGCGACATCTCGCCGCGGATAACGTTCACGAGCTGCGGAAGCTCGTCGATGCTGAACTTGCGGATGAAGCGCCCCACCAGCGTGACGCGCGGGTCGCGCTTCATCTTGAAGACGGGGCCCGCTTGCTCGTTCTGCACGAGGAGGCGCGTCCGCAAGGCCTCGGCGTTCACGACCATCGAGCGGAACTTGAGCATGTGGAACGTCCGCCCGTGCTGGCCGACGCGCTCCTGCTTGAAGAGGATCGGCCCCCGCGACGTCGCCTTCACGAGGACGGCGACGACGAGAAGCAGAGGCGAGAGGAGGACGAGTGCGGCACATGACACGAGGATGTCGATCGCGCGCTTCGTCGCGAGCTGGAATGGCTTGTGGCGAACGCTGACATAATGGTTGTAGCCGTCGGGAATTGCGTTCTTGTGCAGCGGCTCGGCCCGCACGAACCGAAAGCCGCCTGCGGGCAGCGCAAACGGGATCCCGAAACGCTCGCACACCGCGACGCCGCGCTGCATCTGCGCCTGATGCGCGTCGCGCTGCCCCGCGAGGAAAACTTCGTCGACCACGTGCTGCTTGAGGATCCTCTCGAGATCGTCGGCTTCTCCGAGAATGGGAGCAGGGAGCCGGTCGTGAACGGTCTCGCCTCCGTATCGTAGGAAGCCCAAGACGTACCGCCCGTCGCGTCTTCCTTCGCTTGCATCACGGATCTCGAGCGCCGTGTGGCGGCCGAGCGGGCCGATGCCGACGATGAGGACAGGCCTTGAAGGGACTTCGCGCCCTGCGAGCCAGCGCGTCGTCAGGCGGATCCAGACGATCGCCGGCCCGGCGACCAGCGCGAAGCGCCCGATCTCCCAATCTCGTGCGTAACCCGGGACGAGATGCCGCAGCAGCCACTGGACGCCGACGACACCGACGAGTGTGAGCACTGTGAGCGCGACGTCGCTCCCTGTGTTGCGCCCGTTCCACACGTCGTAGTGGCGGAGGCTCCTGCTCGCCAACAGCCAAAGGGCCATGCTCGATAGCGCAATCGCCACGGCGAGCGAGGCGTGCCTCGCGTCCTGGACGGACACCGCGACGACGGCCGCTGCGGACAGCACGGCGCAGTCGGCCGCTAGGGTGAGCTTGGCGGCCTTTCCTCGGGGCAGAAGGCGGACGCCGTCGTGGCTGAGAATCGGAGTGGGCATGGGGGAAGGCGAGCGTGGCAGCGCGCCCGGGGCTCGACCGGGCGCCGCACGTTGTCGCATGTTGCGTGCGAGTGCTCCGAACGCTGGATTACCGAGAATCCGTGCTCTTTCGCCGCGCGAAGTGGCGTGGCAATTCCGCGGTTCGCGCGTCTATGCCGCACTGGAGGGAGAAGACGACCGCGAGCGGAGCAGGCGGACGAGCGTCGCCGCGTCCTTCAAGCGGACGATGCGGAGGGCGACGGCCAGGAGCACGTAGACGGCGCCGTCGACGAGAATGCGGGCCGGTCCCATCCGCCAGAGCGCGACGTGCATGACGGCCACGACGGCGCAGAGCACCAGCGACATCGATGCAGCCCGGAGTGTGCGCCGACCGAGAGCGCGGCTCCCCATGTGGTAAAGGCACATGACCGACACGACCATCTCGGAGAGGACCACCGCCAGCGCCGCGCCCGCCGCCGCTCCGCCCTCTCCGAGTCGCGAGGCGAGCGGGACCGTCGTCAGGATGAGCACCGGCGTGAGCGCCAGCGAGACGACGGCGTTTTGCGTCGCCTTCCACGGCTTGTCGAGGATGATGAGCCCGATGGACAGAATCATGGCGGCGTAGGTGAAGACTAACTGAGGGGCGATGGCCATGAGCGGCAGCGCGGCCTGTGCGTAGCCGCGACCGAACGCGACCGTGACCCAAAGGCGCGCGCCGAGGCCGATGAGGAGAGTGATCGGCATCGCCACGACGAGGAGCCCTTCGAGCGCGAAGCGGAGGATGGTGAACACCTCCTCTTCCGAACGCGCGCGCGCGCGGGCCAGCATGGGGGTGACGATCCACTGGAGGAGCGGGAACATGATCATGGCGAGGCTCCCGAGGTTGGCGGCGGCCCCGAGCCAGCCGACCTCGCGCTTGTCGGTGACGAGGAACTCGAGGATGCTCACCGGGAGGCGGACGCTGACGGCGATCGCTGCGTTGCTGATGAAGTACGGGAGGCTCGCCGCGAGCGCCTTCCCGACCGCTCGCAGATCGATGCGGAGCTCGAGCTGAAGAGCGGAGCGGGCCGCGGGGAGCAGGATCGAGGCGCGGAGTAGCTCCGACGCCAGCAAGGGCACGGAGAATGCTGCCATCGGTAGGCGGACCGCGATGCACGCGACGAGGCCAAGCCCCCAGACCATCTTGCTCAGCACGTTCGCGACGGCGAACCGGCCCACGCGCATCGACGTCTGCAGGAGCGTGCCGAACGTGATGTTGAACGACGCAGTCAAGTAAGCCAGAGCGAACACCGCCGCGGCGATCTGCACTCCGGCCGGGCGGTGATTCGCCCTAAGCAAGCCGAACATCAGCGAGATGAGCGCCGTTGCGAAGGCGGAGCGGAACACGAGTACCCCCCCGAGGAAGTCGGACGCGTGCCGAGGCCGCACGGAGACCTCCTTTTGGATGTACACGTCGAAGCCGAGCTCGATGAATCCCAAGAAGGCGGCGGCGAAGCTGTCTGCGAAGTTCAGATCGCCGAACTGCTCGGGCCCGAGGAACCTCGGTAGCTGGAATTTCACGATGAGGGCGACCGACCACGTGCACACCAACGAGAGCCCCACCGTAACCGCGTTCCGCAGCGCAACACCGACCTCTCGCTCGATCGGCGTGGTGTGCGCTGCGCCCGCGGCCGGTTCGATCACGCTCATCCTCTGCCCTCGGTGACGAAGAGTCGCAAGTAGCATGACGCTCGATTCGATACTTGTTCGGTCTCGTGGCCTGTCGAGCATCTTCGTGTTAGAGCAGCGCCCAATCCCATGACGTCGACGCCGCGCCTCAGCGTCGTGTTGGCTACCTACAATCGGTTCGATCTCCTGCTCCGCCTGCTGGGCGACCTCGCCGCTCAGACCATCGACGCTTCGGAGTTCGAGGTCATCGTCGTGGACGACGGGTCGGACCCGCCCGTTCGTCCGCGGCTGGACGCAGCGGCCCATCCGTTCGCGCTCACCGTCCTCGAGCAGAAAAATGGTGGCCCGGCCGCCGCCCGGCACCGCGGAGTCTGCGCCGCTCGCGGCGAAGTTCTCGTGCTCGTCGACGACGACATGCGCCTCCCGTCTCGATTCCTCGCGGAGCACCTCGACCACCACTCGGGGCCCGAGCCGGTCGCCGTGGTGGGGCGTTACGTTTCAGATCCGCAGATAACGAAGAAGCCGCTCTTCGAGCGCTATCTCGGAAGGAAATGGGACGAGCTCTCCGCTGGCATCGCAGACAGGTCCGTTCGCGTTAATGGCACGCACCTCGCGACCGGCAATACCTCGATGAGGCGGGCAGACTATCTCCGGAGCGGCGGTCTCGACCCTTCGCTCCCTCGCGCCGAGGACGTCGCACTCGGCCTCGCCCTCGAGGCCAACGGCGTCCGAATCGTCTTCTCGGAAGCCGCGCACTCCGTTCACCTCTCGGACCACACCGATCCGCTGACGTTCCGCAGACGCGTGTATACCCACGGGCGGCTCGAGCCGATCATCGCGCGCCGTCACCCGGCTAACCCAGCCGCGGATCCCTGGCGGTTCGCCTTCTCGCTTCCGGCTCTGGGACGATTCGTCTGCGTGTCGAGCCTCGTGGCGCCGGCCTTCGCGGAGCGCCTCGCCGGCGTGGTGTATCGCGTCGCCGTCGTGGCCGATCGCCTCGGTCTCGAAGAACTGGCCTTTCGTGGAGTGGGGCTGGTCTTCGGCCTGGAGTACTTCCGTGGACTGCGCCACGAGGCGGGCTCTCTCGGAGCCTCCATCGAGGCTTGCCTTGCGTACGTCGACAAGGCGTCGCGCGCGGGTGAGTCCGCACGCGGGATGTCGTCCCACGTGGCTGCCGCGCTGCGCGTCCTCAGAGGAAACGTCGCGTCATGATGCGGTTCGCGCTGGTTACCCCAAGCTACTATCTCGACTTCGAGCGATGCCGCTGGCTCTGCGAGACGGTCGACCGGTTCGTGGCTCCGCACGTCACGCACTACCTGATCGTCGACCGGGCGGATCAAGCCTTGTTCGCGCCCCTGGCTTCGACGCGGACACGTATCGTGCGCAAGGAGGATATCCTTCGCGGGCGGCTCGCGCAGGTGCCGTTTGCCCGCCGGTGGTGGCTGGGATGGGGCAGAGCACCCGTCCGCGGGTGGATCGTACAGCAGCTCGCGAAGCTGTTCGTCCATGAAGTCGCCGACGAGGACGTCTTTCTGTTCGTCGATTCCGGCGCGTTCTTCGTCCGCCCGTATGACCCTCGCGACACGATCCGCGGGGAGAGCGTACCCCTCTTCCGCGAGCAGAACGAATTCTTCCGGCGCAGCGCACACCATGGCCGATGGCACCGCGTCTCCGCGCGTCTTCTCGGGATTCATCCCATCGCGGGCTTCGACGTCGGCTACATCAAGACGCTCGTGAGCTGGCGTCGCGACAACCTCGTCCGGCTGCACGCCCACATCGAGCACGCGGTGGCGCGGCCGTCGTTCGACGCCCTCGCGAGGTCGATGACGCTCTGCGAATACGGCCTTTACGGCCTGTACTGCGAGATCATCCTCGGCGATCGCTCGGGTCATTACGCTACGTCGCAGATCGAGACGCTCTCCCACTGGCCCGAGGAAACGCTCTCCGTGGAGGACCTGCGGCGACTGCGTCGAGGCCTCTCCCCCGAGCACGTCCTCGTCATGGTCAACGAGAAGTCGCGCACTCCCCCCGAGGCCGTGCGCACGGCGTTCAGCGGAGCCTAGGAGCCCGGCGACCGCGTGCTCGCGACGAGCTTCGTGCTGTCGCTCGGATCGAGAAGGGGCTCGCCTTTTAGGCCGACGAGCTCGTACGTCATGACGGGGGCCGACCGGCCCTTTACGGTGATCTCTTTGACCCGCCGGTACTCCGCGATGTCCTTCGTGAGCGCGTAGGTGTCCTCGCTGACGAGGACGTTGACGCCCAGGTCCTTCGTGCTGCTTTCGAGGCGCGAGGCCAGGTTCACGGCGTCGCCGATGACGGTGTACTCCATGCGCTTCTCGCTCCCGATGTTGCCCGCGACCACCTCCCCGGTGTGGAGGCCGATGCCCGTTCTCAGCTTGGGCAGGCCGCGCGCCTCCAGCCTCTTGTTGAGGTCCCGCAAGGCGCTGCGCATCCGCGCCGCAGCGCGCACGGCGTTCGCGGCGTCGTCCGCTTTGGGGACGGGCGCTCCGAAGACCGCCATGATGGCGTCGCCGATATACTTGTCGACCACGCCGTCCTCCTGGATAACGATGCCGACCATCTCGGTGAAGTACTCGTTGAGCAGGGCTACGAGCTGTTGTGGATCCATGCGCTCGCTGATGGTCGTGAAGCTGCGGATGTCCGTGAAGAGGATCGTCACTCGAAGCGACTCTCCTCCGAGCGAGACCTTCCCCGCCAGCAAGTGCTCCATGACGGCGGCCGTCATGTACTTGCCAAACGTCGTCCGAAGTTTGTCGCGCTCCTTGAGGCCGTCGACCATCCGGTTGAAGCCGCTCGCGAGCTGCTCGAGTTCATCGCCCGTGTGGATGGGTTCGACGTGCACGTAGTCGAGCAGCTCCACGCGCTTCAGCGCCGTGTTCACGCTTCGCAGCGCGTTCGACATCACGCCCGCGAGGCCCGACCCCAGCCACACGGAGAGGGCGGCGGCAACGGCGAGGATGCCGAGGGCGTAGCCGAGGTTCCTCTGGACGATGACGTGGATGTCGGTGACGTCGAGCGCGGCGATCATGCTCACGTGCCCGAGGCGACCATGGAGCTGCCGGGGCTCGAAGCGCTGCACGGCCCACGACCGGTCCCCCACGTCGACGATCGTCGTGTCCTCGTGTCTGGCGACGCCGACGCCGGCGCGTGGGAACGCGTCGGTCGAGCCGACGACTTGATGCCCGCGGTCAGGATCCAGCACCGCGAGGGCAAGCTGGAGGCCGAGCTTGGCGCTCGAGTTCTTCAGGTACCCGGCATCGATGGGGGAGCACACGACGACGACGCCGACGCCCGGGATGGGCTCGCCGATGACGTACGCAGGAGGCGCGTCGGACCCAGGAGACTCGCACCCGTGCGCCACGACGCCCCTGAAGCTCCTGCCGGCGATGAGTTCGCCGAGCTCCCCGTCGCGCGCGAGACGCTCGGGCGGTTCGTTGCACCCGACCTGGGTGAGCACGCCGCCCTGCGCATCGACGATGAGGATGTCGATATCCGGGTAAACACTGATGAAGATGCTCGCGAGCGCCTTCGCTCGCACCGCGTCGTGGGCCTGGATGGCCCTGGCGGTCTCCGAGTCGCTCGCGATGATCTGCGAGGCGAGTGAGAGGTCCGCGATGTCGTCGTCGAGCTCCGTCTGGAACGCACGCTCGGCCTCCGTGACGCGGTCGTCCACCTCGTCGACGAGCTGCCGGTGAAGCAGCCACGAGAGGACGGGAAGCGCCGCCAGCATGACGACCACCGACAGAGAAACGAGCGCGGTGAGCTTTGCGCGGACGGTCGACAGGCGAAGGAGCATTGTCGCGCGGCGATGGTACCAGAGGGAGGCGCTGGAACCTTTCTCGCGATACGCTGTCGGGAGATCCGAGGAGGTCCCATGACGCGCTCTCTGCTCTTCGCCCTTACCGTCTGTGCTGCCGCCCCCTTGTTCGCCGCCGCGCCGGCGTTTGCCGATCCGACCGCGCCGGCGCCCGGCCACGTCCACGTCATGCGGACGCTCGTGGTCACCGGGCGGGCGCAAAGGCCGGCCGTCGTCGTGGTCGTGACGCGTCCGACAGCCGCTCACGAGGCCGGCGCGGCCCATCAGGCCTTTCGAGAAGCCCTTCTCGCGCGCTCCGAGCCGGTCACGCCCCGCGCGCGCTGAACGCCCGTTGACGCGAAGGACGTGACGCACGCCCATTTCTGCGCCATAGGGACGCATGCCTTCGGCACGCCTCCCGCTCCTCGCCGCGCTCGCTCTGCCCACCGCCGCATCGCTCGCCGTCGCCCTCGCGAGCCTCGCGCGCTG
>VFSW01011733.1_pt1 | contig 12281 bp, 8 predicted proteins | sample 5358111 | NCBI WGS metagenome assembly VFSW01 (sample SAMN11554181, study PRJNA540505) | mine drainage metagenome | isolation source: sediment from site ElyBrook_90M | place: USA: Ely Copper Mine, Vershire, VT | collected 2017
CGGCCGACTACGGCGGCGATCTGGCGGCCCTGCACCATCAGTTCGGCGAACTGGTCGGGATCGAGCGACTGCGGGCCGTCGGATAGCGCTTCGTCGGGCTTGTGATGCACTTCGACGAGCAAACCGTCCGCGCCGACTGCGACTGCGGCTCGCGACAGCGGCGTGACTTTGTTGCGCTTGCCGGTGCCGTGGCTGGGATCGACCAGGATGGGCAGATGACTCAAACGTTGAATCGCCGGGACGATGCTGAGGTCGAGTGTGTTACGGGTGTGGTCGGCGAAGGTGCGGACGCCGCGCTCGCACAGGGCGACGTTGTAATTGCCTTCGCTCAAAATGTATTCCGCGGCCATCAGGAATTCTTCCAGCGTGGCCGACATTCCGCGCTTGAGCAGCACCGGCTTCTTCGAGCGTCCAGCGCGCTTCAGCAGCGAAAAATTCTGCATATTGCGCGCGCCAATCTGGATCATGTCCGCCCACTCTTCGACCAGGTCGAGCGACTCGTGATCAATCGCTTCGGTAATGACCTTCATGCCGAACTTGTCGCGAATCTCGGCCATGATGCGCAGGCCTTCTTCGCCGAGTCCCTGAAACGAATAGGGCGAGGTGCGCGGCTTGTAAGCGCCGCCGCGGAAAAATTGCGCGCCGGCGCGATGCACGCGCTCGGCCACAGCGAAGGCTTGCTCGCGGCTCTCGATCGCGCAGGGGCCTCCGACGATCGCCAGGCCCGGGCCGCCGATGGTTGCGGTCGTACCCCCGAAGCGAATGACGGTGTTGTCCTGTTTGAGCTCGCGGCTGACAAGTTTGTAAGGCTTCGAAACCTGGATGACTTCCTGCACGCCCGGCATTTCTTCGAGCGTGCCGGGTTCGACTTCGTTGCGGTTGCCGGTGATGCCGATGGCGGTGCGTTGCGCGCCGGGCATGGAGTGGGCGCGGTAGCCCATCTTCTCGATTTTCTGGCAAACATCGCGCACCTGCTCTTCGGTGGCGTGCGCTTGCATGACGACTAACATAGGTTCACCCTGGGAACGGTCTGTGGATGGGCGCTCTGGCCCATCCGTCGAGCGAAACTCGACTACGGCTGCAGGAGAAGCCGTTGGACAAGTCTATCTTTCGGGCTGCTTGCACCGCAAATAGGGCACGAGCCAGACTAGTTTTCAGTTTTGGATGCGCTCACATCCGTCGCCGGGGTGCGTCGTTCCACGGGTAGATGTCTTCAGTAGTGATGGGAGTGCACCACACGCATTGCGTCAGGCTTACAGTCTTACCTGAATGGTACGTTCGAATCCGAATACAAGTTCTGCTTCGTCCGCTTGAGATATTGCAGCTTTTCCTCTAGATGCCCGGGCTCAACGGGCGTCAACCCGTGAATGGGATAGTCGGCCGCTTTGTCGCACTTCTGAATATTTTCGGCCTGCAGGTAACAAGCCCTCCATTTCTGCTTGATGCTACGAAAATATTCCATCTCCTGCCGGTCGGCGCCGAAGGAAGCCACGACGATCGCCGCCAGGAATCCGAGGAGGAGCGATTTGCGCACGTGCGGTTGCCGAATATTCAGAAGTTGAAAGTACAAGCCGAGCATCGCCGGCTCGACATAGATTACATATCGGGACGATAACGCCAGCAGCAATCCGCCGCATTGCCTGCCGTAGGCCGTGTTCAGGCAGAACAGCAAGCTGTAGGCCGTCAGAGCAAAGATGGCCAGTTGTCCTGTTGATCCAGATGCCGTTTCGCCCGCTTGGCGCCGCAGCAACCGCAAAACAGCGACCGCCAGAGCAATGAGCACGGCCGCCAATACCATGCCGCCGAGGATCAGATAAATCCCGTGCGTGCCCGCGATTGAGAACTGGCCGGCGAACATCAGGTCCACGAATGCGGCATAGGCCTTGGGGCGCCAAGGTTGAACCGAGAAGCAGTCCATGGCTGGGTAGAACCGGTAACCGAGAAAAAAAGACCCGAACGAAAGGAGAGCTATGACGAGGGAGGTCGCAAAGTGGGCCATGGGCAGCCGGTTTGCTCGACTTGAAGACCAATAATCGAAAGCCAGCAGAGCCGGTGTAAGCACTCCCAAGAAAAGGCCGAAGCCCGTATAGATTGTGACAAAATTGAGAGCCAAGACCAGCGGATAGCGGAGCGCCCGTTTTCTCAAAGTCCACGACAGGCAATAGAGAAAAAGCAGGAGAAGCGGGAAGGGACCGTGAGCAAAGTTCGCGGTTACGAATAGCGTCTCCCACTGGGCCGGTGTAAACAAGATCGCTGGAATGACAATGTCTGTTAGAGACAGCCCGCCGAACAGCCTTCGCTTGAGGTACAACGCCGTTATGCAAGCTGCTACAACTACTCCGCCAATAACGAAGGATTCAATACGGCTGTTCCACAGGAACATTGGATCAACCAATTTCTCGAACAGTCCGCCCACGCCCTGGCGATGGGGGCCGTGTTGCCACGTGAAGATCTGCCACAACGAGTGGCGATGAAAAAGCGTGGCGTCGTTAAAGTCCCACTGATCTGAAAAGAAGATATTTACTGCGTAACTCCAAATCAGAAAAAACATCCGTGCCGAGCAGGCAACGAACGCCAGCGCCACAGCTACAGCAGCCAACTCGCCCGACTTCGGCTGCTTCTTTGTTGCCGGCTCTGTCGTTCCAGCTCCAGAATCAATATTCATGCCGTGAAGTTTACACATCCGCACGCCTAGGATGTTGTCGGATCAGAAAATGTATCGCTATCTGCGGCGTTCAAATACGTAAAGGGCGGGCCCGGAGCCGTAAAGCTGCACCGGGTAAGGAACGTACACGGGCGGAGCAGGAATCTGAAACGATAGCTCGTAGGTTTGAGCAAATGTCCATGCGCGCTGGAAGAATGGACGACTCTCGTCCACATTGCTGCCCCAGCCCCAGGCGCGCGTGTCGTCCTCGTAAATTAGGAATCGCGGGCGTGCCGTTCTGATCTGCTCCAGCATCTCGTTCTGCATTTGCGGAGCGAATCGCTGTTTCTCCATCAGGGGATACATGTATAGGTAGCTGGTGGCGCAGCGCAGGTGAGTGTAGAAGCAAATCTCGGGCTCGGAGCCGATGATGCCGATCTGATCTTGCGGCGCCGAGCGGGCCTGGATAAAGTTGGCGACGGTCACGGCTTCGGTGTAGGGCTGATCGGAGTGGATCTTCCGGCTCAAGGCCGGAGGGTCAAGATGGAAGTAGGTTTTCCATTGCCCGTGAAGCGATAGCAGATAAGCTACGGAAAATAGCAATACAGGGACGAAAGCCAATTTCCCGAACCCACGCCGGTAATGTTCGTGTTGCGCGTACTGGACCGCGACTCCAATACATAATGCACATGCGGGCTGCAGCAGAATGAAGTAATGCGGCCGAAAATAGAATCCGGGAAACACCGCTGCAGCCGAGACTATGAAGAAGCCGGCAAGGAATCCTCCGCGGCGGCGCGCGCCAGGACTCCACAGGGGAGCAGCCAAACCTACGAGTGCGATCTCCCACAGGACAATCGGACGCAGGGCCCACGGAACGGTGTATCGCCCGATCAGGCGCCAGCTATCGCTCAGGCTCATGATGGAGCCGTAGGCGCGGGCGTAGGTCCAGGTCCAGAACCAGAAATTGGCAAAGACGCCGGCGCGCCACATCCAGAAACAGACGGTGGCATAAGGAAGCGCGGTGCCAAGGACCAGGGCGCTCCCACCTGGCGCGAGTGCTTTCCATGAAAGTCCTCTTCGCCATTCGCCCCACAGCCAGTAGCAGCCGGCGAAGAGACCAAAGAAAATTCCTGGCTGCTTCAGCAGAAAGGCAAGGCCAAACATCAACCCGCTGACGACGAAGAAGCTCACTCGCGTGCGCTCGAGGGCCTGGAGTCACAGCAAGATTCCCGCCAGAGCGGTGAGAACGACGAAGTGGGTCGCGTGGCCGTCGATGCCGAGCACGCCCGGCATGATCGCAAGAAAAACATAGGTGATGGCCGCAATTGTTCCTGCCAGCAGACCATACAGTTTTTTGCCCAGCAAGAAGAGTAGGCATGCACACGTCGTCGTCACCAAGATCATCCCGATGTGGATGGCGGCGGAGGTCTGCCCGAAGATTGTCATGATGGCTGCATAGACGAGCGCAGTCCCCGGCAGTTTCATGGTGTAGGCGATTTTGAAGGGAGCGACACCTTCGAGAATTAATTGCCCCATGTAGGCGTATTCGCCTTCGTCGCGCTCGAGAGGCACATTGCGAAAGTGAAAGCGCACCGCGGCAAAGAGGGCCAGCGCCAGGATCAGACAGGCATAGCAGGCGTAGCGAGGGTACGCGCGACCCGAGTGAGTAAGCGGCTCGGTAAGATCGGCGGCATCGATCGCCTGGTGCATAAAAGACTAATAACATTTTCTCGGCGATTCCTGTGACTGGCAATTTTGGTGTGAGCCGAAGGCCGAGGGTAGTTCTGCTCACGGCTATACTCGTTTTTATGGTTCGCTCCATGGCTGAAGAACAAGATATTCTCAAGCGGCCTGCGCCGAAACACCCGCCCCGGCTGACATCCCGGCGGATCGGGATTCACACCTCGACGGCGGGAGGAGCGCAAAATGCCGCCGAACGCGCGCATCGACTGGGCTGTAATACGTTCCAGATTTTTTCTTCCAGCCCGCGGCAGTGGGCTCCTTATGAGCTGAGTGCGCCACAATGCGCGGAGATGAATCGTCTGCGGGCTGGTTACGATTTGAAGCCGCTGGTGATTCATACGAATTATCTGGTGAACCTGGCCAGTTCGAACGAATTGTTCCTGCGAAAGTCGGTGGAAGCGTTTCGGGGCGAGATGGAACGCGCACTGGCTCTGTGCGCCGAATACCTGGTGTTGCATCCGGGATCGTTTCGAGGGGCGGACCGGGAGCAAGGCTTGTTGCGCACTGCCGCCGCGAGTGGGGCAGCTACTCCGGGGTTGGACCTCGCCAAAGGCGGCCTGACTATCCTGATCGAAAATACTGCGGGCTCGGAGTTTTCGCTCGGAGGCAGTTTCGAGCAGGTTGCGGAAATCTTGGAGCGTCTGGATGGAATCGTGCCCGTGGGCGCCTGCATCGACACCTGCCACACGCATGTTGCCGGATATGACATTGTGAGCGAAGACGGTCTCTACCAAACGTTGCAGCAGTTGGATGCGACGATTGGACTCAGCCGGGTCAAAGTCTGGCACTGCAACGATGCCAAAGCTGCGCGCGGCTCCAAGCTCGATCGGCATCAGCACAACGGGAAGGGAAGCATTGGCAAAGAGACTTTTCGGATTCTGCTCAACGATCTCCGCCTTGCGCATGCGGCATTCGTTGCCGAAACCCCTATTGATGAGCCCGGGGACGACCGTCGCAATGTTGAAGCCTTGAAGCGGCTGGTAGCTTGAATTTAGCGCGAGTTGCCGCTAGTTCCACTCTTCCGTTGTAAAATCAAAGTTTCATCTGCCATGTCTACCCGAGACAATGAAGCCGCCATCGTGAACGGTTCTGGCTCTGACGCCAGCGATTCGCGTGCTCGCGACGAACGCTACGACGCGCAGAGTGTCGAGCAGAAATGGGCGGCGCGCTGGCAGCAGGACCCCGCCATCTACGCCGCCGAGCGCGACTCCACCAAGAAGAAATATTACGTCCTCGAAATGCTGCCGTATCCCTCGGGCGTGCTGCACATGGGGCACGTTCGCAACTACTCGATTGGCGACGCGCTGGCCCGATACATGTGGATGAACGGCTACAACGTGCTGCATCCCATGGGCTGGGATTCGTTTGGGCTGCCGGCAGAAAATGCGGCGATCTCCAACAACACGCCGCCGCGGCAGTGGACGCTGAACAACATTGCGCGCATGAAGTCGCAGATGAATCGCCTCGGCTTCGCCTACGACTGGTCCCGCGAAGTAACGACTTGTCTTCCCGAATACTACAAGTGGAACCAGTGGTTCTTTCTAAAGCTCTACGAGCGTGGATTGACCTACCGCAAAAAGAGCAAGGTGAACTGGTGTCCGAAGTGCTGTACGGTACTTGCGAACGAGCAGGTGGTCGACGGCCGCTGCTGGCGTCACGAAGATACCATCGTCGAGCAACGGGAACTCGAGCAGTGGTTCGTCCGCACTACGCACTATGCGGACGAATTGTTGCGCGGCCTTGATCAGCTCGAAGGCTGGCCGGAAAAAGTGCGCATCATGCAGCGCAACTGGATCGGCCGCAGTGAAGGCACGCTGGTCGATTTTGCTCTCGACTATGCCGAGCCGACGCACACCGGATTCGGCCCGGGTGGTTCGAAGATCACTTTGTTCACCACTCGTGTGGACACGATCTTCGGCGCGACCTCGGTGCAGCTTGCCCCGGAGCATCCCATCGTCAGCGATCTTGCGGCCGCTAATCCTGAGTTGCGCGCCAAGGTTGATCAACTCATCGTTGAACAGCGCAAGGCCAAAGAAGCGGGCGACATTGGATTGATTGAAAAGCATGGCGTCAATACGGGGCGCTTCGCCATCAATCCCTACAATGGCGAGAAGGTTCCGGTGTGGGTCGCAAACTACATCCTCATGGATTACGGCACGGGCGCGATCATGAGCGTACCGGCGCATGACGAGCGCGACTTCGAGTTCGCGAAAAAATATAACCTTGAAATCCGCCTGGTCATTCTCCCAATCTGCGAGGATCAGGAAGAAACCATCGCTGAGCCTCCGTTGCCCTTTACAACTCACGACGGCATGTTGATCAACTCGGGTGCCTATAACGGGCTGCAGTGCGACGAGGCGATCAAGAAGATGTCAGAGTATGCCGAGAAGAAAGGCTTCGGCAAAGCCACCGTTACCTATCGGCTGAAAGATTGGGGAATTTCGCGGCAGCGCTACTGGGGCACGCCGATTCCGATGCTTTACTGCGAGAAGGATGGCATTGTGCCCGTGCCGGAAAAAGATTTGCCGGTGCTGTTGCCCGACAATGTGGACATCACGCTCACTGGCGGATCGCCCCTCGGCCGCGTGCCGGAGTTCGTCAACGCGACGTGTCCCAAGTGCGGCGGCCCTGCACGGCGCGAGACGGACACGATGGATACGTTCGTCGATTCGTCCTGGTACTTCTACCGGTACACTGATGCGACGAACGACCGCGAGCCCTTCGACTCGAAGACCGCGCAGTATTGGTTTGGAGATCGCGGCATCGACCAGTATATTGGCGGCGTCGAGCACGCGATTTTGCATTTAATTTATTCGCGTTTCTGGACGCGCTTTATGCGCGATCTCGGGATGATCACCAACGATGAACCGGCCGAGCGTTTATTTACCCAGGGCATGATCATTAAAGGCGGGGCGAAGATGTCAAAGAGCCTGGGGAACGTGGTTTCACCGGACGACATGGTCGCTCATTACGGTGCCGACAGCACGCGGCTATACACTCTGTTCGCCACTTCCCCGGATCGAGAACTTGACTGGCAGGATGAGGGAGTGGAAGGCATCCAGCGCTTTTTGGGGCGGGTCTATCGCTTCGTCGTGCGCAATGCGCGTCCTGATCATCCGGATTGGCATACGCCTGTGCCAGCGGAATTGTCAGCCGAAGCGCGAGCGATCCAACGCAAGTTGCATCAGACGATCAAGCGCGTCAGCGACGACTTTCAGGGACGCTGGCACTTCAATACCTGCATCTCGGCGATCATGGAGTTGGTCAACACTCTTTACGGTGTGGAAGATGCTATCGCCAAGGGTACAGTTCCGATTGCGTTGTTGGCTGACGTCCAGCGCAACATGGTCTTGTTGCTCGCCCCGTTCGCGCCTTATCTAGCGAATGAACTCTGGGAGATGCTGGGCGAGCAGGGGAGTCTGCTCCGCGCGCCGTGGCCGAAGTATAATGCCGCGCTCGCCAAAGAAGAAGAGATCGAAATCCCGGTGCAGATCAACGGCAAGCTGCGCAGCCGCGTCACCGTGCCCGTCGATGCGGATGAGGCATTCGTTCTCGAACGCGCGCTCAGCGACGAAAAAGTGCAAGCGGCCATTGCGGGTAAGCAGATTGTGAAGAAGATTTACGTTCCTACGAAGATGGTTAATATCGTGGTGAAGTAATCGCTCATCCACCTGTCATGCTGACCGTAGTCGAAGGATCCCTACCCAAGCTCTGCCACTGCCCGTGTGATGAGGCGACTCTGCCCGCGACTTGCGAGCAGGGATTCTTCGACTCGCATCCCTTCACTTTGTGCAGGGATGCTGCGCTCAGAATGACATTACTGCGGTATTCTGATCTGGATACAACGGGCACAGTCTACTGGCATGCGCATCTCTCCCACCGCTGAAGGATTTCGCGCGGCATTTCGCCGGCCATCATTCACGATTGCGGAAATTTCCTGGCGATGGGTCACTGGCGGGACGGCCACGGCCCTGTTCTTCTATGGCATCGTCGAATATCTCAACACGCTTCCGGTAACCAGCGGCGAGTTGCTGTTTCTGCGTTCGCGCCAGCCCTATCTGATCGGCCAGGCTCTTGCGCACATCTTCCGCGGAAGCCTTGCGCGCTGCCTGCTGGCGCTGCTGCTGGCAGCCATGCTCGTCAGTGTGTTTTGGATGTTTACCGGGGCGATCGGCAGAATTATCACCGTACGCGCCATCATCGAATATTTTCGCGACAAGCTTCCGGGCGTCGCGAGCCCCGAAGATCGACAGACAGAAACGGCGAGCGCTCGCGGCCCCGTGCTGCAATCGATCGTGCGGCTCAACTTTTTGCGCATCATGACCGCTGTTGCCGCCGTGCTCGGATTGGTCGGCGCAGCAATCCTTGTCAGTTTCGTTTCCACCGACGCCAAACCCAGGCCCGGCCTCGCATTCGTCCTCTTTGTGCCGTTAGCAAGCATGATCTGCCTGGCATGGAGTTCGCTGAACTGGCTGCTCTCGCTAGCGGGCATGTTCGCGGCGCGCGACGGGTCCGATGCCATGCGCGCGATCTCCTCGGCCGTAACATTCTTTCGCGAGCGCACGGGCGCGGTCTTCGCGGTCAGCACCTGGACCGGCCTGGCGCACCTCGCCCTATTCGTCGTAGCAACCTCGGTCGTGTCTTTTCCCATGGCATTGGCTGGATTGCTGCCGGGACGCGTCGTATTCCTGGGCGTGTTGCTGGTGACGCTCGCGTACTTCGCCGTGGCTGACTGGCTTTACACCGCGCGGCTGGCGGGATACGTCTGCATTCTGGAAACGCCGGAGGTACTGCTGCGGCCCGAACCGCCACCGATGCCGACGTTCACGCCGCCGCTACAGATACTCGCGCCTGTTTTGCAATCCTCGATTGATCGCGACGAACTGATTTTGAGCGATGTGCCGGGGCCGGCGCCGCAGACCGCAGTTGATCGCGATGAAGTAATCCTTAGCGACAAACCTGATTTGTCGTCCTAATCCGCCGGGTGTCAGCCAGCGACATTCTTTTGCGCCGTGTCGCGGAATTTGAGAAACTGATCAGTGGCGACTCCATCCCCGAAAAATCAAGCTCCCCTGGGCGGAAACGCTCTCGACCAGTCCATCGTTATTCTCGACTTCGGCGCGCAGTACACGCAGTTGATTGCGCGACGCATTCGCGAGCAGAACGTTTTTTCTGTCGTGCTGCCCTGTACGGCCTCCCTGAAAGAAGTGCAGAGCTATGCGCCGGTCGGCATTATTCTTTCGGGCGCGCCGTGGTCGGTTTACGACAAAGACGCGCCGCCCGCGGACCCGCGCTTGTTCGAACTCGGGCTACCGGTGCTGGGCATTTGCTACGGATTGCAATTCATGGTGCACACGCTCGGCGGCAAAGTGCGGCCAGCGGAGAAGCGCGAATACGGCCACGCTGAGATTGACGTTATTTCTTCGTCCGTGCTGTTTCAGGGGATGGCCCGAAAACTGGCCGTGTGGATGTCGCATGGGGACGAAGCTCTCGAACTGCCTCCCGGTTTCGAGTTGATGGCGAAAACACACTATGCCGTCGCGGGAATTCAGAACGTGGCGAAGAAGTGGTACGCGGTGCAGTTTCATCCTGAAGTGCACCACACGCCGCAAGGGACGCAGATTCTGAAGAATTTTGTGTTCGAAATCTGCGGCGCGAAGCCGACATGGACCGCGAAGCACTTCATCAGCGCGACCATTGAGCAGGTAAAAAAGCAAGTAGGGACGGGGCGGGCCATCTGCGCGCTTTCCGGCGGAGTTGATTCGTCGGTCGCAGCGGTTCTGGTGGATCGAGCGCTGCGCGATGCGAAGGGCAAGTCGCGCCTGACCTGCGTCTTCGTCAATAACGGAGTGCTGCGCAAGAACGAATTCGAAAAAGTGCAGAAGACACTGCGCGACAAGCTGGGCTTGCATCTCGACGCAGTCGACGCGACGGCTCGTTTCATGAAGAAGCTGAAAGGCGTCACCGAGCCGGAGAAGAAGCGCAAGATCATTGGCAATGAGTTCATCAAAGTTTTCGAGAGTGAAGCGCGCCGCATCGAGAAAACCGAAGGCAAGGTGAAGTGGCTGGTGCAGGGCACGCTTTATCCCGATGTGATCGAGTCGCGCTCGGTACGCGGGCCGTCGCAGGTCATCAAGTCGCATCACAACGTGGGTGGCCTGCCGGAAAAAATGAGCCTCAAGCTGATTGAGCCGCTGAAAGATTTGTTTAAAGACGAAGTTCGCAGGATCGGCCGCGACCTGGGCATGCCCGATGAAATCCTACAACGGCAGCCCTTTCCTGGCCCTGGCCTCGCCGTGCGCGTGCTGGGAGAAGTCACGCCCGATCGGGTCGCGCTGCTGCGGGAGTGTGATGACATCGTCGTCAATGAAGTGAAAGAAGCCGGACTTTACACGAAGATTTGGCAGTCGTTTGCCGTGCTGCTGCCGGTTATGTCGGTCGGCGTCATGGGCGATCAGCGAACATACGCCTACACCTGTGCGATCCGCGCCGTCAGTTCTGAAGACGGCATGACAGCCGACTGGGTGCCGCTGCCGCACGACGTGCTGAAGACGATTTCCACCCGCATCGTGAATGAAGTCAAAGGTGTGAACCGCGTCGTCTACGACATTACGTCGAAGCCGCCGGGCACCATAGAGTGGGAGTAGAAGCTCTTAGCCTTTAGCTCCTGCTCTTAGCTAACCCGGGAACGCATTCGAGCATCCCCTATTGCGTAGCCGCCGGAAACAACGTCCTCACGATACCCTCACTCATCCCGGTGCACAGTCTCCATCGAGAATGCTGGCAGGCACACGGCGATGTACTCCGCGCCGGCTTCTTCTGGCGTGGAATAGCGGACCCACTCACCGGCGTGGGCGATTACGGCTTGCCCGGTTCTTACATCGAGCAATCCTGTCTTGTGCTCCACGCGCAGCATACCTTTCAGGACAATGGTGAACTCGTCGAACTCGGGCGACTGCCCCGGCTCGACCCATCCGCTTGGACTTCGCATGTGCGCCACGCTGGCGCTCGATGTTTTCGTATTGACGCAACCGACGTATTCGTCAATCAGTTTGGGTTTGTTGCCGGCGGACTGGATACGAGTCGGTTGAGCGATCAGGGTTGGCATATCGCAGACATTAGATCATGTGAGAACTTCTGCGCGCCACGCTAGAGGAGATGCGCCCGCCACATACGTTCGAACGTAGCTCGGCCGAGGATTCTGCCGAGCCTCGATCCTGTCAGCCCCTGAAACGGTTACACGCCCGGACCAGGAATGATGATGGGGGCTCCCGGAACACCGCCCGGGCCGGGCGGTCCCGGAATCACGATTGGCGGCGCAGCGGGTGTAGGCGGAGGCATGATCTGGTCCATATTCGGATAGGACGGTGAGTATGGCGGTATGTACAGCGGCAGTGGCGCCACCGGTTGCACGGACACCGGATGCTGTTCCGACTCCCGCACCGCTTTGGCGACTTCGTCTTGCCGCAACGTCACCGGCTGCTGCAGCGTCATCTGAATCGGCGCGCCTGCGACCAGGTAGAAATGATGCGAGCTGAACAGCAACACCAGCGCGCCGATGCCACCTACTGCGATTCCGATTCCCGCGCCCTCGGCCGTGTGCATGCCGACGTTACCCGGGCCGGTCACGCTCGAGGTCAAACATCCCGGCGGAGGCCCAGTGCAGCCCGGCGGCAGGGTGGACGTAACCGTGGTCGAAGAGCTGCCCATGGAGTGGCCGATGAGTGCGCCGATTCCGGCGCCCGCTACTGGCAGCGCAAATGCTGTTGCGATTCGGCCGTGGCCCGGATCTTTGAGCGCATATCCCTCATCGCTGTGCAGCGAGATCGGACCCGCGATGGGTGCCACGTAGCCATCGGGAAAGGTGATAGACAGCGCCTCCAGGCGCAATTCG
>VFSW01011734.1_pt1 | contig 12280 bp, 10 predicted proteins | sample 5358111 | NCBI WGS metagenome assembly VFSW01 (sample SAMN11554181, study PRJNA540505) | mine drainage metagenome | isolation source: sediment from site ElyBrook_90M | place: USA: Ely Copper Mine, Vershire, VT | collected 2017
TAAGCCGGAGCAATACTTGGACAAGTCTGCGGGAGCGCCGAAGAGCGGCCATGGTTGCTGTAGTTAAATCCAACAACGCCGCAGGTGAAAGCAATTCCCACCATTGACGCTAGCTTCCGCTACGTGTGGCGCATATGGGCCAGCGTCTTTCTGCTGCCTTGGACTGCGCTGTTCGTTCGCAGCCGACCTTTACGGTAGCCTATGCTGTGGGCCAATGTGCTGACGGCACCGTTATGGTTAGACCGGGCCTTACTAGTGCCCGCGAGCTTGGTAGACCTCGCCATCGCACAGGCTTTGACATCGAAAGCCTCATTTCCCGCTTTGCCCTTGGCGGGTTGGCTGCGGCGGGCTGCCGGCTACTGGTGCCCTCCTCGGAACATCCGCTCGCACTTCAAGCTCGAAGCTCCTCTTCCTGGGCAACGTAGACGCATTGCCCTATATCCGGCAACCCTAGGAGAAATTGAGGCAATCGGTTCCGGCAGTCATCTGAGCTAGAGGTTCGGACCAAGCGATTTCAAGCGTTTAGCCACACTGAGGGTCCTAGCTCGATGGCATGACAGTTGCCCTTGAAGTGTAGGCCTGACGGCCATATCAAGTCATGAGGGCCTTTATGAAGAGGAAGATAGAACGCGATCATCTCAAGTCGGTGGAAATCTCTTGTTCTGCGCCAGATGCGCAAGAGGTATCCGTCGGTAGACACTCAATGGCTGGGACCCTAGGCAGACGCCAACACCAAATGGACCTTTGGCGCTCCTGCCGGGGAAGCGCTTCGTCGCCCTCGACTTCAAATGGCCGTCGGGGTGGCCCATGAACAAAGTCACTCCAGTCCTCGAGATGTTGTCAACGCGTCCATTCGACGCCACTCTCGACATGTCTTCGCCAAAGCCCTGGCAGTCATTGGAGCATCATCTCGCTCTTATTCAGTTCACAAATCTGTATCTTAGCGGAGCTTACATCGCCGCTGGCGAGAAAGTCGGTTTCTCCGGGCTGTTAAGGCGGCACCGATGAATCACGCTCACTTTATTGTTCAGCCCGGCACAAAGATTCGCCTGAAGGATTACGACCCAGGATTCACGAGTCACTATAAAAATAAGAACGAAGCCTCCGCAAAATTACGCAAGGATATTGAACGACTGGCGAAATATCAGGACGTACTCTACGCGGAGAACACTTATGCGCTGCTGGTAATCCTGCAAGCGATGGACACCGCCGGTAAAGACGGCACGATCGGGCATGTGATGTCGGGCGTCAATCCGCAGGGTACGCAAGTCCATTCCTTCAAAGCTCCGTCGGCGGAAGAACTCGATCACGATTTTCTCTGGCGGAGCATGAAAGCCTTGCCGGAGCGCGGCGGGATCGGCATTTTCAATCGCTCGTATTACGAAGAGGTGCTGGTCGTCCGCGTCCACCCGGAGATTCTGGACTTGCAAAGACTGCCATCCGGAGCGAAGGGGAAGGGCATCTGGAAGCATCGCTTCGACGAGATCAATTATTTTGAGAAGTATCTTGTCCGGAACGGGATCGTCGTCCTGAAATTCTTCCTCAACCTCTCGAAAGGAGAGCAGAAGCGCCGCTTACTGGCGCGCATCGACACGCAGGAGAAGAACTGGAAGTATTCTCTTGCCGATGCCAAAGAGCGGGGCTATTGGGACGACTACATGAACGCTTTTGAGGACACCTTTAATCACACCAGCACTGAACACGCACCGTGGTACATCATCCCCGCCGACAACAAATGGTTTACCCGCACGGTGGTCGCCGACGTGATTATCGAAAAGCTCAAATCACTCAAATTGAGTTACCCCGTGGTGACCAAAGAGAGGCGACAGCATCTCCTCGATGCTAAAGAACTATTGGAAAATGAGCCGTCCGAGAGGAATCGGTGAGCAGATGATGAAAGAAGACTACGGTACAAATCAGCGGGGTGATGTCCATATTCGACGGTGCAGGCGTCGAGAAGCAGATCAAGCGCTGGGACGGTGTGGTGAGTGTGGACGCCAACTTCGTGAGCGGCACGGCGACAGTTCGCGTACAACGAGACGCGCGTCGCGCTGGATGACATCAATCGCCTCATTTTGTGAGGGATCAATTGCGGCGGAGGTTTCTGTCAACACCTGCTCAAATCGTCGTGGAGCGCGGTCGCTCAGGGTTGAGGGAAGAACCATAGAACAAATGAAGGGAGACCCCCTATGAAGGAAGACGAACGCGCAACCAAAAATAAATCTGAAACTAAGCCGGCGCAAGGCGAGGTAGCCAAGAAGGCATACGCCATCTATCTGAAGGAAGGTCGTCCGCAAGGGCACGATATGCAGAATTGGTTGGAGGCCGAAACTAATATGCCGTCCGCTGCACCCGACCACCATGCTGACATGGCAGGTGAGCAGCGCATGAAAGAGACGACGGTACAAATCGACGGAATGATGTCCATCTTCGACGGCGCGGGTGTCGAGAAGCAGATCAAGCGCCGCGACGGTGTGGTGAGGGTGGACGCGAACTTCCTGAGCGGCACGGCGACCATCGTGTACGACGAGACGCGCGTCACGCCGGATGACATCAACCGCTTCATTGCCGACTGTGGCTACCACTGTCGCGGCGAGGTCCTGCCGGCGCACGTCTGCGAGCCGGACAAGCTTAAGGGGATGCCAACCGTCCCGATGAAGCATCAGGGTCATACTGTGCCGCTGCCTTCGACGCCACCGGCTCGCAAACCGCCGGAGGAAAAGATCAAGGCTGAAGCCCAGCCGCCGGCGGGGGTCGGGAAGTCGGAAGATCGCGCCGCGCCGCCGTCGCTACCGGCCGCAAAAGGGGCAGTCGGAACGGTCGAGGCTGAAGTCCCTTCGCCAGGGAGCGGCCAGAAGGCTGAAGATCACGACGGTCACAAGGCGGAAGCGATATCGACCGATAAGGCGGAGATGGCCCGGGAAATGGGGCATGGAGCGGGAAAGGACATTGAAGGGATGGTGCGCGACATGCGTAACCGCCTGCTCGTCACGCTTGCCCTGACGATTTTGATCTATCTCTATGCGCCGATGTTCGTGAAGCTCACAGGACTTGTGCTGCCTGTGCCGTTCCGGCTGTCCAAAGATGTTTGGATGTTCTTGCTTGCTACTCCAGCCGTGTTCTACGGCGGCTGGGTGTTCTACATCGGCGCGTGGCGGGCGCTCAAGAACGGCGTCTTCAACATGGCGGTGCTCGTTTCGCTGTCAGTGCTGGCGGGCTATTCGTTCAGCGTCGGAGCGACGTTCCTCTTTAAGGCACAGGTCTTCTATGAAGCGCTCGCCATGCTACTGGTCTTTATCCTGACCGGTCACTGGCTGGAGATGAGAGCGCGCGCCGGTGCGTCGAAGGCGGTAAAGACACTCTTGAACCTCGCGCCTCCCAAAGCCACGGTGATCCGTAATGGACAGCCCGCGGAGGTGCCGACCTCGGAAGTGCTGATGAACGAGATCGTGCTAATTCGTCCTGGCGACAAGATTCCGGTGGACGGCGAAATTACCGAGGGTGAGTCCAATGTGGACGAGTCGATGATCACGGGCGAGAGCATGCCGGTCAAAAAGGTCGTGGGCGGCAAGGTGATTGGCGCGACGATCAATAAGACCGGAACTTTCCAATTTCGCGCAACTAAGGTCGGCGCAGACACCGCGCTCGCGCAGATTGTTAAATTGGTGCAGACGGCACAGAACTCGAAAGCCCCATCCCAGCGATTTGCGGACCTCGCCGCTCAGGTGCTGACTATCTCGGCCATCGTCTTCGGCATTGCAACTTTCGTGGTCTGGTACTGGTTGGCCGGAGCGACGCTGGTCTTCGCCATGCTGTTAGCGATCACGGTTGTAGTTATCGCTTGTCCCGACGCGCTCGGGCTTGCCACGCCAATGGCGATCATGGTCGCCAGCGGCAAGGGTGCGCAAAGCGGGATTCTCTTCAAGGATGCGACCGCGCTCGAAGAGGCGGGCAGACTTCAGGCGATCATCTTCGACAAGACGGGCACGCTCACTATCGGGCATCCGCAAGTAGTAGAGATCGTCGCCGATGGGAAACCTGTCACTAATAAAGAATTGCTCAGGCTCGTCGCCTCGCTCGAACAATCGAGCGAGCATCCGCTGGCGCAAGCCGTCATCGAGAAGGCGAAGGCTGACAGTGTGACGCTCAGCGCCCCGTCGAATTTCGAGGCGATTCCCGGGCAAGGCGCGCGCGCGACAGTTGACGGGCGCACGGTGCTCGCAGGCAATCGCAAGCTGATGGACGACAACCGCATTGCCCTCGATGGACTGAATGAGCGGGCGCAGGCACTCGAGCAAAAAGGCAACACGGTCGTCTATTCCGCCGTTGATGGTTCTCCGGGCGGACTCATTGCCATCGCCGACGCGACTCGCCCGAACGCAAAACAGGCGATTGACCAACTGGCAGCGTTAGGCATCGAGGTGGCGATGTTGACGGGCGACAATCAGGGCACTGCAAACCTGGTTGCCAAAGAACTCGGCATCAAAACGGTCTTCGCCGAGGTCCAGCCGGGACAGAAGGCGGAGAAGGTCAAAGAGATGCAAGCGCGCGGCCTGCGCGTCGGCATGGTTGGCGACGGCATCAACGATGCACCTGCGCTGGCGCAAGCCAATGTCGGCATCGCCATCGGCGCGGGCACGGACGTTGCGATGGAGACGGCTGATGTGGTGCTGATGAAGAGCGACCCGTTCGACGTGATCGGCACCGTCATCCTCAGTCGTGCCACGCGACGCAAGATGCGGCAAAACCTGTGGTGGGCTGCCGGGTACAACGTCATTGCCTTCCCGCTCGCGGCCGGTCTGCTCTATCCCTGGACCGGGTGGCTGCTGAGTCCCGAGGTCGCGGCGCTCTCAATGTCCGGCTCGACCTTGATCGTGGTCGCCAATGCGCTGTTGTTGAAGCGCACGAAGACGAACGAATCCGCAGCCCCCGAGCACATTGCCGCAGCAACCCCGATGCTGCAATCAAACGGAGATGCCGTCGCAGCGGTGCCCCCAAACCTAGTTACACATTAAAGGAGATAACCATGCAACCACAGGCAGCACACGTCGCAGAGAAGTTAGAAGAGTCAGAAACGTCAAAAAAAAGTGCGGTCGTCGCACTCTATGATACTCACGAAGAGGCAGAGAAAGCTGTCCGCGAACTCCAGAGATCGGGATTCGACATGAAGAAACTGTCTATCGTCGGCAGGGATTACCAAACCTGAAGAAGATGTGGTCGGCTACTACACCGCCGGCGACCGCATGAAAGCGTGGGGCAAGACGGGAGCCTTCTGGGGCGGATTATGGGGGCTGCTGTTCGGGTCGGCGTTCTTCCTCATACCCGGCATCGGACCGCTGCTTGCAGCCGGACCGCTCGTCGGATGGATTATTGGGGCGCTGGAAGGCGCGCGGTGGTGGTTGGGGGCTTGAGCGCGCTCGGTGCGGGCTTGTACAGCATCGGGATTCCCAAAGACAGCATCATCGAATACGAGACGCAGATCAAAGCCGGTAAGTTCGTCGTCATCGCCCACGGCTCGCCAGACGAAGTGAGCAAGACCAAAGGCACCCTCGCGGTGACCAAGCATCAAGGCATAAAAGAACATGCCTGCTGCGCGTAAGCGACCTTTCAAGAAGACGGTAGCGGCGATGAGAACCGGTCGCAATAGAGTTTCATCGCCGCTCCCGTCTTCAAGTCTTGACGAGGAGACGGACGATGAACCGGAAGGAGAAGAGTCATGGCATGGTTTACGGCAAACTGGTTCTGGGTGCTGATCTTCATCGCCTTTATCGCGATGCACGTGTTCGGTCACGGCGGGCGCGGTGGTCATAGCGGTCATGGTGGAGGTGATCGTCAACGAAGCAGGGATGAAAGAGAAAAAGACGAAGCGCAAGGTCGTGTCGTGAACACGAGTTCAGGCGGGCATCAGCACTGAAAGCTGAACTCATTGGCACTCGGGAGTTGAAGGAAAGAACTGTCACCCGTGACATAGCACTGAACAACCGCGAAGCGTAAAGGGAGTACGAGCAATGTTGAATATCAAAATCGTGACCTGGTCGCTGGGAATCTTTACCGCCATCAGCTTCGTCCTGTGCGTCATCTACGGATTGATCGTGCCGCCGAGCTTGCACATGGCTCAATGCTTGGAGATGGTTTTGCCGGCTTTCAAGTGGCTGACCTTCGGGGGCTTCTGTCTGGGGTTGATTGAGAGCTTTCTCTACGGCGTATACGCCGGACTAGTGTTCGTCCCCATCTACAACTTTCTCACCCGCCGGTGGGGTGTGCCGGCAAGGCAGTAGCTACATCGCCAAAGACCGGCTTAGGAAGGTGGCTGCCCAGGCGCTCGTGTCCAGCATGCAGCACCAAGAACCGGGACTACAGCGATGTGAAATACGTCGAGGCCCTCATCGGACCGGACACGGTCAAATCGGCCCCGCTGGAGACCCTTGATGCCTGCCGCGACCATGGAGTGCGGAAAGCCCGGCTCGAACAAGATGTCAAGGAAGCCCGCTGTGTGTTGGAGCGAGCGCCGAAACTGGGCATCAGCGTCGACAATGTGACGCGGCAACTTGAGCACGAAGGAGTCGAGAAATTTAACAAGGCGTTCGACAAGCTGATGGGGACCTTGGCGCAAAGGTCACCACGATATTTGGCGAGAAAATCATGAACGTTAGTCCTGGTGCTGGAAAGCCGGCCGAAGCATCGATGCTCGTGAACGTACCCAGGCTCGTCACAGCCTACTATACGGAGGCGCCTGACCCTTCAGTGCCGGAACAAAGGGTTGCTTTCGGCACCTCAGGACATCGTGGTTCAGCAATCCAGAAGGCTTTCAATGAATGGCATATCCTCGCCATCAGTCAGGCCATTTGCCTCTACCGGCAGTGGAAGAAGATCGAGGGCCCGCTGTTTCTCGGCATGGACACGCATGCCCTTTCCGTACCGGCTCTGGCCAGCGCGCTTGAGGTGCTGGCGGCCAACGGAGTGGAAGTCATGTTGGCGGAGGGCGACGAATATACTCCGACCCCTGCGATTTCTCACGCGATTCTCACCTATAACCGCGGGCGCAAGACAGGACTCGCCGACGGCATCGTTATCACGCCGTCACACAATCCGCCACATGATGGCGGGTTCAAATACAATCCACCAAACGGCGGACCGGCGGAATCTACTGTCACCGCCTGGATCGAAGCGAAGGCCAACGAGTTTCTCGAGAATGGCCTTTTGGGTTTGAAACGGATTCCATTCGAGAAAGCGCTTCGCGTCCCCACGACGCACCGGTACGACTACCTTAATACGTACATTGCCGATCTCGCCAATGTGCTCGACATGGACGCCATTCGGAGCGCGAAGATCAGCATGGGAATCGATCCGCTTGGCGGCGCCGGGGTCCACTACTGGGGGCCGATTGCCGAGCGCTATGGGTTGAACCTCACGGTCGTGAACGACGCCGTCGACCCGACGTTCCGCTTTATGACTGTGGATTGGGACGGTCAGATCCGCATGGACCCATCCTCACCCTATGCGATGCAGAGGTTAATCGGCCTGAAGGATCGCTTCGAGATAGCCTTCGCCTGCGATACCGACCATGACCGGCACGGAATCGTCACCCGAAGCGCGGGATTGCTGCCCCCCAACCATTACCTTTCCGCCGCCATCTTCTACCTCTTCCAACACCGCCCGAAGTGGCGCAAGGAAGCTGCGGTGGGCAAGACCGTGGTGAGCAGTCAGATGTTTGATCGTGTCACAACGAAGCTTGGCCGGAAGCTTTACGAGGTGCCGGTTGGTTTCAAGTGGTTCGTTGATGGCTTACTCGACGGTTCGCTTGGCTTCGGTGGCGAAGAGAGCGCAGGGGCGTCGTTCGTCCGTCTGGATGGTGGTGTGTGGACGACGGATAAAGACGGAATTGTCCCGGCTTTGCTGTCGGCAGAGATCACGGCGCGGATGGACCGCGATCCCGGCGAAATCTACCGCGAACTCACGCGCGAGTTCGGTGAGCCTGTTTATGATCGCGTTGAGGCGCCTGCTACACCCGAACAAAAAGAGATTCTGGAAAAACTCTCGCCGGAGCAGGTCCGGTCCACAGATCTGGCGGGGGAAAAAGTCCAGGCCATCCTCACCCGCGCGCCGGGCAACGGCGCCTCCATCGGCGGGTTGAAGGTAATCGCTGAAAGCGGATGGTTCGCGGCGCGTCCGTCAGGGACCGAGAATATCTACAAGATCTATGCGGAGAGCTTCCGTGGAGCGGGCCATCTGCGCCGAATCCTGGAGGAAGCTCAGACGATTGTCAGCGATGCTTTGGCGGCGTCGGATCCGAGGGAGAAATCATGAGCGACCAAACCCGCGTCAGCCACCCGATCTACAACCTTCTACCCACCGAAATCGAGGGCTTCGATTCCCTGGCAGAGCTTGCCCTGGACATGCGCTGGTCTTGGAACCATGCTACCGACGGAGTGTGGCGCACGCTTGATCCCATACTGTGGGAACTCACTCAAAATCCTTGGGTTGTCCTGCAGACGGTATCGCGCGACCAGATCGAGCGCGTGCTGGCCGATCCTGCCTTCCGTAAGAACGTCGATGACCTGCTGCGAGCCAAGCGTCAGGCGGCGGAGAGGCCCGCATGGTTTCAGCAAAAGCATCCGCAAGCTCCTTTGACCTGCGTCGCGTATTTCAGCATGGAATTCATGTTGAGCGAAGCGCTCCCGATCTATTCGGGAGGACTTGGCAATGTGGCTGGCGATCAACTCAAAGCTGCCAGCGATCTGGGTGTGCCAGTGGTCGGCGTGGGGCTGCTCTACCAGCAAGGCTATTTTCGCCAGGTGATCGACAAGAACGGAGAGCAACAGGCTCTTTACCCGTACAACGATCCCGGACAGTTGCCGATCACGCCTTTGCGCCAACCAAACGGCGAGTGGTTGCGGTTGGAGATCACGTTGCCTGGATACTCGGTCTGGCTGCGCGCCTGGCAGGCCCAGGTCGGCAGAGTGAAGCTTTACCTGCTGGATAGTAATGACGCGGCGAACTTTCCCGCTCATCGAGGGATTACCAGCGAACTCTATGGAGGCGGCCCGGAGTTGCGCCTCGTACAAGAACTACTGCTCGGGATTGGCGGATGGCGATTGCTCAGCGCGCTGGGCATCAAGCCGGAGGTCTGTCACTTAAATGAGGGGCATGCGGCCTTCGCCGTATTGGAACGCACCCGCAACTTCATGGAAGAGACAGGGCAGCCCTTCGAAGTGGCGCTGGCTGCGACACGAGTCGGCAATCTCTTCACCACCCACACGGCAGTGGCCGCCGGTTTTGATCGTTTCGCTCCAGCCCTCATTGAACAATACTTCGGTCATTATGCCGCGCAGAAGCTCGGCATCCCGCTCCACGATTTGCTGGCCTTAGGCCGCCAGAATCCGGACGATGGGTCGGAGAGTTTCAACATGGCCTATCTGGCAATCCGGGGGAGCGGGGCGGTGAATGGCGTGAGTCACTTGCATGGGAAAGTCAGCCGACACCTCTTTCAGTCGCTCTTTCCGCACTGGCCCGAGGAAGAGGTCCCAGTCGGATACGTGACCAATGGAGTCCATACGCCAACCTGGGACTCGGCGGCGTCCGACGATCTTTGGACCGCAGCCTGCGGAAAAAACCGCTGGCTGGGGACGACGGAAAACCTGGAGCAGGACATTCGCCGCGTCTCCGACACCACGCTCTGGCAATTCCGCACCGCCGCCAGCAAGTCTCTTGTTGAATACGCTCGCGGGCGACTATCCCGGCAACTGGCTGTCTCTGGCGCGTCGCCCGAGGCGATTGACGGGGCGAAACATCTATTTGATCCCAACGCATTGACACTGGGCTTTGCGCGCCGCTTCGCGACCTACAAAAGGCCGAACCTGCTGCTGCACGATCCGCAGCGGCTGCTTCGTCTGTTGACCAATCCGCAGCGCCCGGTGCAACTCATCATCGCCGGAAAGGCGCATCCGGCGGACGAAGAGGGAAAGGCCCTGATCCAGCAATGGGTGCATTTCAGCCGGCGGCCGGAGACACGCCCCCATGTGATCTTCCTCAGTGATTATGACATGCTTCTGACGGAGCACCTGGTGCAGGGAGTGGATGTCTGGATCAACACACCACGCAGGCCCTGGGAGGCTTGCGGGACGAGCGGGATGAAAGTGCTTGTCAATGGAGGCATCAATCTATCCGAGTTGGATGGCTGGTGGGCGGAAGCCTACACGCCTGAAGTGGGGTGGGCGTTGGGAGACGGCCAGGATCATGGCGACGATCCCGCTTGGGACGCTGTCGAAGCCGACGCGCTCTACGACCTGCTCGAGCGGGAGGCGATCCCGGAGTTTTATGCCCGAGACGAGAGCGGTATTCCCACCGCGTGGGTTAAGCGGATGCGGGAAAGCATGGCGCGACTGACTCCGCGCTTCTCCGCCGACCGCGCCGTGCGTGAATATACCGAGCAACATTACCTCCCGGCTGCAGCCGCCTACCGAGAACGCGCTGCCAAGAAAGGTGCAATGGGCAAGCAAGTGGTCGATTGGCAGCATGCAGTCGATCGGGAGTGGGGATCGTTGCGTTTCGGAGACTTGCGTGTCGAAAGCAACGAGGATCACCACGTGTTTGAAGTCGAAATCTTTCTGAACGATCTCGGCAAGAATGCGGTGCGAGTTGAGCTTTATGCGGACGGAATCAGCGCCGACGATCCCGTGCGGCAGGAAATGGAGTGGGCGCGCCTGCTTCCTGGCACACCCGCCGGCTGCGTCTATCACGCGACGGTACCCGCTGTACGTCCAGCGAAAGACTACACGGTGCGCGTGACTCCGCACTACGACGGCGTTGCGGTCCCACTGGAAGACTCTCGAATCCTATGGCAACGATGATGGAAAGCGCCATCCTTCTGGCTCGAGGAACGAACGGTCAAAGGTGGCAGACGGCGTCGACGGAGGCCGAATGAAAAGAGCGATCCCGGTCACGACATTGTTTCTGGATATCGGCGGTGTTCTGCTCACCAACGGGTGGGATCATCTTGCCCGCAAACGGGCGGCGACGAACTTCAAGCTGGATTTGGCCGAGATGGAGGATCGGCATCACCTGACCTTCGACACGTACGAGGAAGGAAAGCTCACGCTGGAAGAATATTTAGGCCAGGTGGTCTTCTACCAAAAGCGACCGTTCACCCGGGCCCAGTTTCGGCGCTTCATGTTCGCGCAATCGAAACCTTACCCCAAGATGATCGAGCTGGTCGCTCAGCTCAAGGCCCGGTACGGGCTGAAGAATCGCCGTGGTCAGCAACGAAGCCCGGGAATTAAATGCTTACCGGATTCAAAAGTTCAAACTCGACGGGTTTGTAGATTCTTTTATTTCTTCCTGCTTCGTCCACGTTCGCAAGCCGACGCGGACATCTTTCGGCTTGCGCTCGACATCGCCCAGACGCCAGCCCGGCAGGTAGTCTATATCGAAAACACCCGATGTTCGCCCAGATCGCGGAAGGTTTGGGGATTCGAAGCATTCTCCACACGGATTACAGGTCCACGTGCGCGACACTGGCTTCGTTCGGATTGCAGAATGACGAAGGAGTCACCCATGAAACCAGCTAACCCACGTATCCTGACGATCAATGGCGGCTCGTCGAGCATCAAATTCGCGCTGTTCGAGGCCGATGACTCGCTCCGACGGATTCTGGAGGGCGGGATTGAGCGGATTGGACTTCCGGAGGCCACCTTGCGGGTGAAAGGCTTGGACCAAACGGACAACTTTTCGCGGTTAGTGACGGCGCCGGATCACACGGTGGCGGTGGGCGCTCTGATGGATTGGATCGAGGAACGCAGCGGGCGTGATGCATTGACCGCGGTGGGGCATCGCGTCGTGCATGGCGGACCGAAGTATTACAAGCCGCAGCGAATCACTGCGGAAATGGTTGAGGAACTGCACCGGCTCAGTCCATTCGATCCTGAGCATCTGCCGGAGGAGATCCTGTTGACCGAGGCGTTTCATCGCCGATTTCCTGACCTGCCTCAAGTGGCGTGTTTCGACACGGCTTTTCACCATGACCTGCCGCGCGTGGCCCGGTTGTTGCCGATCCCGCGCCGCTACGAAGCGCAGGGGGTGCGGCGGTACGGGTTCCACGGGTTGTCGTATGCGTTTCTAATGGAAGAACTGGCCCGTCTGGCCGGAACGGAAGCGGCACAAGGCCGGGTCATCCTCGGCCACCTCGGCAATGGCGCGAGCCTGGCGGCGGTGCGTAACGGCAAATCCGTGGACACGAGCATGAGTTTCACCCCGACAGCCGGGGTGCCGATGAGCACCCGCT
>VFSW01011735.1_pt1 | contig 12279 bp, 7 predicted proteins | sample 5358111 | NCBI WGS metagenome assembly VFSW01 (sample SAMN11554181, study PRJNA540505) | mine drainage metagenome | isolation source: sediment from site ElyBrook_90M | place: USA: Ely Copper Mine, Vershire, VT | collected 2017
GGAAAAGTTTCCCCTCCTTCAAAACTAATCTTTATACACATCTTTTAAAAGGGATTTAAGACTTTTGTATTGGCATTTTGTTAAACCTATTTGGGAGCATTTCAGATTCCCATTTTGATATCCAATAGGGCCTGCTCTGAAAGAGCAATATATTAATAACCTCCAGCGCCAGCTGGAGGTAGGGTCACACACACTGACGGTAGCTCCGCAGGAGCGTAATATAATGATCAGGGGAAATATCTCTCATCAAGGTTAGTACTACAGCGAGAAAACACTAATTTAAGAAAAGGAAGAATCAGAACCAAAAATATGTCACCCCTTCGGGGTTTGTTGAATGAGCGTCGCTCATAACCCCCAGCTAGGCGCTGGGGGTTATTAACATACCGCCACATTCGTGGCAGAATGAATTGGTAAATGAAAAATCAGTCTATCAAGAGGAATAAATGAAAATCTTACTATGCTCAGAGCTTAATTACACATTATTGTATTGAAGATGTGATGAAAGATTAGCCTTCAAAAGGAGGGGAAATGTATAATGCTTATATTCTGTGTTTTACAATCATTTGCACAAATTTTTCTATATTCAACATCCTAAGTTTTAAGTGTCTTTAAACAAACAATATAATAAAAGTTGCCATTAGCTGTAAAGACTACACAATTTTTCTTAACAAATTTCACTTTTTACCGGCAATCAGGTCATAAGAATGATCTATCCAGGAAAATACCTCTTTGTCAGGAACTGTCCCGTCAAGATTTACCGTGTTCCAGTGTTTTTTATTCATATGGTACCCGGGGGTAACGGCAGCATACCTTTCACGCAGCTCTATTGCGAGTTCCGGATCGCATTTAAGGTTTATACTCAGTTCGCCGTAAAGGTTGACGAGGGCAAAAATTTTACCTGATACCTTAAAGACCAGGGTTTCTTCGCCAAAGGGGAAGCTCTCGGTGGCTCCCTTTTTCGAGATGCAATATTCCCTCAGGGATTCGATGTCCATAGTTTAGCACTATCTGAGTGTCGGATAAAAAGCATCTTCAATATGATCTATTTCGAAAGACTCCTCTTTTTTTATGATGGTTAAAACATCAAACCGGCTTTCCTTGTCGATATTAAATCTCTGAATGTAGCCATCCGCTGCAAAGATGATTGATCTTTGCTTCTCGCTTGTGATTGCTGTTCTGGGGTCTATCAGGTAATCATCAGTGCGGGTCTTTACCTCAACGAAGACCACCACATTATTCTTTTCGGCTATGATATCAATTTCATGCTTTCCCCATTTCCAGTTCCTGTAAAGTATTTTGTAGCCTGATTTCCTGAGGTGATCAGTGGCGACATCTTCTCCTGTCTTGCCCAGATTATGTGATTCAGACATCTCTGTTTGGTTAAAATTATTTTTACAGGCAAAGGTTTTGGAAAGATCAAAAAGTCACCTCTCCGGATGCAGCAAAATAACCTGTTATACAAATGTCGGAATTTTATTTTTTCCGCATCAGATTTCAATCAGTTTATTTCTGATTGCAAAAAGGATAAGGCTGGCCGTATTTTTTGAATTTGTTTTTCCAAGCAGATTTGCCCTGTGCTTGTCAACTGTCCTTTTGCTTATGAAAAGTGTTTCGGCTATCTCCTGGTTGGAGAGTCCCTCGCAGATCTTAAGAAGTATCTCCTTTTCTCTTTTGGAAAGGTTTGCCGTTTTGCTTTCGTTTTCACGGTGCTTGATTTTCTGAATGACGTGATAGAGCAGCTCCTGTGAAAAATAGCTGCCGCCTTTTTTCACTGTAAGGATGGCTTCCTTTACTTCCGAGATATCAGAATCTTTAAGAAGAAATCCTTTGGCGCCGGCATCAACCATCTTATAATAATATTCTTCCTCACCATACATCGACAGGGCAATGATGTCGATTCCAGGGTTGAGTTTAAGTCCTTTCCTGGTTGCTTCAATGCCATCCATTTCCGGCATATTTATATCCATCAGTACAACGTCGGCGGAGGTATCCTTCAGTATTTTAAGGAATTCTGCCCCGTTTGAAGCTTCAGCGATGACCTCGAATTCAGGGAAGGCATTCAGGAGTATTTTCAGTCCGTTCCGGAAGAGCTGATGATCATCGGTGATTATTATGCGGATTTTTTCCATTTATTACAGGTCTGATATGACAGTATCAATCAATCATTTTGATCAGAGCACTGGTCCCTTTTCCCGGCATGCTCTCGAGTATGAAAACCCCTTCAACGGTTTTAACGCGTGTCTCAATATTTGATAAACCCATTCCCTTGATATCCTCTTTGCTGAGGGTGGAGGTATCGAACCCCCGACCGTTATCGTAAAACTGCAAAGTAACAAATTTTTCGTGTTTGTTCAATTCTATTTCAATCCTCGAGGCTCCCGAGTGGAGGATCGAATTGTTGATCAGTTCGCATACAGCCCTGTAGACAACCACCTCTTTATCATTTTCCAGCCGTTGTGTTTCCATATTGGATTTGAAATCAATTTCAACGGTTTTCGTCTGATTTATTTTTGTCGTGAAGGCGCTTATGGCGCTTACCAGCCCGAAGTTAGAGAGGATATGCGGACTCAGGTTATTTGAAATGTCCTTTATTGTACTTATTGCTTCGTTGACAAGATGGTTGGTGTTGGTAAGTATGATGGTTCCGGAGGGATCTTTAATCCTGTCGTTAAGCGCCGAAAGAGACATTTTTACTGTTGACAGGATCGGTCCCAGTCCGTCGTGCAGATCCTTGGCAAACCGTTTCCTCTCATTCTCCTCTGTGTTGATTATTGCATTTAAGACCCGCTTTTCGGTTTTGACCCTGTCGGTCTCAGCACGTTTGAGCGATGAGAATAATTCGCGGATAAGTACAACCCCTACAATTATCATAAATGAAATAAGTACCCCTATCCATTCGTCGATCATCTGCCAGCTATATGAGGGAGTTCCCCTGAAATATTCAAACAGCTGTATAAATTTCTGGACAGCCATGAATACGAAAGATATGGAGAGAAGAATCCAGGAAAGCCTGTACTTGGTCAGCTTCATAAATCTCAGAGCTATAGATGCAGCTATGATCTGTAGTACGATTGAGATAATAAGTGCAATAAGTCTGACCATTGGAACCGGGATATGAGGTACAAAAATAGAAGTAATTTCATCCAAAACGTAAATGGGGGAATAAATTAACGGCGTAACGATACAACGGGGTAACGGCGCAGGGGCAAAACGGGACATTGAGCCGTTGGGCCGTTACTCCTTTTTTTCTACCTTTGTCACTTCCAAAACTGCCCTTATGAAACTATTATATAACCTCGGGATATTTATTTACACAACCCTTATTCACATATTATCTCCGTTTAATTCAAAAGCCTCTCTCTGGACTAAGGGCCGGAAAAACTGGCAGGACAGGTACAGGGAGTTGATAGATCCCCGGGAAAGGAACATATGGGTGCATTGTGCTTCACTGGGTGAATTTGAGCAGGGAAGGCCGGTAATAGAGAAAATAAAAAGCGAACACCCGGAGTACAAAATAATTCTCACCTTCTTTTCGCCTTCCGGCTATGAGATCATAAAAGGAACCGGGGCAGCAGACAGTATCATTTATCTGCCTGCCGATTCTCCGGCAAATGCCGCGAGGTTTATTGAGCTTGTCAACCCCGGGTTTGTGATCTTCGTAAAATATGAATTCTGGTATAACTATATTTCAGTGCTTTACAGGAATCATATTCCCCTGTACCTGGTTTCAGCCATTTTCAGGCCCGGGCAGCATTTTTTCAGGTGGTGGGGTTCTTTTTTCAGGGTTATGCTGGGCCGGTTTACAAAGATATTTGTACAGGATCAGACGTCGAAGGATCTGCTTAACGCTATAGGACTGGAGAATATCTATATTACAGGTGATACAAGGTTTGACAGGGTAGCACGTATAACTGCAAATGCGAAAGAGATTGCTCAGATCGAACAATTCCGCGGAGGCGAGAAACTATTCCTGGCAGGCAGCAGCTGGAAGAGGGATGAGGAGATCATCACCAGGTATATAAACAGCTTTCCGGGGAGAATGAAATGGGTTTTTGCACCGCACGAGATCGATAAGCCAAATATCGAAAGGCTTGAAAAGCTGCTGAATGTAAAGCATGTCAGATACTCCGGGTATAATTCAGGCTCGGCCGATGCCCGGGTAATGATAATTGATAATATAGGCATGCTCTCATCGGCGTACAGATATGCTTACATAGCTGAGGTAGGAGGGGGATTCGGCAGCGGGATCCATAATATTCTTGAACCGGCATGCTGGGGAGTACCGGTTTTGTTCGGTCCGAACTATAAAAAATACCGGGAGGCTGTGGAATTGATCAATGAAAATGGCGCAATAACTTTCGATTCATATACAAAATTCTCGGATATACTTGAAAAGTTACTGGATGATGAGAGGTTTTACTTAAAATATTCTAAAACGGCAGGTACTTATATTACAAAAAATACCGGTGCAACCGAAAGAATTATGCAGGAACTTTTCAGATAAAATATTAACAGATTATGCTCATAATTTGTTAAAAACAATTTATTTCAAAGCTGGGAAGGGTCGTTCAAAGATGGGTAAATTGGCACACCGGAATTAATAATTTTTTTAATTCCGGTGTAACAAGAGAATCAATTATTTGTAATAATCCTGTCAGAAATATTTAAACCTAAAATCCTATTTTATGAAGAAAACAAAGCATCTGCAACTTTCTCTGCTATTCCTTTTGATATCCCTCATTACCTTCGGGCAGGGGGTTACTACATCCGGGTTAAGCGGCAGGGTGGTTGACGAAGCCGGGGAGCCAATGCCCGGCGCCACAATTGTTGCCATACACACACCCTCCGGGACACAGTATGCAACAACTGCGGACAATGCCGGCAACTACCGCATTCAGAATATGCGCGTAGGGGGGCCGTATACTATAAAAGTCTCCTTTATAGGGTACAACCCCAGCAGTTATACTGACGTTACTCTCAAGCTTGGTGAAAACTATGTTCAGAATGCCACGCTTGCCACTGCAACGACCACTTTAAAGGAGGTGGTTGTCACTGCAGTTATGCGTAATTCAATCCTGAGCTCAGAGCGTTCAGGGCCACAGACCAACCTGAATAAACGTCAGCTGGCCGACCTTCCGTCAATATCGCGCAGTATCACGGACTTTACAAAATATTCTCCTCAGGCCCAGGGTAACTCTTTTGTCGGCCGCGACGGCCGGTTTAACACTATCACTGTTGATGGCGCTGCCTTTAACAATAATTTCGGCCTCAGCAGCAATCCCCTGCCGGGTGGAAATGCACAGCCGATATCACTCGATGCAATTGAGGAAATTTCTGTCAACGTTGCTCCCTATGATATCCGTCAGTCACAGTTCACCGGCGCAAGTATCAATGCTGTGACCCGCAGTGGCGACAATACCTTTAAAGCATCAGTCTACACATACATCAGACCCGAATCATTTACAGGGAATAGAGTTGACACGTTTAAAGTTAAAGACGCTAACACCAGAAGCTCACAGAATTTCGGCTTCAGGGTAGGCGGACCGATAATAAAGAATAAGCTGTTTTTCTTTTTAAGCGGAGAGAGAGAAACAGAATCAATTCCCGGGGTAAGCTGGAAGCCCAGCACTGACGGTGTTGCCAATCCTGATCTGCTGATTTCCCGTACGCTGGAATCAGATATGATAAGGGTGAAGGATTTTCTTTCAACGAGTTATAATTATGATGCGGGGAAATACAAGGATTTTGATTCGTTTAAAAACAAAAATACAAAGTTACTTGCCCGTGTAGACTGGAATATCTCACCGAATCACAAACTGACTGTTCGTTATAATGACGTTGTTGGAACATCCGACCAGCAGACAAACGCAAACAGCGGACCACCCAATAACGCACGCAACTCCGGACGTATAAGCAGCCAGTCACTGGCGTTCTCAAATTCATTCTACGGATTCAAGAATACCGTCCGTTCCATAACCGGTGAACTGAACAGCACCTTTGGATCCAGGTTTTCAAACAAGCTTCTTACAAGCTACACCTTTATCCAGGATACCCGAACAAGCAATTCATCCCTATTCCCCTTTGTTGACATATGGGAGGGCGGCGACCAGTACATGTCATTCGGCTACGAACTTTTCAGCTTCAACAACGACGTGACTAACAAAACATTAAGCTTTACCGATAATTTTACGGTTAATCTTAACCGTCATACACTGACTGTCGGTGCAGCTTTCGACAGGCTCTTCTTCCGTAATTCCTACATCCGTGAAGGTACCTCATATTACAGGTACGGATCGGTTGATGACTTTATTAACGGAGCTGATCCCATTGGATTCGGAGTTACTTACGGTTACAACGGTGTGGATGCTCCCGGAGCGGTTGCCACATTCGGCATGGGCGCAGCTTATGCACAGGACGAATGGCAGGTGGTACCAAAGCTTAAAGTGACTTACGGAGTCAGACTGGAGCTGCCGATGTATCTTGACAAGATGGAGAATAACCCCGCTATATCAGCTCTGACATTTGCCAATGGAGAGAAGATGAATGTCGGCACCTGGCCAAACAGACAGTTGCTCGTATCACCGCGCTTTGGATTCAACTATGATGTAAAGGGCGACAGGTCTCTTCAGATAAGGGGCGGATCGGGTGTTTTTACAGGACTGCTGCCCTTTGTATGGTTTACCAACCAGCCAACCAACTCCGGGTTGATACAGGTTCCGGAAATCGGCTGGGGCCCCGGAAATGCAAACCTTGCCGGTCTGGCATTCCATCCTGACTATAAGCAGTTTATTATGGCAAATCCATCATTGTTCCCGCAGAGTCCCAGTACTTTACCCATCGGATCTTCGCTGGCTCAGGTAGCTAAGAACTTCAAGTTCCCGCAGGTCTGGCGTTCAAACCTTGGTGTGGATGTTGAATTGCCCTGGGATATGATATTCACGGCAGAAGCTATTTTCTCAAAGGATTTGAATGCAGTAAAACAGGTTAACATCAATGAATCTGCTCCTACCGGAAACATGATAGGTCCCGATAACCGGCCCTACTGGACCAACGCCACGGCAGCAAAAGTAGTAGCTGATGTAAGTAATGCAATGGAGCTTTCAAATACCAGGGAAGGTTATCAGTACTCCCTTACAGCCATGCTGTCAAAAAATTTCAGCAACGGGTTATCAGGAATGCTTGCCTATACCTATACAATGGCTAAAGACGTCACCTCAAACCCGGGATCATCGGCTTCATCTGCATGGAGCTCCAATGCCGCCGTAGGCAGTCTCAACAACCCCGGACTGAGCTATTCAGGGTTTGCAACTCCACATAAACTTATCGGAAGTGTTTCATACAGGATCGAGTATGCTGAACATCTTGCCACAACCATCACACTGGTTTACTCAGGATATCAGACAGGCCGTTGGTCTTATACCTATTCCAACGATCTCAACGGTGATGGAAATGCTTCAGACCTTATATACATTCCCAAAAACTCAACCGAGCTGACATTTGCCGATTACAATGGAATGACGGCAGCTGAACAGCAGGATGCTTTCTGGACTTATGTCACCGGCAATAAATATCTGAGCTCCCGTGAAGGGTTATATGCGGAACGGTTCGGGGAATTAAAGCCCTGGCTACACCGTTTCGACGCAAAACTGCTTCAGGATATATTCACAAATTTTGGGAGCGAACATAAATATACATTGCAGGTCAGCGTCGATTTCCTGAATATAGGAAACCTTATAAACAGTAAATGGGGAGCCTATTCCTACAATCCGCTTGCAAGCTATGATAATGTCCGCCCACTCAGGGTTGCTACCAGGGGAAACGCCACGGCCGCTCCGGTTTACACCCTGAATGCCACATCTCTTGGTGATTTCAAAAACAAAACTACCCTCAGCAAGGATGTCAGTACCCTGAGTACATGGGGCTGCCTTCTCGGTGTTCGTTTGATCTTCTAGCGAAATAGTTTTACGTTTCTTCTGAATGGGGCTGTCTGTTTAAGGCAGCCCTGTTTTTTTCAATCATTTGGTTGCCTGCCATACAAAGAATCCTGCTTTTTCCCCTCCCTGATTCAGACTATTTTTAATTACCCGGGACGTTCGAACATTTATCGGTAATAATTGTTTGAATATTAGACAAATAAATTCTAACTGATTTATAATTAAGTAGATATATGATAGTTAATAACTATGCCATTAAATGTTAATAAACTTAAATTTTAAACCTTGCATTGAGAAGCCTGCTTGTTTAATTTAGCAATTACCCGCTTAAAAAACCAGTGGACGTTTAATCTCATTAAAATCAGCGAATAAGGAAAATTATGGAAGAATTATTTGTCCAGGAATCAGCTATTGTAACTGAAAAGAAGGCAAAAGAGCAGTCAACTGTCTCGATGCAGGATAAGAGTGAGGGAAAAGAGATGAAGAAAGTAGGTGAAACAGGAAAGGAGAAGACAGTTTATACGCACGATGAAGCTGTTGAAGCCAGTATTCAGTACTTTAAGGGAGACGAACTTGCTGCCAGGGTATGGGCAAACAAATATGCTCTGAAGGATTCATTCGGGAATCTCTTTGAGAAAACTCCCGATGATATGCATCGCAGGCTGGCCCGCGAGATTCACCGGATAGAGATGAAATATAAAAATCCTCTTTCGGAAGAACTGATTTACAGTGTTCTGAAGGATTTCAGGTATATTGTTCCGCAGGGTGGCCCGATGACGGGAATAGGCAATGATTACCAGATAGCCTCTCTGTCCAACTGTTTCGTAATAGGTAATGACGGAACTTCCGACTCGTACGGAGGCATAATGAAGATCGATCAGGAACAGGTACAGCTGATGAAACGGCGTGGGGGAGTGGGTCATGATCTCTCGCATATCAGGCCAAAAGGGACTCCCGTGCTTAACAGCGCCCTCTCTTCGACCGGTGTTGTTCCCTTCATGGAGAGATATTCAAATTCAACCCGGGAAGTGGCACAGGACGGCAGAAGGGGAGCTCTTATGCTTTCAATTTCAATTAAACATCCCGATTCCGGAAAGTTTATTGATGCAAAGCTTGAGAGCGGAAAAGTGACCGGGGCAAACGTTTCGGTTAAGCTGACCGATGATTTTATGCAGGCTGTCGAGAAAAAAGCAATCTTCAGGCAACAGTACCCTATAAATTCCGATAAGCCGAAATTTGCAAAAGATATAGATGCATTGACCCTCTGGACCAAAATAATACATAATGCCTGGAAATCAGCTGAACCAGGGGTATTATTCTGGGATACAATCATAAGAGAAAGTGTTCCTGACTGTTATGCCGATCTTGGATATGCCACGGTATCGACAAACCCATGCGGCGAGATCCCGTTATGCCCGTACGACAGTTGCCGCCTGCTGGCAATTAACCTCTATAGTTATGTAAACAATCCCTTTACCAGTGAGGCAGCATTTGATTTTGAGCTGTATAAGGAACACATAGGCCTGGCACAGAGGATGATGGATGATATTATTGATCTTGAACTTGAAAAGATCGATGCAATTCTGGCAAAAATTGATGCCGATCCTGAAAATGAGGAACTGAAACATGTCGAAAGGAATCTCTGGATCAATATCAGGAAAAAATCAGAGGAGGGAAGAAGGACCGGAATCGGCATAACAGCGGAAGGGGACATGCTTGCAGGCCTGGGGTTAAGGTACGGGAGCGATGAGGCCACTGAATTTTCTGTGGAAGCTCATAAAACACTTGCCCTTGAGGCTTATAAGTCATCGACCTACCTGGCAAAGGAGAGAGGGCCGTTTGGTATATATGATGCAGAACGGGAGAAAAATAATCCTTTCATTCTGCGTATGAAGGAGGCCGATCCCGTTATGTACAATAACATGGTAAAATTCGGACGCAGGAATATTGCACTTCTGACCATAGCTCCTACCGGTACTACAAGCCTTATGACCCAGACCACCTCCGGAATTGAGCCGATATTCTCCACCTTCTATAAAAGGAGAAGAAAGGTAAATCCAAATGATAAGGATGTTAAGGTCACCTTCCAGGATGAGGTCGGTGATTCATGGGAAGAATTCAATGTTTTTCACCATAAATTTGTTGACTGGCTGAAGCTTAACGGTTACGACTCCGATGAGGTTGCCCGGATGAGAGATGATGAGATTGAATCAATTATTGCAAAATCTCCCTATTATAAAGCTACGGCCAACGATGTCGACTGGATTGCCAAGGTAAGGATGCAGGGAGCAATTCAGAAATGGGTCGACCATTCGATAAGTGTTACAATAAACCTTCCCGCCGATGCAAAAGAGGAGCTTGTAAGCGAACTTTATCTTACCGCCTGGAAGTCGGGATGTAAAGGTGCAACGGTCTACCGCGACGGCTCGAGGAACGGAGTTCTTATTGCAGGAAAAAATGAGATCCGGCCGGAACGGCCAAAAAGACCGAAAGTGCTTGATGCTGATGTGATCAGGTTTAATATAAATGAAGAAAAATGGGTTGCCTTTGTCGGATTGAAAGAGAGCCGTCCCTATGAGATCTTCACCGGGCTTGCCGATGAAGAGATCTTTCCAATCCCGAAAAGCATCGTTAAGGGAAAGATCATAAAGATTAAGGATGATGACGGAAAGACAAGGTATGACTTTCAATATACCGATAAATACGGGTACAAGAAAAACATTGAGGGACTCTCCCATATGTTCAAACCCGAATTCTGGAATTATGCAAAACTCATATCAGGTGTTCTCAGACACGAAATGCCTATAGCCGATGTGGTTAACCTGATATCGTCACTCAGGCTTGACAGCGAGTCGATAAATAACTGGAAGAATGGTGTTGAGAGGGCTCTGAAAAAATATATTCCCAACGGGACAAAAGCAAAAGGGAAGTGCGGTGAATGCGGTTCCGATAACCTGGTTTATGAGGAAGGTTGCCTGATCTGTAAAGACTGCGGATCTTCAAAATGCGGATAGGGGACCCTTTATGGGGAGTTTTTATAAATAAAAGGGTGCTTTTTGGAGCACCCTTTTCCTTGAAACTATTTTATAACCCCCAGTTCTTTTCCCGTTTTTTCGAAGGCTTTTATTGCCTTGTCAAGATGCGCCGTTTCATGAGCTGCCGAAAGCTGCACCCTTATTCTTGCCTGCCCCTTCGGAACAACCGGGAAATAGAACCCTATTACATAAATACCCTCGTCAAGAAGTCTTGAAGCAAACTCCTGGGAGAGTTTTGCATCATAAAGCATTACGGCACAAATTGCAGATCTGGTAGGCTTTATATCGAACCCCAGCTTTTTCATTTCCGTAATAAAATATTCAGCATTGGCGTGAAGCTTATCCTGAAGCTCATTGGTTTCGGTCATCATATCAACCATCCTGATCCCTGCCGCTGCAACCAGGGGTGGTATTGAATTCGAAAAAAGATATGGCCTTGACCTCTGCCTGAGAATTTCAATTATCTCTTTCCTGCCTGTAGTAAAGCCACCGATTGCTCCTCCAAAGGCTTTACCAAGTGTCCCGGTAATAATCTCAACTTTTCCGCTGATGTTAAATAGTTCTGTAACTCCTCGTCCGGTTTTCCCCACGACACCCGCTGAATGAGATTCATCCACCATTACCATTGCATCGTATTTACCGGCAAGAACAACGATTTTGTCGAGGGGCGCCACGTTTCCGTCCATCGAAAAAACCCCGTCAGTTACAACAAGTCTGAACCGTTTTGACTGAGCCAGCTTCAGTTGTTTCTCCAGGTCTTCCATATCAGCGTTTTCGTACCTGTAACGCTCCGCCTTACAAAGCCGGACGCCGTCAATTATAGAGGCATGATTAAGCGAATCGGAAATGATTGCATCCTCTTCACCAAGCAGCGGTTCAAAAACCCCTCCGTTTGCATCAAAACATGCCGCGTACAGGATTGTATCTTCAGTATTGAAGAACTCAGCAATTTTTTTCTCCAGCTCTTTGTGAAGGTCAGTCGTCCCACAGATGAACCTCACCGATGACATTCCGTAGCCATGATCGTCAAGCGCTGCCTTTGCAGCCTCTATAAGCGATGAATTATTTGAAAGACCGAGGTAGTTGTTGGCACAGAAATTCAATACTTTCTGACCGGTATTCAGTTCAATTTCAGCGCCCTGAGGTGATACGATCACTCTCTCATGCTTGTATAAACCTGCTTCCCTGATCTCGCTTATTATCTTCGTAAGATGAGTCTGATAATTGTTATACATGTCTTTTTTCTTCTTTGTGATGCCTTTGAGTTTTGTGTTTAAATTTTTTACTAAAAAGGGATATAATATACACAC
>VFSW01011736.1_pt1 | contig 12279 bp, 10 predicted proteins | sample 5358111 | NCBI WGS metagenome assembly VFSW01 (sample SAMN11554181, study PRJNA540505) | mine drainage metagenome | isolation source: sediment from site ElyBrook_90M | place: USA: Ely Copper Mine, Vershire, VT | collected 2017
GCTAGATGGTCACTGCGTCATTCGACTGGAGCACGCGGCTTGCTTCCATCAGATTTCCGAACTGCCGGTAGTCCGAGTTTGATGGTTGCAGAGCTATCGCGATACACTACGAGTCGATCCAGGGAGGCCCGATGTCTGCAGTCGTATACCGTTCCAACGTGCGGATCGAACGCGTGAAAGGCCCAATACGCAGAGCTTACCTGCCGGCCGAGGCCGAACCGGTAATCTTCGGAGTTCACGGGGCGGTAGCTGAACACTACAAAGTTCCACCGAACGTGCTGGAACCGCATGCCACGACTCTGGATTACGTTGTCGCGGCAACGGCCGGTTGACTGACGGGAACCTTTGGAGGCGCGCTGGAGGCGCGTCAAATCGATGCCTCGAACGAGCGGCTCATTTCCGAGGCTGTGGGCGAAGTGGAGCTCGAGGACAACATCCTGGTCATAAGGCGAATTCACGTCCGATTGCGGCTCAAATCGGAAGAGTCTCATCGAGAGACGGCACAGCGCGTTCACGGCTTCTTTGCCGATCATTGTCCGATATACCGCAGCCTGAAGGCGGCAATTCAAATCAGCACTGATTTGGTTTTCGAGCCGCTGTAAAGGAACATAAACTCAGATCTTCTTCGTTCCTTTTTTACATGATCGCTTGCTGGATCGTCTTTAGCGCAAGGGAGGTACCCATGGAAGCTTTCTTCCAAGATCTGAAGCATTCCCTCCGGATGTTGCGACATAGCAAGACCTTCACGCTGACAGCGATTATCGCCTTGGCGCTGGGCATTGGCCTGAACAGTGCGATTTTCTCGATCGTCAACGCGGTATTGCTGAAACCGGAGCCGCTTCCCGATCCCGACCGGCTGGTGATCTTCATGAATACGAACGACCTGGGAATGACGGCGTCACCTGCCAAATTTCAACATTTTCGTAGCCAATCGACGATTCAGGATGCCGCAGCCGTCCGGTATGGGGTTGTGAACTATACGGGCGACGAGGAAGCCGAACAGCTTCAATACGCGCAGGTCTCGGCGGATTACTTCAAGCTTTTAGGCGCACCCATCATTCGAGGTCGTGGATTCAGCCGCGAAGAAGACCTACCCAACGGCGGGAAATTCGCTCTTATCAGTTACAACCTTTGGACGCGGCGGTTCGCGAGTGATCCGAACGTCCTCGGGAAAACGATTTCTCTAAGCGGGGAGCCGTATACGATTATCGGAGTCGTCGGTCCGTCCTTCGATCTACGCGAGTTCGGCCCCGCGCCGGATGTATGGACGCCATTCCAACTCGACCCCAATACTGCCGATCAGAACCATTATTTCAACGCGTTGGGGCGATTGCGGCCGGGCGTCACATTGGAGGAAGCAAAAGCCGAGGTTCAGAAGTCCGCTGCGGACTTCCGGAGAAAGTTTCCCGATGCGCTTCGTCCCACGAACGGATTTACCGTCGAGCCCCTGCGAGAGGCCCTCGTCCAAAACGTTCGACAAACCTTGCTGGTCCTGCTTGGCGCCGTCAGTTTCGTTCTCCTCATCGCGTGTACCAATGTCGCAAATCTCCTGCTCCTGCGCGCGACAAGCCGGAAGCGTGAATTTGCGATTCGAGCTTCTCTAGGGGCAGGCCGTAAGCGAATAATCCGGCAATTGTTAACGGAAAGCGTTCTGCTATCGCTGGCCGGAGGCGCATTGGGCATCGTGCTCGGATTCATCGGCATTCGCGCGCTGTTATCGGTGAATACCGCCGGACTTCCCAGAGTTGGGGAGAACGGCTCCATGGTCGGCATGGATTGGCGGGTCATTCTCTTTACCCTAATCGTTTCGATCGGCACCGGTATTCTCTTCGGGTTAATTCCGGCTCTTCAAGGTTCTAGGACGGATCTGAACTCCAGCCTCAAAGAGAGCGGAGAACGATCGGGCGGCGGTCCCCGGCACAATAAGTTTCGATCGCTTCTTGCAATCGTTGAAGTGGCTCTGGCCGTGATTCTGCTGGTCGGATCGGCGTTATTCATTCGTGCGCAGGTCGCCTTAAGCTCCATCGATCCGGGTTTTGATACGAAGAACGTCCTGACAATGCAAATCTCGCTCACGGGTCCTCGATTCCTTCAGTCCGCCGCCGTCGAGCGGATCGTCCGAGACGGCGTCGATCGCTTACGCTCACTTCCGGGTGTCGTCAGCGCAGCCGCGACATGCTGTGTGCCGCTGCAAGGCGGTTACCGTATTCTATTCAGGATTTTCGGACGGCCGCTGGTTAACGGTCCATTTCACGGTCTCGGCGGCTGGTCGACAATCTCTCCCGGATATTTCGATGTGTTCAAGATCCCAATTAAACGCGGGCGCGCATTTACCGGCCGCGACGACGCGTCTTCACCGCCCGTCGTCATGATCAATGAGACCATGGCCAGGCAGTTCTGGGTTAAAGGTGACGATCCGCTCAACTCACGTATTGTCATCGCCCCGGGAATGAAAGAGTTTAAGGATGAGCCTGCACGCCAGATCATTGGAATCGTCGGCGATGTTCGTGACGGCGGACTCAATCGTGATCCTTCGCCGCACATGTACGTTCCCCAGGCACAAATCCCGGATGCCGAAAATGCATGGAACGTTCGAAATATACCAATCGCTTGGGTGGTCCGCGCGCAGGTGCCTCCCTATTCGCTCATGGGATCAGTCCAGGAACAACTCCGGCAAGTAACCGGACTGCCCGTTTCCGGAATGCGTTCGATGGGAGACGTCCTGGAACAATCGACCTCGCGGCAACGCTTCAACATGCTTCTGATGACGGTGTTTGCATGCACGGCGCTCTTGCTTGCCACGCTCGGAATCTACGGTTTGATGGCTTATTCGGTGGAGCAACGCACGGCCGAAATCGGCATCCGGCTCGCCCTCGGCGCCGATGGGAGCCGCGTCCGGAAGATGATCGTGGTTCAGGGCATGTGCCTCGCCATCGTGGGCGTCATCATTGGCGTTTCCTTCGCGTTTGGCCTCACGAGATTCATCAGCAGCTTCCTGTTCGGTATCAAACCCTGGGATCCCGTGGCGTTCATCGCAGCTCCTATTGTGCTAAGCGCGTTCGCTCTTCTGGCCGTCTGGTTTCCGGCTCGCCGCGCAAGCCGCGTCAATCCGGTGAATGCCTTGCGCTATTGAATAGCGGCCTAGCCGCTAACCCATTATGTAAATTTTCCTGGTGGTATCGTCATACAACACCAGCTTGGCGCCGGGGCCACGGTTCTCCGTACACTTCGCCGACTTCGCGAAGGCTTCATCGGAAGTGCAGTCACTATGAAATGATGATGCCAGACCATGGGCCGGAATGTGCCATGTCTTTTTGCGCGAGCGCCAACCAGCTCACAGTGGAAAACAAGACTGTCCGCGTCAACAAACGCGTCGCTACGTCCCAACCGGCCGCGACACATACGGCCGTAATCCGTCCGTAAGACCCAGTGGCTCGGCTGGAGAGCCGGTCACAACAGGTTCTGGAATGTTTGCCCATGCTCACCTCATCGGAGCCAGCATGGGTGTGACGCACGTTACTCGTACGTGCCGTGTCGAACACCGTTTCGACACCGATCGGCAGGCTCAAAAGCGTTCACAGAGTGTGAACGCGGGTCGCAAAGTATGTGCGCCAAATGCGGGTGCAACTCTTACGGACGGATTACGGAAGCCGGCCGCGAGCGCTCACTCAGGAGCGGCGAAATGCTTAACGGAGTAGAATACCTGGAAATGGCCAGAGAATAAAACAGACTTCTCCAGGAGGTGTCCATGAAGAAGTTGCTGCTATGGATGATCGCTTTTGCGGCTTTGCCGGGAAGCGCGTTGTTGGCCCAAAGTCTCACCGGTACGTGGCAGGGCACATTGCAGATTCCGAGTCGAGAGCTGCGGACGGTGTTCAAGATTTCTACGACGGATGCGGACGCCTTGAAGGCCGTTTTGTACAGCATCGATCAGGGAGGTCAGCCGATATCCGCGAATACGGTCACGCGGGACGGTACGTCGATAAAAATCTCGATCCTTGGAATCGGCGGAACCTACGAGGGGAAGCTGAGCGCCGATGGGAACTCGCTCGCGGGAACCTGGAGCCAGGGCGGGCCGCCGCTGACGTTGAACCTGAAGCGCGCCACTCCCGAGACCGCGTGGACGATTCCCGAGCCTCCACCCCCACCGAAGCCGATGGCCGCGGATGCCAATCCGTCGTTTGAGGTGGCGACCATAAAGCCGAGCAAGCCTGACACGCCGGGCAGATTATTTAGGATACAGCCTAGTCATTTCTCCACCATCAACACCACGCTGACCTCTCTCATCGGCTTTTGCTATGGACTGCATCCGCGGCAGATCGTTGGAGCGCCGGCCTGGGTGGAAACGCAAAAGTACGATCTGGATGGAAAGCCCGACGGGGAAGGCCAACCCAGCTTGGAACAGTGGAAAAAGATGTTGCAGAAATTGCTGGCCGATCGCTTTCAGCTCAGCTTCCATCACGATAAAAAAGAGCTACCGGTTTTTGCGCTGGTGGTGGCGAAGACTGGCCCCAAGATCACCAAGAGCGATGGCGATCCGAACGGCGCTCCGAGTCTGCTTTTCCGCGGTCTCGGCATGCTGCCGGTGCGGAACGCAACCATGGCGGATTTCGCGAGCGTAATGCAGTCGGCAGTGCTGGACCGGCCGGTGGTGGATCAGACCGGGCTCGCCGGAAGATACGATTTCTTGCTCACATGGACGCCCGATGAGACGCAGTTCGCCGCTCTAGGAGGCGCCCCGCGACCTCCCACGGACAAGCCCGACGCGCCTCCGGATCTGTTCGCCGCAATCCAGCAACAAGCAGGATTGAAGTTTGAATCCACCAAGGCGGCCGTGGATGTGATGGTGATTGACAAGGTAGAAAAGCCTTCTGAGAATTAACAGCGCTGACGGGCTTATTGAATAAAGACCACAGATTATCGCTCGATAACATCGCAGATGCAGCGCGGAGCATTGACCCAGTCTTCCTGCATACGCCTCAGTTCGTCAGTGAAGGTTTGTCTGCGAGATTCGGGTGCGAGTTGACCCTCAAAATTGAGACAGCCAACCCAATTGGCTGTTTCAAAGGCCGCGGGGCAAGCTTCTTCGTGGAACGGATGGCAGCTTCGGGGCCGGTGATGCCCATGGTATGCGCGAGCGCGGGAAACTTTGGGCAAGCTCTCGCCTATGCTTGCCGGGCGCACGGATTCCATCTGACCGTGTTTGCTTCCGTTCATGCGAATCCTCTCAAGGTGACGAAGATGAGGGGATTCGGCGCCGATGTTCGGCTGGAGGGCGAAGACTTCGACGCAGCAAAACTCGCTGCCGCCCGCTGGGCGCAAGAGAACGGCGCCTGCATGGTGGAAGATGGCCGGCAGACGGAGATCGCCGAAGGGGCCGGATCGATCGGAGTGGAGTTGCTGGCGTCAGGCAAATCGTTCGATGCCGTTCTTCTGCCGCTGGGAAATGGAGCCTTGCTGACTGGCGTGGCGAGATGGATAAAAGCCCACTCACCGGGGACACGCATCGTTGGGATCGGCAGTGTTCACGCACCCGCGATGCACGATTCCTGGAAGGCCGGGCGAATCGTCGAGCGGAACGAAGCACGAACCATCGCGGATGGCATCGCAGTGCGGATTCCCATTCCTGAGGCGGTGTGGGACATGAACGGGATCGTCGATGACGTTCTTCTTGTCGAGGAATCGAGCATCCATGCCGCGATGAAACTTCTTTTTCAAGAAGAGAGACTGATCGTTGAACCCGCGGGCGCGGTTGGCGTTGCTGCGTTAGTGGAACACGCAGGCCTCAAAGCATATAGCCGCATCGGAACAGTGCTTTGCGGCAGCAACATGACGCAGGAACAGATCGAGACGTGGCTGCTGGATTAAGAGAGCCGCTTGCTCACGCGCGCGGTTCTGTAGGTTTGTTCTACTTCTCGACGACGAAGTTTCCGACGTAGAGCGCGTCGACGCCCGAAGAATAAAAGCTGCGGACGGCATCGCGTGGCGTACACACCAGTGGGTCGCCAAACAGATTGAAGCTGGTGTTGTACAGCACGGGAAGGCCGTTCGCTTTTCCGGCGGCGAGCAGCAACTGGTGAAATAGCGGATTGTCCTGCTGCCGCACCAGGTGAACGCGCACGGCGTCGTCGGCCAGCACCGCGGCTTCGAAGATCTTGCGATAGGGGGCGCGCACACGTCCTACGGTTGCCAGATAGCGGGCGTTGGGACCTGCCTCGAAATATTCCGCTGCCATCTCTTCGGGCACCGAGGCCGCGAACTTGCGGAACGACTCGCGATGTTTGATATACGTATTCAGGTTTTCGGTGGAGTACGGGTTCAGCGGCGAGGCCAGGATGCTGCGGTTGCCGAGCGCACGCGGCCCAAACTCCATGCGGCCCTGCATCCAAGCGATGATCTTCTCGGCATTCAAATCGCGCACGGCGCGATCGAGCAGCTCGCCGGTGGTCATCAGATAGTGGAACCGCAATTTGCAGTTTTCCAATACCTGCTTCACTTGTTCGGCGGTGTAGCCCGGCCCCAGGCAGAGATCGTGCAGCGTCGCGCGCTGCTTCTGTTTGAATACGTTATTCCAGGCGTAAAACACAGCGCCTAGCGCCGTTCCCGCATTGCCTGCCGCCGGTTGCACGAAAACGTTTTTGGATTCTTCGAGCGAGCTGATGAGCAGCGCGTTCATGGCCAAGCCTCCGGACACGCACAGGTTTTCGGCGGGACCGGCCATCCGCAGAACCACGTTTTGGATGGCCTGTTGCAGTCCGGCGGCTAAAGGCGCGCGAAGCGATTGCGGAATTTCGGCGCCGTCCCCAATTCCCAGGCGCGAGTAGAACTTCTCGCTGAACCCCCCCTGGCTCAAACGATCGGAATCGAAGAAACTCAGATTGATGCAGGGCCAGTCGCTCGATCCCAGTATCTCGTCGAACAGCGGGAGAAACTGCTCGCCCGAATCGGCGGAGGAGAGCCACTGGACTTTGTGTTCGTCAGACCCTGCGGTAAATCCGAGCAACTCGGTTACTCGACTATAGAGATCGCCTAGCGAATCTGGATAGTACAAATCTTTTTCGAGTTGCAACTGGTTGCCTTGGGCGCGCCAGCGTGCGGCGGAGCGGAAATCGCCGTCGCGATCGAGCGTTAGAACTGTCGCTTCCTCGAATGGCGACGGATAATACGCCGACGCCGCATGGGCCGCGTGATGCTCCACCATGAGAGCCTGGGCATTGGGAAACTGCGCGCGCAAGGTGAGATGAATCTGCTGCGCGAAGGGACGCACCAGGGCGACGCAGTTCACGTCGGCGGGCGTGAGCCCTGCCACGTCAAGCGCGCTGGTTATGGCGGTTTGGGGCAACGCTCCGCCCGTGGCCTGGCGAGCCACCTTGCGTTCTTCGACCGCCGCCACCAGTTCGCCATCCTTCAGCACCGCGCAGGCAGCCTCCTTGTTCAGGCCGCCCAATCCGAGAATGATCATTTGGATTTCTTTTCGGACTTTTTTTCAATTTTCGCCCAGGTGTCGCGCAGGGCCACGGTGCGGTTGAAGACCAGTTTTTCGGGCGTGGTGTCAGGGTCGACCGAGAAGTAGCCGAGGCGCTCGAATTGATAGCCTGCGCCGGGTTTCGCTCCCAGCAAACCGGGCTCCAGCTTCGAGCCGCTGAGCACTTCGAGCGACTGCGGATTCAGATTCGCGGTGAAGTCCTGGCCTTCTTCAACTTGATTGGGATCTTCGCGCGTGAAGAGCGTTTCGTACAAACGAACCTCGGCGTCGAGGGCGTGTTCGGCCGACACCCAATGGATGGTCGATTTCACCTTTCGCCCGTCGGGCGCGTTGCCGCCGCGCGTGGCGGGATCGTAGGTGCAGTGAATCTCGGTGACCTGACCGGCCGCGTCTTTCACCACACTCCTACACGTGACGAAGTAGCCATAGCGGAGCCGCACTTCGCGTCCGGGCGCAAGGCGGAAATACTGCTTCGGCGGGTCCTCACGGAAATCGTCCTGCTCGATATACAGCACGCGCGAAAATGGAACGGTGCGGCTGCCCATGCTCTCGTCTTCCGGATTGTTGACCGCCTCCATTTGTTCCACCTGGCCTTCGGGATAGTTGTCGATCACGAGACGCAGCGGGCGCAATACAGCCATCACGCGTGGGGCGCGCTTGTTCAAATCTTCGCGCAGGAAATATTCGAGCAGACCCAGCTCGGTGGTTCCGTTGGTTTTCGAAACTCCCACACGGTTCGCAAAATTGCGGATTGCCTCCGAGGTATAGCCGCGACGGCGGAGGCCTGAAATGGTGGGCATCCGGGGATCGTCCCAGCCGCGCACTAGCTTGTTCTGCACCAGCGCCAGAAGCTTGCGCTTGCTGAGCAGCGTGTACGTGATGTTGAGGCGGTCAAATTCGATCTGCTGCGGATGATAGATGCCGAGTTGTTCGACGTACCAATCGTAGAGCGGCCGGTGATCTTCAAATTCGAGCGTACAGATGGAATGAGTGATTCCCTCGATGGAATCCGATTCTCCGTGCGCGAAATCGTACATCGGATAAATGCACCATTTGTTTCCGGTCCGATGATGCTCGGCGTGCAAGATGCGGTACATGATGGGATCGCGCAGGTTGAGATTGGGCGACGCCATGTCGATCTTGGCGCGGAGCGTGCGCGCGCCGTCGGGAAATTCGCCCGCCTTCATGCGAGCGAACAGGTCCAGATTTTCCTCTATCGTTCGCGCGCGATAGGGGCTCTCCTGGCCCGGCTCGGTGAGGGTCCCGCGCTGCTTGCGAAGCTCGTCGGGCGATAAATCGTCCACGTACGCCTTACCGGCTTTGATGAGTTGGACGGCCCAGTCATAAAGCTGCGGGAAATAATCGGATGCGTAAAACAGCCGGCCTTCCCAATCGCCGCCCAGCCAGCGGACATCTTCGATGATGGAGTCGACGTACTCGGTCTCTTCTTTGGACGGGTTGGTATCGTCGAACCGGAGATTGCATTTGCCGCCGAATTCACGCGCCAGGCCGAAGTTGAGATGGATGGATTTCGCGTGTCCGATATGCAGATAGCCATTCGGCTCGGGTGGAAAGCGGGTGTGTACGCGGCCTCCGTATTTATTGGTCTTCAGGTCTTCCAGGATGATTTCCCGGATGAAATTCGAAGTGGCCGCCTGAGTTTCCGCCCCGGTGGAGGCCTCATTCGTCGGTGGATGCATGATCTCTTTCATTGAATTAGTTGCAGCATTTGAATCGCTTGTTGGATGCGTTTGAGGCAGGTTTCGCGCCCCAGCACTTCCAGCGTTTCAAACAAAGGGGGAGCGTTCTTGCGTCCGCACACGGCGACGCGAATGGGCTGGAACATTTGCCCCGCCTTGATTTTGAGCCGCTCGGCTCCGCCGCGCAAGGCAGCTTCCAGGCCCGCGTGGCTGAAGGCCGCTTCGGCCAGAATGTCGCGCGCCTGGAGCAATACGGTGAGCGCTAAAGTCTTGTCGCCTTTTTGCGGGATCAGTTCGGCCGGATCGTAAGGAGGCAATTCGTCGACGAAGAAAAAATCCGCCATGGTTACCACGTCGCGCAAAGTCTTCACGCGCTCCTGCAAAAGCGGGGCGATGCGCAACATCTTGGCCGGATCCGCGGGCAATCCGGCGGCACAGGCAAAGGGCAACATCTTGGCGGCAAATTCTTCCACCGGCAAGGTGCGGATCAGCTCGGCATTCAGCCACATCGCTTTCGGGTCGATGGGATCTTCGTCGGTAAAATTCACCACCGCGTTGTGACGATGAATGCCCTCGAAGGAAAACGCGTCCATCAGTTCCTGGCGCGTCAGTTGTTCGCGATTATCTTTGGGCGACCAGCCGAGCAAGCACAAGAAATTGATATAGGCATGCGGAAGGAATCCGGCGTCGCGATAGGTGAGCACGCTCACCACCGGTCCGTGCCGGCGTTTGGAAAGCTTCGAGCCGTCCGGCGCAATCAGGAGCGGCAGATGCGCAAACTGCGGCGGCTGGGCGCCCAAAGCCTCGAAAATCAGGACGTGCTTGAAGGTGTTGGTGAGATGATCCTGGCCGCGAATAATGGGGCTGATGCGCAAGGCCACATCGTCGGCGCAGGACGCCATGTGGTACATCGGCACGCCGTTGCTGCGCAGCAGGGCGAAATCTTCGATGTCGGCCGCGAGTTTGGATTGCTCGCCGTAAACGGCGTCCTGCAACTCCACGGTGTGGGAACCATCGCGGGGCACGCGAAATCGCAACACAAACGGTTCGCCGGCATCGGCGCGGCGCTGGCTTTCTTCAGGCGACAGCTCGCGCATCCCGGGATTAAAGAGCCAAGCGACGCTGCTATGTTCCTTTTCTTCCGCAGCCACCGCGGGAACGAAATCGCGATACGCCAGCCCCTTTTCAAAAATCGCCCAGGCCAGCTTACGATGCAGTTCGCCGCGTTCGGACTGAGCGTATTGCTCATCCCAATCCAGATTGAGCCATTTCAGGCCGTCGAAAATGGAATCGAGCGACGCCTGGGTGTTGCGATCGACGTCGGTATCGTCAATGCGCAAAACCATCGTGCCGTGGTTGCGGCGCGCATACAGCCAGTTGAAAATGAACGTCCTGGCGCTACCAATATGCAGATAACCCGTCGGCGACGGGGCGAAACGGACACGCAGCATTAAGTTTTAGGATACAGGAGCGGCGCCCAGGCCCACCACTGTTTCGAACAATTGGCCGAACTGCGGGATGGAGAGCTGCTCGGCGCGCTGCGCGGTTTCGGGAATCGCAGCCAGCAGCGCGCGATCGTAGCTTCCCGACAAATTGTTGAGAATTGTTTTTCGCTTGTGGCGAAAGCACAGGCCTACAAAGCGAAGGAATGCTTCGCGGTCCAGTGGGCGAAACTCCGCGCCGGACCTGGGAGTCAGCCGTACGACCGCCGACTCTACTTTCGGTGGCGGACGAAACGCCCCTGCGGGCACAGTGAAGAGCAGCTCCGGCGCGCTGGCCAGTTGGGTCTGTACGCTCAAATAGCCGTAGTCCCGCGATCCGGGGTACGCGGTTAAGCGCTCGGCAACTTCCTTTTGCACCAGAAACACCGCTCGGTTGAGGTGCTGGCCTAGCGCCAGGGTCTTTTCCAAGATGGGCGACGTGATGTAATACGGCAGATTCCCAGCCACGGTGGCCGTTCCCCACTGTGTCAGGTCGGCCTTTAGAACGTCCGTCTCCACCAAGGTGAGACGAGGTTCATCGCGAAACTCGGCACGCAGATATTGCACCAGCACCGGATCGATTTCAATTGCGATGACGCGATCGGCTCGCGCGAGCAGGTGCGAAGTCAGGGCCCCGCGCCCGGGCCCGATTTCAATTACGGCGCCGCCTTTTTCCGGACACACGGCTTCCGCGATTCGCTCCAGAATCGATTGCCGCACCAGAAAATGTTGCCCAAGCCGCCGTCCCACTCGACTATCTTGGCATGACACTTCGGGCTGGAGAGCTTTCGCAGATTGTGAACGAAGTGTCGGCACGAGTGCCAACACGGTACGCAAGAGTGCGTGCGCCACAAGACGATACGGTTACTCTTGCGCATCTTCGGTATTTCTACTATTATGGAACTAGGCGAGGAGATGGCATGCCAAAAAAAGAGGATTCAGCACTCATCACGCGCTGCGCGGACATGTTTTCGGCGATGGGCGCCGAGCCGCGATTGCGCATCGTGCGTCTCTTATTGAGCGCGCATCCCGAGGGCCTGGTAGTGGGCGAGATTGGGAGCGAGTTGAACATTCCGGCGAGCACGCTGTCGCATCATCTCGACAAACTAAAGAACGAGGATCTGGTGCGCGTGCGCCGCGAGGGGACGTTCCTGTGGTACTCGGCCAATACCGACGGGCTTCAGGAATTGTTGAGCTTTCTCTACGCGGAGTGCTGCACGCGGAACAAAGCCATTGAGCCGCAAACCATCGTCTGCTGCAAGTAAAGGAGCAAGTATGAGCACGGCCAACATCCGAGAAGTAGTGAAACAGAAATACGGTGAGGCGGCGCTGCGCGTCGCATCCGGACAGGCGAACTCCTGTTGCGGAGGCAGTTCGGCCTGCGGCACGGACATCGATCCCATCACCGCGAATTTGTATGGCGACTCCGAGAAGGGCGTTGTTCCCGAGGAGGCGGTGCTGGCGTCGCTGGGCTGCGGCAATCCGACAGCGCTGGCCGAATTGCACGAGGGCGAGACGGTGCTCGATCTGGGTTCGGGCGGCGGCATCGACGTGCTGCTGTCGGCGCTCCGCGTGGGTCCGAAAGGCAAGGCCTACGGCCTGGATATGACCG
>VFSW01011737.1_pt1 | contig 12279 bp, 7 predicted proteins | sample 5358111 | NCBI WGS metagenome assembly VFSW01 (sample SAMN11554181, study PRJNA540505) | mine drainage metagenome | isolation source: sediment from site ElyBrook_90M | place: USA: Ely Copper Mine, Vershire, VT | collected 2017
TCACCGACCGTGCATCCATTAGACCTACAAACCCTAACCCCGATCGAGACGGGGCCCGGCGCGTGTCCGGGCCCCTTACCCTCAGGTGCGCTTGCGTGCCTTCAGCCGCTGTAGCGCCTCGCCCACCATTTGGGCGGGTTCGTCGGACTGATACGCCCGATACATGCAGCGGATTCCGGCCTCGATCGCGTCGTTGACCGGCATTGCCTCCCATTCGCGGATCAGTTCCTTTTGTAGCCGGATGGCTTTCGGGCCGGATTCCACGATCGAGTCCAGCCACTGGCCAAGCGCCGCATCCAGATCGGCGGGCGGCACGACTTTCTCCACCAAGCCCCATTCCAGCGCGGTGCGGGCATCGATGTTGTCGCCGGTATAAAGCAGCAGTTTGGTCCGGCCCCAGCCAATCAGTTGCGGCAGCAGCGCCGCCTCCACCACCGACGGCAGGCCGATTTTCACCTCCGGCATGCCGAACACCGCGTTGTCGCTGGCGATATGCATGTCGCAGGCGGCCATTACCTCCAGGCCCGCGCCCAGACAGAACCCGTTGACCCGAGCGATGACGGGGACAGGAAGGTCGCGCAACACCTTGCACATGCGGTGAATCAGCGTGAGGAAATCGCGTGCTTTCGGCGGATTCAGTTCCGCCAGTTCGTGCAGGTTGGCACCGCCCATGAACGACCGGTCGCCCTCGCCGGTGACCACCAGGACGCGCATGGCGGGATCGTCGGCCAGGGCGGTGACCGCATCGATGAAACCGGCGATTTGCGCGTGGCCCAGACAATTCAGCCGAACGGCGTTGTCGATGGAAACGGTGACGACGGCGCCATCGCGGTCGCGGCGGATTTTGATGGTCATGCTTGTGTCCTTTGGTTCCAGCCCATCGGGCCGCGGAAGGGTCTCATGTCCGGGTAGCCGCTGACCGCCCAGGCGCCATCGACCAGCAGGCTGGCGCCGTTGACGTAGCTGGCGTCGTCGCTGGCCAGATAGAGCGCGGGGGCGGCGATTTCCTCCGGTTGGGCCGGCCGGCCCATCGGGATGCGCTGTTCGAACGCGGCGAGCGCGTCGGGGTTATCGAAGTGCCGCCGGGTCAAATTGGTCTGCACCAAACCGGGCAAAATGGCGTTGACCCTGATACCGAATTCCGCGAATTCCAGCGCCCCGTTGCGCGACAGCAGCTCCACCCCGGCCTTGGCGGCCACGTAGGCCGACCCGGCGTGCATGGGCACCCGGGCGTTCAACGAGGCGATATTGACGATCGCCCCTGCCCCCTGGCGCATCATCTGCCTTGCCTGATGCTTCATGCCGAGAAAGACCGATTTCAGGCATAGATCGACGGTGAAATCCCAATCCGATTCCGCCAGATCGACGATGTAGCCGGGGCGCGACCCTCCGGCGACGTTGAACGCGGCATCGACCGCGCCGAACCGGTTCACCGCGGTGGCAATCAGTTCCTCCGCCGATGCCTCGGTGGTCACATCGCCTTTGATGCCGACGAAGTGCTCGCCCAGACCGGCGATCGGGTTCTGGTCGGACCCGACGACCTTGGCGCCCTCCATCAGCAGGCGTTTGGCGATAGCCTGTCCGATGCCGGATGCGGCCCCGGTCACGACGGCAACCTTCCCGGCGAACCGCTCATTTAACGCGATCATCTGCATCCTCCCGCGCGGCGTTAAGGGTTTATCAACTTTCTTCTGGTTTCGTGTCCGCGTTCGACATGGAATCTGTATGGAAGTCTCGGTTGGGATCAAGGTCGCGGCCCGCGGCCTGGAATGGGAAGTGACCGAAGTAGAGCCGTTGGGGCCGCAGCAGCGGGTCCGGCTGGCCTGTTCCGGCGGCGATCTGGCGGGCTTGGAATGGGACATCCTGTATCCCGCCGAACCGCTGTCGGTGCTGCAAACGGAGCCTCGGCCCGACGAAGCCGGCCCCCTGGACAACTGGCGGCGATACCACATCGCTCGTTTGCTGGAGCAGATTCCCGGTCAGCCGGCGCCGCCGGGCCGGATTGCGATCGAGGCCTATCAGCGCGTTCCGCTGATGCGCGCCCTGGATATGATCCGGCCCCGGCTGCTGCTGGCGGATGGCGTCGGCCTGGGGAAAACCATCCAGGCCGGGCTGATCGCCGCGGAACTCCTGGTCCGCCGCCGAGCGCATCGGATCCTGATCGTGTGTCCCCCCGGCCCGCTGCTCCGGCAGTGGGAGCAGGAGATGCGGTTCCGTTTCGGCCTCCGCTTCACCGCCATCGCCGACACCGCCAGCCTGCGTCAGGCGCGATGCGGCCTTGAACTCGGCGGCAACCCGTTCGATGCGACGGCGCTGTGCCTGACCTCGATTGACTTCGCCAAGCAGGACCGCGTGCTGGCGGAACTGGAACGCGCATCGTGGGATCTGGCGATTATCGACGAAGCGCATCACTGCGTCGGCGAGCAGAACCAGCGGCGCATCCTGGCCGAGGTTCTCAGCGCCAAAAGCGACGGCTTGCTGTTGCTGACGGCAACGCCGCACGACGGGTACGATCCGCATTTCGCATCGCTGATCGCGCTGCTCGATCCAAGCCTGGTCGATCGTCAAGGCCGGCTGATCGGCAACGCGTACCGGCGGCATGTCGTCAGGCGGCTGAAATCGCATATCCGAACGCCATCGGGCGCTCCTTTGTTTATGGAGCGGACGGTCGTGCCGGTCCGGGTTGACGTGACGCACGTCGAATCCGTCCGAACCTTCCATAGGGCGCTGTCCGCCCTGGTGATGCCGCGCTTGCAACGATGCAGCGACAGAACCGGGCTGACCGATGCGCTGGCGTTCGTCAGCCTGCTGAAACGATCGATGTCCACGATCGCGGCGTGCGTCGCGACGTTACGGGTGGTGGCGGAACGCTACGGCACGGAACCGGCGAAGGAACGGCAACGGGCATTGCGGGCCTATCGCCGCAAGATGGCGCGGTTCGGCGTTCTGGCCACCGAGGAAGAAGCCGCGATCGCAGACCTGGAAGCCGAGGAAATGGCCGCCAGCCTGACCGGAACCGCGCACGAGCTGGACGAACTGATACGGCTGGGCGCCATCGCACAGGCTCACGACCCCAAACTGGCGGCGCTGGTTCTGGAAGTCCGCCTGATCCGCCTGCATCATCCGAATGCCAATATTCTTGTCTATACGGAATATGCCGACAGCCAGCGCTCGGCGGTCGAGGCATTGGCTGCGATCGGCGGCACCATTCTGACCATCGGCGGTGCCGACTCCGAAGCCGACAGGACGCGCGCCGCCGAACGATGTTCGGAAGAAGACGGCATCGTGCTGGTCAGCACCGACTCGCTGGCCGAGGGGCTGAACCTGCACCAGCGGTGTTTTCACCTGATCCATCTGGACCTGCCCTACAACCCCAACCGGTTGGAACAGCGCAACGGCCGGATCGATCGCTATGGGCAGCGCAACAATCCGGAGATCCGGTATCTGTTCCTGGCCGGCACGTTCGAGGAAAGGCTGCTGCTGCGGCTGATCGCAAAATACGAAAAAGCGCGGTCCTGCCTGTCGTTTATGCCGAATACCCTGGGCGTCGGCTCTGGTTCGGCCGGTCTGCACGAACCGCTGTTCGGTTTCGCCGAAGACCTGTTCAGTTCCCTGCCGCGCTTGGTTCATTCCCTCGATCTGGCTGCCGAGGATACCGATAGCGACGCGTACCGCGACCTGTTGCGTGAGATCGACCGAGCATTTCAGAGCTTCGACCATATGGCGGTACGGCATGGCTGGCTGTCCGGCGGCGAGGGACTGGGCACTCCGCCGCCTCTGCCGGCTTGCGACATAGACCTTGGTGCGTTCGTTCGTTCCGTGCTGACCCCGGAGGGGGATGCCTATCGGGTTCCGCCCGCCTGGGCGCGGGAACTGGATGGGCTGCCGGGCTTCGATGCGACCCGCGGGACCGTGCGGCTGACCGACGACCCCGATGGCCAGGGCGGGTGCGCGATCTACCCGGGCAGGTCGCACCCGCTTGTTCGTCGGGCGATTGCGTCGGTACGCACCGGCCGGGTGAGCGCCGCGTATGGGGATGCGGTTTCGTTGTTGATGACCTATGCGGTCGAGGCTGGATCGCTGCTCCATTCGGTCTTCGCGCTGCGCCTGTTCCCGGATGGCACGATCCAGCGTCAGGATCTGGCCGCTTGGCTGGCCGGCACGCCCGCGCCAACCGATGGTCCATGGATACGTGGCGAATTATCCGCTTCGGTTGACGCAGGTTCGGTGGACCCCGTCAGGGCGGGCGCCGGCCCGCCATCCATGGCTTCCACCCCCCGCCCCCCGCACGGCCTGGAGGGCCGGCCTACGCCCGCCATGACGATGAGAGGCCGGCGATCTCCGCCAAGCGACTCGCTTATTTCGCCGGGTCTTCTATGGCAGCAAACATTTGCCTCGTGGGCACCGGACGCATTAGAGGCCGCCCGCAACCATGTGGCGGAACTGGCCCGGCAAACATGCGACGAGGCCAGCGCGCGTTACCAGGATCGAATCGATCGCCGCGACGCCGCTGTCAGGGCGTGGCTGATTCGCCGGACCACCGAACTGTGCGGGCCGGCTCAACAATGGGCCGGCGATCTGTTCGACCCTGAACCACCCGCCAACGACTGGCGCCATGGCCAGGACCCCCGGCAACGGCTGACGGATTTCGCGGCCGACCCGAACGTGCCTTTGCCGCAGCGCCGGGAGGCTGCCGCAGCCCTCGCCCGGTTTCAGGGCGCGCCCTCCCGGTTTCCCCGTCCGACCGTGCGAACGCTGGGCATGCTGATGCTGACTCCCCGATGCTAGACCTAACCGATTGCGAACTCGCCGGACCGGCCATGACCGACGCGTTTCTCCGCGACGGTCTGGCCGATGCGTTGCGTCTGACGGAGGCCCGGGACACCGCATGGAAGCCACTGACCGGTTCGATCGGAATCGCAAAGCTCGCCGCTATTCTAGGCTACGGCCGGCCGGTGCCCCGGGACGCGGTCGCCACGCGACAAGGTCAGGAAGACGGCGGATGGATATTGCCCGCCGCCGGCCCCGGGAAACTGCGCGCCTGGATCGTTCCGGGCGACACCGACCTGGACGGGTCGGACGGGTCCATCCGCTCGCACCGCACCAGCCCAACCAGGGTCGCGCAACGTGTGCTTCTGGCAACCGGCGAGCAGGCCGGCCTGCTGACCAATGGCGACATTGTCCGCCTGCTGATCGGCGATCCTTCGCGGTCGGACAGTCACCTGTCGATCGGACTGAGCGGGTGGCGGCAAGCAAAGTCGGCCCCGGATTCGTTCCGCGTTCTAAAGGCCTTGGCCGGGCCGGACGGCCTGCCCCGGTTGCCGTCGGTTCTGGACGCCGCTCGGCTGCATCAAACCAGGGTCACAACCGAACTCAGACGGCAGGCAAAGGAAGCCATCGCCGGCTTTATAGATGCGCTACCGGATCGGGCGGCGATCGATCCGGCAACACTGTGGCGCGAGGGCCTGATCCTGGTCTATCGGCTGCTGTTCATCCTGAAGCTGGAAAGTCCCGCCGGCCCGGGCACCGGCTTCAGTTTTGCCTCCACCCGGCTCTGGCGCGACTCGCTGTCGCCAAACCGAGCACTGGGAGCTTTGGTGCGGAGGCATCTGGATCAGGGACACGATACCGGTCACATGCTGGAAGCCGGTCTGCGGCACCTGTTCGCGGTCTTCCGGGATGGCCTGCACTGCAGCGAGTTGCAGATCGAACCGCTCGGCGGGGCGCTGTTCGGGTCCGATACGACCCCGGCGCTCGACCGGCTGGCCTGGGGCGATCGCGCCGTCGCCATTCTGCTCGACCGCTTGATGTGGATCGTCTCCGCGAAGGGTCAGCGCTCACGGGTCCATTACGGATCGCTGGACGTCGAAGACCTGGGCGGTATCTACGAAGGGCTGCTGGAGCAAGAGCCGGGAATTGCCGCCGAACCGCTGACCCGGATGCACCGGGGCAAGACGGAATTCGTGGTTCCAGCCGCCGGCCGGCCGGCGGATATTCAGCCGGGGCAGTTCTTCCTGCGCAGCGGTTCGGGGCGCAAAGCCTCCGGGTCGTTCTACACGCCGCATGCGTTTGTCCGGTTTCTGGTCCGGGAAACCCTGGACCCGAAGATCGCCGCGCTCAGTCCGCCGGACGATCCGCATCCGGCACGGCTTTTGGCGATGACCATCGTCGATCCCGCCACCGGCAGCGGTCATTTCCTGGTCGAAGCCTGCCGCCATCTGGGCGAGGCGCTGCTGGATGCCTGCCGCCGCTGCGACGAACTGGGGTTGCACGAGCGCATCGCGGCGCTGCCCGACCCGGATCGGACATTGGCCGCATATCTGCCCAGCCGGGGCTATTCCGAAGCCCGCGCCAGGGCGATCTGCCGGCGCCTCGTCGCTGTCCACTGCCTGTATGGTTGCGATCGCAACAAGCTGGCGGTCGAACTGGCAAAGCTGTCGCTGTGGCTTGAATCCTATGCCGAGGGTTTGCCGCTGACGTTTCTCGACCACCGGCTGATACACGGCGACGCACTGACAGGTCCGTTCTTCGCCTCGTTGTCCACGCTTCCGGTAACAGGCGGCGCTCTCGACCCGCTGCTTGCCCGCGACGTGGCGGAGCGGCTGGAGGCAAGCCTGCATCGGGCTCGGGAACTGGTGCGGGAACTCAACCTGTCGATCGGCAGGGACATCGCCGATCTGGTTATGAAGCAGGTGGCCAAGAACCGGTTGGACGCCCTGCTGCACCCTTTGCGGATACTGGCATGCGCGTGGTCGGGCGCGGCGATGCTGCGCGGCCGGGACAGCGACGACATCTGGCTGGGCCTGGCGCGGCATGTCGCCGACACCGGATCGTGGCCTGCAACCTTGACCGACAACCAGACCAAGCTGCTGGAAACCGACGCCGTCGCCTGGGACCTGACATTCCCCGAGGTCTTTCCAGCGGGATTCTCGGTAGTGCTGGGCAATCCCCCCTGGGATGTGGTGCTGCCAAACACCAAGGACTTCGTTGCGGACTACGACCCCTCGATCCTGGATGCCCGCAGCCGAACCGAACGGGCCGCGATCGAACAGGCGACCCTGGTTCGGCCCGGCGTTGCCGCGGCGTTCGAGGCGTATCGCACCGCATTCGAACGAACCAAGCGAATCGCCGGTCGGCTCTACCGCCACCAACGGATCCGGACGGGCGGGGAGACGACGGGCGGCAACCTGGACCTGTTCCGGTTGTTTGCCGAACGCAACATGGAGCTGACCGCGGCGGACGGTTCCATCGGCGTGCTGCTGCCCTCGGCGTTCCACGCCAACGAAGGAACGACCGGCATCCGCCGCCTGTACCTGCGACACACCGATCTGCGGTGGTGCCTGTCGTTCGAGAACCGGCGACGGATTTTCGACATCGACAGCCGCTTCAAGTTCGACCTGATCGTGGCCCAACGGCCGGGTCCGACACGGTCATTACGCTGCGGCTTTTATTTGGAACGCATCGAGGATGCGACGGACAAGGACAAAATCATGAACTACGATCTGGCATTCCTGGAACAAACCGGCGGTTCGAATCTGACTCCGCTGGAACTGCGCGGGACCGGCGGCCTGCGCATCGCCGAAACCATGTTCGCCTGCCCCGACCGCTTGGCGGACTGGTGCGCGGACCGGCACATCCGTTTTGGTAACGATCTGCACATGACCGCCGATTCCCGGCACTTCCAGCCGGCGGGCGCCGCGTCGCTGATCGTGCACGAGGGCAAAACTATCCACCGATACACCGATTCCCGCGACTCGAAGCCGCGCTACAGCGTGGCGCCAGAGGCGCTGAAACCCACCGTCGCGGAGGCAGCGACACATTCCCGCCTGGTATTCCGGGATATCGCCCGGTCCAACGACGAACGCACGACGATCGCCTGTATCGCGCCCCCCGGCACGGTGTTCGGGCACACCGCCACGGTGGAAAAGGCACCTTGGGCGCGCGATATCATGGATGCGCTGGTCCTGTGCGCGCTGTTCAATTCGTTTCCGTTCGACTGGCTGGTGCGGCAGAAGGCCGCGACGCATCTCAGTCTGTATCTGCTGAACGCGCTGCCTGTTCCCGATTTTACGGCGAAGGAGCGGCGCTTTCTGACCTCGGCCGTACTGCGGATATCGTGCGCCGGCGGCGGCGGCGATTCAGCGGATGGCGCCGCCATCGACGCGATCGTGGCGCGCGCCTATGGCCTGAACCGGGCGCAATACGAACACCTGCTGGGCGAGTTCAGTCACAAATCCGCTCCGCAAGCGCCGGCATTGTGCCTGGCTGCATTCGACGCAGAAGGTCCAGGACGGTCCTGACCTGCCGGTCCAGGCCATAGTGTTGCGACACCCAGTCGCAATACAGGCCGGGCTGGCCGGCACGTATCGACCCGATCGCCTCGTCGATCGATGCGAACAGACACTCCCGCGGCCATAGCCGGTCGGCGCCCGGGAAGGCATGGATCACGGGAAACGCGCCCGTCGCCATCGCCTCGCCGATGTTCATACCGAAACTCTCGTACATCGAGGTCGATAGCAGAACCCCCTTGTCGGCGTACCACGCCGGCATATCCGCCACATGGCCGTCGAACCAGACGGTGCCCGCCAGCCCCAGCGCCGCCTGCATCTGGCGCAGATAGCGGGCGGTGCGCAAATCGGTGAAGGCGCCGGCGACATGGAAGCTGTAACGAGGGTCCTGCCGGTGCAGCCGATGCGCGATCTGCATCAGCAACATCGGATTCTTCTTAGGCTCCAGATGCCCGACCCAGCCGACCCGAAAGCGATCCGGCGTCCCGGGACGAAACCGCTCGGTGTCGATGCCGTTGGGGATAACATGGATCGGGACGGTAGCGGGGACCATCGGCAACAGGATATCGCGGATGTCGTCGCCCGGGGTGACGATCCGACTGACACGCGACCAGTTCATGCGTTGCGGGTAGTCGGTTTGCAGCGCCTCGATCGAATGCAGGCGGACCACGCAGGGCGTGCCAGGCTTCAGTATCTGCTGCGTGGCCCAAACGGCATGATCCCAGCACCATTCCAGCCAGACGATGTCGGCCCGGGCAATGGCCTCCGCCAGTTCGGCGCCGGGGCCGGCGGCGATGAAGCGGGTTTCGTAGTGCTGTTCCAGGGCGGGTATCAGCGGGGCGAGGAAACTGTCCGCGCGTCCCTTGACCCGATCGGCCAGCAGCAGGCGTTTCATGGCGTATCCCTTATTCGGTCGGCCGGCAGGCTAACGCCCGATGGTTAAGGAAAGGTAAACGCCGGGGCGGGAGCGCGTGTAACGCAATGCAACAATATCAATAAACCCAGCATCTTGGCGGGTAACACCGGGCAACAATCATTGACTCGGCGCGATCGGCGAAACGGGTTAACGACGAATATGACAATCGCGATTTACGCGGTTGACGTGAAGGATGCCCTGAATGGACGGCTTTGCCAGATTGCATCTTGCCTCGACCGAAGCCAGTTTCGGCTGGCGTCAGCGCACGCTGAAGGCCTCGATCGACTGCGTGGGCGTCGGCGTCCACTCCGGCAAGCGTGTCAATCTGACCATTCGTCCAGCCGCGCCCGATCACGGCATCGTCTTCCGTCGCACGGACCTCGATCGCAGCATCGCCGCGCGGTTCGATAACGTGACCGACACACGGCTGTGCACCGTTCTTGGCGATGCCGAGGCCCGGATCGGCACCGTCGAACATCTGATGGCCGCCCTGTCCGCCCTGGGCATCGATAATGCCCTGATCGAGGTGGACGGCGCGGAAATCCCCATTCTCGACGGATCCGCCGCCCCATTCGTATTCCTGCTGGATTGCGCCGGCTCCATCGAACAGGACGCGCCGCGCAACGTGATCGAAATCCGCCGTACAGTTCGCGTAGCCCAAGGCGAGGCCTGGGCCGAACTGCGTCCCATGGGCCCAGCCAACCGGGCGGAACCGCCCGTGCTCGATATGGACCTGACGATCGATTTTCCCGCCAGCGCGATCGGCCGCCAAGCCGCATCGCTGCGGCTGACCCCGGAAAGCTTCCGGCACGAAATCGCCGCGGCCCGCACCTTCGCCCAGGCAGGGGAAGTCCAACAACTTCAAGCCGCCGGCCTCGCCCGCGGCGGCAGCCTGGACAACGCCATCGTGGTTGACGGCGCGGATATCCTCAATCCGGGCGGCCTGCGGATGGTCAACGAATTCGCCAGCCATAAGCTGCTGGATGCGGTCGGCGACCTTGCGCTGGCGGGCAGCCGCCTGCACGGCCGCTTCGTTGCCCACCGCACCGGACACGACCTGAATAACCGCCTGCTGCGCACCCTGTTCGCCGATGCCGGCGCCTGGCGGTCTGTCGCGACCGAACCGCTGGCCACTGCCGCCTGATCGTTCGATAACCCCGGTATTCGCGGATCGCGCAGGCATGATATAAGCCGCGCGATGAACACGAGTGGCCCCATGTCAAATCGCCTGCAACGCGCACTTTTCCTCGGGATTGTCGCGCTTATGCCACTGTTGTCCGGATGCGGGTCCACAGACGAGAACGCCAAGGAAGTCCCGACCGGCCCGGTCGAGATGCTGTACAATAATGGCGTCGATGCATTGAACGCACGACGGTTCAGCACCGCGGATGACCAATTCGCCGCAATCGAGCAAAATTATCCGTTCTCGTCCTGGGCCGTCAACGCGCAGTTGATGTCGGGCTATTCCCGCTACCTCCAGAATAAATATACCGAGGCAATCGGCACTCTGGATCGTTTCATCCAGTTGCATCCGGCACATCGCGACATCGCCTATGCCTATTATCTGCGGTCGCTGTCCTATTACGAACAGATCGGCGACATCGAGCGCGACCAGAAAGGCACCGAACAGGCGATGAATGCGCTGCGGGAGGTCGTGAACCGCTATCCCGATAGCGCCTATGCCCAGGATGCCAAGCTGAAGATCGACCTGTGCATCGACCATCTTGCAGGCAAGGAGATGGAGATCGGACGCTTCTACCAGAAGCGGCACCTCTATGAGGCCGCCCTGGGCCGCTTCCAGCGCGTAGTGGACGATTTTCAGACGACCAACCATGTGCCGGAAGCCCTGGCGCGGCTAACCGAAATCTACCTCGCTCTCGGGCTGAAGGAGCAGGCGAAAAAGACTGCTGCCGTGCTGGGTTACAACTATCCCGGCAACGAATGGTACGAGTCCAGCTACGCTCAACTCGCGGACGACGGCCTCGTTGATACCGGCGACAAGACCCAAGACAATGAGCCGCATCGGGGCTTCTTCTCCCGTGTATGGCATGCGGTGTTCTGATCCCGGTCTGCCGGAACCCGGGAGCAGCGGCGGGTGCTGACCGCGCTGTCGATCCGCGATGTCGTTCTGATCGAACGGCTGGATCTGGCCTTCGCGGCTGGATTGACCGTACTGACCGGCGAAACCGGCGCCGGTAAGTCGATCCTGCTCGATAGCCTGGGTCTCGCGCTGGGCGCGCGCGCCGAAACCGGCCTCGTCCGGGCCAACGCCGAACTGGCCAGCGTCACGGCCTGCTTTTCGCCGCCCCCCGGTCACGGCGTCGGTGCCTTGCTGGATGAACACGGATTGGCCGCCGACGACGAAATCGTGCTGCGGCGCGTGGTGACCAAGGACGGACGGTCGCGCGCTTTCATCAACGATCACCCGGTCGGCGCCGGACTGCTGCGCCGGGTCGGCGCCTTGCTGGTCGAAGTTCAGGGCCAGCACGAACAAATGAGCCTGGCCGATCCCGCCAGCCATGCCGGTCTGCTGGACGCATTCGGCGTTCCGGCGGCGTTGCGGGCGGACGCTTCCAGTTCCTGGCAAGCCTGGCGCGATGCCATGCGCCGGCTGGACGAAGCGCGCGAGGCCATTGCCGCCGCTGAGCGGGACGAGGAATGGCTGCGTCACGCGGTGGACGAACTGGCAACCCTGGCGCCGCGGCCCAACGAGGAGGAAAGCCTCGCCAAGGAGCGCCAGCGGCTGCAACAGAACGAACGCCGAGCGGAAGCGATTGCCGCGGCGCTGGCGGAACTGACGCCGCGCGACCGGCGCAATGCGGGGCCGGCGGCGTCGTTGCGTGCCGCGTCCAGGTCGCTGCAACGCCTGGCACCCGCTCAGCAGTCGGAAGCGCCCGGCACCAATCCCGCCGAACCGGCGATGGCAGCACTGGAACGGGCCGAGGAAGCGCTGGCCGAGGCGGAGACACTGCTGACCCGGCTGATCGCCGATGCCGATGTCGATCCCAAACTTCTGGAGCAGTCGGAGGAGCGCCTGTTCGCCCTGCGGGCCATGGCTCGAAAGCATGGCGTCTC
>VFSW01011738.1_pt1 | contig 12279 bp, 12 predicted proteins | sample 5358111 | NCBI WGS metagenome assembly VFSW01 (sample SAMN11554181, study PRJNA540505) | mine drainage metagenome | isolation source: sediment from site ElyBrook_90M | place: USA: Ely Copper Mine, Vershire, VT | collected 2017
GGGCAGCACCGTCATGTGGTGGTATTCAGGATGGGCGAGGCCGAGCACGATCTCCGTTCCCGGCGTGCGGAAGGCGGCGATCTGCGCGGGGCTGAGGCGGAAATGCACGAACTGCACGGAGGAGGCCTTGCCTTCCTGGGTGGTGCGGTCCTGATCGGCCTCCGGCACCGCGCGGACCTGCTCGGCGCCGATGCGCAGGAACGCACTCTCCTCGATGCCGCCGAGGCGGCCGAGCACCGCCTTTCGCCGATCGGGGTCGTCGATCTCGATCATGAAGGTGGCAACCAGTTCGTCGCCGCGGGGCACCAGCGGGTTATAGGCGGCCAACTCGTCGGGCAGCTGCGCCGCGCCGCCGCGCTCGATGAACAGCATCTCGTGGACCTGGTGCCACATGGTCTGCCAGCTCTCGAAGAAGAAGGTAACGAACGGGCCTACTCCGACCCGCCGGCGGCGCTTCACCTCCGCCATTTTCCGCCGCCAGTCGGCACGCGCGGCGCCGTAGGCCTCCATGCTCAGGATGTCGTCGTTGCCGATGGCGTGCTTGTTGCCCATGTACATTGTTCCGTTCTCTGTCATGTCAGCCCGTAGGCACGGGCCATCAGCTGGATCGGGTGGGTGACAAGCTCGGGCACGGCCGCCCCCTCCTTGGCGCCCAGCGCCTCGATCCCCTGGCTTATATGCACCCCGGCGAGGGGACATTCCGAGCTCATGAAGGCGGCCCCGCTGTCGCGCATCTGGCGCGCCACCGGCCGGCCGATTTTCAAGGCTGTATCGAAATTATCGTGCTTGAAGCCCCAGGAACCGCCATGGCCGGAGCAGCGTTCGATCACGCTCACCTCCGCTTCGGGCAGCAGGCGCAGCATCTCGGCGGCCTTCTGGCCCATGTTCTGCGCCCGCGCGTGGCAGGCGATGTGCACCGCCATCGACCCGCCGATCGGCTTCATCCCCGGCGCCAGCCCTTCCTTGCGGGCGATATCGACCACGTATTCGCTGAGGTCGAAGCTTGCCTGCGCCAGCCGCTTCACCCCCGCATGCTCGGGCAGGATCAACGGCCACTCGAATTTCAGCATCAGCGCGCAGGACGGCACGGGCACCACGATGTCCCACCCCGCATCGATCCAGGGCAGCAACGCTTCGGCGACGGTCTGCGCATTCGCCGCCACTTCGCCGATCAGCCCCTGTTCCAGCTTCGGCATGCCGCAGCAGGCCGGGTGCAGCACGCGCGTGGTGACGCCGTTCCGCGCCAGCACCGCGCGGGCCGCCTGCCCCACCGCATGGGCGTTGTTGTTGACGAAGCAGGTGGCGTAGATCACCGCGCGGCGACCGAAGGCGGGGGCGGTGGCATCGACCTCCGGCTCGGTGCGCAGGGCGGCCGCCACGAATGTTTCGGACTCATACCGTGGCAGCTCCGCCCGCCGATCGATCCCGGCCAGGGTCTCCAGCAGCGGGCGGGTCAGCGCGTTGTGCTGCGCGCCGGCCCAGTTGGCGATGGGGGCGGCGAGGCTTGCCAGCCGGCCATTGAGGTCGGTGCGGGTGAGCGCGCGGTCCGCGGCGCCCACCTTCCCCTCCCGCGCGGCCACCGCGCGGGCGCGCAGCATCAGGTGCGGAAAATCGAGGTTGAAGGCATGCGGCGGCACATAGGGGCATTTGGTCATGAAGCAGAGGTCGCACAGCGTGCAGGCCTCCACCACGGGCGCGAAATCGCCGCTATCCACGCTGTCCAGTTCGCCGGTTTTCGCGGCGTCGATCAGGTCGAACAGGCGGGGGAAGGAATCGCACAGATTGAAGCAGCGCCGGCAGCCATGGCAGATGTCGAACACCCGCCGCAGCTCCGCATCGAGCGCGGCCGCGTCGTAGAACGCCTCCTCGCGCCAGGCGATCGGATGGCGCGTCGGCGCCTCCAGGCTCCCTTCCCGCATGCTTGATCCCCGCAATCGGACGCGGGCGGGAGGCTGCGCGCCCCCCGCCCGTTTCGCCCGGTGGTGCCTTGACTACTTCAGTTCGTCGAGCGCGCGCTGGAAGCGCCCGGCATGGGACCGTTCGGCCTTGGCCAGGGTCTCGAACCAGTCCGCGACCTCCTCGAAGCCCTCATCGCGCGCGGTGCGCGCCATGCCCGGATACATGTCGGTGTATTCGTGGGTTTCGCCGGCGACCGCCGCGACAAGATTATTCGAGGTCTTGCCGATCGGCAGGCCGGTGGCGGGGTCGCCCACCGCCTCCAGGTATTCGAGATGCCCGTGGGCGTGCCCGGTTTCCCCCTCGGCGGTGGAGCGGAACACCGCGGCGACGTCGTTATAGCCCTCCACATCGGCCTTCTGGGCAAAGTAGAGATAGCGGCGATTTGCCTGAGATTCGCCGGCAAATGCGGCTTTCAGATTGTCTTCGGTCTTGCTGCCCTTGAGCCCGGCCATGGCCTGTGTCCCTCTCTGTCGCTGTAGATCATGGGCCGGCAGTGCCGGCCGCAGGGCATGATTAGGGGCCTCGGCGGCGGATTTCCAGATCGGGGCCGGTTATTGTCCGCACCAGACCGGGGCGCGGCGGGCGAGGAAGGCGTCGATCCCTTCGGCGGCGTCGCGCGCCATCATGTTGCGCGTCATCACCGCGGCGGCATAGGCATAGGCCGCCGCCAGCGGCATTTCGGCCTGGCGGTAGAACGCCTCCTTGCCGATCGCCAGCGTGAGCGGGCTTTTCGCCGCGATCCGGCCGGCCAGCGTGGCGACCGTCGCATCCAGCTCCGCCTCCGCCACCACCTGGTTGACCAGGCCGATCTCGCGGGCGCGGGGGGCGGGCAGCAGATCGCCCGTCAGCAGCATTTCCATCGCCACCTTGCGCCCCACCGCGCGGGTCAGCGCGACCATGGGGGTGGAACAGAACAGGCCGATATTCACCCCCGGCGTGGCGAAACGCGCGGTTTCGGCGGCGATGGCGAGGTCGCAACTGGCGACCAGCTGGCAGCCGGCGGCGGTGGCGATGCCATGCACCCGCGCGATGACCGGCTGCGGCAGCGCCACGATCGCCTGCATCAGATCGGAGCACAGGGTGAAAATGCGGGTGCAGGCGGCCTCCGAGGGGTCGGCGCGGAGTTCGCGCAGATCATGCCCCGCGCAGAAGGCGGGACCGGCGCCGCCGATGACCACCACCCGCACCGCAGGATCGGCGGCGATGGCGACGAGTTCGTCGCGCAACGCCTGCATCAGCGCCACCGACAGGGCGTTGCGCGCCGCCGGGCGGTTGAGGGTGAGATGGGCGATGCCGTCACGATCCTCCCGGATCAGAATGGCGGCCTCCTGCGCGGTTGGCGCATCCATGGCGCATGCTCCTTTGGCTGCGGGCCAGGGTGGCCCGAACCGGGCGGGTTTCCAAGGGGCAGCCCGCCGCGATTGCCCTGGGTCGGGGCCTGGGGCAGGCTCGGGCAGGCGGAGGGGTGCCATGCTGTTCGAGGGATTCCGGCTGGAGCGGATCGACACCGGCGAGGGGGCGCTGCGGGTGCGGATCGGCGGCGAAGGCCCGCCGCTGCTGCTGCTGCATGGCAACCCGCAGACGCACATGATCTGGCACAAAGTGGCCCCGGCGCTGGCGCGGCGCTTCACCCTGGTCTGCCCCGATCTGCGCGGCTATGGCGAGAGCCACAAGCCGGCGCCGAGTGCCGACCACGCGCCCTATGCCAAGCGGGCGATGGCGGCCGAGCTGGTGGCGCTGATGGAGGGGCTGGGGTTCATGCGCTTCCGCCTGGCCGGGCATGACCGCGGCGGGCGGGTGGCGCATCGGCTCGCGCTCGATCATCCGGCACGGGTGGAGCGGCTGGCGGTGCTCGATATTATTCCTACATTGGAACATTTTGAGCGCACCGACATGGATTTCGCCATGGGGTATTATCACTGGTTTTTTCTGGCGCAGCCCCACCCGCTGCCCGAAACATTGATCGGGGCGGCGGCGGATGCCTGGTTCGCAAGCCATGTGCGGCGGGAGCCGAAGGGGGATGATTTCTTCCACCCCGCGGCGCTGGCGGATTATCTGGCGGCGGTGCACCACCATGGCATGGTGGGCGGGATGTGCGAGGATTATCGCGCGGCCGCAACCATCGACCTGGTGCATGACCGCGCGAGCCGCGCGGCCGGGCAGGTGGTGGTGTGCCCGACCCTGGCGCTGTGGGGGGCGAAGGGGAAGATCGGGCGGTGGTACAAGCCGCTGGAGGTGTGGCGGGAATATTGCGAAAGCGAGGCGACCGGCGGCGGGGTGAGCGGCGGCGAGGTCGCCTCCGGCCATTATCTGGCCGAGGAGGCGCCGGGCGAAGTGCTGGACTGGTTCGCCGGGTTTTTTGGGTAGGGCGGGATTGTCATCGCTTCCAGCCCGGCCTTAGATAGGCCATGGCTGTTCCGGATTATCAGTCCGTCATGCTCCCGGTCCTGACAATCGCCCAGGATGGGGAAATCCGGGTCCGCGACGCCATTGATCGGCTGGCCGACCAACTTCGATTGACCCCTGAAGATCGCGCGTTGCTCATCCCTTCGGGCAAGCAAGGCCTGTTCGCCAACCGGGTGCATTGGGCAAGAACCTACCTGACCAAGGCTGGACTGCTTGAGCTTACGCGGCGCGGTCACTTCCGGATCACCCCGCGCGGAAGCGAAATCCTTGCCGCCAATCCTGCACGCATCGACGTCGCATTGCTCAACCAGTTTGAAGAATTCAGGGAATTCATGCGACCCGCGATTCGGTCGCTGGCGCCCGACCCCACCGCCCCGACGCCACTTCTGCCAAGCGCAAGCGAAACACCGGACGATACGATGCGTGCGGCGCATCGGCAGATCGAGGCGGCGCTGGCGCAAGATCTTCTGCAACGTGTGTGCGCCGCGCCACCGAGCTTCTTCGAGCACCTGATTGTCGAACTGCTCCGCGGCATGGGCTATGGGGGTTCGACCGAGAATGCAGGGCGGACGCTCGGCCGCAGCGGCGATGATGGTGTCGATGGGGTCGTCGATCAGGACGCTCTGGGTCTGGATCGCGTCTATATCCAGGCCAAGCGATACATGGCGGGCAACGCGGTCGGCTCTGGCGCTATCCGTGATTTTTTTGGCAGCCTCGATCGTCATAAGGCCAGCAAAGGCCTGTTCGTCACCACCTCAACTTTTTCATCGGCCGCCGTGGAAACCGCAGAGCTCCTCAGCAAGCGGATCGTGCTGATCGACGGTGATCAATTGAGCCGATTGATGATCCGCTACAACGTGGGATGCCGGATCGAAGAAACTTTGACCATCAAGAAGATGGACGAAGATTTCTTCGAGTAGCCACCCCCCTACCCTACCCGCGCGAACAGCAGGCCCCGCGCGCGGCCGGCATTGACCATCAGCCCGGCCACCGTGCCTGTGGCATCCCGTTGCGCTCGGACATCGAGCCAGGAGCGGAACAGTTTGCCGGGGGTCCATACCCGCACATCGTCCCCCGCCACCGGTGTCACCTCGAAGCCTGCGCCCCGCATCAGCGGGCCGTCCACCACGATGCATCCGCCATCGGCCTTGGTCGAGACCGTCCAGGTGGCGCCGATCTCGGCATTCGCATAGCGGCCGGCCAGCCCCCCCGGCAGGGCCGCGCCTTCGGCCACGCGGCGATAGCTGGCGCGCATCCTGGCATCGAGCGTGACGGCCAGCGTGCCATCCGCGCCCGGCGCGGCGAGCGCGAAATCCGGCGCCGAGCGGCTGGCGACCAGGCCCCCGGCGCCATCGCTGCGCAAGCGGAACGGCACGCCGTTGGTGTTGGCCACGAGGTAGCCGGCGGGATCGCGGGAGAGATCCAGCGTCCAGCCGCTGGCATCGTCGATATAGCGGCCCGGCAGGGCGGCGAGCATCGCCTCCGGCGCCGGGGTGGGCGGTGCGGCGAGGCCGGGGCGGCCCTCCAGCGCCGCCTCCATCGCGGCACGGGCGAGATGATACGGGTCCGCCCCGCCATGGTTGCTGATGACCACCACGGCAAGGTCGTGATCCGGGGCGCGCAGATATTCCGTGCGATAGCCCGGCCACAGCCCGCCATGGCCGAGCGTGCGCACACCGCGCAGCGTGCCGGCCTGCAGGCCGCGCAGATAATGATGCGGGGTGCTGTTCGCGAAGGGGGCGGGCTGTTCCAGCGCGACGGCGAGCGCGGGATCGAGCAGGCCGGATTGCGCGGCGTGCGCCCATAGCAGCAGATCCTCCACCGAGGAGACCAGCCCGCCCTCCCCGCCGATGGGGAAGCCGTGGGCCGCGCGCGCGAAGCCGCCGGCCCCCTCGGGCAGGTAGCCGGTGGCAAGGCCCGGCACGATGGCCGTGGTGCTTTCCACCATGGCGGTGCGGGTCATGCCGAGCGGGGCGAAGAAGCGCGCGGCGAGAAACTCCGGCAGGGTCATGCCGCTGACCCGTTCCGCCACCAGACCGAGCAGCAGGAAGCCGGTGTTGCTGTAGAGATAGCGCGTGCCGGGCGCGAAGTTGAGGCTGCGCTGGCGGTGGATGGCGGCGAGCAGATCGGCGCGGGTGACCGGCACCGAAAGATCGACCCCGCCGAGGCGCATCAGATCCAGCATGTCGCGCAGGCCGGAGGTGTTGTGCATCAGATGATCGAGCGTGACGGGGGCGCCGAAATCGGGCAGGTCGGGCAGATGCTTCTGCACCGGATCGGCAACGTCCAGCCGACCCTCGGCGGCCAGCGCCAGGATGGCGGCGCAGGTGAACTGCTTGCTGACCGAGGCGATGCGAAAGCGTGTGGCCGGGCCGACCGGCACGCCGAGTTCCAGGCTGGCCATGCCGGCCTGGCGGTGGAGCAGGATCGCGCCGCGCTCGGCGATGCCGATGGCAACGCCCGGCGTGTCCGTGCGGTCGTAGGGGGCGAGCAGCGCGCCGACCTGGCGCTCCAGTCGCAGATGATCGAGCGCGGTCATGGCGTTTCTCCAAGCACCCAGGTACGGAACAGATCCAGATCGATATTGCCGCCGCTCAGCACCACGCCGACGCGCCGGCCGGCGGCCCCCGCCTGTTCCTGCATGAAGGCGGCGAGCGGGGCGGCACCCGCCCCTTCGGCGAGGTTGTGCGTATCGGTCCAGTAGGCGCGGATGGCGGCGGCGATTTCATCATCCGTGACCGTCACGATGCGCGCCGCACCGGCGCGGATGATGGCAAGCGCCGCGGGGTCCGGGATGCGGGTGGCCATGCCGTCCGCGTTGGTGTCGGCGCGCTGGGTTTCCACCACATGCCCGGCGGCGAAGGAGAGGGCATAGGCCGGCGCGCCCGCGGCCTGCACGCCGATGATGGCGGTGGTCAGGCCCAGCGCGTCGCGCGCGGCGATGGCGCCGCAGATGCCCGAACCCAGCCCGACCGGCACATAGAGCCGGTCCAGTTCCGGCGCGGCGCGGAAGAGTTCCAGCGCCCAGGTGGCAACGCCGGCCACCAGGTCGGGGTGGAAGGAGGGGGCGAATTCCAGCCCTTCGCTCTCGGCCAGGGTGCGGGCATGGGCACGCGCGGCGTCGAAATCCTCGCCATGCTCGACCAGGCGGGCGCCCTGAGCACGCATCGCCGCGTTCTTCTCCGCGCTGTTGCCGCGCGGCACGACGATGGTGACCGGCACCCCCGCCCGCGCGCCGGCCCAGGCAAGGGACTGGCCATGATTGCCGCGGGTGGCGGAGATGACACCGCGCACCTCGGGGCGGGTACGGCGCAACCGCTCCATGTAGACAATGCCGCCGCGCAGCTTGAAGGCGCCGACCGGGGTGTGGTTCTCGTGCTTGACCCACAGCTCCGCGCCGGTGCGCGCAGCGAGCAAGGGCCAGGCTCGGGCAGGGGTGGCGGGAAAGGCGGCGTGGACGAGGTCGGCGGCGGCCTCAAGCTCGGACAAGGTGAACATGACGCCAGCCTGGAGCCGGCACGCGGAAAGGTAAACCCGCCTAGGCCGACAATGCCGCCAGCGCCCCGCCATAGGCGCAATCGGCGAGGGTGAACCCATCCAGCTCGGCCAGGAACGCGCGCTCCGCCCCGGCCAGCATGAAGCGCAGGCGGCAGGCCGGGGTGAGGCGGCATTCCCCGCCATCGGCGCGGAAACATTCCACCATCGCCTGCGGCGCCTCCAGGCTGCGCACCACCTCGCCGATGCGGATGGTCGCCGCCGGGCGGGCAAGCGCAAGGCCTCCGCCGGCGCCACGCACGGTGCGCACCAGCCCCGCGGCGGCGAGTTCCTGCACCACCTTGGTCAGATGGTGGCGGGAGATGGCGAATTCCCGCGCGATCTCCTCGGTGGTGAGCCGCGTGTCCGGCCGACCGGCGAGGCGCATCAGCACCCGCAGGCCGTAATCGGTGAAGCTGGTCAGGCGCATGGAGCCCTCGAATGGGTATTGTAAATGCTTCTTCAGGCGGCTAAACAGGCTTCTCAAATACCAGTTCGGGCACGCCGTGTCACCGCCCGATCGCGCCACCGCCATATTCCCTTGTCGGCCATCCCCGGAGTTCCGCCATGAACGATGTTGTCGCCCCCGCCTTCGCCACCCGTCACGTCGGCGAGATCGCCACCAGCCTGCCCGGCGCCACCGCGGTCTTCCGTGCCCACAAGCTGGATTTCTGCTGCGGCGGCAATGTTCCGCTGGCCGAGGCCGCCGCCGCGCGCGGGCGCGACCTGGCGGCGATCGAGGCGGCGCTGGCGGCGATCGATCCCGGCGCGCCGCGCCAGCCTGCCAGTGACCCGGCGGCGCTGATCGAGACCATCATCAGCCGCTACCACGCCGTCCACCGGCGCGAACTGCCCGAACTGGTGCGGCTGGCGCGCCGGGTGGAGGCGGTGCACGCGCGGAACCCCGCCGTGCCGAACGGCCTGGCCGAGCGGCTGGAGGCACTGGAGACCGAGTTGCGCGCCCACATGGCCAAGGAGGAGGCGATCCTGTTCCCGATGATGCTCGCCGACCCTGGGGCAACGGGTGGCGCGATGGCGGCCGGCCCGATTGCGCGCATGCGCGCCGAGCACGACGACCATGGCGCGGCGCTGGAAGCGATCGGCGCCTGCACGCAGGGGCTGCCGGCGGAGGCCTGCACCACCTGGCGGGCGCTCGATGCCGGCCTGCGCAAGTTCAGCGACGATCTGATGGAACACGTGCATCTGGAGAACAACGTGCTGTTCCCGATGTTCGAGCGGGACTGACCGCTATCCGGCGAGGTCGCGCATCACCGCGTAGAGGTCCGACTTGGCCTCGAAGCCGATACCGGGGAGTTCGGGCAGGGTGATGTGCCCGGCCTCCACCCGCACCCCGTCGGGGAAGCCGCCATAGGGCTGGAACAGATCGGGGTAGCTTTCATTGCCGCCCAGCCCCAGCCCGGCGGCGATCATCAGCGACATCTGGTGCCCGCCATGCGGGATGCAGCGCGCCACCGACCAGCCGGCCGCCCGCAGCTCCGCCAGGGTGCGCTGGTACTCGCACAGCCCGTAGCTGAGCGCGCAGTCGAATTGCAGCCAGTCGCGGTCCGGCCGCATGCCGCCATGGCGCAGCAGGTTGCGCGCATCCTGATGGCTGAACAGATTCTCCCCGGTGGCCATCGGGCCGGGATAGAACTCGGCCAGCGCCGCCTGCAGCCGGTAATCGAGCGGGTCTCCGGCCTCCTCGTACCAGAACAAAGGATAGGCGCGCAGCATTTTCGCGTAGGCGATGGCGGTTTCCAGGTCGAAGCGGCCATTGGCATCGACGGCGAGTCGCGCCCGGCCATCCAGCTCGGCCAGCACCGCCTCGATGCGGCGGGCGTCCTCGGCGAGGGATGCGCCGCCGATCTTCATCTTCACCACGGTATAGCCGCGGTCGAGGTAGGAGCGCATCTCGGCGCGCAGCGCGGCGAGGTCCTTGCCGGGATAATAGTAGCCGCCGGCGGCATAGACGAAGACGCGCGGATCGGCGGCGCGGCCATGGCGGGCGGAGAGCAGGCGGAACAGCGGCCGGTCGGCGATTTTCGCCACCGCGTCCCACACCGCCATGTCGATGGTGCCGACCGCGACCGAGCGTTCGCCATGCCCGCCCGGCTTCTCGTTCGTCATCATCGCCGCCCAGACGCGATCGGGGTCGAGATTGGTGCCGGCCTCGTCCAGCAGGCTGGCCGGCGGCGCGTCCAGGATGCGGGGGGCGAATCGCTCCCGGATCAGACCGCCCTGGCCATAGCGGCCATTGGAGTTGAAGCCGTAGCCGACCACGCGGCGCCCGCCGCGCACCGCATCGGTGACCACCGCGACCACGCTCGTCGTCATTTTCGAGAAATCGATATAGGCGTTGCGGATCGGCGAGGAGATCGGCCGGGTGACCTCGCGGATCTCGACAATGCGGACGGACATGGGGCGACTCTCCGTGTGGGGACATCACCTTGCCACCGAAGGGGCGGTCGTCCATACCGGCAGCCCATTCCGACCACCCTGGACACATCGCCCATGGCCTCCGCCGCCCCTTCCCCCGCGCGTCGTCCCTATGCGCGCGTCCTGCTCAAGGTGTCCGGCGAGGCGCTGATGGGAAAGCGCGACTATGGGCTGGACACCGACACCGTCAGCGCCATCGCCGCCGATATCGGTGCTGTCGTCGCGCTGGGCATCCAGGTCTGCCTGGTCATCGGGGGCGGCAACATCTTCCGCGGCATCTCCGCCGCCGCCACCGGCATGGACCGCGCCCAGGCCGATTACATGGGCATGCTGGCCACCGTGATGAACGCGCTCGGCATGCAGGCGGCGCTGGAAAAACAGGGCGTGCCGACGCGGGTACAATCCGCCATCCCGATGGCCTCGGTCTGCGAGCCCTATATCCGCCGCCGCGCGATCCGCCACATGGAGAAGGACCGGGTGGTGATTTTCGCCGCCGGCACCGGCAACCCGTTCTTCACCACCGATACCGCGGCGGCGCTGCGCGCCGCCGAGATGCAGTGCGACGCGCTGCTCAAGGGCACCCAGGTCGATGGCGTCTATACCGCCGATCCGCGCAAGCACCCCGGCGCCGAACGCTTCGAGCGGCTGACCTATCTGGACGTGCTGGCGCGCGATCTCGGCGTCATGGATGCCTCGGCGATCAGCCTGGCGCGGGAGAACAAGCTGCCCATCATCGTCTTCAACATCCGCGCGCCGGGGGCCTTCGCCCAGGTGATGCGCGGCGAGGGACGGCATACCATCATCGAGGATCCACGCTGAGCGACGGCTGGGCGACAGGAGGATTGTCATGACCGCTGATGTCAACGCACTGAAGCAGGACCTGATCCGCCGCATGGACGGCGCGCTGGAGACCCTGCGGCGCGAGTTCTCCGGCCTGCGTTCCGGCCGCGCCAGCCCCGCCCTGCTGGAGCCGGTGCGCGTCGAGGCCTATGGCAACGAGATGCCGCTGCCGCAGCTGGGCACCATCGCCGTGCCGGAGCCGCGCATGATGACGGTGCAGGTGTGGGACCGCGCCCTAGTGACCAACGTGGTGAAGGCGATCCGCGATGCCGGGCTCGGCCTCAACCCCTCCGCCGACGCCCAGCTGGTGCGGGTGCCGCTGCCGCAACTGACCGGGGAGCGGCGCGGCGAACTCTCCAGGGCCGCCCATAAATACGCCGAGGGCGCCAAGGTGGCGGTGCGCGGCGTGCGGCGCGACGGGATGGAGCAGATCAAGGTGCTGGAGAAGAAGCACGAGATCAGCCAGGACGATGAAAAGCGCTGGGGCGAGGAAGTGCAGAAACTGACCGACCAGTACGTGAAGCGCATCGACGATGCGCTGACCGAGAAGGACCGCGAGATCACCCAGGTCTGACCGCAGCAACCGGGGGCACGGCAGGCATGACAGCGGCGACCAGCGCAAATCCTGGGGCGGCATCGAAGGTGCCGGCCGATGTACTGCCCGCCCATGTCGCCATCATCATGGACGGCAACGGGCGCTGGGCGGCCGGGCGCGGCCTGCCGCGGGTGGCCGGCCATCGCGCCGGGGTGCGGGCGGTCCGCCGCACCATCGAGGCCGCGATCGGCCATGGCGTCCCGTGGCTGACACTCTATGCCTTCTCCTCCGAGAACTGGCGTCGCCCGCAGCAGGAGGTGCGCGACCTGACCGGCCTGCTGCGCCGCTTCCTGCGCAGCGAGGTTGCCGAACTGGCCGAACAGGGCGTGCGCCTGCATTTCATCGGCGAGCGCGCCCGCTTCGAGGCCGATATCCAGGCCGAACTGGCCGAGGCGGCGCAGCGCACGGCGACGAATGCGCGGCTTAACCTGGTGGTGGCGCTGTCCTATGGCGGGCGGGCCGAGATTGTGGCGGCGGCGCTGTTCGGGGGCCTGTTCGGAGCGGTGGCC
>VFSW01011739.1_pt1 | contig 12278 bp, 10 predicted proteins | sample 5358111 | NCBI WGS metagenome assembly VFSW01 (sample SAMN11554181, study PRJNA540505) | mine drainage metagenome | isolation source: sediment from site ElyBrook_90M | place: USA: Ely Copper Mine, Vershire, VT | collected 2017
ATCGCCACGGCGTCCAGCAAATCCTGATCGAGCGGCCAATCCGCCACGCCGTTGATGGCATGACGCCGCGCGCGATCATCCTCGAACCGGGCACGCTGCTCAGCCGCATCGGTCAGTTCGACGAAGGCGTTGGCGAGCTCGATGCCGCACACGTAAAGCTCGAACCGCTCGGCCACCCGCGCATCGGCGGGATCACGCCGCGCCAGTGCCGCCAGCGGCGCCGGCCAGCCGGTGAGCACGCTCGGCACATCGCGCCCAAGCCGCGGCTCGATATGGCCGAGCATCAGCCGGAAGAACATATCCTCCCAGCTCTCGCCCGGCCGGCGCGGCGTGCGCGCATCAGCCGCCAGACGCTCTGCATCGTTCACACTCGCCAGCACGTCGATGCCGAGATAGCGCTCGAACGCCGCCGCCACGCTGATCACCTCGACCCGATCGAGCCGCGTCGTCACGCCCCGGCAGGTCACCACCGGCGGCAGCACCGCACGTAGAAACGCGATCGTCTCGGCGATCAGCTCAGCCATCGCAGCACCGGGTCGATACCATTCCAGCATGGTGAATTCCGGCGCGTGCGTCGCCGAACCCTCACCGTTGCGCCAGACCCGCGCCAGCTGGAAAATCCGCCCTGCCCCGCCGGCCAGCAGCTTCTTCATCGCAAATTCCGGGCTGGTGTGCAGCCATAATGGCTCGACCGACCCATCTGGCGCGCTACGCGCGGTCGCGAACGCGGCGAGATGCACTTCTTCGCCCGGCACTGGCACCGCGTAAGGCGTTTCCACCTCCAGATAGCCGCGCGCGGTGAAAAAGGCCCGCGTCGCCTGGGTCAGCCCAGCGCGCCGGCGCAAATAGGGCATGCGCGCGGCCAATCGTTCGGGATGCCAGCGGCGTGAATGCGTGTCTTGTGCGGTCATGCAGCAGCGGATAGCACCGCAGCATGAGTTTGCGCACACTCCGCACCCCCGAAGACCTGATCGCGGCCGGCCTGGTCCCGCCGGCCGCGCGGGCAGCGCTCACCGCCGTCGCCGCGCGCTATGCCACCGCAATCCCGCCGGGCATGGCCGCGCTGATCGAGGGTCGCACCGACCCGATCGGCCTGCAATTCATCCCCGATCCGGCAGAATTGACGCTGGCCGCCCATGAAAGCGCGGACCCGATCGGCGATGACGCGCTCTCGCCGATCAAGGGCATCGTCCACCGCTACCCCGACCGCGCGCTGCTCAAACCAACCCTGGCCTGTCCGGTCTATTGCCGGTTCTGCTTTCGGCGCGAGCATGTCGGGCCGGACGGCGGTGTCCTGAACGACGCCGAACTCGATGCCGCGATCGGCTGGATCGCCGATCACCCGGCCATCGCCGAGGTCATCCTGACCGGCGGCGATCCGCTGATTCTGTCGCAACGGCGACTCGATGACATCCTCAGCCGCCTCACCGCCATCGCGCATGTCCGGCGCCTGCGCATCCACACCCGTGTGCCGGTGGTCGCGCCGGAACGCATCACCGGCGCCCTGGTCGAGACCCTCGATACCGAAACCCCGCTGTTCATCGTGCTGCACGCCAACCACGCCAGCGAATTCACCGCAGCCGCGCAGGATGCGCTGGCCCGCCTGCGCTACGGCGGCATACCGGTCCTGGGCCAATCCGTGCTGCTGCGCGGCGTCAATGATTCCGAGGCCGCCCTGCGCGATCTGTTCGAAACCATGCTGGCCTGCCGGGTGAAACCCTATTACCTCCACCAGCTCGACCCGGCACCCGGTACCGCCCGGTTTCATGTGCCGATCGCCGAAGGCCGCGCCCTGCTCGCCGCGCTGCGCGGCACGGTTTCGGGCACCGCTCTGCCGCATTACATCCTCGATGCGGCGGGCGGGAAGACCGTGTTGGGCTGAGGAGGAGTAAGGAAGGAAGCGCTTCTTTTTTGAAAAAAAGAAGCAAAAAACTTTTTTTGATCTGGGGTACGGGTGTTGTCGCGGGCACGGGCCAGAATTAGCGAAGTTTTTTTTGCTTCTTTTTTGTTCACAAAAAAGAAGAGACCTCCTCTGCTGTCCCCTGCCTGTTCGTCCGCCAGCCCGGCACAGTTGGCCGACCCATCGCCTTGTGCTAGGCGCGGCGGATGGCGGAACCCCTGATTGCCGTGCTCAACGGCCCTAACCTCAATCTGCTCGGCCTGCGCGAGCCGGAAATCTACGGCATCCAGACGCTCGACGATCTGGAGGCGGTGTGTGCCGAGGCGGCCGAGCCGTTGGGCCTCGCCATCGATTTCCGCCAGACCAACGGCGAGGGCGAGTTGATTACCTGGGTCCAGGAATGCCGCGGCCGGGCCGCCGGCATCATTATCAATCCCGCGGGCTATTCGCATACTTCGGTCGCCCTGATGGATGCGCTGCACGCGGTCGATCTGCCGGTGATCGAGGTGCATCTGTCGAATATTTTCACCCGCGAGGCGTTTCGCCACCATTCCTATATATCGATGGCGGCGCGCGGCGTGATCTGCGGGCTTGGGTTCACCGGCTACCGGCTGGCCTTGCAGGCGATTGCCGACATTGTGGAGCAGGAAGCATGAGTTTATCCTTCGACCCCGAAGCGCTGCGCCAGTTGGCAGCCCTGTTGAACGAAAGCGGTCTCGGCGAGATCGAACTGGAAGAGGGCGACCGGCGGCTGCGCCTCGCCCGTGCGGTGGCCCAACCGGCAGCAATGATGCAACCGATGATGGCCGCGCCCGCCACCCCTGCCCCCGCACCGGCACCGCAGGTCGCGGCGGCGCAGGATATGGGCGTGCACCCTGGTGCGGTGAAATCGCCGATGGTCGGCGTCGCTTACCTCGCCCCCGAGCCGAGTGCCGCCCCGTTCATCACGGTTGGCGCCAGTGTCGAGGCCGGTCAGACGCTGCTGCTGATCGAGGCGATGAAAACCTTCAACCAGATCAAGGCGCCGCGTGCCGGCACCGTGAAGCAAATTCTGGTCACCGGCGGCCAGCCGGTCGAATACGACGAACCGCTGGTGATCATCGAGTAATGTTCAGTAAAATCCTGATTGCCAACCGCGGCGAAATCGCGCTCCGCGTCCAGCGCGCCTGCCGCGAAATGGGCATCGCCACCGTGGCCGTGCATTCCACCGCCGACGCCGATGCGATGCATGTGCGCCTCGCCGATGAAAGCCTGTGCATCGGCCCGCCGCTTGCGCGCGACTCCTATCTCAATATGCCGGCGCTGCTCTCCGCCGCTCTGATCACCGGCGCCGAGGCGATCCACCCTGGCTATGGCTTCCTGTCGGAAAACGCCGATTTCGCCGAAATGGTGGAGGCTCACGGTCTCACCTTTATTGGTCCCAGCCCCACCCACATTCGCATGATGGGTGATAAGATCACCGCCAAGACCACGATGGCCGAGCTTGGCGTGCCGCTGGTCCCCGGGTCGGACGGCGAAGTGCCGGATGTCGAGGCGGCGATCGAAGTTGCCCGCCAGATCGGCTGCCCCGTGCTGGTGAAGGCGGCGGCCGGTGGTGGCGGGCGCGGCATGAAAGTGGCCCGCACGCTCGATGAAGTGGCCGAGGCGTTTTCGACCGCGCGCGCCGAAGCCGCCGCCGCGTTCGGCAACAACGCCGTCTATATTGAAAAATACCTCGATCGGCCGCGCCATATCGAGTTGCAGGTGCTGGGCGATAATTACGGCAAGGTTGTGCATTTTGGCGAGCGCGACTGCTCGCTCCAGCGCCGCCATCAAAAACTGCTCGAAGAAGCCGGATCGCCCGGCATCACCGCTGCCGAACGCACCGCGTTGGGCGGCATCGCCACCCAGGCGCTCGAAAAATTCGGCTATCGCAACGCCGGCACGCTCGAATTCCTGTATCAGGACGGCCAGTTCGCCTTCATCGAAATGAACACCCGCCTGCAGGTCGAGCATCCGGTGACGGAAATGGTCACCGGCGTCGATCTGGTGCGCGAACAAATCCGCATCGCGTTCGGCGAGCCGCTCGGCTACGACCAGTCCGACGTGAAAGTGTCCGGCCACGCGATCGAATGCCGGATCACCGCCGAAGACCCCGAAACCTTCGCGCCGTCGCCCGGAACGGTCACGATGTTCCATGCGCCCGGCGGCTTGGGCGTGCGCCTCGATTCGGCGCTGTATGCCGGCTATCGCGTGCCCTCGCACTATGACAGCCTGGTCGCCAAACTGATCGTCCATGGCCGCACCCGCCCCGAAGCGATCGCCCGGATGCGGCGCGCGCTGGAAGAATTTGCGATCGCGGGGATCAAGACCACGATTCCGTTGCATTTGCGGATTCTGGATGATGCGGGATTTCAGAGTGGGGATTATACCATTCATTGGCTGGAGCAGTTTGTGGCAGCCAATAAGGCGTAAGGAAGCACTTCTTTTTTTGTAAAAAAAGAAGCAAAAAAACTTTTTGACGTTGAGCCCATGCCGGCGAAAACACCCGTGCCCAAAATTAAAAAAAGTTTTTTGCTTCTTTTTTACAAAAAAGAAGCGCTTTCTTCCGCCGTCTTCAGAAATTCGATCAACCATCGACCGGCCGGCCCCGGCGGCAACGCGCTGGGATAGACCACCGCCATCGGCAGAGTAAGCCCACCCGCCGGCATATCCTCGACCGTAAGCCGAACCAGCGCGCCGTTCGCCAGATCCGCCGTGACCGAATGCAGCGGCATGCCGCCGAACCCCAGGCCGTGGCGGAGGAATTCGTGCTTTGCGTATAAATCCGCGAGCCGCCAGGTCTGCGGCGAAATCACACCGAACTCCCGCCCGGCCGACAGGTCGGACCGGTCGGTCAGCACCAGCTGAACATGGCGCGCCAGCTCGGCGCGTGGGATCGTACCCGTCAGCGACGCCAGCGGATGAGCGGGCGATGCCACCAGCACCATCTCGATTCCATCCAGCCGCTCGCTCGTCACTGTGGGTGGCAGCAGCGGAAATGAACTGCCGACCACGCCGAAGCTGCAGCTGCCGTCGATTACTTTCAGCCCCGCCGCTCCCAGAGCTTCGACATAGAGCCGCAGCGGCGTGCCGGGGAACTGGGCTCGAAACGCCCGTGCCGCGGCGGTAATCGCGGTCATCGGGAAAAACACGTCGATCACCGCGGATAATTCCGGCTCCAGCCCGCGCGCCATGCCCTTCGCCCGCGCTTTCAAACCATCGACCCCGCACATGATGGTGCGCGCATCGCCGAGCAGTGCCGTGCCCGCCCCGGTCAATTTCGGCGTGTGACCGGTGCGATCGAACAAGGTGACACCGATTTGCCCTTCCAGCGTGCTGACCATGTCGCTCACGACCGATTGCGCGCGGCGCAGTTTGCGTCCCGCCGCTGAAAAACTGCCTTCGTCCGCCGCCGTGATGAACACCCGCAACTGGTCGAGTGAAATTCCGTCAAGCATCGCCACTCTCCGTCTATCGCTTCATCCGATGGATAGGATCGGAATATACCGGGTATGCAGATAGTCAATAACCATGCATCAAGCCGTGAACCGGCGCCTCGCCGCAACCTTTGCCACGCCGGCACCCACGCCGCCGGCCGGAGTTTCAAACCATGAAGTTATTGCACATCGATTCCAGCATCCTCGGCCCCCACTCGGTCAGCCGAATCCTCACCGCCGAAATCGTCGCCAAGGAGGCAGCACTGCATCCTGACCTCGACATCGTCTACCGCGACCTGGCCGCGACGCCGATGATGCATCTGTCGGGCGCCCATATGGCCGCCTGGCAGGGCAGCGCGGTGAGCGATGCCGCCCTCGGCGCCGATCTCGCCACCGGCAGCGCGTTCATCGACGAATTGTTTGCCGCCGATATTATCGTGATCGGCGCGCCGATGTATAATTTCGGGATTCCCAGCCAGCTCAAGGCCTGGATCGATCGCGTCGTCGTCGCCGGCAAGACCTTCCGCTACGGCGAAGGCGGCATGCCGGAGAGCCTGCTGCCCAAAGGCAAGAAAATCCTGATCGCCTCGACCCGCGGCGGCGTCTATTCCGCCGGCAGCCCCGCCGCCGGCCTCGAGCACCAGGAAACCTACCTGACCGCCGTGCTCTCGTTCATCGGCCTGACCGATATCACCTTCATCCGCGCCGAAGGCATCGCGTTCGGACCGGAGGCCCGCGAGGGTGCAATCGGCAAAGCCCAAGCCGAAATTGCGGCATTGGCGGCCTGACCTAGCAAAGCGGGACGCCCCGACCGCACAGGTTCAGCCTCCCGCATCGCGTTTTACATCAAGGAACGACATCTCATGAAACGATCGTTTGCTGCTCTTGCCGTAACGGCGTTGATCGCTGCGGCGCCGTCCGCGCTCGCGCAAATCGCCTCGAAAAACCCGGCAGCGGTCAAGGCGGGCACATACAAGGTCGACCCCTATCATACCCAGGTGGTCTTCACCCTGTCCCATTTCGGGTTCACCGAGTTTTCCGGCATGTTCGGCGATGCCTCGGGCAGCCTGGTGCTGAATACCGCCAAGCCGGCGGCCGACAAGCTCGATGTCACGATCGGGATGAAGTCGGTGATGACGACGGTGCCTGCGTTGACCACCGAGTTGAACAACAACCAATGGTTCGACACCGCCAAATATCCGACCGCGACGTTCACATCGACCAAGGTGACCCGCACCGGCAAGACCACCGCGACGATCGACGGCAATTTGACGCTGCATGGCGTGACCCGACCGATCGTGCTGAAGGCGCGGTTCATCGGCACCGGCATCAACCCGATCGACAAGGCCGATACTGTCGGGTTTTCCGCGACCGGCGTGGTCAAGCGCAGTGAATTCGGCGTCAAGGCCTATGTGCCGATGGTGGGCGACGATGTCACGCTGACGCTGGCCGGCGCGTTCGAACTGCAGAAGTAATGCCGGTGGCGATGCCGATTCCGGCCGAGCGCTACACGCTGGTCGCCATCATCCTGCACTGGGTGATGGCGCTCGGCATCGTGGCGCTTGCAATCATCGGGCTGGTGATGACGCATGTGAAACTGCCGCCGCAATCGCTGTTTCAACTGTATCAGCTGCACAAATCGATCGGCATCACAATCCTGCTCGCCGCATTTTTGCGGATCGGCTGGAAGCTGCGCCATCGCCCGCCGATCCTGCGCGAGGCGATGCCGCCGTGGCAGCGGGCAGCGGCGACGTGGAGCCATCGGTTACTATATGTTGCGCTGTTCGCCTTGCCGCTGACCGGTTGGGCGGCGGTTTCCGCCTCGCCGTTCGATATTCCGACCGTGCTGTACGGCGTCATCCCCTGGCCCGATCTGCCAATTCTGCCGACGCTTGCGCATAAAAAACAGGCCGAGGCGGTGCTCGAAGATATCCACGACTACGGCGCCTTTGCGTTGATCGCGCTGATCTGCGCCCATGCGGGGGCGGCCCTGCATCATCATTTCATCAAGCGCGACACGGTGCTACGGCGCATGTTGCCCGGCCGGCGTGCCGCGCAAACGAAGGATAGTGCTCCATGAACTCGTTCACGCGTTTCTCGATCGCCGCTGCCGCCCTGCTGGCTTCACCCTTGGCCGCGCACGCTGCCGGTGCGCCACGATGGACGGTGGATGCCGCGAAAAGCAGCCTTGATTTCACAGGTACCCAAACCGGCACGAAGTTCCATGGAACGTTCAAGACATTCACCGCCGACATCGCGTTCAGCCCCGGCGATCTCGCGGACTCACATATCGACGTCACGGTCGATCTGGCGAGCGCCAGCACCGGCGATTCGCAGCGCGATACCGCATTGCCGGGCAAGGATTGGTTCGACGTATCGAAATCGCCGCAGGCGGTGTTCACCTCGAATCGCATCACGAAAACCGGGGCGAACACCTACCAGGCGATCGGCACGCTGCAGTTGCGTGGGGTGACCAAGCCGTTGACCCTGCCCTTCACCGTAACGATCGCCGGCGACACCGCCCACGCGACGGCTAGCGCCGATCTGCTGCGCACCGCCTTCGGCGTCGGCCAAGGCCCCTGGCAGAGCGGCCAATGGGTCGCGCTGAACGTAGACGTCACCATCGACCTAACAGCAACCAAGATGAAATAGCGCGACGATCCACCCACAACCGCAATACCAAACAACAAAAAGTTTTTTGGTTCTTTTTTACAAAAAAGAACCCTTCCTTCCTCCAAGCCTACCGCACCGCACAATTCGCTTGCCAGCAAGTTTATGTCACCATAGCTTGAAGTCGCACGTGATACGCGACGCAAAAACGGATCGGAGCGAACCTTGAAAAAATTCAGTCGGCTATTGGTGGCGAATCGGTCCGAAATCGCCATCCGGGTGTTTCGGGCGGCGGCTGAATTGGGGATACGCACCATCGGCGTCTATGCCGAACAGGATAAATTATCGCTGCATCGCTTCAAGGCCGACGAGGCCTATCTGATCGGCAAGGGGATGGGCCCGATCGAGGCGTATTTATCGATCGAGGAAGTCTTGCGCGTCGCGATCGAGGCGCGGGCGGATGCGATTCATCCGGGATATGGGTTCCTGTCGGAAAATCCGGATTTCGCGGAGGCCTGCGCGGATGCCGGCATCGTGTTCATCGGGCCGCTGCCGGCGACCATGCGCACCTTGGGCAACAAGGTTGCCGCGCGTAACCTCGCGGTTTCGGTCGGCGTGCCGGTGATGCCGGCGAGTCCGCCGTTGGGCGATGATGATGCGGCGACGCGCGCGATTGCGGCGGAAATCGGCTATCCGGTGATGCTCAAGGCGTCCTGGGGTGGCGGCGGGCGCGGTATGCGGCCGATTGCCGCGGCGGATACGCTGATCGACGAATTGGGCACCGCGCGGCGCGAGGCGAAGGCTGCGTTCGGCAATGATGAAGTTTATATCGAAAAACTCGTCCAACGCGCGCGGCATGTCGAGGTGCAGTTGCTCGGCGATGCGCATGGTAATCTGGTGCATCTGTTCGAGCGTGATTGCACCATCCAGCGGCGTCATCAGAAAGTGGTGGAGCGCGCGCCGGCGCCGTATCTCGATGATGCGACGCGGGCTGCGCTGTGCGAGGCAGCACTCGCGATCGGCCGGGCGACCAATTATCGCAACGCCGGCACGGTCGAGTTTCTGCTCGATCGCGATACCAACAAATTCTATTTTATCGAGGTCAATCCACGTATCCAGGTCGAGCACACGGTGACCGAAATGGTCACCGGCATCGACATCGTCAAAGCCCAGATCAAGGTGGCCGAGGGTGGCCATATCGGCGATGTCGCCGAGACCGGCGTGCCGCCGCAATCGGGCATCGTGCTCGATGGCCACGCGCTGCAATGCCGGATCACCACCGAGAATCCAGAGAATAATTTCATCCCCGATTACGGCAGGATCTCGGCCTATCGCGGCGCGTTCGGCTTCGGCATCCGCCTCGATGGCGGCACCGCCTATTCGGGCGCTGTGGTGACGCGGTTCTACGATGCGCTGCTGGAAAAAGTGACGGCCTGGGCGCCCTCGCCCGGCGAGGCGACGGCGCGGATGCTGCGCGCGCTGCGGGAATATCGGATCCGTGGTGTCACCACGAATTTGCCGTTTCTCGAGGCGCTGTTGACCCACCCTTCGTTCCAGGCGGGCGACTACACCACCCGCTTCATCGATACCACGCCCGAGTTGTTCACCCTGCCGAAACGGCGGGATCGAGCAACCCGCTTGCTGCGCTATGTCGCGGATGTGACGGTGAACGGCCACCCCGACGTGCGCGGACGGCGCAAGCCGCTGGCCTCGGCCCGCACGCCGGATGCGCCGCGGGTGATCGGCAAACCCGCCGACGGCACCAGGCAATTGCTGGACCAACTCGGGCCGGTCGGGTTCGCTGGCTGGATGCGCCAGCAGTCACGCGTGTTGATTACCGACACCACGATGCGCGATGCGCATCAATCGCTGCTGGCGACCCGGATGCGCAGCTACGACATCATTGCCGCGGCCCCCGCCTACGCGGTGGGACTGCCCGGCCTGTTCTCGCTCGAATGCTGGGGCGGCGCGACGTTCGATGTCTCGATGCGGTTTCTGACCGAAAGCCCGTGGGAGCGCCTCGCCGCGATCCGGGCGGCCGCGCCCAACATTCTGCTGCAGATGCTGCTGCGTGGTGCGAACGGCGTGGGGTACACCAATTATCCCGACAATATCGTGCGGTTCTTCGTCCAGCGCGCGGCGGCGAACGGCATCGATCTGTTCCGGATTTTCGACTGTCTCAACTGGGTCGAGAACATGCGCGTCGCGATCGATGCGGTGCTGGAAACCGGCAAGCTCGCCGAGGGGGCGATTTGTTACACCGGCGATATTCTCGACCCCGCGCGGGCGAAATATTCGCTGAACTACTACGTCGATCTGGCAAAGCAGCTGGAAGCGGCGGGCTGCCATATCCTCGCGATCAAGGACATGGCCGGCGTGCTGAAACCCTCGGCCGCCGGCGTGCTGGTGCGGGCGTTGAAGGATGCGGTCGGGCTGCCGATTCATCTGCACACGCATGATACCTCGGGCATTTCGGGAGCAACCGTGCTCGCCGCGGTCGAGGCCGGGGTGGATGCGGTGGATGCGGCGATGGACCCGATGTCCGGCCTGACCTCGCAGCCCTGCCTGGGCTCGCTGGTCGAGGCGTGGCGGCATACCTATCGCGACACCGGGCTCGATCCGGATGTGATCCGGGATTTGAGTTTCTATTGGGAGGCGGTGCGCGCGCAATACGCGGCGTTCGAAAGCGACCTGCAATCGGGCGCGTCGGAAGTCTATCTGCATGAAATGCCGGGCGGGCAGTTCACCAATCTGCGCGAACAGGCCGGCTCGCTGGGCCTGGCCGAGCGCTGGCACGAAATCTCGCGCACCTATCGCGACGTGAACATGATGTTCGGCGATATCGTGAAGGTCACGCCCTCGTCGAAAGTGGTGGGCGACATGGCGCTGATGATGGTCAGTCAGGGGTTGACGGTCGGCGATGTGCTCGACCCCGCCAAGGAGATCGCGTTTCCGGCCTCCGCGGTCGAGATGCTGCGCGGCGATCTGGGCCAGCCGCCCGGCGGGTGGCCGGGGTTGTTGCAGGCCAAGGCGCTGCGCGATGAGGAACCCTATATCGTGCGGCCGGGGTCGCTGCTGCCGATGGCGGATCTCGAGGCATTGCGCGCCATCGCGACCGAACAATGCGCCGGGCCGGTCGATGACGATGGTCTGGCGGCCTATGTGATGTATCCGCAGGTCTACGCCGGCTATTGCGCGGCGCGGCGGACCTATGGGCCGGTCGGCGTTTTGCCGACGCCGGTGTATTTTTACGGCATGCAGCAAGGCGATGAAATCGCCATCGAAATGGAACCCGGCAAGACGCTGATCCTGCGCCTGCAGACGATGAGCGAGACCGATGAGGACGGCAATGTCCGGGTGTTTTTCGAACTCAATGGCCAGCCGCGCGTGGTGGTGGTGCCGAACCGCGCGGTGACGCCCACCCGCGCCGCGCGGCGCAAGGCGGATGATACCAAGGATGGCGAGATTGGCGCGCCCATGCCGGGCACCGTCGCCACCATCATGGTGCGCGAGGGGCAGTCCGTCAGCCAGGGCGACGCGCTGGTCGCGATCGAGGCGATGAAGATGCAGACGCGCATCGCCGCACCGCGCGATGGCAGCGTCAAGGCGCTGCATGTGAAGCCGGGTGAGGCGGTGGAAGCTAAGGATTTGTTGGTGGAAATGGCGTAAGAGAAGATAAGGAAGTACTACTTTTTTGAAAAAAAGTAGCAAAAAACTTTTTTTAATTTGGGTTCCCGGCGCCTGAACGCCGGGGACCCAGGGAATAGAAGTTTTTTTGCTTCTTTTTTTACAAAAAAAGAAGTGCTCGCTTAACTCTCAAACCCCGTACACCGCCGCCCCTGAATCATCGACAAAAACTCCCGCCGCGTCGAGGGATCATCGCGGAACGCGCCGAGCATGCGGCTGGTGACCATGGCGACACCGGTTTTATGGACGCCGCGGGTGGACATGCATTCGTGCCCAGCCTCGATCACCACGGCGACGCCGCGCGGTTGCAGCACTTCGTTGATCGTGTTCGCGATCTGGGCGGTAAGCTTTTCCTGGATCTGCAGGCGCTTGGCATAGGCATCGACCACGCGGGCGAGTTTGCTGATGCCGACCACCCGGCGGTTCGGCAGATAGGCGACGTGGGCGACGCCGATGATTGGCACCATGTGATGTTCGCAATGGGATTCGAGGCGAATGTCGCGCAAAATCACCATCTCGTCATAGCCTTCGATTTCCTCGAAGGTACGGGTCAGGATGGCTTCGGGGTCCTCGGCATAGCCGCGAAAGAAATCCTCGTAGGACCGGGCAACCCGGGCCGGCGT
>VFSW01011740.1_pt1 | contig 12277 bp, 29 predicted proteins | sample 5358111 | NCBI WGS metagenome assembly VFSW01 (sample SAMN11554181, study PRJNA540505) | mine drainage metagenome | isolation source: sediment from site ElyBrook_90M | place: USA: Ely Copper Mine, Vershire, VT | collected 2017
GAGGGGGACGCCGCAGTGAATCTCCGGGTCGAACTGACGCAACGGCACTGCCTGCTGGTGCGGTCCAGACCGTTCCAGCCGTTTGCGCGGCGATGCCGGGGCCAGACCATCTGCCCCGGCTCCTGCCGCTTGCGAGCGCGTGGCCGTGCTCACGGCGCTGCTGCTCGCTGCTGAATGGCCGCCTTCTTGGCGTCGACATGGCGCTGCAGATGGCGCACCGGGAAGAGGACCTTCTCGAGCGGCACCCCGCAGTCGGCGCAGCGCATCGGCGGGTAGCGCTTGGCGACAATCAGGCGTGCGTGGCGGGCGGTCGAGGTGCTCACGGCGCCTTGCCCTGGGTGTTGAGCGTCTGGGGCTCGGCGACCGCCCCACCGCCGGTGAAGTCCCAGTCGCCGCGCTCGTAGCGCTGCAGCTCGAAGATGGGGCCGGTGATCATGTGCACGCCGCGCTGCGCACCACGATGGTGGACGTCGCACAGCACCAGCATCTGCTCGGTCGAATCGACGAACGAGGTCGTGTCGAGCTTGTAGTCCGGCGGCAGCTCGCCGTTGGCCAGAAGGTGAGCGTGGAAGGCCTGCGCGATGGCCACCAGCCCCGGCAGCTCGGGATTGTCGGCGGCCAGCTTCTCCCAGTTGATCTCGGTCTGGCCGGCCCACTCGACCAGGGCGTGGTGCGTCTCGATCGCCTTGGCCCCGACCCGGTTGTGGACCGGGTCGCCGAGCGTCGAATGACGCACGCCGCAGACCACGCAAGGCGAATCGAGGTCGTAGACGAGGTGGGGGTGGGTCTGGGTGTAGAGCGCGGAGGCGCTGCGCGGGGCGTGTGGCGGATAGAAGACCGTCTCCGCCAGCGTGCGGCGCAGGACCGAGCCGGTCTGTCCACTCGTCATATCAGGCTCGACCGTGACGGGGGAGCCAGGAGGGAGTGGCATGGCCTAGGAGGCCCACCAGCTGACGCGATTGGGGCTGGCGCCGGGAGCTGCCGCGAGGCCGCCCACGGGAGCGGTCGGTCCGCCGAGCAGCTTGAGGAGAAACTGGAGCGCGCCGGTGATGGCAATGACGGCGATGGCCCTGATGGTGGGGTCGGTGATCACCGAGACCAGCGGGCCGATGTTGAGGAGGGCTGCGGAAACCGCCGCGGGGGGATGGGGCGGGTAGTAGGCCGTCTCGGCGAGGGTGCGGCGGGCGATGGTCATGGCAGAGCTACTCGAGCGGCACCGGGTTGGCGGTCGCAGCACTCGTTGCGCTCGGCTTGGCCGCCTGGTTGAGCGACTGGTACACGCTGGCAAGGGTCTCGGTCACGTAGGCAGCGCCGGCGATGGCAGCGGCGCCGACGATGCCCGCGTTACCAGAGGCGTAGCCGATCGCGAGCAGGCTGACGATCGGGAACACCCGGCCGACGATGTGCTTGCGCAGGAAGGCGGCCAGCGCGGTGGCGTCGAACGTACCGTCGCGGACAGCCGCGATCACCCCGAAGAGGAAGTCGAGGAAGGCGGCGACGAGGATCCCCTGCGCGGCGATGCCCGCCGGCGAGCCCAGGAAGGCGTGGATGTCCACTGCTGATCTCCTACTGCGGGAATTGCGCGGCGGCGGCCTGAGCGGCCTCGCTCACGCTGACGGCGGCGCCGTGCGCCGCGCTGCGGGTGGCGGCGGCCAGCTCCGCGTCGGAGTGGCCGGCAGACATGGGTGTGAATGTGCCGTCCTGCCGCAGGGCGTAGGCGGCGGCACCGAAGTTCGGTGCGTCGACCAGGTAGACCTGGTGGCGGTTGTTCTGCGGCGGCGAGTTGCCGTCGATGTCGATCGCGACGCCCGCGCCGGTCTTGAGGTCCAGCGAGGCGAAGACGCTGAACGTCCCACCCGCCGGCTGGGGGAAGCGCTGCCGGGTGTCGCTGGGGCTGATGAGAGCGTGCTGGCCGGGAGGCATCGCGAAGGTGCCGATCGCCGGGCCGGTCGCCTTGAAGCCGGGCATGAGATCCTCCTGGTGTTGGTCGAGCAGCGGCCACGGGTCCTGCTCGACGCCGTTGAGCACGAGTTCAAAGTGCAGATGGCAGCCCGCGAAGTTGGTCACGCGCGGATCGTGGGCGTCGCCGACCACCCCGATCTGCTGCCCTTCCGTCACGAACTGTCCGGGCTTGACCAGCACCCCGTTCATGTGCGCGTAGACCGAGCGCCAGCCTCCACCGTGGTCAATCTTGACGATGCCCTGCGCAGCATCTCCGACCGTCACACCGGCGATCGGCGGCCCGAACGGGAGCACCGTCCCAGCCGCAGCCGCAATCACCGGATCACCGCAACGGGCGAAGCCGATGTCGAGCGCGCAGCCCTGGCTGGTGGCGCGGTGCCCGGCGCAGTCACGAGTGACCACCGGATTGCCGACAATCTTGGGCGAGCCGAGCGGTCGGATCGTGCCGTGGACGGGGTTGGCGAACATCAGCGCTCCCTCCCCCGCTCGATCAGGAGCACCAGCACCAGCGCGTCGAGGTAGGCGACGATCAGCCAGGCCCAGAGGCTCATAGCCCGAACCCCTGCCGGGTGCTGCGGACGGCGCGCTCGTAGAGCACCACCGCCTGGCCGAGCGAGGCGGCGTCCATCTTCTCGAGGATCGCCTTGATGTAGTTGGCGATCGTCTGCTTCTTGATGCCGAGCGCCCAGGCGATGCCCTTGTAGTTGCCGTGCACCGGGTACAGCCGCAGGATGTCCAGCTCGCGTGGGCTGAAGTGCGGCAGACTCATTGAGCGCCTCCGGACCGCGCCGGGCGAGGCGCTACCTGGTGGGGATGTTGTGCAGCACCAGCACGATGAAGATCGGCACGATCACGGCTGACACGACGGCCAGGCCCCCGAGGATGCCGTACTTCCACCGCTCCAGCGAGGTGACCCGGGCATTGGTGTCGCGCAGCTCGGGCAGGACCTCCTCGATGACGATGCGCCAGATGGACTGGACGAACTCCGCCTGGGTCCTCGGCTCGGGGTGAAAGTCCGAGGGCTCGTCGGTCGGCATGGTCTCCCTCCAGGCATGACAAAGCCCCGCCGACGAGGGCGAGGCCGTAGGACGGCGTAGGACGCGGACCCATCCGGCAGCGTATACACCCGCCGGACCCGGATCCTAAACCCCCACGCTCGAATTAGGTCCCCGCGGCCACGCGCAGCGGTCCGCGCAGGAGCTCCTCTTCGCGTTGCTCGGCATGCCGGCGCCGTTCGGCTACGCCCCGCAGGTAGGTCTGCTCGGGGCTGCGCATGTGGAGGTTCTGCAGCACCCAGTTGAGAAACTCCTCGGCGGTGTAGGGCCGCGACGCCGGGACCTGGCGGCTGTAGGTGTCGAACAGGCGAGCCCATGGGCGCAGCTGCTCGAGCGTGGGCTCGTCGAGGGCCAGGTCGCCGAGGCGCTCCTGCTCAGGCATGCGTCACCGATCCGGTCCGCTATAGCCGGGGCCGCGGAGGGTGCCCTTGGCCCGGCGATCATTGATGCGGCGCCACGCCTCACCGAAGTGGGCCGGTGGTCGGAAACCGCGCATCCAGCCCGCCGTCGTGATCAGCAACTCCTGGGCGGCGGTGATCTCGAAGTCTTCCCAGTGCTCCTCGCCGGCGCGACGGTCAAGCTCGCGGATGGCGTCGAGCAATTGACGGTCGATGTCCTCAAGATTAGGGTCGGTCATTGAGCGCTTTCTGACACACCATCTGACACACTATCCGGGCCGCAAGACTCTGCACGAGCTCCCGCATCGTGGGACGCCTGAGCACGAGTGAGACGCGTGCAACCCCCCGCATCGAATCCGGTATGCGGTACCAACCACGCGTGGCTCACGCTCAGCACCTCGCCCGATGACACACTATTCGACACACTATCGGGCCAGAACCCGGTCCAGCCGCGCCACCGCGTCCTCCTGGTCGCCCGGCATCAGGTGGGCGTAGATACTCAGGGTCAGCGCCGGCGTGGAGTGGCCGAGCATCTGGCTGACCAGGTCGACCCGCACGCCCTGGCTCAGCAGCAGCGAGGCGCAGGCATGGCGCAGGTCGTGGAAGCGGATCTCGCGCAGGCCGGCCCTCCGCAGCAGCGGCTTGAACGCGCGCTCGGTGACGTGCGCCCCGTTGTAGGGCTCGCCCAAGGGTCGGTCACGTCCGCCTCCAGGCCGTGTGGCGCCGCAGCCAGGTCTCGAACTCCCAGGCCCGCCAGCGGCGGTAGACCGCGGCACGCTCACGATGGCGCGCAGCCTGCTCGGACAGCCAGGACCTCATACCAATAACTCCGCCAGGACGGCCATGTCACGGGCCCGATCGCCGGAGCTGCGAAAGACGAGCGCCTCCACCCGCGGCAGCTCGTTGAGCGCCTCGAGCCACATGCGCTGCTCGGCGGTCAGGTCATCGGGCGGCACCTTGATCTCGATGGCAAACGCCCGGCCGTCGCGCAGCAGGTACCGATCCGGCCAGCCGCTGTTGGCACTCCAGCTCTCGCCGCGGGAGTCGTGCAGGGCGTGGATCAGGTAGCCCATGCGCCCGGCGACGTCGTCCAGCAGCGCCTCGAGCTGGCGGTGCGTGGGCGTCCAGGGCGAGTGGTAGGCATCGGCGGCCAGGAAGACCGGATCGGCGCGGTAGCGTCCGTGGCGATGGGCGGTCACGACGGCGTCCAGATCTTCGGCGGGGTGACGGGCGGTAGTGAGTCATCGCGGGCCTCGCCGATCTGCCAGGCGCCAGGAACCATGGTGATTGGCACCCACACGTCCTGGGTCGGGTCAAACAGGAACATCCGCGCCCCGCCGAACCCCGGCGGCTGCTCGATGCGCCAGAAGCCGGGGCTGATGGAGTAGGAGAAGCCGGCCTGATGATCCGTCGCAACCGCCGGCGCGTACTGGTGCCAGCCGTTCGGCTGGTTGGCGCAGGTGCGGTAGCCGGCGAACACCTTGAGCACGAGGTAGAAGCGGTTGGCGTTCGCCGTAGCCCAGCGGGTCGTCATCTCGCAGGTTTCCGTCCCGCCGTAGACAAAGAGCACGGGCTTGCCCGCGACTCGCAGGTAGGCCGGATCGCTGGCGTAGTGGGCAGCGATGTAGGTCAGATCGGAGTCAATCTGGGTGACGGTCGGGTTGCCGCTACCCTCGGGCTCGTAGTACAGCGTCCAGCGGAATGTGTTTCCCGCGTTGGCCAGCAGAGCCGGGATGCGGCCGTCAGTCGGCGTGCCCTGACCCCACCACGAGGCGATACCCGCTTGGAGCCCGGCCGCCAGCATCTCGGAGACATGCGTCTGAATCACCGTCGGGTCGGACGAGTCGTAGAAGCCGAGCCCGGGGTGGTAGCGCGTGAATGGGTTGAAGCCCAACTGGTTCCACGCCTCGGGGAACCACGGGTAGTAGAACGCGGCGCGGACTGGCAGGGTCAGGCTGGTCGGCGCGGGCGTGGGCGACGGCGAGGGGGTCGGGACAGGCGTTGGGGTCGGCGTCGGCGTCGCGGCACAGGCGAGGTTGGCGTCCTGCGCGGTGATCGTCCCGCTCATCGTGGTCGGGCAGTGGACCGCCAGCGTGTCGCCGGGGTTCATGCTGATCGGGGCGAGGATGGTCGCGGCCGCCAGCAGGCTGCCGCCGCCGAGTACCAATGCCAGAGCCGGTGCCCATCGTCTGGTCATGGTGTCTCCCTATGTGCCGGGATCATACGCCGTCTCAGTCCTCAGGGCGTCCTCTCCCTGCCCGCTGCTCGGGTGGGCGTAGGCGGCGGCGACATACGGATCGCGTAGAGCAGCGGCTAGCTCTATGAGAAGATGGTCAATGACCGATGTGTCGATACCGTTGCCAAAGCGTTTCCCCAACAGTTCGTGTTCGAGAACGGTTCTGGCAATCTCCACATCCAGCGCAGTAGTCACGCTGCCTGTGAGGACGGCACGAGCTTCATCCAGATATGGCGTGACCGGCAGGTGCATTAGGTCGATCTGCTCAACGAGCCGTGCCAGCGCCTCCCGCAGCCCCGGCGCGGCCTCGGCCGGTGTGCCGGGTGGGTAGTAGTAGCCACGATCGGCAGCAGCCTCGGCCTCGATAGCGAGGATGTCCCGTAGGGTGTCGCGACGACCGGCTTCATGCACCGGATCAACCTGTGACCCCTCCGGGTAGTAGTACGCCAGCAGCGCCCTTCCCGCCGCCGTGGTCGGGGTCATTCTTCACGCTCCAGAAGTTGGCGTGTGGTCAGGCGCTTCTGCCCGCTGCTCGGGTGGGCGTCGAGGAAGGCGCGGGTGAGGGCATACAACTCGGTCCAGTCCAGCCCGCTTGCCGGAGCGGCCTCGGGCGTATCTCCGAGGTCGATCAGCCGCCTCAGCAGCGCCAGCGCCTCCCGCAGCCCCGGCGAGACGAGCGCCTCCACCCGCGGCAGCTCGTTGAGCGCCTCGAGCCACATGCGCTGCTCGGCGGTCGATGCGCAGGGTGATGGTCGGCACTGCCGGCTGGGCGGCCGCGACACGGTCGATCGCTTCCTCGATGGCAGGCACAGGCGGCACCCCCCCGAAATCAGCCACGCGCAGTACTCCCAGGGGGTATCGGGTCGGCGACAGGCAAGCGGATCACTGGGCCGCCTCCCGTTCCTTCGTCCTGGCGATCGCCTCGGCCAGGGACGCGGCGTGCTGCTGCTCGATGTCACCCGCACCCCCCACCGCCGAGCAGATGCTGCAGTCGGCGTGCTGCCCGTCATGGCGCACCACCGCTGCCTCGCCGGGGAGCGGAGGCGGCTCAGGCCTTCGTGGTCGGTATCCCATGAACGTCGTCGGGCGTGACGGCGTCACGCCGCCTCCGCTATTGCTACCGCTTACCGCCTCCGCTTCGACGGCGTGACGCGTCACATGGTCTGCATCAGGTGACGCGTCACTGGTGGGCTCCATGTGACGCCCCTGACGCTCCCTGAATCGCCGCATTCGTATAGCGCCAGGGGTCACTTGGACCGACTCGCCCCGACGCCGAGCGATGGCTGCCATGCGCGCTGGAGGCGTCACATCCCCCTCTTGCCACTCGTCCCAGCCCTCGATGTAGAGCTCATGTGACGCCCCCTGTTTCCCAGAATCCGCAACTTGCTCACTCAAATCGCCATGCTCGATGAGGAAATCGATCCACCTCGACCCCGGTCCCAGCAGAACCCGAAGCACTTTCCTGTCACGAAAGCGACCCCGCTGGGGCTGCGTCTCGGCCACGCACAGGCATCCGATCAGGGCCGCCACGGCTCCCAGGGGATAGCCCTGGCGCAGCGCCTTGCGCTCGTAGAAACCGGGGTCGACGCGGATATAAGCGCGGCTCATCAGCGGCCACCCTCGAGCAGCGGAGGCATCTTGCCCCTGGCGTAGATGGCCTCGATCTGGGGCGCCGCCCAGGTCGCTATGGTCTGGCCGTCCGGGAGCAGCAGCTGCGACATGAGCAGGCGCTTGGCCTCGTCGGGATCGCCCTCGGCGAACTCAAGCAGAGCCTTGAGGTAGAGCAGCCTGGCCCGCCAGCGACGCTTCCACTCGCGGTCGAGCAGGGCCGCCGGATCCTGGCGCGGGCCGGCCTCGGCGGTCATCTGCTTGAGGGTCGGGATCAGCACCTCGAACCGATAGCGCAGCCCGAACAGCTGGAAGACGATGACCTCGCGATCGGGCTCGGTGCCAAAGCCGAAGTGGGTCGCCCCGTGGCGGCGCAGCAGCTCCATCATCTCGCCGCGGCTCTTGCTGACCTCGACCGTGGTGCCCTCCGCATAGCGGCTCACGCGGCCACCGCCGTCAGGTGCACACTCGCACCGCAATATCGTCCAACGCGCTTGACTTGACCCGTCCAACCGGCTAGACTACATTGCATGAAGAGGAGCGATCTGATCCGGGACATCAGGAAGGCGGCCCAAGCCGCCGGCGTCAGCTGGGAGTTCATCCGGGCCGGCGCCGAGCACGAGGTCTGGCGCATCGGCAACCGCAACATCCCGATCCCGCGCCATGGCGAGATCGGACCCAAAGTCGAGTTCGAGATCAGGAAGCAGTGCGAGGCCGCGCTCGGCCCGCGCTGGTGGAGGAAGTGATGACGATCCAGACCAACCGCCCGACCTACACCGTCCGTGCCGAGCGTGACGGCAAGGTCTGGTTCCTGCGCGTCAACGAGCTCGACGGCGTCTTCACCCAGGCCCGTCGCCTGGAGCAGGCCGAGGCCATGGTGCGCGACGTGATCGCGGTCATGCTCGAGGTTGCGCCCGATGCGTTCGACCTGGTCATCGAGCCGGTGCTGGATCCCGCGGCCGAGCGCCTCGTGTTCCGGGCGCGCACCCTGCGTAGCATAGCGACCCAGCTGGCCGCGGCCTCCAACACCCACCTGCTGATCACGGTCCACCACCTGGTCGCCCAGGGCCTCACCACGCGCGACGTGGGCGACCTGTTCGATTTGTCCTTCCAGCGCGTGGCGCAGCTGGCGGCCGAGCCGCTGCCGGCGGAGGATGCGGGCATGGCCGAGCTCGAGGCGGCCTCGGCCAAGATCATGGCCGAGATCGAGCGCGAACGGCGTGAGGCCATGCAGGCGATCGCCAGCGGCGGCTGAGCTACTCACCGTAGCCCCCCCCCAGACCGCTCCATCACCGGCTGCTCGCCGAACGGACGCCTGCCGCAGGCACCGGCTTGTGACCTTTCTGCAGGTGGCCGGTCAATGCATCGCGCGTCCGAAACTGCTCGGGGCAACGGGGGCAGAGGAACCACTCCTCGCCGTGCTTCAGGACCGGCTGGGGGGGGGTAGCGGCTTTGCCGATCAGCGGCGATCGGGCGCCACCGCCGCCGTTGGTAGGCAGGCGCTTGCGGTCAGCCACACGGCTGGCGGCGGCGCCCAGCTGCGGGCCATGCGCCCGACCGTGGTGGATCCGCAGCCCGTTGTCGTTCTTGGCGAGATGGCCGCAGTCCGGGCAGGTGAAGGCAGCGGGCGGAGCCGTCCGTACCGGGAGTCCACCGGTGGCCGGCTTCGCAGCGCGACCCGACTCCGCCCGCGTCTCAATGGGAGCGACCGGGCCGCCCTTCGACATGACCTGCGACCCCAGTGGACCGGGGGCTGCCGCAATCGGCTTCCAGCCTGGGGGCAACCGGTCCGCGGGCGGCTTGCCCGTGAGCTTGGAGACCAGGGCGATCCCCTCCTCGATCGCCAGCTCGGCCGCTGGTGATTCGACCGTCCAGATATCCCACAGGTCCTCAAGGGCCGCGGCCTTGTCGGCCTCCGCCTGGTCGAGGCGGTCCGCGATCGCGCGCAGCTGCTCGGCGAGGCTCACGAGCGTGCCCGCCCGTAGGCTTCACAGGCCAGGCAGCGCCGCACGTCCGCCAGCAGGGCGCCAGTCAGCTCGATGGTGGCGTCCCATATCGGCAGGCGCCCGCAGGCCGTCCTGGAGCGCGGCATCGGCACCGGCGGGCACAGGTGCGCTACCTGGCTGCCGTTGATGGTCATCCAGGCCCAGCCTTGGTCGACGAGGACGCTGGGGGCGCTCATCCCTGCCCCTCCCGCCTTCCGATGTCTCTCGCTCGGGTGCCAAGCACCTTGTGCTGGTGGTACCAGTCGAGCTGGCACTGCCGGCATCGTCGGAAGCCTCGCGCGTCAATGTGGAGGTTGGTCCCCGAGAGCGGATGTCCGCGCTTGCACTCCGCCTGTCGCGCCCTCTGTGCCGCCGTGGAGACGCCTCGCAGAACGTTCTCCCGGTTGGTCACCGGCTCCATGTGAGCGGGGTTCAGGCAGCCTCGATTCCGGCAGAGATGGTCGATGGTGAGGCCCGCAGGAATCGGTCCGACGAGCAGTTCATAGGCGACCCGGTGAGCGCGCGCGGGCTTACGGTTCACGACCGCCTTGGCGTAGCCGTCGGCTGAATGCGGCCCAGTCCAGGTCCAGCACTCCGGGCCCTTCACGACGCGATCCCAGAAACTGGTCATCGGGCTGCTCCGCAAGTCGGGCAATGCGTGCCCTCCGCGTCGAGCGCGGGTGGCGGGGCAGCAGCGAGAGCAGCATTCAGCGCGGCGATCTCAGGAGTGTGCTTCTTGGCTGCCAGCACAACGACTTGTGCCGCTTTCCGCAGCCCCTCCTCCTCCCGCACGATCCGGTAGCCTGCGGCGGCGATGGCAGCGGCGATGAACGGGGCGTTGGCGAAGAACGGCTCGGCCTTGCCGCTGGTGATTGGAATGCCCAAGCCCTTGCAGATCGCCGCTGCCAGCGCCTCCACCGCGTCAGGGGTCATGGATTGCCCGTCGCATTCCTGATCGCGGCTGCAAGATCGGTACCGAGGACCGTGACCTTCTTCTTGCCGAGCGTGAGAATGACCATCTCATCGCGGTTCCAGTGGGATTCGACCAGCAGTTGCGGGAAGGTCGAACCGCTCGATTCCTCCCCATCCACCTCGTAGATCGTGACCTTGCAGAGCACGTCAATCCGGCTCACCCCTCCACCTCCTGCTCGGGCAGCGTGGCGAGGTAGGCGCGGGCCTGCTGGATCGCGTCAGAGAACGGGATGCCCTGACCCGCCGCGATGACATTGCGACCGATGTCCTGTCCGTCGTTGCCGGTGCGCTTGGTCGTCGCCACCAGCGCCCGCAGCAGTGTCAGCGGCTCGCTGCGTGCCTCGGCCTCGATGGCGAGGATGCGCTGCTCCACGCTCATGCCAACCTCGTTGAGCAGGTTGCCGTCCTGCCATCGTCCCAGCAGCGCCTTGCCCGCAGCGGTGGAGGGGGTCATGGCAGTAGCGTCCTTTCGTCCCAAGAGCAGCCGGGGTGCTCGATGGCGTGCATGACTTCGAGGGCGGGTCTGGCGGCGGCCAGCGCCTTGGCGTAGGCGGCCCGCGCCTTGACGTAGGCGGCCAGCGCCTTCTCGTAGGCGGCCCACGCCTTGTCGGAGGCGGCCCGCGCCTTGACGTAGGCGGCCTCCGCCTTGACGTAGGCGGCCCGCGCCTTGACGTAGGCGGCCCCCGCCTTGTCGAGCGATGTCGGAATCTCGCCCTGTACCGGCGTCAGCCACTTGAGGCGGATCGGCACCTCGCGCTCCGGCTTTTCGGCCTTGATGTAGGCGATCCGATTCGCCAGGGGCTCGGTCAGGAACTCCGCGAGGACCTGGTGGTGGACATGGAACCAAAGTTCACCCACCGCCCCGACTGCGCCGGTGGAGATGGTCATGCTTGCTCCTCCTCGTCATCCCAGAAGCCGTCGACGCCTCCCTCTGGCTTGATCCAGCCGTAGAAGGTGGGCGGGTCGATGTAGCCCACGAACTCGGCTGGCGGGGCCGGAGAGGGTGACCCCGCCCGCTGCTCAATCTCGCGTCGCCACAGGTTCAGCGCGACCAGGATCGCCACGTCGAGCGCGGCCCAGACCAGGAGGACGGCGAGGACAAGCTGGACGGTCACGCCGTCTCCTCTTCCAGGTGACGAACACGCTCGAGCGCATGGCGCTCGGCGAGGTTGATGACCCGCGCGAAGCGGGCTAGTAGGTCGAGCGGGAGCTCATCGAGGTCGACGATGCGAGCGACTGCGCGCTCCACGTCAGCGACCAGGCCCGCCCCCATGGCGTGGTGGCCCTGGCGTACCGCCGACCTCGGGCGCTGACGTGGTGCGGTCACGAGGCTTGCTCCCATAGCGTCAGCGGCCGCTCCATCGCCTCGGCGGTGCGCAGCATCCGGCGCAGGTTGGCGAGCTGGTGAATCGCCCGTCGACGCAGCCGGCGGTACTGCTCGCGGACCTCGGCAGGATCATTCGTCAGCCACACGCCGCGGCGGCCCGTGCAGACCGCCACGCCATCGCGACGCAGGCTCTCGATGGCCGCCTCGATCTCGCGGCGTGGCAATCCCAGACGGGCGCTGAGGGCCTCGTAGGTCTGCGCGGCGGCGGCACCCCAACCGAGGTGGAGCTCGAGCACGTCGCGCGTCTGGACCGCCTCGAGCACAGTCATCGCAGCGCCTCGGCCTTGGCGATCAACCTGGCGATCGAGCCGGCCAGCGTGGCCTCATAGACCGAGCTCGTATCGGCGATGAGGCGCGCCTGATGGAGGAAGGTAAGGATCCTGCGCAAGTCTCGATGGGATTCGCAGTACTGGCGGTAGCCCGTGACGTCAACGCCGCAGTCGCGGCAGACCCGCGGACTGCCACCAGGAGCCGAGTACAAGCCTTGTGTGCCCAACGAAGCGGCCTCTAGGTGTCGGTGGTCAGGTTGTGCCAGTAGTCGCGCGCCTGGGCCCGGGCGAAGCCATCGGAGAGTGCTCGATACGCGGAGCTGCCCGGCTTCGGCGGAGTCGGAGTAGGGGCCGCGATCGCACCGCCGTCGACGGTCAGCGCGAAGGCCTGCCAGGTCGCGTCGT
>VFSW01011741.1_pt1 | contig 12275 bp, 12 predicted proteins | sample 5358111 | NCBI WGS metagenome assembly VFSW01 (sample SAMN11554181, study PRJNA540505) | mine drainage metagenome | isolation source: sediment from site ElyBrook_90M | place: USA: Ely Copper Mine, Vershire, VT | collected 2017
GAACCCCCATCGCCGAAGTGAGCACGCAGAGATTTTCGCCGCGAGTGACCTGGGAACTGCTCGCAGTGGGCAGCCTTAATTTACATTTGAGTGGTGCAGTAGTATAATTAAGATATTAGATTTAGAGTCCGGTGATCGTTTGTCTTGCCTGCTTCGGCGAAGAAGGCGGCATGGTCGCAAATAGGGCATTGCCGAAATTGATTCAGGTTGAGTCAGAGCACCCGTTGCTCGGCGCGCTTGTGCGTCGGCGGTGGGTGTTTTTTGGTTGCCAAGCAAAAGGTCAACCCCCAATGGGTATGCATCACAAATGCAGGATTCAAGCAAGCTGAAACCACTAAGCTGGAGTAATTCGTAATGAGCTCGAATGATGGAATCGGGTGTGGAAAGCTGCTTGCGGTCTTAGGGTCAATAGCAGCGATATTGGGCTTGCTCATTGCCATTTTCAACTGGCTGTCGCCTTTTACCCCAGTGGGGTCATCGCCACTCGCGCGACTTGCGCAGAATCCTGCTGTAAACCAAGCGACGCAAACAACGCCAGCAGAAACAAATGTGGCAGTGAATGACTCGAGCCAGACCGGGAGGACCGTAGCCACCAGAGCGGCTTTTTCTGGCATCGTTCCGACCGTCGCGGTAACGGCTGTTCCGAATACAGTTGTGGCCACAGCACATCCACCATCAAAGGCGACGGTTGAGAACCAACTTCGAGTGTCGATAAATGTCTACGTGAACGAAGTGTATCAAGGTCAAGTTGCGGCTCAGGCGACGGGGACGTTTTCCCTGAGCAGTATTCCCGCAACAGTCAGATTTGGAGTTATTAAGTGGAAAGGTGCTGATGGTACGCTCTATGGTGATGATATGGGCGGTACATTCTCTGGGGTGCATGATGGGGCCAATTTGGTGGTCAGCAACATAATTGGAGACCAATTCTACTTTTTCCCGATCATGAACAACAATTCTAACCTAGACTGTAATGCAGTGGTAAACGAGGGTCACCCAACTCAACAACCTGCAGGTGGCGTGAACGCTAACAGTCAAAATGTTGGGCTAGGCTATTACAAGTGGTTCTCGGATTCAAATGTGACAGTTTACTGTGGTGGTCAAGCGTGGTGGTGGGGCATACGCCAGAACAGTGGAACAGCCATTGCTAATGTAGCTTCGGGAACTGGCGTGGTAACTCTCGACCTTACTATGCCAAAGGCGACGGTTGAGAACCAACTTCTAGTGTCGATAAATGTCTACGTGAACGAAGTGTATCAAGGTCAAGTTGCGGCTCAGGCGACGGGGACGTTTTCCCTGAGCAGTATTCCCGCAACAGTCAGATTTGGAGTTATTAAGTGGAAAGGTGCTGATGGTACGCTCTATGGTGATGATATGGGCGGTACATTCTCTGGGGTGCATGATGGGGCCAATTTGGTGGTCAGCAACATAATTGGAGACCAATTCTACTTTTTCCCGATCATGAACAACAATTCTAACCTAGACTGTAATGCAGTGGTAAACGAGGGTCACCCAACTCAACAACCTGCAGGTGGCGTGAACGCTAACAGTCAAAATGTTGGGCTAGGCTATTACAAGTGGTTCTCGGATTCAAATGTGACAGTTTACTGTGGTGGTCAAGCGTGGTGGTGGGGCATACGCCAGAACAGTGGAACAGCTATTGCTAATGTAGCTTCGGGAACTGGCGTGGTAACTCTCACTTTTAATGGCAGCCCGTAGTAGACAAGGTCCGCGCTGTACTACTAAGTAAAGTAGAACTATACGTCACGGGTCTGCCCCGTGATCTGCATACATTTGGCGCAAGCGCGGATATCGTACCGAGCGAGCGGAGAGGGGCGCGCACAGCGTTGCGCCTCGCTTGACTAATTAGCAAGTATGTTCTATCATGTGGTTGTGGAAACGATCTACCTTGATCCATCTCCCCCCAATCTCTGGCGTGAACTCGCGCGCTGGGCTGCGCTCGGCTATCTCGTGCAGCTCGCGCCGGTGCCCGCGTCGCTGGGCGTCTACGTGAAACTTGCGATTCTCCAACGCGACGCGTCTGGAAAATCGCAAGTCGTTTACGCTCGTCAGTTTGCTGTCGCTGCCGATGACGCGGATGTGGCGCGGCAACTGCTCTGGGCGCGCGCCCTGATCGGAACAGACGGCGCGCGCTCCGACGATCACGGACTGGGGAACGCGTCGAACGGCGCGATGCCCCATAGCACCTGAATCTTCTGCGGATCGTTCGCAATCCCCTGTGACAACTCGACCAATACCTGAAACACCGCGCGCGCGAAGTTCGGATTCTTCAGCATCGCCTCGGTTGCGCCCTGCGTCGTCACCGCACCTGGCTCGATGATATAGTATCCGCCCCCGACCTTGATCGCCATCTGAATCCCCGCGTCCCACATCTTTCGCAGCGCGGCGGTCACAACCTCTTGCTGTGAAACGACCTTCTTGACGCAGAACTCGAACTGGTCTCGACTCTTGAAATACATCGAAACCACGTAGTAGAGATTGTTCCCACAGTCTGGCGCGGCGGGCGATTCGTCAGTCCAGTATTCGCTCGTCTCGATGTTGCCGAACGGATTTGGAATGTCAAGGTCGCCTTGTGCCAGCGTCAGGATTGCCTGCGCGTTGGGGAAAAGAATCTGCCATTGCTGCGCGACCTGGTCGGCAGAGCCATACATCCACAGCACGTTGGTTCCTAACTCCTGCACCTTGATCGTTCCTACATTTGCCGCGCTTGCCATCGTGACGCACATCGCGCGCATCACGGCTTCTTGCCGCATGATGAATGGCGCGCCGCCGGTGTTGATGCACTGCTGTTGCAACTGTGCGAGATTCACCGGGACGGTGATGCTGGGCGCGCCGGCGGTGGGCTGAATGTGCCCGCCGCCGCTGGCGGCAGACAGTGCGAGCAAGAGCGCGAACAGAAACTGGGGATTGGTGAACTGTAGAACGATGCTCATTTCTTCCTCTTGTGAATGGCGCGCAAAGCGCGCTGATCGTTTTTCGATTTCGACGTCGAACCCCGAACAGAACTTCCCTGGCACTGCCCGTCAGGGCAAGTGTGCTTTGACCTCACCTCCTTTGTCTTTTGGTGTCTGGTGCGCCGTCGCCACGCGCGCTTGCATTCGCTCTTCGGATCGCACCAGACCTGGGTCGTCGTTTTGAAATAGTGGTAACGTTGATGCCCTCGACACTTGCGCGGTCGGATCAGCGCGCGCACTTCCTGGGGCACATTGAAACGCGAGACCAAGATACGTGGCTGCTGGACTGGCTTGGGGTCGCGCAGCCCGCGCGTCTTGGCTTGCAATCGGCGGAACGCCTCAGCGATCGGCGGCGCGGCGTGCATCGAACCGCCCTCGATGTGTTTGATGTAGGATCGCGAGAACGCTTTGCGTCCGATTTCGGCGCCGAGCTTTCGCCCGAACGCGGTTGCACTGACGTTCAATTTCTTGCGTAGCGAGCGAAATTCGTGCCGTCCGATGGGCTTCGCCCAAACGAGCTGTACGCGGCTCTCGCCCTTTTGAGTATCAGACATCGACTTGGCTCCTGAAAACGCCTCTCAGACGTTTTTCACTACCCTATTCACTAGGGGGTTGGAGGGGGGTCGCGGGTGGCTATTTCGGACCCTAGGGCAGCGCCGCCTGCTCGTAATGCGGCGCGTCCGTCTTCTGCTCGGCGCGCATCTGCGCGAGTCGACCAAGCAGGATGTCGAGAACATTCTCCGCCTTCTTCGCGTTGAGCAAACCCGATTGCGTCCGCGTCTTCGGATTGTAGTATTCCTTCTGGCGCTGGCGCGTGAGCATGGCTTGATCGGCAATCTGTTCGAGCAGTTTGTGATAGTCGTCGCTCATGTTCTTCTCCTTCCATTCGCTCGCCGCCACGCCGCCCGGCGGCACGCGGGACGCGTGTCGTTGGCGATCACAGCAGCGCCACTTTCTTGCCGGCGTTCGCGTAATTTTCCAAGCGGTTGTTCGCCAGCGTGATGTAGTTTTCGCTCTGCTCATAACCAACATACTGCCGCTGCGTCATCTTCGCCGCCAGCGCGGTCGTGCCGCTGCCCATGAACGGATCGAGCACGGTGTCGCCAACGTAGGAATAGAGCTTGATGCAGCGGCGTGGCAACTCGACGTTGAACGGCGCGGGATGGCGCGCGTCCGCTGCGGTCGGCATCAGCCAGACGTTCCGCGTCCACGCGAGAAATTCTTCCTTCGTCAAATCGCTCTGTCCTTCCCACGCGAGTTTGGGCGCGCCCTTGTGCGCGATGATGATGTGCTCGGAGAATGAACGGCAGTTTGGATTTGACGGTGAGAGCCACGAGCCCCACTGTGTCGCGCACCCACAAAAGTTTTGCTCGATGTCGGCAGGATCGTCCGCGTGGGTCTTGACCCACGTAATGATCTCGCGAACCGTGAACTTGTTGTCGGTCAAATGCTGAACGAATAGCGGCAGCATCGGGACCAGTCCTTCGCCCTTCGCGCGGCGCGGCGAGTTACCCATGATCGGAATGTTGATTGCGATGCGCGCGCTGTGCGCCATGACGCGGTAGCACTCTTTCAACCAGTCGTGCGTGAAATCGGCGTATGCGTCGGGATGCATGTTATCGTCCCAATCACCGTCATACTCGATGCCCACGTTGTAGGGCGGGGACGTGACGACCAGGTTGACGCTGCTCGTCTTGATCTCTTTCATGTCGCGCGCGTCGCCGTGAAAGATGGTGTTCATGATGACACCTCTTTGACTTTTTGCTTGGCAAAAACTAATAGAGGTGTCATCGTCGCCCTTCTCTCTCTGCCTGCTCGCGCTGCCATTGCGCGGCAAACCTCGCGGTGTCGTGCGACGGTGGGAGCTGCGCATCGCGCATTTGGGTAAAGAAGAATCCGCCGCGCAGTCCTGGATTCTCGCGCCTGTATTGAGACCACGCCATGATGTAGGATTCAGTTACGTGCGGCAGCACTTCCAAGAGCGGGATGTTTCCCTGCAACACACCCAACTCGCGGATCGCATCGATTTGAAATTGAGAAAGAGGCTGGAGACCATCACCACCGGGGTGGTGGTTGTTGCTGACGGTTCTATGCTGACGGTTACTGCTGGTGGTTATGGGTGCACGCGCGTGCACCCCTTGCGCTCCAGCGTGCACCCCAACCGCGCGAGCGTGCACCCCAACGGTCCCAGCGTGCACCCCAACTTGGGGTGCATGATCGCGCACCTTTTTCATTTCGTGCTGTGCCTGCTGCTTGGTCATTCCGAAATGAGATTGCAAGAGCGCGATGGCGGCCGCGCGCGGAATGTAGGCGATGAGCAGAAAACGATTGCTGTGCTTTCGACCGCGTGCCTGCGCGCGATAAATCTCTCCCTGGCTGTGCAATCGCGAAACCCACTTTTGTGTCGCGCGCTCTTCGAGTCTGATTTTGTGCGCGAGGGTTGGCACCAGGGGAAAGCATATGCCCTCGTCGTTGGCGAAATCCGCGAGCGCGAGTAAGCAGAGCAGAGCGGCGCCGCGCTGCGGGCTGGTTTCCCAAACTTTCGTCATGATCTTGATACTCACGGACGGTTTCCTTTCGCTTGCACGGGTGTGGTATAATACGTGCGGCTTTCGCGCATCTCCCGGATGCGCCCGATGGCACGACTTTATCGCACCGCCGAAGGCGGCGCACGATGACGCGCCATCATCTTTGACCTAACACCCATCATCGAGGAGGTCGTTCTTGCAGAAACAGATCGACGCTTTCATCACGTCCTGCCGCGCGGCGGGTCTGTCGTCGCGCACTCTTGACTGGTATGCTGCGAATCTGGCGGCGTTCTCGGCGTTCTGCGTCGCCGACGGCGCGGACTGGCGCGCCCCCGACGCGCTGCGGTCGTTCATCGCCGCTCTGCAATCGCGCTCGTCGCGATTCGAGAATCATTCGAAGCGTCCTGCCGAGAGCGGCGGTCTCTCCATCGCGACGATTCGCGGCTACGTCCGCACGCTCAAACGGTTCTATCACTGGTGTTGCGATGAAGAGTTGTTGACTGTGGACCCGACTCGTCGCCTCGTAATGCCGAAAGCCCCGCGCCGCGTTCCGCGCGGCATCGCGCTGGCAGACTTTCAACGCCTGCTTGAAAAAGCGGGAACGCGCGACCGCGCGGTGCTGCTCGTGCTGGCTGACACGGGTTGCCGTGTGTCGGAACTATGCGGCATGCGCCGGCGCGATGTCGATTTGACGGTAGGAAAAATTTTGGTTTTGGGAAAAGGGCAGCAAGAAAGATTTGTCTTTCTCACTGCGCCAACGTGTGAGGCTTTAAAAACGTGGTTATCAGAAGCGCCCGATCACGAATATCTGTTCGTCGGGCAACGTGGGGAACGATTCAAAGCGAGCACCGTCACGTGCCTACTACGACGGCTCAAAGTGCGGGCTGGGGTTACGGGGCGTTGCAATCCTCATTCTTTTCGACATGGATTCGCAAGAGAGTATCTTTTGCGCGGCGGCGACCTTGCGTCGCTCTCGGCGATGCTCGGTCACGGCGATTTGCAAACGACGATGATCTACTCGCTGTTTGCCGCTGATGAATTACGGCAGAAGCACGACGCGCACAGCGCAATCTTGGCGCTTGAACTGACTCAATAACTCTGGATCAGGCAATCAAGGTTCGAATCCTTGTCTCCCAGTCAAAAGACTCGAAGGGTTTCTCAAACCCTTCGGGTCTCTTCTTTCAACTTGCCTGCGCCGACACTGCGGATTTGATTGTCTGCGGCTGTTCTTCGCGCCGGAACTGGCTCATGTAGAGATTGTAGTAGAAGCCGCCCTTTGCTAGCAATTCCTCGTGCTTGCCGCGCTCGATGATCTGCCCCGCATTCAGCACGAGCACCTGATCGGCGTTGCGGATCGTGCTGAGCCGGTGCGCGATCACGATGGACGTGCGGCCGCGTAAGAGTTCTTCCAACGCCTTCTGGATTAACCGCTCGGTGCGCGTGTCCACCGATGACGTCGCTTCGTCCAAGATCAGGATACGCGGATTCGCCAGCGCGGCGCGCGCGATGGAAATCAATTGGCGCTGTCCTTGACTCAAGCCGCCGCCGCGCTCGCCGAGCTTTGTGCTGTAACCCTCGGGCAGGCGCTCGATGAATGTGTCCGCACGCGCGAGTTTCGCGGCGGCGATTACTTCTTCGTCCGTCGCGTCCGGCTTGCCGTAGCGGATGTTCGCCATCACGGTATCGCTGAACAGGAACGGGTCTTGCAGCACGATGCCGATCTGCTTGCGGAGACTCGCGGCAGTCACGTCGCGCACGTCGATCCCATCGATTTTCACCGCGCCGCCGGTCACATCGTAAAAGCGCGGGATGAGGTTCGCGATCGTCGTCTTGCCCGCGCCGGTCGGTCCGACAATCGCCACCATCTGTCCCGGTTCGGCGACAAAGTTCACGTCGCACAACACGCACTCGCCCGGTTCGTATTCCGCGCTGACGCCTTGCAATTCCACGCGTCCTTTGATCGGCGGCATCTCGCGCGCGCCCGGCTGGTCCACCAAATCCGGCTCCGTGTCGAGCAAGCCGAAGATGCGCTCCGCGCCGGCAATCGCGCTCTGGATGTTCGTCCACATCACCGAGATCTGCGAAATCGGCTGATTGAATCGTTGGGTGTAGCCGAGAAACGCGATGATGAGACCCAGCGACATCGTTTCGCCAAAGAGATTTTGCTTGCTCAGCAAGAACAGCCCACCGACTCCCGCGACAATCGCCATCGAGACGTACCCCAGCGCTTCGAGCGTCGGCGAAAGCGCGCTGGTGAAGGCGGTGGCGCGGATGCTGGCGTCGCGCGACGCCGCGTTCGATTCGTTGAAATTCTGGATGTTCTCCTCTTCACGATTGAACGCCTGCGCCTCGCGCACCGCAGCGAAACTCTCCTGCAAATTCGCATTCACATCGCCGACCGCGGAGCGGACATTGCGGAACGCCTTGCGCGCCTGGTCCGAAAACCACGTCGTCGCGAAAAACATCAGCGGCGTCACCAGCAAACTGATGACTGCATATACCGGGCTTGTCGTCAGCATCGTCGCGGCGACCCACACGATGAGCAGCATGCCTTGCACCAGACTGACCAGCGGAAAACTGATCGCCTGCTGAATCGTGTCGGCGTCCATTGTGATGCGCGTCATCACATCGCCTGCCTCGTGTTTGGAGAAATAGCCGAGCGATAGGCGTTGAATGTGTTCGAAGACGGCGACGCGTAGATTCCGCAGCACCTTTTGTCCGCTGTAGTTCATCAGGTAGAATTGCAAACCGGTGAGCAGCGAACTGCCGACGTACAAACCAACGATGAGCAGAATCAATCCACCCAGACCGGTGATGTAATCCTGCATTGTCGCCTGCGGGCTGAGATGCGTGTACCAGCAATTCGTCGCTTGGATCGGGACACCCGACAATCCGCCAGCATTTGTTGCACCGAATAGTTTTTCGGTCGCCGGCGTCAGGTAACAGTCCACCACTTCGCCGGTGAGACTCGGCGTCAAGACTTGCATATACGTGCTGGTCACGACCAAGACCGCGACGGTGAGTAAGACGATCCAATAGCGTTTGAAGTAGAACCAAAAGCGCGCCAGCGTGGCGCTCGCGGCAGTGGCTTTGCGCGCCTCGCCTCGCAGCGCCATATCGCGTCCATGCATCATCATATCGCCACACCTACGCTTTCTTCCATCATTTCGGGCGCTTCGGCTTCTGAATCGCCCATCAACTGCGAGCTGTAAATCTCGGCGTAGATCTCGGACGATTCAAGCAGTTCTTCGTGCGTGCCGCGCGCGACGATCTGTCCTTTGTCGAGTACTAGGATTTGATCGGCGTTCAGCACGGTGCTGATGCGCTGCGCGATCACGAACGACGTGCGCCCCTCCATCAGTTTGTCGAGCGCCTGCTGGATGCGGTACTCGGTCGCCAGATCGACGCTTGAGGTCGAATCGTCGAGGATCAGGATGCGCGGGTTCATCAGCAAGGCGCGCGCGATCGCGATGCGCTGCTTTTGTCCGCCGCTCAAGGTCGAGCCGCGCTCGCCGACCGGCGTATCGTAACCTTGTGGGAATTCCATGATGAAATCGTGCGCGGCGGCGGCTTGCGCGGCAGCGGTCACGTCCTCCATCTTCGCGTCGGGTCGTCCGAACGCGATATTCTCGCGAATCGTTCCGCTGAACAGCGTCGTCTCTTGCAAGACGATGCCGATGCGCCCGCGCAGACTTGCCGTCGTCACATCGCGCACGTCGTGACCGTCCACCAGGACGCGACCTTCCGTCACATCGTAAAAGCGCGGCACCAAGTTGATGATCGTCGTCTTGCCGCTGCCGGTCGCGCCGAGGAGCGCGATGGTCTGCCCCGGCTTGGCTTCGAACGAGACGTGGCTCAGGACCGGCTCGCCGCCTTTGAAATAGCGGAACGTCACGTCGTCGAATTGAACATGTCCCTGCGCGTCTTGCAATTCGAGCGCGCCGGGTTTGTCTTCGACTTCGTTCTTCGTGTCGAGAATCTCGAAGATGCGCTGCGCCGACGCGGCGGCTTGCGACATCAGATTGATGATAAAGCCGAGCTGCCCCATCGGGAAGAAGACGTAGATGAGGTAGAGTGAAAACTTTTGCCATTCGCCCAGCGTGAGCGTTCCGCCGATGATCTGCTTCCCGCCAAAGTACATCACCGCGGCTTGTCCCAGGTTAGCGATCAGAAAGATCACCGGCATCAGGAACGAAAACACACGCGCCACGCGCAATTGCTGTTCCAGCAAATCGTCCGCGGCGACCTCAAAGCGCGCGAGTTCCTGCGGCTCGCGTGCGAACGCCTTGACCACCTTAAAGCCGGCGAGATTTTCCTGCAAGACCGTGTTCAGCGCGGAGATGCGAATTTGCACCTGCGTGAACAGCGGTTGGGTCATCGCACCAAAGACCATGAAGACGGCGAGCGCGATCGGCAGGATCGGCAGGACGACGAGCGTGAGCGCGGGATTCGTGAACCACAGAATCACCAGCGTGCCGACGAGCAGGACGAGCGCCTGTAGCGCCATCACCAAGCCCTGCCCGAGAAAGAGCCGCAGTTTTTCGACGTCGTCCGTCGCGCGGATCATCAACTGCCCGGTCTGGTTCTTGTCGTGATAGCTGAACGAGAGACGCTGGATCTTGGCGAAAATGTCTTTGCGGAAATCGTACGCGATATTCTGCGAAACGCGTTCGGCGTTGTACGTCTGCGAGAACGAAAAGATCGCGCGGACGATGGCAAAGCCGAGGATCGCGAGCATCGCCACGAGGATGGCGTTCGTCTGATTGCCCTGGCTCGTCTGCAAGTCGGCAAGCGTCTTGCCCATTTGCTGCGCGGCGGCGGCTTGCGCTGGCGCGGGGAGTGTGAGGACTTGCGCGGTCACGAACGCTTGGACGACCGCGTCGATGATCGTTTGAATCAACTGCGGGACCATCAACTGCGCCGCGGTCGCGATGAACAGTGAACCGTACGCGAGGAACGCGATCCAGCGATAACGGCTGACGTATCGCAGCGCGCGCAGCAACACACGCGGATTCGCGTTGGGCGCGCTGCGCCGGCGCGACGAAGACGACATAGTTTGAACTGCCATTGGTTTTTAGACTCCGTTGGATTTGTGGCGATCCAGCCCATCTTGCGGCGCTTTTTCCAGCAGCGCCAGTTGCAGTTTGTGCAGCAGCGAGACGAGCGTCGCTTGTTCCTGAACGGTGAGACCGGCGAGCGTCTCCGCCATAAAACTGCTGTGCTTGGGCAGCGTGGCGCAGACCAGATCGCGCCCGGCTTTGCTCAGCCGGATGTTGAACTTGCGCTTGTCCTCGCGGCTCAGCGTCCGCTCGATCAGTCCTTGCTCTTCCAGGGGCGCGAGCAGCGCGCTGACCGTGTTTTTGCTGACGTTCTGAAAGCGGCTCAGCCGGCTTGGCGAGATGCCCTGCTTGTTGCCGTGCATCTCTTCCACGTTGAGCCAGACGAGCAGGCGAAAGCGCGGCGCGGACAGCCCGGCGGCGCGCAGGTGGTGATCGGCGATCACTTCGAACAGGCGCGTCGACGCGTTCAGCGTACGAAACAGTTCGATGCCGAGCGCGCGCACCGAGCGGTCCATATCCGAGTGACGCGCCGAAGCCGCCAGTAGGCGCAGCCGTTCCGCGCTGTCAGAGTCGGTCAGTCCCCATTGCTCCAGCGCCTGGTGAAATTCCTTGTCCGGTTTGATTCGAGTGGTACGCATAGCGATTGGTTTACCTCAGAAATAGTCACATATCGAATTATACGTAATCGAACTATTTTGTCAAAATCGCTTGCGCGAATCCGCCGGGCGCGCTATAATGGGAAAAATTTCAGTGAGAGGTTCGCCTTGCGTCGCAAAATGATCTTGACCTACAACATCCTGCCGGAACATCAAGAAGAATATTTCAATTTCATGGTGAATGTTTTTATGCCGACGCTGCAGCGGATCGGTTTGACGAACGCCGGCGTCTGGCACACCGCCTATGGCGACTATCCGGCGCGGCTGATCGTCTTTGTCGCCGATGATGAGCAAACGATGGAGCAGGCGCTAGCGGGCAAAACGTGGAAAGATGCGGAAGCAAAGCTAGCCAAGTACGTGAAGGACTATACGCGGCGCGTGATCGAGTTCCAGCCGGGGTTTCAGTTCTAGCCGGTGGAGGCAAAGCAGCAGGCGAGAGGGCTCTTCTCTCGCCTGTTGCTTTGACGATCCAACTACCGCCGTAACAGTTATTTGAGTATGGCGCAACCGCTAGAATTTCATGCATTCATGCTGAGTTCTCCCTTGCCCCCATTATACTGTTAATTGTCAGGGAGAGTTGTACCACCCCATATTAGCACGGGGGGTTCGCGTGCAAGGCAACTACTGGCACGCTATTGGAGTTTCAATTCCTCAATCGGAATTCGCTGCGTTCACGCGCAGAAGGAATTTCCTTCCGCTACGAAGACGGCACGTTTCAATTCCTCAATCGGAATTCGCTGCGTTCACGCGCAGTCGTTGGCGTGGGGGTCTCTATGCGATTGAGACGTTTCAATTCCTCAATCGGAATTCGCTGCGTTCACGCTATCAAGTGAAGTGGCATAGCCCGACGCCTTCACAGTTTCAATTCCTCAATCGGAATTCGCTGCGTTCACGCCGATTGAACAAACGCCCGAACGCCCGCGCACGACAGTTTCAATTCCTCAATCGGAATTCGCTGCGTTCACGCCGCGAGCGGAGGCTCTATCAGTGGGCGCTCGACAAGTTTAAATTCCTCAAAAGGAATTACCATCGTTCAAGAAAGAAGAAGACTCAGGGAAA
>VFSW01011742.1_pt1 | contig 12274 bp, 14 predicted proteins | sample 5358111 | NCBI WGS metagenome assembly VFSW01 (sample SAMN11554181, study PRJNA540505) | mine drainage metagenome | isolation source: sediment from site ElyBrook_90M | place: USA: Ely Copper Mine, Vershire, VT | collected 2017
ACGGCTCCATCGCGGCGGATGGCATACACAATTATCTGCTCGGCAAGGACCTGGAGAAACGCCCCAAGATCGATGCCCATCAATTCGACCTGATGCGCAAGATGATGGAAAAAGGACTCGAGGTCAAGGAGGTGCATGAACCCTTGCGCGGCACATGCGAAACCAATGTCGCGGTGCACAATTTTGACAATCGCTCGGATCGCTATGTGATTCCGCACGATAAATTGTTCCTGGGCCATTTTTCCATCGTCGCGCGCAACAAACGCAACGTGATTACCCTGAGCAAGGAGTCCGCACTGGGTAACTTCCAGGACCGCCTCGGCGTGCTGCCCCAGGATCAGGCGGTAGCCGAAGCCAAACGCTGCATGAGTTGCGGCATGTGTTTCGAATGCGACAATTGTGTGGTGTACTGTCCGCAAACTGCCGTATTCCGCGTGCCCAAAGCCAAATCCACGCTGGGCCGCTATGTCGACACCGATTACAACAAGTGTATCGGCTGCCATATTTGCGCGGATGTGTGCCCGACCGGATACATCCAGATGGGGCTGGGCGATTAATCAAATGGGCGAGTGATAGAAATGTCAAAATTGTTCGCTCTGCTGGCAATACTCTGCATGTGTGCTTCTGCAACTGCCACGGAAATTTACGGCATGCCCAAGCTGGATATAGGCAAAGGCGGCCAGTGCGTGGCCGATCCGCAATGGATGCGCAAGAACCATATGCGCGTGCTTTTTCAGCAGCGCGATGAAACGGTACACCAGGGCATGCGCGACGGGAAATTCAGCCTGAAAAACTGCATCGAATGTCACGCCAGCCTGCGCGATAACAGCGTGATCGGGCGTGCCGACAGTTTCTGCGAAGGCTGTCACAGTTTCGAAGCGGTCAAGATCGATTGTTTCGAATGTCACTCCAGCAAGCGCAGCTCATCTTTGGTGCAGGGGGAGTCCAAATGAGCGATACGAATGAGATCAGCAACACGAGCGAGCAGCGCAGGCAGTTCCTGAAAACCTCGGTCGGTGCGGCGGCAGTGGCCATTGCCCCGGGAATGCTGATGTTCGACATGGCGCATGGAAAGTCCGAGGCTGTTTCGGGCAAAGTGCGCTGGGGCATGCTGATCAACACCGCGAACTGTGAAGACTGCGACAAATGCGTGAAAGCCTGCAACAAGGAGAATGGTTTGTCCGGTGGGTTGAGTCCGACCGACTCGCAATGGATACGCAAGGTCGAACTCAAGGACATGCGCACCGGACGATCGCTTGCGCTGCCGATGATGTGCCAGCATTGCGCGGAACCCCCGTGTGTCGATGTCTGTCCGACTGGTGCTTCATTCAAGCGGGCTGATGGCATCGTGCTGGTGGACAAGCATATCTGCATAGGCTGCCGTTACTGCATGATGGCCTGCCCCTACAAGGCACGCTCATTCGTGCACGAACCGCTGCACGACCAGAAGCCCGATGTCCCGCGCGGCAAGGGTGTGGTGGAGAGCTGCACGATGTGTGTGCAACGCATCGATAAGGGCCTGCAACCCGCATGTGCCGAGGCCTGCCCCAACAAGTCCATCCTGTTTGGCAATCTCAACGATCCGGACAGCGAAATCTCAAACAAGATGCGCACGCAAGCTTCCACCCAGGTGCGCGCTGATCTGGGACTGGACACCGGTCTCCGTTATCAGGGCATATAAATGGCAAACCACTCTCCATTGCGGTTCAAGAACAGAGTCTTCTATACACTGGTTGCCGCCGGTGGTCTGGTCGTGCTGATGGGTTTGTATGCGGCGCATATGATGGAGGGGCACGGCCACATCATCACCGGCATGAACAACCAGATTGTCTGGGGGATGCCCCATGTGTTTGCCATTTTTCTGATTGTCTCGGCGTCCGGCGTCCTCAACGTTTCGTCCATCGGTTCGGTATTTAACAAGCCGGCCTACAAGGCCAGGGCGCCTTTGGCGGGCCTTCTTTCCATCGCAATGCTCGCGGGCGGTTTGACAGTATTGATGCTCGACCTGGGACGCCCCGACCGCATCATCGTGGCGATGACCCGCTTCAATCCCACTTCTGTCTTTGCCTGGAACATCTTTCTCTATTCGGGCATGTTCTCGGCAGTCGCCCTGTACCTGTGGACCATGATGGAAAAACGCATGAACCCGTGGTCCAAACCTGCGGGGCTATTGGTGTTTGTCTGGCGTTTTGTGCTGACGACCGGCACGGGCGTGATCTTTTCCTTTCTGGTTGCAAGGCAAGCATACGGTACGGCGATTTTGCCGCCGATGTTTATCGTGATGTCTTTTGCCTGGGGTATGGCGGTGTTCCATGTGGCGCAATCCTCAATCTATGAATGGAACGAAAAACTGCTGGATCCCTATGTCCAGAAACGCATGAAGAACCTGATGGGGGTCCTGGTGATTGCCGCATTGTATTTTGTGGCAGCCTATCATCTGACCAACCTGTATTTCGCAAGGCAAACCGGATTCGAGCGGTTCATACTGCTCGATGGCGGGGTTTACCCGTTGGTATTCTGGATAGGTTACTTTCTGTTGGGGAATCTGCTTCCGCTACTGCTGATTTATCATCCTGCGCTGGGTAAATCGAAGTCCATACTGTTCGCCTCATTGCTGATCATCCTGGGCGGTTTTTGCTTCCTGTATGTGTTCATCATCGGCGGACAGGCATTCCCGCTGTCCATTTTTCCCGGCTACCAGGTTACCAGCAGTTTTGGTGATGGTGCCATAGGCCTGTACCAGCCGTCATTGCCTGAAATAATGCTGGGAATGGGCGGTGTAGGAATCGCTTTCCTGATTACAACCATCGGAGTTCGCGTGCTGGATTTCGTACCACACGAGTTGCCGAAATCAGCCTGAAACCTGAAATGAGCAGCCGATTACTGATTTCTGCGGCGCACAAGTCTTCCGGAAAAACGATGGTCAGCATAGGCTTGTGTGCCGCGCTAAGCAAACGCGGGCACGCGGTCCAACCTTTCAAGAAAGGTCCCGATTACATCGATCCGATGTGGCTCAGCCAGGCATCCGGACGGGCCTGCCGCAACCTCGATTTGTATTTGATGGAACACGATGACATCACCGCGACTTTCGCGCGTCATAGTGCGGAAGTGAACCTGGTGGAAGGCAACAAGGGCTTGTATGACGGTCTTGCGCTGGACGGCAGCAACAGCAACGCCGCCCTGGCGAAGCTGCTCGGTTTGCCTGTGTTCCTGGTGATCGATGCGCGCGGCATGACGCGCGGCATCGCGCCGCTGATACTCGGTTATCAGGCGTTCGACCGCGACATCAATATCGCCGGTGTGATCCTCAATAATCTGGGCGGCGGCCGCCACGAGGCCAAATTGCGCGCGGTCATCGAGCACTATACGGATGTACCGGTAGTCGGCGCGATCCATCACGACGAGCGGCTCGGCATCGTCGAACGGCATCTTGGCCTGATGCCCAGCAACGAGTCCTGCGCCGCCACGGAAAAAATCAAACAGATCGGCGACGCCATCGCTGAACAGGTCGATCTGGACAAACTGCTTGCGCTGTCGCAAAACGAGCCGTTGAACGCTCCGCACCTTGCCAGGGTCAGTCCGCTGCAATGCGGCGACAGGGTGCGCGTAGGCATAGCGCGCGACCGGGCCTTCGGTTTTTATTATGCCGATGACCTTGATGCGCTGGAAGCGGCAGGGGCAAAGCTGGTGCCATTCGATACTTTAAGTGATGCACGCCTGCCGGATATTGACGCGCTTTATATCGGCGGCGGTTTTCCCGAGACTTGCGCGGCAGAACTTGAGGCAAACAGTTCATTGCGTGGCGAGATCAAGCAGGCAATCGAAAATGGCATGCCGGCCTACGCCGAATGCGGCGGACTGATGTATCTGTCGCGCAGCATCGAATATCAGGGTCGCAGCTACCGGATGGTGGGCGCCATCCCGGGAGATGTGAAAATGCACGACAAGCCCGTGGGTCGTGGTTACGTGCACCTGAAAGAGGACGGAGAGCACCCGTGGCCGCGCCCCAACGCACCCGCGAAGCAGATCAAGGCGCATGAATTCCATTATTCCAGCCTGATAAATCTGCCGCCGGACACCCGCTTTGCCTACCATGTCGAACGCGGCTACGGAATAGACGGTGAGCGGGACGGGCTCGTTCTGCACAACCTGCTGGCTTCCTACACCCACTTGCGCACCATCGGCAGTTGCTATTGGGCGACCCGCTTTGTCGCTTTCATCCGGCGAAAATTGGAACTGCGCAGGAATTTCGAATCAACACATCCAACCAACGAACAACATGACACAGAAACTTTATCAGGCGGCTATCGCCGCCTTTGACCGGGCCAACGCCGAAGACCCGAACAAGGAAACGGCCGATGGCCAGGAGTATCCCAAGGAGTTGCTCTACGCGCACAGACTGAGCGAAATGTTGCAACGTTACGCACCCGGGGCTCATGAGGCAGTGAAACTTGCGGTACGCGCCCAGCACATTCAGCGCTGGAAGATCCCGCGCAGCAACTATCCCATGGACAGGAGCGGCTATCTGCAATGGCGTACCGGGCTGTACAAATTTCATGCCGAGACTGCCGGACGCCTCATGCAGGAAACAGGTTATGATGACGACATGGTAGCGCGCGTCAAGGCAATCGTCAGCAAGAAGGGTTTGAAGGTCAACTCCGAGACGCAGATGATGGAAGACGTGGTTGATCTGGTGTTTCTTGAAAATTACATCGCCGGCTTCGCTGCCCAGCACCCCGAATACACCGAGGAAAAATGGATACAGATCATACGCAAGACCTGGCAGAAGATGTCGTCTGTGGCACATGAATTCGCACTTGCAGGAAAAATAAAATTACCGGAAGCTCTGCAACCGTTGATCCTGAAAGCAATACAGAAATAATGGACTATCTACCTATCTTTGCCGATATCCGCGGCAAACTTTGCCTCGTGGTCGGCGGGGGTGAAGTCGGAAAACGCAAGGCTGGCGTGTTGTTGGAGGCAGGAGCGAAAGTGCGTCTGGTCGCCCCTCAGATAGAGCCCGGACTTTCCGAGATGGAGGGCGTCCAAGCCATCAACGCGCGTTTCGAGGCCCAGCACCTCGAAGGGGTTGCGCTGGTCATTGCGGCGACCAATGACCGCGGCGTCAACCGGCAGGTCTCCGAACAGGCGCGCTCGCGCAACATTCCGGTAAACGTGGTGGACGATCCGGAATTGTGCAGCTTCATCATGCCGGCCATCCTTGACCGTTCGCCTTTGATGGTGGCGTTTTCCAGCGGGGGAGCTTCTCCGGTGCTGACGCGCATGATGCGCGGCAAGCTGGAGACCATGATCCCGCAAAACTACAGCCGCCTCGCGGCATTTGCCGAACGGTTTCGTGAACTGGTCAAGCAGCGCGTGACCAATCCTGCGAAGCGCCGGATTTTCTGGGAGAACGCACTGGAAGGCGTGGTCGCCGAGACGGTACTGGCCGGCGATGAAAACAGTGCGGCGGCCATGCTGGAACAGATGCTGGCAGACGAGGACAACATTCAGCACGGCGAAGTGTATCTGGTGGGTGCCGGGCCGGGCGATCCGGATTTGCTGACATTCCGCGCTTTGCGCCTGATGCAGAAAGCCGACGTGGTGGTCTATGACAATCTGGTGTCAAAGCCGATTCTCGAAATGACGCGGCGCGATGCGACGCGTATCTATGTGGGCAAAAAACGCGACGACCATACCTTGCCTCAGGAAAAAATCAATGAACTGCTGGTGCGCCTTGCCAAAGAGGGCAAACGCGTGTTGCGCCTGAAGGGGGGGGACCCATTCATATTCGGTCGCGGCGGCGAGGAGATAGAGACGCTCGCCGAACATGGCATCCTGTTCCAGGTCGTGCCCGGCATCACCGCGGCTTCCGGCGTTTCCGCCTACGCGGGCATTCCGCTGACCCACCGCGACCATGCGCAGTCCTGCATATTCGTGACCGGCCACCTGAAAGACGGCAGCATGAAACTTGATTGGGATGCACTGGCCCGGCCCAGGCAGACTGTTGTGGTCTATATGGGCTTGCACGGTTTGGCGACTCTGTGCAGCGAACTCGTTGCGCACGGTTTGCCGGGCAATACTCCGGCCGCGATCGTGCAACAAGGCACCACGCAAAATCAGCGCGTCGTCACCGGAACGCTTGAAACTCTGCCGGAAATTGCCCTGGCTGAAAAACTGCATGCACCGACCCTGATCATCGTTGGAGGCGTCGTCACGCTCCGGGAAAAACTGGCCTGGTTCAACCCGGGGTAACCGGATATTTGTAAAATTAAATACACCTACTTAAACGAACTTAAAGGAGGAGTACCATGAACGGAATGTTATTCAAAAGCATATTCTTGGCGATGGTATTATCGTTCGGCGTGGTCAACGCGCACGCGGATGAAGCGCTCTTGAAGCCGTTCGTGCTCGCTTCCAGCGGTGCGGGAACGGTTGCCGAAAAAACCGCACAGGCTAAGGCGGCGCTGAGCGCGGGCGGCTTTACCGTGGTCGGTGACTATTCCCCGTACCCTGACGCCGAGATTTTGATCGTGACCAACGATGAATTGAAAAAAAATGCGGCGGCTTCCGAACATGGAGGTTTCGGTGCGGTGCAAAGAGTGGCCATCACCAAGGCAAAGGACGCTGTGCAAGTCAGTTATACCAATCCTGTGTACATGGCGAATGCATACCGCATGCAGGGTGACTTGAGCAATGTGGCGGCGCAATTGGGCGCAGCCCTGGGCAAAGTGGAAGAGTTCGGTTCCAGGGATGGAATGTCAGCCAAGCAGGTGCGCAAATACCATTACATGTTCGGCATGGAATATTTCACCGATCTGGATGTGCTGGCTGAGTATCCCAGCTACGAAGACGCGGTGCAGGCAGTTGATGCCAAATTGACAGCCAATAAAAACGGCCTTGCCAAGGTTTACCGCGTCGATATCCCGGGCAAGCAGGAAAGCGTGTTCGGGGTTGCGATGAAAGCCCCGACAGAATCGGAAAAATACATGGACGACAGGTTCATCATGAGCGAGATCGATTTCCATGATATCAAGTCAACCGCGCACCTGCCCTACGAAGTATTGGTTGATGGCAACAAGGTTTATGCGATGTATGCGCGTTTTCGCATTGCAATCGACTTTCCCGATTTGAGCATGATGGGGAAGAACAGTTTCATGAACATCATGAAGACGCCCGATGCGATTCGTGATGCGCTGCAAAAGACAGTGCGGAAATAGCCGCGATAGAATTTATAACATGCAAACTGGAGATGGTAATGGCTGACAAAGACACATTAAGCGACGCTAAGCGCCGCAAATTCCTGATCAATGTAACATCGGTCGTCGGTGTGGCGGGTGCCGCCGCCGCGTGTCTGCCTTTTATTGACAGCATGAACCCGAGCGCTGACGTGCTGGCCAAGGCCACAACGGAAGTGGATCTGTCGGGAATCCCGGAAAGCGGAGTGCATATAGTCGCCTGGCAGGGGAAACCGGTGTTTGTCTATCACCGTACCCAGGCCGAGATCAAGGCGATGGAGGCCGGCAATGGCGTCCTGGATCCGGAGTCCGACCAGCAAAGGGTCAAGCAGCCGGAATGGCTGGTTGTGGTGGGGGTCTGCACGCATATGGGTTGTGTGCCAAACAAGAGTGATACCGGCTGGCTGTGTCCTTGTCATGGCAGCGAATATGACGACAGCGGCAGGGTTGTGCGCGGCCCCGCACCGAAAAACCTGGAAGTGCCGCCTTACAAATTTGTTGCTGCTGACAAGATCGTTATCGGCGTAGCCTAGGAGAAGACCATGAAAAACAGAGTTATCGGCTGGATAGACCAGCGGTTTCCACTCAGCAGCTTCGTCAAGCACGACCTGACCGAATATCCCACCCCGCGCAATCTCAGCTACTGGTGGAATTTCGGTTTTCTGGCGGGTTTCGTTTTGGTGCTGCAGGTGGCTACGGGCATCTTTTTGGCCATGCACTACAGGGCGGATGCTGCGCTGTCGTTTGACTCGGTGCAGCACATCATGCGCGACGTTAATTACGGCTGGCTGTTGCGCTTCATGCATGCCACCGGTGCGTCGGCTTTCTTCATGGTGATCTATATCCATATGGCGCGCACGCTCTATTACGGTTCCTACCGCGCGCCGCGCGAGTTGATGTGGTGGACCGGGCAGGGGCTTTTGCTGATGTTGATGGCAACCGCATTCATGGGCTACTTGTTGCCGTGGGGGCAAATGTCCTACTGGGGTGCGACCGTGATCACCAATCTGTTCAAGGTCACGCCTTACTTCGGTGATCAAATCGTGACCTGGCTGCGCGGCGACTACTCCGTAAGCGATGCAACGCTGACGCGCTTTTTCTCGCTGCACTATTTGTTGCCGTTCCTGATCATCGGCGGCGTGGTGGTGCACCTGGTTGCATTGCATACCGTCAAAAGCAGCAATCCGAGCGGCATCGATCTGGCAGCCAAGGACAATATTCCGTTCCACCCCTATTTCACCAGCAAGGATTTGTTTGGCTTGGGCCTTTTTTTGATCGTGTATTGCATCTTCGTGTTCTTTTTTCCGAACATGCTGATGGATCCGGCCAACTTCATTCCGGCCAATCCCATGCAAACACCGGCCGAAATTGTTCCTGAATGGTATTTCCTGCCTTTCTATGCGATTTTGCGCTCGGTGCCAAACATGGTGGGTGGTGTGGTGGCGATGGGGTTGTCGGTGATGATGTTCGCGTTCATGCCGTTCCTGGATCGTTCCCGCATACCCGGCGGTGCAAGCAACCGACCCATGGTCAAGCTGGGGTTTTACCTGTTTATTCTAAATATGCTGGTGCTGGGTTATGTCGGTGCTCACCCGGTGTCCGAACGTACCCTCCTGATCGGGCATATTGCGACAATTTTCTATTTCGGCTCGTTCTTCCTGATACCGTTCATATCCAAGGCCGAGGAGAGATGGTTGATCAAGCGCGGTCTTTCACCCGAATTGAAGGAGTTGATGGAAAGAGAGGCCAGGGAAAAAACCCAATCGCAGGCGCGCCGTCGCAGTGGAGATGCCAAATGAAAAAAATCATCGTTTTATTGATATTGTGTTGTTCTTCTTTACAAGTATGGCCTGAAGAGGCAACGCTTCAGAATATCAAGGTTGATACTGATCTGCCCGCAATCGAGCGCGGGATGGACGACCTGATGAATAACTGCCACACCTGCCACACGCTGAAATACGTCTCGTATCTCGACTTGCTCAAGTTGGGTATCGACAGGAAAAAGGTGGATATCCTGCGCGGCGATCAACCGCTTGCTGCGCCGCTTACGGGCATGCTATCGGACGAAGCAGCCATGCAAACGTTTGGACTGGTGCCGCCGGATCTGAGTCTGATGACCAAGGCGCGCGAGGGCGGGCCGAGCTATGTGTATTCCTACCTGCTGGGTTATTACAACACGCCGGACGGGGTGACCCACAACCGTATCTTCCCTGCAACCAAGATGCCGGATCCGCTTGGGGTCAGTACTGCAACCGATCCTGCCAAGCGGGAAGAGTTGAAGAAAACCGCGCATGATATCGTTTCATTTCTGGCGTGGGCGTCCGACCCGCACAGTGCGGAGAGGCACAGGCTGGGCTACTATGTAATTGGGTATCTGCTCATTCTGACGGCGTTGCTTTATGCCGTGAAGAACAGAATCTGGTCCGGTTTGAAAAAGCATTGACCGGGGACTGCGGGTGCGCCTTTGCCTTGCATGATCAGCAGAGCTCTTGTTTGGCACGCAACCGGCATGATTCAGCCGGAGCAGGCGCGCCCCGCCGTCTTGTCAGAATGCCGTTTTGCACGGGAGCCCGAACGGCGAGCGGGCATGGCCATGGATGAGGCGAATCTTGAAGTAGGAAGCGAGGCAGGACGTCCGTTCGACCGCAATGTCGGGAATGAAGTCAACAAGGAGTTTGTATGTCTGATAAATTATTCGGGGCAATAAAGACGGGTGATGTCGAGTCTGTGCGGCAGATGCTGGCTGCCGGGGCCGATACGGGTACGCGTGACAGCGAAGGAGCGACTCTCTTGATGGTGGCGTCCCATACCGGCAACCTGCCCATGGTTCGGGTGTTGATCGAGGCGGGTGCCGAGATCAATGCAAGCGACGAGCGCGGCTGGACAGCATTGATGAAGGCCGCTTATAACGCCGAGCAGGATCGGGGGTTTGCGGATGTCGTTCAGACCCTGATCGATGCCGGGGCGAATGTTGAAGCGCCTATCGGCTACGGGATACGCCCCCTGATGCTGGCTGCGGGTTATGGCGAAACGGCCGTCGTGGAGACGCTGTTGCGTGCGGGAGCCGATGTCATGGCGCGGAACGATGGCGGCCTTACTGCGCTGATGATGGTGAAACAAAAGCATTACGTGGATGTGATCAATGTGTTGCACGAAGCGGAGCGGGAAGCGGGGGTGGGCGAGGGAAGTTGTTCCAGCAAAAACGAACCCGGGTCGCGGGTGGTAACCTTCCTGAAGCCTGCAGCCAAATCCTGATCCAAATACCCGCGGCAGAGCACGGATGTGCCAACCGCTGAAAGAGAAATATGCCTTACTTTGTTTACAAGATATTTGAAAAACCGATACGGCACCTGGAAAAGCTGGAGCAGCACGATGCTTTTCGTGAAGCATCAAACCGCGCCAAGCTGTTGCGCGGCGAACTGGCCGGAGATGTCGCATACTCGATCAAGGTGATTTTTGCCGAAACGGAATTGCACGCCGAGGATTTGCTCAACCAGGTGCGCGCACCCATACCCAATCCACAGGACGATTAAGCCGGCATTTCATGGATGAAACTGCTTATCGGCAGGCATTGTCCGCAACGGTTGCGGACGCCTGCCCGTTTGAAAAAACCATACTGGCCAATTGTGCGTCTTGCTCCAGGGCAGAAAAGCGCAATATAGCCGAGCGTGAGATCGTTTACTGCAATAATGCGGAAGCGCTAGTGCGTTGTACCGAATTGCGCGATTTGTTGCGGCGCAATTTCAATTTTACCCTGGGGGAATTGCACATTGACAAGCCCTTGCCGCATGCACAGGAAATGCGCATGCAATGCGGCGGCCTGAGAGCCCTGCAGTTTTCGCTGGATGCACGCGAACAGGTGGATGACGTGGCAGGTTTGCTTGAATTGTCGCGGCAAAAATTTGGCAGCCTGGCCGATTTTCCGTATTCCCAGATGGTCAGGCTGGCCAAGACGCTTTACAAACCACGTTAGTATTTTCATGTCCGCGCCCGCCTTGCGCGGCGCATTACAGGAGCAACGCCGTATCATGTCCGAGCAGCCGACCGAAATAAAATTGCACCAGCAATCCCGCACGCTTGAGATCACCTTTGGTGACGGCGAGTCTTACCGGCTGTCCCACGAGTATCTGCGGGTGTATTCTCCGTCGGCCGACGTCAGCGGACACGGCCCCGGCCAGGAGGTATTGCAGACAGGCAAAAAGGATGTCGGGATAAGCTCACTGGTCCCGGTCGGGAGCTATGCCGTGCAGATAAATTTTGATGACGGGCACGACACCGGTCTTTACACCTGGGAATACCTGTACAAACTGGGCAAAAATCACGCTGCCTTGTGGCAGGATTACCTGGATAGGCTGGCAGCTGCCGGAGCAAGCCGCGAACCGCGTGCCGGGGCAAAAAAATAGCCGGGAAGAATACCTGATAAAATCAGTCAACATAGTTTAAAATCCAAATCCAAGCCTTTAATCTGATCCAGGAGTGAATAATGAGTTTTATCGAAACTGATGTGCAAAACGCGTTAAAGAATTTGATCGATCCCAACACCAAAAAGGACTTTGTCAGCGGCAAATCGGTGAAGAACATCAAGATCAGCGGCAACGATGTGGCTCTGGAAATCATGCTGGGATATCCGGCCAAGAGCGTGTGGGGCGAGATCCGGGCTATGGTCGAAACGCATCTGAAGGCCGCATTGCCCGGTGCAGGCAAGGTCAGCGTCACGGTGTCCAGCAAGGTCGTGCCGCACGCGGTGCAGCGCGGCGTGAAGCTGGTGGAAGGTGTGAAAAATATCATCGCCGTCGCCAGCGGCAAGGGTGGCGTGGGGAAATCCACCACGGCAGTCAATCTGGCCCTCGCCCTGGCTGCCGAGGGCGCGCGGGTCGGGGTGCTGGATGCCGATATATACGGTCCTTCGCAACCCACGATGCTGGGCATATCCGGGCAGCCCACTTCGGTTGACGGCAAGTCTATGGAGCCGATGATCAACCACGGCCTGCAGGCCATGTCCATCGGCTTCATGATAGACGGCGAAGATACGCCCA
>VFSW01011743.1_pt1 | contig 12274 bp, 22 predicted proteins | sample 5358111 | NCBI WGS metagenome assembly VFSW01 (sample SAMN11554181, study PRJNA540505) | mine drainage metagenome | isolation source: sediment from site ElyBrook_90M | place: USA: Ely Copper Mine, Vershire, VT | collected 2017
ACGCGTCGGCGGGTTCTTCTTCGCGCCGGGCGGCGGCCCCGGCCGCGATCGCGCCCCCCCGGGGCGGCGGTGGGGGGGGCGGCGCCGCGTTAAGGTATGCGTTGAACTGGTCCTGCGTCCACCCGGGGGGCGGGACGTTCCCCAGAATGTCCTCCGTAGCTACCGTAGTCCCGTTAGTCTCCGGGACCGTAGGCTCCGCTGGAGCGGGAGCGGGAGCGGGAGCTGGAGCCGGGGCTTCCGCCGCATCCGGGACGGCCGGAGCGGCCTCCGGGGAGGGTTCCGTCGGGGGCAGACTCAATCCGGGCCCTTCCGGGCCACTTTCGGGGGCCTGGACGGGTATAGGGGCGGTTTGAGCCTCCGAAGGGCTGGAAGGGGCCTCTATGGCAGTCTCCGATAGGGGCTGAGCCTCCGGGAGCGGAAGGGCAGCCTGAACCGCCCTTTCCAACGGAATCCGTAACAGCCTCCCACAAGCCGCCTCCGCCTTCTCCTCCAGCCGCACCCGGGCCATCCTCAGCCCGGGGCCGATAGTGACCCCCCACGTCCACCGGGTAAGCTCCAAGACCAGGGATAGCGCCACCAAAAGGCCCCCGAAGACGATGAGGTAGGGGAAGAGCCATGCCATTACGGCCGCCGCCGCGCCTCCCACCCCCCAAACCATGCCGTTCCACAAAATGTCCGGGAAGTGTAGGACGAACGCAATGAAGGCCTTGGCGAGGTCCACGATGCCCATCGCCACGTCTTCCCCCAGGGTGCCCAGGACCCCGCCCACCTGGGCCATATCCCCGCCTATGGCCTGAATGTCCTGCCACGAGTCCGCGAAGAAGTTCGAGACGTCTTGGAGCGGGTTCGGGCCCAGGACGGGCGCCGTCCCGGTCGCCGCCGGGGTGAATGTGGGGCCCTTGATGTTACCGAAGATCGTTCGGATGTTGGACATTACATTCAGTTCGTTATTGGCGGCGGTGGTGCTGGCGGCCTGGAGGTACCAGCTGGCGGCGCCCATCCCGAACCCCGCCACGAGGAGCCCTACCCCTACTCGGCGGCTCGCCCGGATAGCATAGCCGATAGGGTCCGTGGATAGTTGGTCTTCCAGGGCCCGGGCCCGGCGTAAGACTTGGTCCGCTGCCTCCGGGATATATGCTGCCATCAGATCTGTACCTGCGTGGTCATGTCCGTCCCGGCCTCAAGGACCGCGCCGGAAACGGCCGGGAGGGTGATCGTCCCGTTGAGGGAGCCCAGGCTGGCGTTGATAACGATGGAGTATGTCTGCGTGGGGTCCACCGACGAGAATACGAGCGTGACAAGCCCGCTCGCCGGGGTAGTCCCGCTGGCCGTTAGCTGATTACCGTTCCCGTCGGTGGCGACGGCATTTACCAGGGCGCCCCCCACCGGGGCGTTCACGCTGATATTCTCGAACTCCGTTTGCTCGACCACTTCCACCGGCAGCCCCCCCGAAACGGGAGGGGCGATAGCCACTGATAAGGAGACCGAATCAAGACCGGACCCGGCCACGCTCGCCGTCGCCGTATTCAGGTTCCCGTTTGGCGTGGTGATAGTCGCGTTCACGGTATAGGTGTCACCGGCGAAGAACGCCAGCGAAGGAGCGTTCACGGTGAACGCGGAGGTGGCGCCGCCCTTGAGATCCTGACTCGTGGTCTCCAGCATGGACCCGATAGTACCGAAGACCTCGAGGTTATTCGGGTCGTACACGGTCACGTTCACCATATCGCCGATAGCTGCCGCGCCGCTGGAGACGGTCACGTTCAGCCCCACCGCAAGATCCGGTATGGTGACCGGGAGCACCAGCCCCGCCGACGCCTCAAATCCGGTCACCGTTTCATCGAGGAGGGCATAGCCCCCGGGCCCGGCCAAGTTTATCCCGGTGAGGCCCACGCTGATATTGATGGAGTCCGATAGCATGTAGTTTAGGTAGGCGTTTACGTCAATCTGGCTCGCGTCTACGGGTTGGGGTAGCGTCAGGCTAGCACCGCTGGTAAGGTCCGTCAGGACGATAACTACCCCCGTCTTGCCCAGGGCCGTAGTCGCTCCCGTCACGTCGAGCGTTAGCGCGATCACCCCCCGAGACATGGAGTTATATTGCCACCCATCCAGGGAGCCCATCATCAGATAGAACTTGGACCGGATCCACGTCGCCATCGTGAACGGCGACGGGAAGGGGCCTATCTTCCCGGCCCAAGGAGGAGTTGTGGGGATAGTGGGCCACGTCCATCCGGCCCACGGCCAGTTGAAGCCGCCGGGGCCGCTGCCGCCACCGCCGGGACCACTGCCTCCGCCGCCAGGGCCCTTCCCTCCTCCGCCGGGGCCTTTCCCTCCGCCACCGGGCCCCTTGCCTCCTCCTCCAGGGCCGCCCGGGCCGGTGCGGCCTCCCCCGGGGCCCCTGCCGCCGGGCCCCGTACCACCTCCGCCGGGTCCAGTAGGGGGGCCGGATCCGCCTCCCTTGCCGTGAGGGCCGGTCCCGCCGCCGGTGGGGCCGCCGGGCCCCCGACCATAGGGCCCGGTCCCTCCGGTGCCTCCGTCCGTAGGCCCGGTCCCTCCGGTGCCTCCGCCCGTAGGCCCGGTCCCGCCGCCGGGGTGGCCGACCACCATAGGCCTAGGGGGGGATTCGGACATGTCAGCGAAAGACTCCCGAGAGAGATAATCCTGCCGCTATCCCGGCTCCAAGGAGCCAGAATACCCAGTCGGTGGCGCCATTCGTCCAGAACGGCGCTCCTTCTACGAGATCGTCCACTACACCCTCCTTGAATAACGTTAGCGCCACCACGAGCGTGACGGAGATCTCCAAGGATAGCCCTAGCAAGAGGCCTAAACAGACACCCAGGGCGCCCCATCCGATATGGGCGTCCTGGGCGAGGAAAAAGTTGGAGGGGGACCAGGGGCGCGCGGCCACTAGTCCCCCTTGCTTTGGAGCCACTGGGAAAGCGCGGCTAGGATCGTGGTCAAGAGCACCGCGACGCCCGTGATTTCGGTCCCGTTCGGGGTGTTCAAGAGGAACGTGGATGCCCCCACGATGCCGGTCACGATAGCGGCTCCCTGGAGATAGTCGCTGTACTTCAGGGGAGCGGCGGGCGCCGGTGTCGAGCCGCGTCGGTTGAATCTAAGCTTCATAGTCACCCCCCCCCCCACTCCCCCTCCCGCACGTACGCCGAACTCATCGGACCCCCCCCGGGATGAACCACCAGACGTAAGCCAAACCGGCCAGAATGATAGCGATCCACATAAGGACTTCGAGCTTGGATATGCGGCTTTCGACCCTCAATCGATACCGTTGCTCTTCCCGTTGCTCCTCTATCCGTAGGCGGGCGAGGATTTCAACGGAGAGGGTCAGGTTATCGGCCGCGCTGTTTTCGGCCTTGGCTCCGATCATGGACGGTCAGTCAAGGGGTTTGAGAAGATAGACCACGCTTACGGTGATTGTCCCTGCGGTGACCAGATAACCGACAAGCTGCTCCCCCGCGATCATGGGAATGCCTCCTTGGAATTGTCGCGTCGCTCCGTACCCCCTGCCGGCCACCCATTGCGGGCTTGTCGACGCGATGCTATCTCCGGAGCTTGCCGTGAGGTAGTCGTTCGTCCCCGGGAGCGTGGGGTCAGTGATATACATTTCCCAGGTGGCCGGCAGGGCGGAAGGGAGAGCCAGGATAGTGTAGATCGTCAGCGCGCTTCCCGCCGGGCAAGTCAATATCGTAGTGGGCGTTCCGGAGGGTACATTCTGTACAGCAAACTCGGCAGCGAAGGCCGGGTTCGATTGTACGATGGAGACTCCGATAGGGGCGGGGGCCGTGGTGACCGAATAGCTCACCACCGCTCCGGCTCCCACTATCCTTATCCAATTCGTTCCCGCCCCAAGGTGGTGGGAGACCTGGGCGCCGTAGGGTACGAGAAACGGCGGACCGGCTCCGTTCCGGAGGATATTCACCGTCGTCCCTGCGGAGGAACCCATAAGGACGTTGTTTGCCACATTCACCCATAGATCGCCGCCATTCACGACGATGTCTATCGGCGTGGCGGTCAGTGCTACGTTGTCGGCGGCGCTGATGGGTGAGGTGCTATCCTTCATGTGCCGTACCAAGCCCACGTGGGCGCCGCGCTGTATGTGAGGGTGATACCGTCCTGGGGGCCGAGATCGTAGAGCTTGCCGACGTTGAGGGCGCCGCTGAATGTCTGCGGGTTCCCGAATACGTCCGTTATCTTGACCGCCGAGACCGTCCCCGCCGTCAGGGCGTAGAGGCTGACGGGGAACGGGAAGGGATTCACCAGCTCCGTCCCGCTGGCCGGTACCGCCGGCGTGGTGATCGCGAACGCTTGCGGGTTGAAGCCGTTGTTCCCGGTAATGCGGGTCTTCGTCAGCCCGGCGGGGTAGGAGATAGGCGTGGTAACCGCGTTGATGTGATTGCCCTCTATCGTAATGAGCGTTTCGCTGGCGCCGCTGATTTCGATGCCAACGGTGCCCGTACCGGATCCGCCGACAACGACGTTCCCGCTAACAATGGTGTTAGAGGTCGGGTCGCTGACCACTTCATCCAGCCAGATCCCGATCATGTTGGTCTCGATAACACCCTGGATAACGTTCCCGGAGATAACGGCCGTATTGGACCGCTCGGAAATGATTGCGGCCAGCGCGCCCGGGTTCGGCGCGTCGAACTGGTTGTTGATGATGCGCATTTGGGTATTGAAGAAGTTGTAGATACCGTAGTTGGAGTAGGTGGCGACGGAGTTATCTTCAATGGACGAATACCCTCCCTCCCCGGCCCCGCTGGGCGAGATAACGTCGAACGTTATGCCGTTGTAGCAACTTTTCACGTCGCACCCCACCACGGCGCAGTGGTCCGTATTGCTGAGGTGGACAGCGCTCGATCCGCTGGAGCCGGTGCCGTACACTTCCAGCCCCATCACCGTGATAGATACGTTGGTGACATTATCCGTCCCTCCCTCCGGGTACTGCGTTGTCTGGATTGTGTCGCCGGTTCCCGTCGGCTGGATGGACGGGACTCCCGTAAGGGTGTAGGCGCTGGGGACCACGCTTCGGGGGAACCGCTTGGCCCCCTGGAGCGTGACCCCCGGATACACCACGATAGGGACGCTCGGCTTGTACGCGCCCCCCCCAAGTTGGACGATGCCACCGCCCCCGGTGCTCACCGGGCCAGTGTCGTTGGCGATGGAGGAGATCGCTTCGTTGATGCCATAGGTCTTGGTCCCGTTGGTGTCCGGCCCGAAGTCGGCCCCGTTATTCGGTTGGGTGACTCCCGGGGAGCCTATGGAAATGCCGTAGGGGCTGACCGTGACTATGGGCTTGCCGAGAACGTTCGCCCACGTCGGGGGATTCGAGTTGGGGGAAGCCCCGGGCGTGGGGTACCAAAGGGTTGTCGGGCTCGGCCCGTAGTTGATGCCATCGACCATGTCGCCTTACTCCCTCGTATTCACAAGCGTAAAGTTGCTCAAGTCTACGATGAAGACAACGTCCGTACCGAAGTACGGGTAGGCCCCATGCCAGGGATGGATTACGGCAGGGTTTACTCCCAGCTGCCCCGAAAGATCCGAGACCATGCTAAAGTAGATGGGCTTCGGTGGACTCCATCCCGTAGTCGGACTCGGCCCGTAGTTGATGCCATCAACCATTGACTCCAGGCTCCTCCGCCCACGTGAGCGATAGCTGGCAGACCGTCCCGTAGTCGTTCCACGCGATACCGGCCAGGGAGACGAACCGAAGAACCACGTTCGAGCCCACCGGCAAGACCTTGCTCACGGTGCGGCCGACCCCTACGCCCAGCGGGCCGCCGGCCACCGCCGCGCCGGTCCCCGCGTTGTAGGCGTCGTTGGACACCACCACGCGGTATAGCCGCCCATCGTCCCGGAACCCCCGAAAGGGGCCGTAGTACCGCTCCCCCGCGGTACCGGACGTTGCGAAGCTCTCTCCTCCCTCATTCATGGGCGCCTACTCGGCGCCCTCAGAATCGGGGGCGTCGGATCGTTCCCAGGGCTCCGCTCGCCCTGGAGTTTGCCGCTACGGGGATGTTAGCCGCGTTCGGGACGCCTACCATGCCGGCGCTGGGGGTTGCCGGCGTGGTCTCGGCCTTGGTCGGGACGTTCGTGACCTCGCTCCCGGCGAACTGGATCTCGAGCACGTCGTGGACCCCGGCAGCGGCGAAGCTGACGTTGAAGAGGCTGGGCACCACGTCGTCCGCAAGGATAGTCGTCCCCTGCTTGAGGGCCCCGGTCCTGGGAGTCACGGCGGCCGCACCGTTAGTTAATGCGTCCACGTCGGCCGCGCTGACGATGAGGGTCCCATTCTGCCCGGCGAGGTTCACGAGCGTAATGTTAGTGCTCGCGTCCGTGACCAAGGAAATGAGCGTTGGCGCGATGTTAGGGGAAAGCTGGGTATGGAGGTCCTGGGGCCCGGTCCCCAAGCTCGGGGTCGAGCTTTCGGAGGCCGTAACGGAGGTGTTATTCGACCCGTAGATGCCGTAGGCCGTAACGGCATTGAGCACCACCGTACCGGCGGAGTATCCGGCCGTCGCGGCCGCAAGCTGCCACCTCACCGCGGCGATGCCCCCGCCAACGGGGACGTAGAAGAAGCCAGTATAGGTCCCAGCGGTGGAAGAGGGAGCCGCCCGGGGATAGCCGTAGGACACGTCGAAGGCGGCTTGCTCCAGATTCTCTACCCCGGCGGTCGGGTGCGCTCCGGGAGTCGCGCCCACCGAGATCTTCGGGGAGCTGTTTGCCTGGGCCGCGACTTGGACTTGCTGTACCACGACGTCGTTCACGCTCGCCCCGGCGACCGGGGTGATCGTGGTACCGCTGACCGTGTACGAGAATTTGAAGTAGGCCGCCAGGAGGTTCGCCTGATTCTGCTGGGCGCCGAAGCTGAACCACTGGGTCCACTGGCCGAACGAGAGCCCTGTAGTTTGCTGCCCGATAAAGATAGGCTTCCCGGCGGCGGAGAAAGCCTGCCGGAAGGCGTCAAGGACGGCCGACATTTTACTTCCCTCCGGTTGCCAGGTCTCCGGCGGACGTGATAAGCTGGTCCAGGGCGCCCGGGGTGGGGTTCCCGAAGGCGGCGTTCATCAGGTAGCCGAATCCAAGTCCCAAGAAGTACGCTCCAGTCAGCTTGCCGATAGCCTTGACGATAACGCCCCGGCTCCGGCCCAGGGACCAGAATCCCCCGCCGATCCCAAAGCCGATAGCGGCGGGCGCGAGCGGGCCAATGTGGTTGGCCAAGGAGGTGGATCCTCCCGCCTGGGTAATCAGGCTGGCGACGGAAGTCGCTCCGCCGAGCCACGAGTACGTGAATACCCCTGCCAGCCCCAAGACCAGGGGCAAGACCACGTCTAGAAGGATATTCAGGACCTCATCGAAGGTCTCCATTCCGGCTCCGAAGGCGCTCTTAGCTACGGCTTCCGCGTCGCCCATCGACATTCTCACCCCCTTAGCGGTTCATCCCCTCCCCTACCGTCACGGACGCACCGTCACGGACGCGGCCCGGAGCGTCCGCGCCGCCCGCTCCCGGGCGTCGCGCTTCGCCTTCCAAAGCCGGTGATACTCGCGGTTGGCCTCCTCCCGGTGTTCGTCGCAGAACGCCGGAGCTATCTTCAACCCCCGGAGGTACCCTCTTCGGCAGGGAACGTACCAACCGCAGACGGCGCAGACGTTCCGTCTAGCCGCGTGGTGGTGCCTCCCCTTGCGTTTTCCCGTCGTGCTCCCACCTCCTCCATGCTGACGATCCGGATCTCCCCCGCCTTGGGGTCGGCCATAGCTATCCCAAGACACTTGGGGTCTTGCTTAGGGGCCCAAACTAACGCTTGATGGGCATGGAGGTTAGCCACGACTTCATCTATTTCCTCCATGTCTCCGCGAGCGTATTTGCGGAGCCAATCACGGGTCCCGGGAACGCTCGAGCGGAAGAAGAAGACCACATCGCAATTATTTATGAAGGACTTGGCCACTTCCCCCACCGAATGCCCTATCAAGAGCCCCCCCTGCCCGAAGTTGCGGTTATCGCGGACCCATTCTTGGAGGGGCTGGGAATAGAATTGTGAGGCACCCAGGAACGAGTCCGCCTCATCCAGGCACAGAAAGAACGAAGCGTCCGATCGCTCGAGCCCCGAGAAGAACTTGTCGGCCCCGGCTTTATCCAGGCGGCTTACCTTATGCCATGGTACGCCCATTCGCTCGGCCATCGTCGGTACCGGGCCGGCGCAAATGATACGCTCCTTGGGGGCCAGCATGGGGGCAAGGATAGCCGCCATAGTCGTTTTGCCCACGTCGCGCGGGCCCACCATCGCGAAGAGGCTTGTCACGACTCCGCTATCGGTGCGGGGGAGTTCCAGCTCAGCCATCAGTTCTTCACCCCGAAGAAGGCGAGAAGCTGCTCCTGCCGGCGGGTCAGGCTCAGGATGAGCGATAATATCTGGCGTTGCCGCTTGCGACTCACCAGTCGGGGAGAGATCCTGATGAACTGAGATAGGGAGGCAAGAACCTCCTGCTGCTCGGCCTCCGATAGTTCGTCGCTTTGTGCTACGGCCCGGGGGAGGTAGTGCTCTAGCACGTCGGCGAACCAGTCCCACTTCGCGTAGTCAAAATCCACGTCGCGAACCAGGGCGAAGGTCTCCCGAATCATGGGGAGGAGCCGCTGAGCAAAGGCCCACTTCGCGGCCGCGTCGTCCTGGGCGCTGCTCATGAGGGCATGTCTCCCGCAACTGGCCCCACTACGTACAACCCTTGGGCGGGGGCGCTGCTGGCGTAGGGTACGGGCTGGGCCGCGCTAATGGGGAGGGGCGCATGCCCGGCAGCTTCGGGGGCCTCTTTCTTCTTGCGTTTCTCCCTCGCCTTTTGGAGCACCGGGCTTTCCTTCCAGGCTTCTAGCAGGTGGGCCCCCAAAGTGAACGCCATGCCCGTTAGGAGCATGAGTACTCCGCCGGAGTCGATGAGCCCATGCGCCTCCTCCTGACTCTTGGCCCCAACGAATTGGGCCATACGGGTAACGACGCGCCGTCCGAACTTCTTTTTGACCAGTTCTTCGTCGGCGGAGTTATTGAGCAGGAGGTGCCCTTGGAAGGGCTTTACTTGGAGGGCACCGTCGAGCAAGTGAATCCCCCTCAGGGCGATATTGTCCAGAAGCTCGAACGCGCTGAGGGAATGGTCCTCATCCACTTCCCATTCCTGGGGGGCTTCCGTCGTCGCGGGAGCGGACCGGGACGTGACCGACGCGGGACGCGATCCGAACGAAAGGATGCCCCGCTTTGCTGGCTTGGCGGGCTTAGGCGCCAGCTCGCCCGGATCCGACGTACGCTCCTTCGGCGGCTCCTTCGCCTCTTGCGGCGCTCCCTGGGGGGCGACCCCGGAGGCCTTCGGCCCGGCGTAGGAGGGCTCGTAGGGGCATTCAGAACGTGCGTAGTGTACCATGGGGACGCGCTTACCGCCGAGGGAAGCGCGGACACAACCGCGCTGACACTTATACCGAGTCACGGAGGCCCCTTAACGACTATGTGTATGGGCTTGTACTCGTTTTCTGATAGGACCGCCTCAATATCCATGCGTATTCCGCGAACTTCAAGTATAAGTTGGTCCATGCGCACTATGAGGCTTCGAGTTAACTCGAGGGATTGACGGGCAAGTTCGAGCCCCTGCCGGGCCATGAGCTTCTCTTCGCCGAATAGGCCCTTGGGTTTCTCGTTCATTTCTTCGTCCGGTACCGATCCGCCTCATTCGGCGCCACCATCCCCGCCACGTAATCCACTATCGCGCCAAGGTAAGGCGTCAGGCGACGCAGCCGCGTTAGGGGCTGTACGATGATTAGTACCGCCACGTCCACCACGGCCCAGCCCAAGAGGAGGAGGGTGGGGACGTTGTACCCCCATCCCCCCGGGAGCCACCAAAGCCAGCTGGTCACGGGGAAGGGGGATAGCGGCCCGGATACTTAGACTCGACTAACTATGAGCGTGACCGTTCACCCCTTCCCCCGATAGGACGGTTAATGCGCATGGGGGGCAGCCGGGTGTATGGCGGGGAAAACGTCGTTTGCCCCGAAGGGGAAGAGTCTGGGGAGACTCTACACACTCCGCCAGCGCCGAAGGGAACGGAGATTCACTATGCCACTAAAGGCCCGGATCTCCGCGCGCTCGACCGCGACGCTTAACTCCCGAACCCCTAACCCGGCGTGGGCCCGGCGGAGGTGCTGCCTCAGGTTTGACTTGAGGCTTTGCCGCTGATTCTTAGCCGTGGGCCGCAAGCTGTACGTATGCCACGCGCATATCGGGCAGGCCACCTCCAGCGGTCCCTCCCCTATCTTCAAATCCCCTCCCGGAGCATGCGGTCAATGGAGCCCTGGTCTATGTATCGCGCGTATTCCTGGGCCACCTCGTAGGTCGTCGCCGCCAATTGAGCCGTGAGGTAGGGGTTCCCGGAAGCCCTCATTACGCGGGCTATGTAGGTATGCCGCAAGGTTCGGGGGGAGCACACCCCCGGTATGCCAGCTAGCCTCCCCACCTCCTTTACCGTCTTATTAGTCCACGTCAGGCTTAGGGGGCGCTGCCAGAAAGACGCCAGGATGTGCGCTGCCGTCGGGCGAAGTTCAGGCACCAGCGGTACCCGCACATAACGGCGCGTCTTGGGGCGGCGCCATGTCACATAGTCCCCGTCTATCTGTAAGTTGTGGTGCGACGGCTCCGTGATTACCACCGGATGGGCCCCCGTCCATAACATCCACGCGGATGCGGCGGCCCCATAGGTGAGGTCAGGGTCGGATAGTTCCTCGAGGAGGTAAGCGCGGAGGGCCAGATACTCCGCGTCCGTGAGGGGTGAGAGGGTGTCGCTCACGAGCTCGGGGCCTTCTCCGCTTTAATCCTATGAATCAAGGCTCTGCGCTCCTCCTCGGTGAGGGCGTCAAGGAAATCCACGATAGTAACGAATACCTCCCTGGAAATACAATCTTCATCATCGAATCGAATGCCAAACTTCCCCCAAAGCTTCCCATACAAGACCGACCCTTCAAACTCAATTTCGACTTCGGTAGGGACTTCAAGCGTGGTCACGGGCTCGGGGCCTCCTCCCGAATCGCGCGAAGAAGGATCCCGGCCGTTGCGTCGTCGTCCATGGGGCCCACCTCAACCGCAAGCTGGCGAGAAGCGGTGGTGAGGCCCTCCATCCTAAGGAGCAGCATCGCGTCGAAGTCGCGCGAGGTACGGTAGCAGCCCTCCTCGTCGAAGCCCCACCATAGGTCGACGCCGCCCGCACAGATGGGCTCGATCTTTGCTCCGGCCGAGTCGATCCAGCGCGCGGGTCCGGCCACGGATAGACTCACGGGCTCGGGGCCTCCTCGGTAAGCCAACGAAGAACGGCCAAGGCTACCCTCGTGGCACCCACCGCATAAGCCAGGCGGGAGTTGGTGTCCCCCCCTTCGCTTTGAGAGAGTACTCCTTCGAGGATCGCGTCTACCCTTTCTTTTGTCTGCTTTGCGGTCACTGGCTCGGGCCCTCCTTGTCCTCAAAATGGCGCCGGGATGCCAGGGAGCTTGTCTCGGCATTCCCGGGAACAGGCGTTGAACTCAACTCCATTCTCTTGACGGGAAAACCATTGTGTGTTGGTCTCAGGATTGATGGGGTTTCGGTCGTAAGCGTTGACCTGCTGAAGCCGACCACAATTGTCGCACTTGACCATTCTCATGAGCCCACCTCCTTCGGGCCCGGGCGGAAGCCAGGGCACTGGCACTGAGCCAACCTTCCCTTTGCGACAGTTCGCGAGTTCCAGCAGCATTCCATGCCGTGGGCACCCCAAAAGTGCCCGCAAAGGTCGCACCGCTCCTGAGGATTCACGGGCTCGGGGCCTCCAATGGGAGTAGGCAGGTCCCCGTGCTGGGGGACATCTTGACGAACCCCCAATAGTCCTCCAGAATGTCCGCGAAAAAGGTAAGACGAACCTCCCAGGTGTCGTGGTCCGCCTTGCGCACCCTAGTGCGGCCCACGTAATAGGCGCTCACGGGCTCGGGGCCTCCTCGGGGATGAATACCGGGAGCGTGAGTGTCGGCGAGATCGCCCTGGGCTCCATCCGACCCCGTAGCCCCGTCACGTCCCCCAGAAGGCCAATCACGTTTCCCCGGATGCCCGATACGTCCCCCCAGATGTCCGATACGTCCCCCACGAGGTCCGTCAAGTTCCCCCGGAGGCCCGTCACGTACCCCCGGAGGCCAGGAGCGTAACCACATATCCCAGGCCAGTAGCCGAAGCGGCGGGTCGCCGGGCGGCGGGGGGCGGATAAGAAACCG
>VFSW01011744.1_pt1 | contig 12274 bp, 9 predicted proteins | sample 5358111 | NCBI WGS metagenome assembly VFSW01 (sample SAMN11554181, study PRJNA540505) | mine drainage metagenome | isolation source: sediment from site ElyBrook_90M | place: USA: Ely Copper Mine, Vershire, VT | collected 2017
GGCGGATCTTCTTCCAGAGCAGCGGCGAGAGATTGAAGCCCACCAGGTAATCGAGGGCACGGCGCGCCTGCTGCGCGTTCACCAACTCCATGGAAAGCTCGCGCGGATGCTCAATGGCTTCCTGAATGGCGCGCTGCGTGATCTCGTGAAACACCACGCGCTGTACCGGCTTGTCCTTGAGCAGCTTTTTGGCTTTCAGCAATTCATAAAGGTGCCAGGAAATGGCTTCGCCTTCGCGGTCAGGGTCGGTGGCTAGGAATAAGGCATCGGCCTTCTTCAAGGCCGCCGAGATGGCATCGACGTGTTTGCTGTTCTTGTCGATGACCTGATATTTCATCTTGAACTCGTGCGCGGTATCGACAGCACCTTCCTTCGGGACCAGGTCACGCACATGTCCATAGGAGGCCAACACCTCGAAGTCCTTACCCAGGTACTTCTTGATGGTCTTGGCTTTGGCCGGTGATTCGACGATGACGAGGTTCTTGCTCATAGACTTGGGAAACCAGTGGCGAATAACAAGTAGCTAGTAGCTAGGCTCGTGGCAAGGAAAAAAGTTCCTCGCCACTTGCTACTCGCCGCTGCGGTTAATGCAGGCTCCCGGTTACGCCCTCGAAGACCAGATCTTCCATGGACGCGTAGGCCGCTTCCTGGCCGGGGAGATTGAACAATACCATCAGAATGATCCATTTGAGCTGCTCAAGGTCGATCTCTTCGGTGTCCAGCGCCATGACCCGATCGATGACCAACTCTCGATTCGTGGCATCGAGAATACTGCACTGCTCCAGAAACAGCACAAACCCGCGGCATTCGACATCAAGCTTCTCGATCTCCTGCGGCGTGTATAGGCGCAGAGAATTCGGGGCCGCCTGGGTACTGCCGACGACGGATTGATGACGCTCCGTCAGTCCTTCGAGCCAGGTAAAGGCCTTGTTGATCTCGCTTTTGGGAAATCCCGCCTCCAGTAACTCGACTTTCAGAGATTCCGGATCAGGCTCCCGCTCGACATCTTTATCCATATAATTCTCAAATAGATACATTAATACGTCGAGTACATTTTCTTTCATCATGGCCTCACTTTTCGGCACGCGCATAACGCCCGCCCGCTACAGCAACAACATCACCCTGCAGCTCCATAATCAGGAGCATGGAGGAAACCGCTTCCGGCGTCAATCCGCTGCGCTCGACCAGCAGGTCGATTGAGACGGGGGCAAAATCCATGCAATCAAACAGTTTTTGATATTCCGGATCATCGTCCGCGGTCCATGACGGGCCGGAGGCTGACACAAGAGGGGCGCTTGCCTCCGCGTTGCATTGCGCCAGCGCCCCTAGCTCCTCGACGATATCCGCTGCGGTCTCCACCAATTTGGCGCCTTGCCGGATCAGGGCGTGGCAACCGCGCGCCAGCGGATTGTGTATCGAGCCGGGGATGGCGAATACCTCACGGCCCTGCTCCACGGCGTGGCTCGCGGTAATCAGCGAACCGGAACGTAGCGCGGCCTCCACCACCAGAGTTCCCAGGCTGAGCGCACTGATGATGCGGTTACGACGCGGGAAATTTTCCGGTAGTGGTGGCGTCCCTGGCGGGAATTCACTGACCAGGGCGCCTTGCGCGACGATGGCGTGTGCCAAGTCGCGGTGGCTGGCCGGGTATACGCGGTCCAAGCCGGTACCGGCCACTGCGATGGTCAAGCCTTGCGCCGCCAGCGCTCCGCGATGACTGGCGGCATCGATACCCAATGCCAGGCCGCTCGTGATGGTCAGGCCGGCACGTGCCAGATGCGCGGCGAAATCGTGCGCCGTCTGCGCACCGCCCGGCGTGGGATTACGGCTGCCGACCATGGCAAGTTGCGGTGTCGCCAATAGCGTCGGCGTACCGCGCACGAACAAGACCGGCGGCGCATCGAAGATCTCCCGCAGCAGTGGCGGATAACGCGCATCGTGCAGAGTTAGCGCATGATTATCGGGGTGTTTGAGCCATTCGAGATCACGATCCAGTTCCGGCCACTGCCCGGCGGTAAGATAATCGAGCGCGGCCGCCTCCAGGCCCAAGGCGGCAAGCTCTGCACGGCTGGCACTGCGCACAGCGCATGGATTCGGATAATGCTTCAGGAGTTCGGCAAAAGTGCGCGGGCCGACGCCCGGCGCATGCAGCAAAATCAACCAATCGCGGAGCAGATCAGCGGTCACGTCCATGTGTTTACCACGGCAGCCAATGGCGAGGGCCAGGAATCACTTCCCAGCGAACGGATTCCCGGCCGCTCGCCATTGGCTACTCGCAATTGAAGTTCAGGGGTTGTCCACCTTATCCAGGAGATGAATGCCACGTGTGGCACTCATGACCAGGGCATAACTGACCCGATCGAAGCAGCGAAACACCATAAGTATGCCGGCCGGCTCGTTGGGCAGTGTCACCTGGTCGCCGCGTTTGGCGCTGACCGTGTCGGGTATGGTGGACCCGGCCTGGGAGATGCGGAGCACGTGACCGACTTCCAAGCCGTCGTGCGTGCCGCGATTCAGCACCACGACCTGATACTGGCCGACCTGGGTATCGCCGCCGATCACGGCAATGATGCGGCCGTGCATGGAGGCCGGTGCATGCGGCTGGAAATTGGTCAGGATCTCTGCGGTGTTGACCGGAAACACGCGATCACCGATCTGCGCCTCTCGGGTGGCACGCACCAGTTTCAACGTGGAGGGATCGCCGAAATGCTGTAAATCGGCATCGCCGACATACAGGGCCTCGACGCCCAACTGTTCGTTGGTGTCCGGATCGCGAAAGACCTGGCCCTGATGATAGATGCTGTAACGGGGCGTCTCGGCGGACGACAAGTGGCGGACATAGATGCGATCGCCCACGCCGGTAATCAAATGCTCATCGGCGCTTTCCACGATATACGGCGCGGCATCGAATTGCTGCTGACTGAATACGCGCGATTGGCTGAGGAACTGCTGTACGGCATCGATGGGGATGGTCGGGATGGCCGAACCGAGCGGTGTACTGCGCACCTGCGGGCTGAGTTTTTCGCTGCTGCTGCCACTGCCGACGCGGCCACGGCGCAGGCGCAATTGCGGGCGGCCGTTGACATAGACCAGACTGATTACATCGCCGGGATAAATCAGATGCGGATTCTTGATCTGCGGATTGGCGTACCAAACTTCCGGCCACAGCCAGGGCTTGTTGAGAAAGCGCGCCGAGATGTCCCAGAGCGTGTCGCCCTTGATAACTGTGTAGTCGTCCGGATGCGCAGGATTGAGTGTGACACTGCTGCCGGTGGGACTGGCCTCGGCTTGCGCGCCGCCTGAAGCGACCGGACCCGCGACCAGTAGAGCAACGAGCAGCAAGGGCAGCATTCCTGACGGTTTGGCAGTCATCGTTTACATCCCTTATGGTGGGTGATTGCGCGGAGTTTAGCGGAAAAACACCGGAGTACAAAGGGTAGCGTGTCCGGGGCGGCATCCAGTATCATCAAGAGCACCTAAGAATAGTGCCCCACCACCGGGGATTCTATGACGGACATCACATGGCTATCCTGAATATTTTGCATTTTCCCGACGCGCGTCTGCGCAACAAAGCCAAGCCGATAGCGGCCGTGGATGATGCCTTACGCCAACTGATCGATGACATGTTCGAGACGATGTACACCGCGCCGGGTATAGGCCTGGCCGCCACCCAGGTAAATGTCGCTCAACGACTGATGGTCATCGACGTGACGGCGGAAAAAACCCAACCGCTGTGCTTCATCAATCCGGAGATCCTCGACAAGAGCGGCGAAGAGGAAATGGAAGAGGGCTGTTTGTCCGTGCCCGGCTATTACGATCTGGTGCGCCGCGCCGAGCGCGTCAAGGTACGGGCCCAGGACCGTAACGGGCAGTCTTTCGAGATCGACGCCGACGGTCTGCTCGCGGTCTGCATCCAACATGAGATCGATCACCTCGATGGCAAGTTGTTCGTCGACTACCTGTCCGAATTGAAACGCCAACGACTGCGCAAGAAGATCGAGAAGCAGGCGGAACCGACCACGACCACGACGCCGCACCACACTGTCATTTAGGGCTGCTCGGCAACAAGCTCGCCTATTCTTCAGCGAGAGTGAACTCCGTAGGGGCGCTTAGACCCGCCCCCTACAGGTTGGTACCATAAGCGTTCATTCGCGCTCATTTGCGGCTAACATAGTCTGAACAAATTCACTCGGCCGCCGATGAACGCACAGCAACTCCCCAAACAGCATAATCACGGAACAGCACGATGAAGATCGTTTACGCCGGCACACCGGATTTCGCCGTACCGGCGCTTGAGGCGCTGTTCGCATCGGCACACACTGTGGTCGCCGTGGTGACCCAGCCGGACCGCCCGGCGGGGCGGGGCCGCAAGCTGCAGGCCAGTCCGGTGAAACAATGCGCGTTGGCGCATGGCATCCCGGTCTACCAGCCGGACAGTCTCAAGACGCCTGACAGCCAACGGCACCTGGCGGCGTTGACTCCCGACCTGATGGTGGTGGCGGCCTATGGTCTGTTATTACCCGCCGCGGTACTGGCGCTGCCGCGTTATGGCTGCCTCAACATCCACGCTTCGCTGTTGCCACGCTGGCGCGGCGCAGCGCCCATTCAACGCGCCATCCTCGCCGGCGATCACGAAACCGGCATCACTATTATGCAGATGGACGCCGGTCTCGATACCGGCGCCATGCTTTTCAAGAGGGTCTGCCCGATCCAAGCCGGTGACAATGCCCAGACCCTGCACGACCGGCTCGCGCCACTCGGCGCGCTGGCCCTGCTCGCGACACTCGCGCAACTGGAGGCTGGCACTTTGCGCGCCGAGCCGCAAGAGGACGCGCAAGCCTGTTACGCCAAAAAGCTGCACAAGAACGAAGCACTGCTGGACTGGCAAGCCGATGCTGAACTCCTCGGGCGGCAAGTGCGCGCCTTCAACCCCTGGCCCGTGGCACAGACGACCTATCAAGATACCGTGTTGCGGATCTTTGCGGCGCTGGCATTGACCGAGACCGTGAACGCCGCGCCGGGGACGGTGCTGCGCGCCCAACACGAGTGCATTGATGTGGCCGCCGGCAAGGGCGTGCTGCGCATCACGCAATTGCAATTGCCGGGCGGCCGCGTCATGAGCGCCGCTGATTTCATGCATGCCCACGCCCTCCTTGGCGTGCGCCTCGGTGGCCGCACATAAACGCCCGCAGCGCCGCCGCAGGCATCCTGTGCGCCGTCGCCGATGACGGTCAATCACTGAACGCGGCGCTCCCGGGTGTGCTGGCCACGTTGCCGCCTGCCGAGCGCGCACTCACACAGGAGTTGTGTTACGGCGTGCTGCGCTATTACCCGCGCCTCGCGTTTCTGGCCGCGCTGCTGATGAACAGGCCACTCAAGCGCAAAGACCGGGATGTGCAGCATCTGATTCTGATCGGCCTTTATCAACTCATCTACCTCAAGGTCCCCGCGCATGCCGCCGTGGCCGAGACCGTGGCGGCGACACGGCGGCTCGGTAAGGACTGGGCAGCGGGACTGGTGAACGCGCTGCTGCGCGGCTATCAGCGCCGCGCCGAGCAACTGTTGGCGCAGGCCGATGCCGATCCGGTGGCCCGTTATGCCCACCCGCACGAGTGGTTGACACGGCTGAAAAATGATTGGCCGGCGTACTGGCAGGACATCCTCGATGCCAACAATCGCCATCCGCCCATGACGCTGCGCGTCAATACCCGGCACGGCAGTCGCGACGATTATGCGGCGCAATTGCAGGCGGTCGGTATTGGCGCGCACCCGGTGCTCAAGGCACCGCAGGCGCTGACCTTGGAAAAACCGGTCGACGTGGCGAAGCTGCCCGGTTTCAGCACCGGCGCGGTATCCGTCCAGGATGCCGCCGCACAACTCGCTGCGCCCTTGCTGGACATTGCCCCCGGGCTCCGCGTGCTGGATGCCTGTGCCGCACCCGGCGGCAAGACCGCACATCTTCTGGAGAGCGAACCACGGCTGCGCCTGCTGGCACTGGACAGCGACGCGCAGCGCCTGACGCATGTGCAGGAAACCTTGGCGCGGCTGCGGCTGCAGGCCGATTTACGTCACGGTGACGCCGCCAGCCCGCATGACTGGTGGGATGGCGAGGCGTTTGATCGCATTCTGCTCGATGCGCCGTGCTCGGGCAGCGGTGTGATCCGCCGCCATCCCGACATCAAATTGCTGCGCACCGCGCAGGACATCGTTAGCTTGGCCGAGCAGCAGCAGCGTCTGCTGGAGGCCCTGTGGCCCTTGTTGGCGCAGGGCGGTATCCTGTTGTATGCCACCTGCTCGGTACTCATGATGGAAAACCAGCACAACCTGGCGCGGTTTCTCGCCGCGCACACCGACGCGCGTGAACAGGCGATCGATGCGAACTGGGGTCATGCACAAACGCCGGGGCGGCAGATTCTCTCTGGAGAAAGCGGCACGGATGGTTTTTATTTTGCACGCTTGATGAAGCATTGACGGAGGACCGGCACCGGTGGTGAGAACGCCCACGCAAGGACATACGCCGCGACTGCGAACGCGAACGCTGGCGCTGTGGTGCCTGCTGTGCTGTCTGGTTCACCCGGCCCGCGCTGAGTATCCGATGCCCGGCATTCATGTGCGCGAGGCGCACAGTTGGCTGGTGGATGACGTTTATCAGTTGCGGGCGCGCATCGACTATGTGCTCAGCACGCCGGTCAGCGATGCGCTCATCAACGGCCTGCCTCTGGTAATCGAGTTGCAGGTGGATGTAGTGCGCGACTACTTCGGCATCTGGGACCAGACCGTCGCCAGCCTTACCCAGAAGTATCAGTTGCAATACCACGCCCTGTCGCGCCAATACCTGCTGCGCAATCTCAACAGCACCGCGCAGCGCAGCTACCCGACCGAGCAGGCCGCGCTCGATGCCTTGGGTGACGTTGATGCCCTGCCCATGCTGGACGGGCGCCTGCTCACCGCCGGCGTGAGCTACGACGGCAAGGTACGCGCGCGCCTCGATGTGGAATCCCTGCCCACGCCGTTGCGACTGGCGACCTATTTCGACTCCGACTGGCGTCTTGCCAGCGATTGGTACCGATGGCCGATACAGCATTGAAGCGCTTCTTTACCCGCAGCCTGCCTGTCACCGGGTTGTTCGTGCTGCTGCTCACCGCACTGCACCTGCTGAGCAAATCCACGACCAATTCCGCGCACCTGGGCGGCAGTTACTCCTGGTTGCTGCTGCTCAACGGCTTCGGCCTGCTGATCCTCGCCGTGCTGATCGTCGCCCACCTGATCCGTCTGATAGGCCAATACCGCCGCGGCATCGCCGGCTCACGCCTGACCGTGCGGCTGGTGGTGATGTTCGTGCTGCTGGCCTTCGCGCCGCTGGCGGTGGTGTATTACTACTCACTGCAGTTCCTGAACCGCGGTATCGACAGCTGGTTCGACGTCAATGTCGAGAAGGCCCTGGACGACGCCCTGGACCTGAGCCGCTCAGCGCTGGACCTGCGCATGCGCGAGCTGCTACGCGACACGCTGCAGATGGCCGACGAGTTGAGTGGCATCCGAGACAGCCTGGTGGTGCCCGACATCAACGACATGCGCATGAAGAGCGGCGCCACCGAGGTCGCCATGTTCGCGCAGAACGGCCACATCATCGCTGCCAGCAGCGCCGACCCGGCACAGATCGTGCCCGAGCGTCCCAGTACCGCCGCGCTCATGCAACTGCGCCAGGGTCACACCTACGTCGGCATCGATCCGCCGGGCGATAACGGCCTGTTCATCCGTGCCGTGGTCTGGATACCCGCCGGCAGCGCACAAAGCGATGTGCGCATCCTGCAGGCCCTGTATCCGCTGCCGGGGCGCCTCAGCGATCAGGCCAACAGCGTGCAGGCGGCCTTCGCGCGCTATCACGAACTGACCTATCTGCATCAGTCACTCAAGCTCAGCTTCACACTGACCCTCACCATGGTGTTGGCCGCCAGCCTGATGACGGCGGTGTGGGCGGCGTTCTTTTCCGCCCGTCGGCTGGCCGAACCGATCCGCATTCTGGCGGAAGGCACGCGTGCCGTCGCTGAGGGCGATTACAGTCGGCGCCTGCCGCTCACCAGTCACGACGACATGGGTTTCCTGGTACGTTCCTTTAATGACATGACACGGCGTATCGCCCAGACCCGTGACCAGGCCACCCGCAGTCAATATCAGGTGGAGCGTCAGCGTGCCTATCTGGAAGCCGTGCTGGAACGCCTGTCATCCGGTGTGATCACGTTGGATGCCAACTACAGTCTGCACACGGTCAATGCCGCCGCGGCATTGATACTCGATCTGGAACACGGTGATTATGCGGGCACGCACTTGCCGGCGATGGTCAGCAACTATCCGCACCTGGAACAATTCTGCGGCGTTATCGTCACGCATCTCGATGCCGGCCACCCGGACTGGCGGGAGGAGATCACCGTATTCGCCAGTGGCGGCCGTCAGGTGCTGATGCTGCGCGGCGCCCGTCTGCCGGCCAGCGCAGGCGACCAGCCCGGCGGTTATGTGATCGTCTTCGACGACGTCACCGCGCTGATTCAGGCACAGCGCGATGCCGCCTGGGGCGAGGTGGCGCGGCGTCTCGCCCACGAGATCAAAAATCCGCTCACGCCCATCCAGTTGTCCGCCGAGCGTCTGCGCCACAAATATCTCAAGCAGATGAGCGCCAGCGAGGGTCAAGTGCTGGACAGCGCGACACACACCATCGTACAGCAGGTCGAAGCCATGAAATCCATGGTCAACGCCTTCAGCGAATATGCGCGCGCGCCGCAGGCACCGATGCAATCGCTACAGATCAACGGGCTGATCGGTGAAGTACTGGACTTGTATCGCGGCCATGAGAACTGGCTCGATCTGCAGTTGCACCTCGACCCGCGGACGCCGGCGGTGGCGGCCGATCCCGGCCGTCTGCGCCAGTTACTGCACAATCTCATGAAAAATACCCTGGAAGCGCTCAACAACCGACCGGGATCACGGGTCGATATCACGACGCATTATATCGACGATCCCAACCTGCGCTGCGTGGAGTTATCCATCAGCGATAACGGCCCGGGCTTTTCCGAGACCATCTTCGGCCGCTTGTTTGAGCCTTATGTGACTACCAAGCCGCGGGGAACCGGGCTAGGATTAGCCATCGTGAAAAAGATCGTCGAGGAACACAATGGCATGATCGCGGCGGAGAACCTCGCGCAGGGCGGCGCGCGCATTGTGATCCGTCTGCCCTTGCCCAGCGCCGTTGACGCCACGCCTGTCACGCTCGCACAACCCGCACTGGCCAGCATGAGATCCGGATCGACATGAGCGCAATACACATCCTGATCGTCGATGACGAGCCCGACATTCGCAACCTGCTCAAAGAGATCCTTGAGGACGAAGGTTACGAAGTGACCGTGGCGGAAAACGCCGAGGCGGCGCGCGCGGCGCGGCGCACGCGGCGCGCCGATCTGGTGCTGCTCGATATTTGGATGCCGGACGTCGACGGTATCACCCTGCTCAAAGAGTGGGGCGCGAGCGGTGCACCGCCCTGCCCGGTGATCATGATGTCCGGTCACGGCACGGTCGAAACCGCCGTCGAGGCCACGCGCCTGGGCGCCTACGACTTCATCGAGAAGCCGCTTTCCATGGCCAAGCTGCTGCTCACTGTGCAGCACGCTCTGGAGGCCGACAAGCTCCACAAGGAAAATCTCGGCTTGCGCCGTCAGGTACAACCACTAGCGGAGCCGATCGGCAAGAGCGTCATGCTGCAACGCCTGCGCGAACAGGTGCGGCGCATCGCACAGCACGAAACCTGGGTGCTGATCAGCGGTGAACCGGCTAGCGGCAAGCACACCTTCGCGCGCTATCTGCACGCCAACAGCTCGCGCCGCGACGGACCGTTCGTGGAAGTCGGCGTGGCCTCGATCGCCACCGAAAATTCCGCCGTGGAATTGTTCGGTAGCGAGGATGCATCCGGTGTGCATTACGGACTGCTGGAACAGGCCAATGGCGGTGTGTTGTATCTGAACGAAGTCGGCGAGATGGATATCGCCACGCAGGCACGCCTGCTCAGCGCATTGCAGAATCGGCGCTTCCTGCGCGTCGGCGGCAGTCAGCCGGTGCAGGTCGACGTACGCGTGATCGCCTCCAGCAGCCAGAACCTGGAGCAGGCCGTTCAGGAAGGGCGTTTCCGTGAAGATCTTTATTATCATCTCAACGTCGTGCCGCTGCGCATCCCGGTGCTGCGCGAACACTGCGAAGACGTACCTGAACTGCTGGGCTTCTATGTCGGCGTCATGGTCGAGCAGGAAGGCCTGCCCTATCGTCGCTTCAGTACCGCCGCGCAGAACCGTTTGCGCAACTACCATTGGCCCGGCAGCATCCGCGAACTCAAGAACCTGGTGCAGCGCTTGCTGATCCTGGGCAGCGGCGAAGAGATCGGCCTGGAAGAAGTCGAGGCCATCCTGCAAGCCACACCGACGCGACCTCAGGTTGGCGCCATGCGTATGTCCTTCGACCAGCCGCTGCGCGAAGCCCGCGAACAATTCGAACGCACCTACCTTGAGCATCAATTGCAGGAGTGCGGCGGCAGCATTGGCCGACTGGCAAAACTCTCAGGCATGGAGCGCACGCATCTATACCGCAAACTGAAGGCACTGGGAATTGATGTTAAAAAGGGCGGTGAATGATCCACGCGGTGCGGATCCAAGGCCCCACCGCAACCGTTACTGTTTAGCAGCGATTTTCAACTATTTCCATCCTGAAGGTGTGCCACGCCCATCGGGAGCGCGGAGGCCGTCTCTTCAGTCTTCCAGATAGGTGTAACCGCGCAGGCCTTCCTGGAGTTCGTCCAGATAGGCGCTGCGTTGCGCTGTGTCCAGTGGCGCGGCGTCAATCTTCGCACGGTAGGCATTGAGCAACTCATCGGCGTCGAAGTGGACATAGCGCAACACGGATTCAACGGTGTCGCCCTGCTGGGCCTGACTGAGATGATGGCTGCCGTCGGGGTTGAGGCTGAGGTTCACGGCATCGGTGTCACCGAACAGGTTGTGCATGTCACCGAGGATTTCCTGGTAGGCGCCGATCAGGAAGATACCGAGCAGGTAAGGTTCGCCGTCGCGTAGCGCGTGTAGCGGCAGCGTGGTTTCAACGCCTTCCTTATCGACATAGTGATCGATGCGGCCGTCCGAATCGCAGGTCATGTCCTGAATCACGGCGCGCTGCGTCGGTTCCTCATCGAGTCGATGCAACGGCAAGATGGGGAAGATCTGGTCGATGGCCCAGACGTCGGGCATGGATTGGAACAGCGAGAAGTTCAGAAAATATTTGTCGGCGAGTTTCTCGTTGAGTTCGTCCAGCACTTCGCGGTGCGCGCGCGTGCCGGAGTGCAGCAGACCTTGCAGGTGTCGGCAAGTGGCGAAATAAATCTGCTCGGCGTGGGCGCGTTGTTCCAGGCTGAGCACGCCGTGCAGATACATGGTGTGCGCCTCGGCCAGCCAGTGCGCGGCGTCGTGATAGCTTTCCAGCGCGGAGCGGCTGGTGAGATTCTTCAGGCTGGTCCACAGGTCGTGCAGGATCGCCGGGTCGTGCGCGGCCGGTGCGCTGACCTCGTTTTCCTGCGGGTGACGGTCGATGTCGATGATATTGGTGATGAGCACGGCGTGGTGCGCGGTCATGGCGCGGCCGGATTCTGTAACGATGTCGGGTTGCGGCTGGCCGTGCGCGGCACAGGTCTCGGCCAGCACATGCACGACATTGTTGGCGTATTCCTGTACGCTGTAGTTCATGGAGCAGAAGCTGCGCGAGCGCGTGCCTTCGTAGTCCACGCCCAGGCCGCCGCCGACATCGACGACGCGCAGGTCGGCGCCGAGGCGGCGCAGTTCCACATAGTAGCGCGCGCATTCGTGCAGGCCGCGCTGGATGTCGCGCACATTGGCGATCTGCGAGCCGAGATGGAAGTGCAGCAGTTGCAGCGCTTCGAGTTGGCCGGCGTCGCGCAGCCGTTCGACCACGGTCAGCGCCTGCGCGGCCGACAGGCCGAATTTGGATTTGTCGCCGCCGGTGTTCTGCCACTTGCCGGCACCGATCGAGGCCAGTCGCACGCGTACGCCGATCAGCGGTGCGACGCCGAGGTCATGCGCTTCGCGCAGCACCAGTTCCAGTTCCGAAAGTTTTTCCACGACGATGTAGACGCGGTGGCCGAGCTGGCGGCCGATCAGCGCCAGACGGATGTACTCGCGATCCTTGTAGCCATTGCAGACCACCACGCCGTTGGGCTTGGACAGCGCCA
>VFSW01011745.1_pt1 | contig 12274 bp, 11 predicted proteins | sample 5358111 | NCBI WGS metagenome assembly VFSW01 (sample SAMN11554181, study PRJNA540505) | mine drainage metagenome | isolation source: sediment from site ElyBrook_90M | place: USA: Ely Copper Mine, Vershire, VT | collected 2017
CGCTGCGTCTGCCAGTTCCGCCATCCCGGCCTGTAGGGAGAATTCCCCGCGTAGACATGTAGTATCGCATAGCAGCCGGATTCTCGTCATGTACTTTGCCTGCGCGTATTCGCTGAAGCATTTGAAGCATTCAGGCTACGCGCGCTGGGAGCCTGGCCGTCGCACCCGGCTGGTGGATTCGCGCACGATCAATTCCGGGCGCAGAACCACTTCCTGCGGATAAGGAGCTTGCGGATCGCGAATGCGTCGCAGCAGCAGCTCGGACGCAGCCTCACCCATTTCGCGCAGCGGCTGTCGGATCGTCGTCAAACTGGGCGTGTGATAGGCCGCACCCAGAATATCGTCAAAGCCAAGAACAGAAACATCCTCCGGACAGCGCAGCCCATCATCATGCAGAGCACGGATGGCTCCGATAGCCGTGGTGTCGTTGAAGCAGAAGATGGCGGTAAAATCTCGTGTACGAGAGAGAAGGCCACGAACGACCGAATAGCCCATATCTGGAGCCATCTCCGACAACTCGAAGTTCATGCACAACTCCGGCAATATCTGTAGGCCAAGCGCGCGCGCAGCTTCCAATACTCCATACCAGCGCGCATCTACATCCTGGGTAAAACTCGGCCCTTTCATAAAGGCGATCCGGCGATGTCCCAGATCGTGCAGGTGCCGAATACCCAGCAGGGTTGCCTGCATGTGATCCAGAACAATGTTGGTTACGCCTTCGCGATTTTGATGGCCGGGAATGGCCACCACTGGCAAGGGCAGGTCGTGGATCACAGGAGTATTGATGAACAGCAGACCATCGATGGCCCGCTTCATCAACAGGCGCGGATACTCTTCCATTAAGTCCTGGCGCCACAGATGGCTGGCCAAAAGAAAGAAATATCCAGCCTGCACCAGGGGCTGCTCCACGCCTTTCATAATCATCGGGAAGTAGCCTTCGCTTGGCTCTGGAATGATGATGCCGATGGAAAAACTCCGTCGGGTGCGCAGCGAACGTGCAAAGAAATTGGGCTGATAATTCAGCAATTTTGCGGCTTCAAGAACCCGCTTGCGCGTGTGCTCCGGAATGGATTTAACCGCTGGCGCATTGTTGAGCACCTGAGAAATGGTGGCCTGCGAAAGATCAAGATGCGCTGCCAGAGTCTTGAGGCTGACAGGGCGCTCTTTTTTTAAATTCGAGGATTCTGGTGGGGTAACTTGCCGTGACATCTGCGTGATTTTCCTTCAGGAAGCGCGGAGCCCTCAATAATAATCGGCACAACTCATGTAATAGCCGCAATGTCGGCAAAGCAGCTTGCAGCGGCAGCTCTCCAGTTGCGCGGAACAGTTCGGGCAATACGTGCAGGGGTGTCCAGGCGCGGCAATCTGGGCCGAAGACGCTGTCGACGTCTGTGCCGATTGGCTCTGAGAAAAAACCCAGGCAGGCTGCATACCAGAGATTATGCGCGTTGCCCTACAGAAAAGATAGATGGAAAATTCACAGAACAGGGGGACTCGATGGCCGCGCCCAGTCTGGGTCACGAAGGCATACCAGATTACGCGCCACCGCTACATGGCCGCAGTGGATGTCTCGACACCCCATCGCGGCCATGGCATAGCTACGATTTAAAATCCCATGATGTTGTAGCCGCTATCGACGTAGATCACTTCGCCGGTAATTCCCGACGCGAGATCGGAGGCAAGAAATGCTGCCGTGCCACCGACTTCGGCCTGCTCCGTGTTGCGATGCAGCGGAGCGCGATCCTCGTGAAGTTTGAGCAGTTCGCCAATGCCGCCAATGCCTCGTCCTGCCAGCGTCATGATAGGGCCAGCGGAGATGGCGTTGACGCGAATGTTCTGCTTGCCAAGATCGGAGGCTAAGTAGCGGACGGTGGCCTCCAACGCGGCCTTGGCTACGCCCATCACGTTGTAATGCGGGACGACCTTCTCCGCGCCGTAGTAGGTCATGGTCATGATGCTGCCGCCTTCGGTCATCAACGGGGCCGCAGCGCGGGATACCGCAATCAGAGAGTAGACGCTGACATCGTGCGCGGTGCGAAATCCCTCACGGGTGGTAAGCAGAAAGTCATTCTTTAGCTCTTGCGCAGGAGCGAAGGCGACGGAATGCACCAGCACATGCAGCTTGCCGTAGCGTTCCTTGAATTGGGCAAAGACGCGCTCAATCTCAGCATCCGACGACACGTCACACATAAAGCTTTCAGCGCCAGGAAGCTCAGCCAGCAAGCCTTCGGCCTCCAGCTTCATGCGTTCGTTCTGATAGGTGATGGCGAGTTTGCAGCCAGCGGCGTGCAGCTTTTGCGCAATGCCCCAGGCGATGGAACGTTTGTTGGCCAGGCCGAAGACCACGGCCACACGATTTTCAAGATGCAACATTCTTCCTCCACATCCGTCGTTTCGCGGCAAGCCGCGCAAAGTAATAACTGTAAAATTTAAGCATATCAGCCGCCGAGATCCATCAACTCCACGGCACCCATCGGATGCCCCAGAAAACGGCTCCCCAGCAAGCGAAATTTCTCAATAGAATCCGTGGCGAAGAAGCGGCAGCGGCCAGCCGGAGAAGCCTCCTCGTCGCCCTGGCTGCTTGCAGCCTGAACCGAGGCAAGCCTTCCCTGCCGCAGCAAGTCTGGACGCAGCAAATCGCGAGCTTCCAAATCCTGGCGAACGCAAGCCGCGGTCGTCTCAGCAGAATCCAAAATCTGCATAGCGACAGGCAGCGCACGCGCAAACAGCGGATAATGCGTGCAGCCCAGCAGCACCGTGTCGGGCGATATGCCATCCTTCTGCGCCGCGTGCAGCGCTTCATCCAGATAGATGCGCAGCACCTGCTCGGTGACGGAATGCTCCGTCCATCCCTCTTCAATCAGCGGCACCAGCAGCGGGCAGGCTTTTTCGAGCGCGCGCAATCCACGCGCAGCGCAGGCGCGGGCGTAGGCGTGGCTTTGCACCGTGGCATCGGTAGCCAGCACCAGAACGTCGCGGCCTTTGCTGATGGCCGCAGCACAGGCCGCGCCTGTTTCAATGACGCCCAGCACAGGAATGTCGATGGCAGCGCGGATGTCGTCGAGCGCCAGGGCACTGGCCGTGTTGCAGGCGATCACCAGATATTCCGCGCCCTGCGCCACCAGAAATTGCGCGCTCTCCACGGCGTATCGCGCAATGGTACTTTGGGATTTTGATCCGTAAGGCAGCCGCGCCGTGTCGCCCACATACAGAAATTCCGCAGCAGGAACCTGCGGCAACAACGCGCGCAGCACAGTGAGTCCGCCAAATCCGGAGTCGAAGACACCGATTCGCAAGGGCGTATTTATAGGTGCGCTCTGTAACACGCTCATGGGCGGCTCTCCACGGAGCTTTCTGCTGGATTACCCGTGGCCAGATAATTCTGCGTCAGGTCGGCATGTCCAGCCAGGGTGTCCTTCAACTGGCCATCGACCAGAAAATGTACCTGCGTAATTTGTGGCAGATTGGCGTGCAGCGTATTGGCGACGGAAAGCAGTGTGAGCGCTTCAACTTCAATGCCAGAGGGATGATGCGCGACAAAATTTCCGCTGAGATTTACCACAGCCATCTCGTCGGGATTGGTCTGGTTCTGAGTCTGGGCCTGAGTCTGGTTCTGAGTCTGGGCCTGACCCGGCGGCGTGGGCAGCGGCAGCAGATACACATCCAGGACAGCAGGCAGCGGGGCCAGCGGGTGTGGGGATTCCGGCACAGCGTACTCGCGAAACAATGCCACAAGCAGAGCGCGGGCACGAGATGTTGCTTCCGCCGGAAGCATCGCAGACGTTTGAACAGGTTCCAGAGAACCATCAGAATCTTTGGCTAACATCAAGGTCACAGGCACGGGCTGCGCGTTGATGGCCGAGGCAAGCGGCACCGCATCCTGCACGGCCAGCAGGCGATCCTGCGCGCCTTCGCGCAAGCGGATCAGAAATGCTGCCATGCCAACAACACTAATCAGCAGAAGCCAGAAGATGCTCTGTTGCCAGCGGGGAATCATGGCTGCATCCTCCAATCCGTGCTCCAGGCCGTGAGCGCGGCAACCAGTGCATCGACAATCTGCTGCTGATATTTTGCATCGGTAATCGGCGTACTGGCGTCGCGTGGCGCAACTTCCACAACCATGGCCGGACAGGTGGCGCTCTCCAGCGGCATCAGCGTGGTGCGGCCCATGAGAACAGGAATCTGCTCATGCTCCAACGCCGTATTGACTTCTGACTCCAGCCGAAGACTCTGCTGTATCAAGCTGGACTGCGCCGTTTTCCAGGCGTGAAAACTGCGTTGTGCCCCAGAGTCAGCGCCCTGCGGCAGCGCGGAGGTAAAGAGATGCACACCGTTGCCCGAAGCTGTCGCGTGCAGGCTTAGACAGGCGGCTGCCTGCGCATGATTCATACTCTCGGCGCGCGCGTCGCCGGTGATGTCTGCATCTGCATTGCGCGTCAGCGTAACGGGAATCGAGTGCGCCTGCAATTGGGTTGCAAGGCTGGTGGCCAGATTCAGCGCAAAAGTTTTTTCATCCAGACCAGGCTGAAGCCGCGCGCCGGAATCAATTCCACCATGCGCTGCATCGAGAACAACAGCGTAGGGCAGATTGCCCTGCTGTGCAGACAAAACCGCGGCAGCCAGAAAAAGAATTCCGACTGCCACGAGAATTTGAAGCTTGACCGTATTGTTAATCCAACGCATAGATGGCAAGGCCACTGAGCAATTTCGGGAAGAAATCCGTGGACTTCTGCGGCATCACATCGCCGGCAAAGGCCACCTCCCGAAGCTGATCCATCGTGGCCGGATTCATCAGGAAGGCCACATCCGCCTGCGCATCGGCAACCTGCTGGATGGCCTCTGCCGTATCCCGGTAATAGCGCAGATGCGTTTGATCCAGAATGGCCTGCTCAGAAATTCCGAGCAGTTTCTCCAGAATGATCTTGTGCAACTGCACCACGTCCAGCTTGCGCTGGCGCTCGGCCAGCGGAGCCAGGGCTGCGTCGATGGCAGCGCGATTGGAGGTCAGTAGATATTTCCCCTTGCGCGTGGCTGCGATAAAGGCCGTTCCGCGCGCGCCAGCTTCTGCCAGACGCTGCTGGAGCGCAGCGGCATCGGTCTGCTCTGGCAGCGGCTGCACCTGGAAGAATGCTCTAGCCTGAGCCAGAAATTTCTCCGGATCGAAACCAGCCAGTCCAAAGACCACGCGATGCGTGGGCAGAATGGTCAAGCCGTCGGAATCCATGTTGACAAAGGTCATCATGACCGCAGCTTCAGGAAACGCAGGCTGCGGCAAAGAGGCTGTGGCGCTCTCGTGCGGACGCGTCGAAGCGCCGCCCTTGGGGGCATGCTCGCGGGAATAGTTCAGGGCCGTCTCGTAGCGATGGTGTCCATCGGCGATGATGAGCTTCTTATCCTGCATGGCGCTCAGCAGCATGTTCAGCGTTGCGGTATCGCTGACGCGCCAGACGCGATGGATCACTCCATATTCGTCGGTAACTTCTGCATGGGGCGCGCTGGCGCTGGAAAAGAGCAGCTTCTCTGCGGTATGCACTGGATCGGAGTAGAGCATGAAAATCTGGCCAAAGTGGGCGCGCGTGGCCTGCAACAGGCGCAGACGGTCGCCTTTAGGCTTGGCCAGCGTCTGCTCATGGCGATGCACTACGCCCTGGCTGTAGTCGCAGAGTTCGCCCAGAGCAATAAATCCGCGCCGTTCTTTCATCAAGTCTGTGCCCGGAACGCGAAAGGTTTGCGAGTAGGCAAAGACGGCTGGCTCCTTGTCCTGAACCAGAACATCGCTGGCGCGCCAGGCAGAAAGCTCCTGCGCGGCGCGGGTGTAGACGTTGTTTTCGTCGTTATCAAACAGCTCCGGCAGGCCAAGAATGATGCGCACCAGATTATAGGGGCTGCGCTGGTAATAGCTCTGCTGCATGGAGGGAGAGATTTTGTCGTAGGGCTGCGTGACGACGTTCTGTAAAGAAACCCGGGCGGAATTGTACCGCCATGCTCGAAATGGATAAATGCGGGCCATACGGATTGAAAGCTCCTGCACAGGCGCGTCAATGGCCTGGAATGGATTCAACTTTGCGTTGCGGTATCCATCTGGATTGTATCGCAGTGGCTGCCGATCTTAGCGCCGAGAAGCCCGCAAAGAAAAAGTCGAAGTGACGGACGGGAGTGGCGTACATTGGAAAGGGATGCTCTACCTTGAAGAGAAGGGTGGCCGTCGCAGGCGCTACGCGCACGCGCTGAATTGTATGCTTCGACGCAGTTGGCAGGCTGTTTCAGGGATTGTGCTCGTCGCGTGTCTGGCGTGGGCCGCAGCGCCACTTCTGGCCCAGGCTACCGAGGCGCCGCCGGCTGCTGCCCCTACAGTGGAGGCGCAACCCTCCCTGACGGTAGACCGTGATCCCGTAGCCTCACCGGATGATGCAACCTCGCTGCCCGCAAACGCGACGAAGAGTGCAGGACCCCACGTAGCCGCTTCTACGCAGCCGACGACGACGACCGCGGAAAACGGCCAGTTTGTTTTTAACGAAAATGTTGATGAGGTCGTCCTGAACGTTACCGTGATCGACAAGCACCAGCGGCTGGTGACCACGCTGACCCAGCCAAATTTCACGGTCTCTGAAGACGACATCCCGCAGAAAATTTCTGCCTTCCGGCACGAAGATATCCCGGTCTCTCTCGGTATTTTGATCGACAACTCTGGCTCCATGCGAGACAAGCGCGCGGCGGTGAATCGCGCGGCGCTGGACATGGTGCTGGCCTCCAATCCAGAGGATGAGAGCTTTATCGTCAACTTTGCCGACGATGCCTATCTCGACCAGGACTTTACCTCGAGTATTCCAAAATTGCAGCAGGGCCTGAGCCATATCGACTCCAGAGGCGGCACAGCACTCTACGATGCCGTGATTGCCGCTGCGGATCATCTGGCACAGGATGCCAAGCGTCCCAAGCAGGTTCTGCTCATTATTACGGATGGAGAGGACAACAGCTCTGGCAGCACGCTGGTGCAGACCGTGCGCCGCATTCAGGATTTGCAAGGACCAATCATCTACTCCATCGGCCTGCTCTTTGGCGACGATGGTGGTGAGGCCCACCGCGCCCGCCGCGCACTCCAGCAACTGAGCAATGAGACCGGCGGACTGGCCTATTTTCCAGATTCCCTGGAGCAGGTGGATAAGATTGCCGCGCAGGTGGCCAAGGATATTCGCAACCAGTACACCCTGGGCTATCACCCCACCAAGCCGGAGAGTGAAGGTGGCTATCGAGCCATTCGTGTGGAGGTGCAGGCCAAAGACATGGGCAAGCTGAGTGCCCGCACGCGCGCCGGATACTACCCTGGCACGCAGAAGAAATCCACGTCCTCGGGACTGGTGAGCGCGCCCCAGAATGCTCGCTGATGCGCCCTGTCGGGCGACAGATGCAGCCTGACCGGGTACCATAACCACAGCATTTTGTAATCAACGCGCCTGCCGCATCCAGGCGCCGGAGGACGCTTGCTTTATTGGCTGCTCTACCAACATCTGTTTCCTTTTTTTCGCGCATTTCGCATCTTTCGGTATTTGACCTTTCGCACGGCCTTTGCCACGATGACAGCGCTGCTGATCGCATTGCTGCTCGGCCCCTTTCTTATTGAGCAACTCCGCGAATTTCAAATTAGCCAGTACATCCGCGAAGATGGCCCCAAAGGCCACCAGAAAAAAGCGGGCACTCCGACCATGGGCGGCCTGCTGATCTGTCTGGCTATTCTCGTACCAACCCTGCTGTGGAGCGACCTAACGAATCCTTTTGTCTGGCTGGCCGTACTTTCCACCGCTGGGTTTGGAGCTATAGGGTTTGCCGACGATTACATCAAAGTGGTGCATCGTCGCAATCTGGGTTTGCGATTCCGCGCTAAGATGGGCGGGCAGATTTTGATCGCGTTGCTAATTTCTATGGTGCTGGTCTGGATGCAGCGACGCGGAGAGTACTCCACGCGCCTGATGGTTCCTTTTATCAAGCGCTTTCGGCCCCAGATGGTGGCGCATTCGTTGCTGCTTGCTCCGCACTTGTGGCTGCTGGCCTTTCTCCCGTTTATTCTCTTCACCGTGGTGGTGCTGGTGGGTTCCAGCAATGCCGTCAACCTGACCGATGGTCTGGATGGCCTGGCCATCGGCTGCACCATCATTGCGGCGGGCGCGCTGACCGTGCTCACCTACGTCAGCGGGCATGTCGTCTTCTCGGATTATTTGGAATTGCAGCGAATGCCGCTAGTCTCTGAGTTGACCATCTTCTGCGGCTCGATGGTCGGAGCCAGCATCGGCTTCCTTTGGTACAACGCCCACCCGGCAGAGGTCTTTATGGGCGATGTCGGCTCGCTGGCCCTGGGCGGAGCAATCGGCACTGTCGCCGTCATCATCAAGCAGGAGTTGCTGCTTCCCTTTATCGGCGGCGTTTTTGTGCTGGAGGCCTTGAGCGTGATGCTGCAAGTGGGCAGTTACAAGCTGCGCAAGAAGCGCATCTTCAAGATGGCTCCGCTACATCATCATTTTGAATTGCTGGGCTGGTCAGAATCCAAGGTGATCGTTCGCTTCTGGATCGCGGCGCTGGTCTTTGCGCTCTTCGCGCTGACAACCTTGAAGCTGCGCTAGCCGCTACAACACGCATGGCAGAACGGAAAGCGCTAATGGAATTGCCATTCATGAAATTGCAAGGTAAAAAAATTCTCGTTGTCGGAATCGGCAAATCCGGGCTGGCCGCAGCTCTGTTTCTGCACCGGCATGGAGCACAGGTTACAGTCTCCGACACGCGTAGCGCGGAGCTGCTGACGCAGGAGATTCCTGCGCTGCTGGACGCAGGCATTATGGTTGAGGCGGGTGGGCACGGATTGCTGCCCTTGCAACGACAGGAGATGATTGTCGTCAGTCCCGGCGTGCCGCTCGATACGCCAGAGTGGGCGCAGGTTCGCAGCTTAAATATTCCAATCCTTGGCGAACTGGAACTGGCCGCGCAATTTCTGCAGGGGCCGATCCTGGCCATCAGCGGGTCGAATGGCAAGACCACCACGACAACCCTCTGCGGAGAAATTCTGCGTGCCAGCGACAATCCCGTGCTGGTCGGCGGCAATATCGGCGTGCCTGCAATTTCGCTGGTCGAACAAAGCCAGCCAGATGGATGGAATGTGCTGGAGGTCTCCAGCTTTCAGTTGGAAACCACGCAGCAGTTTCATCCGCGCATTGCCGTGCTGTTGAACATTACGCCCGACCATCTGGATCGCCACGGCTCGATGGAAAACTACATCGCGGCCAAGGAGCGCATCTTCGCCAATCAGACGGCGGAGGACGCGCTGATCCTGAACGCCGAGGACGAGCACACGCAACACGCCGCCATTCGCGCCCAAGGCCGCGTCTACTGGTTCAGCGCCAAACGTCCGGTGCGGCAGGGAACATTTCTGTTTCAGGATGCCGTGGTCTTTCGCGCATCCGAGCAATCTGGTGTGCAGCCGATTCTGCCGGTCGGCGAAATTCCCCTGAAAGGCGAGCACAATGTAGAGAATGTGCTGGCCGCAGTCTGTGCGGCGTGTCTGGCTGGTGTTCCGGCAGAGACGATTAGCGCCGCCGTCGCAGAGTTTCGCGCGGTGGAACATCGACTGGAATTTGTGGCGCGGGTGCGCGGCGTGAATTTTTACAATGACTCCAAAGCGACCAATGTCGATGCGACCGCCAAGGCCATTCAATCCTTTGCAGGAGGCCTGCATCTGATTCTCGGCGGCAAGGATAAGGATTCCGACTACACACTGCTGCGACCGCTATTGCAACAGCGCGTGCGCGCGGTCTATACCATCGGCGCGGCTGCGGAGAAGATCTCGCAGCAGATTGCCGGAGCAACCGAGGTGCAAAGCTGCGGAACGCTGGAACGGGCCGTCGAAGCAGCAGTAGCACAGGCCAAGGCTGGCGAGATTGTCCTGCTGGCTCCGGCCTGTTCGAGCTTCGATCAATTTGATAATTACGAACATCGCGGTCGCGTCTTCAAGCAGTGCGTGCGGGCGCTGGCCGGTCGGTTAGCAGAAGAAGGAGCGGCATGGCCAAGCGCGTCGGCGTAGACAAATGGCTCTTCGGCGTGACGCTGCTGCTGGTGCTCTTCGGCCTGGTCATGGTCTTTAGCGCCTCGGCGGTGATGGCCAAGGAGCGCTATGGCTCGCCCTACACATTTGTTGTGAGGCAGGCAGCCTGGGCCACGCTGGGCTTGCTTGCGCTCACGGTGCTGATGCGCGTGGATTATCGCAGATGGAATCGCCCGACCGTGGTCTTCCCTGCCGTTGGCCTCACCACGCTGCTGTTGCTGGCTACATTCGCTCTGCACGATTCGCACCACACACATCGCTGGATTCGTTTTTCCGTTCTTAGCTTTCAGCCGTCGGAGATTGCCAAGCCCGTACTGGTGCTCTTCCTTGCCTGGTTTCTGCAGAATCGCGTCGGGCGGCTGGAAGACTGGCGACACACGCTGCTCCCCGCCGCGCTACCCAGTCTGCTTTTTATTGGCTTGATCCTGAAGGAACCGGATTTAGGCACGGCTCTGGTCTGCGCCGCTGTCACCGCGCTGATGCTCTACCTGGCCGGAGCGAAAATTCGCTATCTCTTCTATGCATTTCTGGCCGCCTCGCCGGTGCTGTACTACATGCTGTTTCATGTGGCGTGGCGACGCGCGCGCATGGTGGCCTTTCTCAATCCGCAAACTGACCCGAAACGCACTGGCTTTCATATTCTGCAATCGCTGATTGCTGTTGGTACCGGCGGCATCCGCGGCCTGGGCCTGATGGAAGGCCGACAAAAGCTTTTTTATCTGCCGGAGCCGCACACGGATTTTATCTTCGCCAACATTGCCGAGGAACTGGGCCTGATCGGCGCGCTGTTTGTGGTGGGAATGTTTCTCGTGCTGGGGTATCGCGGCCTGCGTGCAGCGATTCTCTCCACCGATCCTTTTGCGCGCTTTCTCGCCGTTGGCATCACAGCCACCGTGCTGATTCAAGCCTTCTTTAACATCAGCGTGGTGCTGGCGCTGGTGCCGACTAAGGGAATCGCACTGCCGTTTATTTCTGCGGGCGGGACGTCATTATTCTTTATGCTGGCCAGTATCGGTGTGCTCCTGAACATTACCCGGGAGATTGATTGATGGCTCAAACATATTTGCAGCCCGACGAACGCTTGCGCGTACTCATCGCTGGAGGCGGCACCGGCGGTCATGTAATTCCTGCGCTGGCCGTTGCCCGCGAACTGGTCGCGCAATTCAACGCGGAGATTCGCTTTCTGGGCACCGCGCGTGGTCTGGAGACGCGGCTGGTTCCCGCCGCAGGCTTTCCGCTGGAGCTGGTGCAGGTGGGCCAGCTCAACAGTGTCTCGCTCGGCACGCGACTGCGGACTCTGGCAGGATTGCCGCTGAGCGTGCTGGCCTGCATGCGCCTGCTACGCAGCTTTCGTCCGCACGTAGTTTTGGGCGTGGGAGGATATGCCTCCGGGCCTGCCATGCTCGCTGCCATCCTGACCGGCACGCCGCGCATAGCTTTTGAGCCAAATGCCGTGCCCGGCATGGTGAATCGCTGGGTGGGGCCGTGGGTGCAGGCGGCGGCGGTGAACTTTGCGCCGACGACACGCTACTTTCGCAACGCGACGGTAACGGGCATTCCTGTGCGCGCAGAGTTTTTTTCTTTGCAGCCACTGGCAGAAAATGCAGCACCCCATCTGCTGATCTTTGGCGGCAGCCAGGGCGCGCGCATCTTCAATCAGATCGTCCCGCAGATTGCACCACAATTGCTGGCTGCCATTCCAGGGTTGACGCTGTTGCATCAATGCGGTGCGCGGCATCTGGAATCCACGCAGGCGGCGTATACGCAAAGCGGCGCGGACAGCCATCGCTGGCAGGTGCGGGAGTTTTTGGACGACATGCCGCAGCATTTTGCTGCTGCCAGTCTTGTGCTCTGCCGCAGCGGCGCCAGCACGGTGGCAGAGCTGTCTGCCGCCGCCAAACCATCCCTGCTGATTCCCTTTCCGCAGGCCGCCGATGACCATCAGCGCCACAATGCTGAGGTACTGGTGCAGGCCGGAGCCGCAGCCCTGCTGCCGCAATCGGATATGACTGCGGAGCGGTTGCTGGAGATGCTGACAACGCTGCTGGAGAATCCTGCAGGACTGGCCGCAATGGGCAGCAGCGCGCGCACGCTGGCCCATCCCGATGCTGCTGCGCAGATTGCCCAGATCGTAAAAAATTTCGCGCGGTAAAAAGCTACAGCCTGCGGGTTCACAGGCTGTAGGCA
>VFSW01011746.1_pt1 | contig 12273 bp, 12 predicted proteins | sample 5358111 | NCBI WGS metagenome assembly VFSW01 (sample SAMN11554181, study PRJNA540505) | mine drainage metagenome | isolation source: sediment from site ElyBrook_90M | place: USA: Ely Copper Mine, Vershire, VT | collected 2017
CTTACTTATCATCCTGAAACTCAACCTGTGCCAACCTGAATGACTTGATGCGCGGTGCGGTGTTCTGATATATGGTATTCAACTCGGCAAACAATGCCGCCTGCCCATTATTCACTGGCTGCAAGTTTGCATCGCCGCGCAACTGGATTGCTGCCTTGAGCTTGACTTCCGCCATGGCTGCCGTGAATTCCTCGCCGCTCATCGGAATTGTGGCAATGTCGTGAATTATCTCGATCGCTTCGAGACGATAAGCGCGTGACAGATTCTCGGCTCGTTGAGTGAATTGGTCGGCGGATAATTTGTCGTAATCCATATCCTTCTTGATGACAGATATTGCAGACGCGAACTGCTGCATCGGCTCTGACGTGCGGATATAGCCGTCTAGTTGAGCGGCAGTTACCCCTAGCTTCATGGCGGACATGAACAGGTCTCCGCGATATAGCGTCAGTGCATCCTTTATCTGTGTATCAGTAAGTTTCACGTGAAACTTTCACTTGTGCATCTTTTTCAATGTTTCAGCCAATCGTGCGCGCTTTCCTTCCTTACCTCCAGCCTTGGCAGCTTCGGCAAGTTTCTTTGCAGGAATTTTCTTGCCTTCAGGAACTCCCAACTCCTTGTGCAATGCACCGGGTTTCTTGATGGCTTTGGCAATCCAGTTTTTCTTTCCAGACATGATTAACCTCCTAGAATTCAAGACCCTTGGCGTATCCGAGCTTGTGCAGTTCGGGAAGTTGCTTCTTCATCCGGCCAGCGCCAATATCAGGCCGGTAGAAAGGGGATGCAGGCGATTCCCTGAACTTCTTTGCGGCTTCATAAGCCACTTTCCGCGCCTGAGTGATGGTATTGCCACAACCAGTAACAACAGCCCAATAGTCGCCGCATGAAACCAGTCCTGGCAGCTTGATGCTCTTTTCGCCTACCATGGTTCTCGCTTCTCCAAGCATGACTTCGGACAGATGAACATGCTCAAGATCATTTCCACCGCGAACTGGTATCCCTGTCACTTCCTTGTTAGTCAGCTTGGAATATGGGAAATCAGGAATAGCGATCAGCACAGATACGCAAATCTCGCCCTCGATACATTGCATCGTATCCTCGCCATTCAAAAGATCGAGTTGCCACTGGATAGGATCGGCATTCTTGAGGTGTGCCGTAACATTGTGCTTTGACGGCCATCCATCGCGCATGGTCAGCTCCATCGGCCACGGTTCATCTTTGTCTATGATGCAGTTGACATCTATGAAGCCTACATAGCCGATTTTCTCCAGAATAGGCGCGAGCGGCAGAAGCACCTTATCTGCCAGTTTGGATTTCTTCGTCATGCGCGACAAAGTTCCCATTTCTCCAGTATTCGGCCCCATGTCATCGGCAAACAGTTTCTTGTATTCCCAGTTCTCATAGAACCACTTGCTGAATCCATGCGCACCGAACCAGCCCCCGACTGCCATTTCTATGCCGGTTTTCTTCTCCTGCAAGATGAAACCATCCTTTTTAGCCATCTTGCGCAGTTCTGGACTTGCTTTCCACCTGTCCAGAAGCATGTATTCAAGGTCTGCCAGATCATTTGCAACATAGCTCAATGCCTTGTTTGCATCCCCTGATGGCTTGCTGACCAGATAATGAGGATGCTTGCGCGCAAAGGCAGCGGCTTCGTCATAATCGAAGAATGCCTTGCTGTCCATGATCGGGATGCCGGATTCCGCAAGTGCGCGCTGACCGGCAGCACGGTTCAATTCCAGTTCAGCGGCAGCAGGTGATGCGCCGAGTATCGGGTATCCCTTGATGCGATAAGGTTCCAGCATTTCCGTATAAAGCACATTGTCCGGCAAATAAATCAGGTCTGCCCAGTCGATCCACTTGTTCTTTATCTCGTTGAAATCCTTAATCTTGTCCACAAGCCCACGACCGGCAAGACGCATCGTTCCATCCTGCCTTGGTTTATCCCACCAGCGAACATCCCATCCGGCAAGTTGAGCGCGCATAGCCATGTCTAGGCAGTTGGAAGCATTGTCCAGTATAAGAAGTCGCTTCATTGCTGTGCAATCCGTTGTGGTTGTTGAGGTTGTTGGGCAAACAGAGACTTGAGATAAAGTTCCAGACCTTGCGCTGTTCCCTTCCAACTTGCGATGATCTGCTGCAAACTGGCCGGAGTTGTCTGCTCGTCAGTCTGTCCCAACGCGCCCATGATTCCGGTAGCTTTAGCAGCCTGATATGCCGGCTCCATAGCTGCATATGGAAGCGCCATGAGAGGATTCTGTGCGGTCTGCTCGCGGTAGTAAGCCTGATGCTCAAGCGGTGCGAGTTGTTGCTGTAATGCCTGATTTGAGCCTGCCTTGTAACGGTCTCCAATGAGTTGCAACCAGCTTTGGTCACCATTCGGAACAACCGTACCGGCAGATTTTGGCACGATTACTTCCGGGCCATTCTCGCCTACAAGATAGGGTTGACCAGGTACGACTGGCCCACCATTGGCGCGGGCTTGTATGCCATCGGGAGGATTCTGGTTATTCTGGTTGATTCTTTCCTGATTGATTGCTTCGGCAGCACCGATTCCGGTACGAGCGGCAGCTACAGGGATTTGTTCCTTACCAGCATTCAGAAGTCTGGCAATGAATCCCTTGAATACTCCACTTTCATCCATCATCATTGCTGCAAATGTGGCAGGTTGGCGAAGGCGCAATCCTTTCAATCCAAGGATATTCCTATTCCCCTCAAGAATTACTCGACGCTGCAAAATAGGAAGGGTACGCAACAAGCGACTTTCTTCTTTATTCCATTTTATGACTTCGGGAGTTTTTGTAGCAATATCTTCCTTCAATGCCAATGCTATGGCTTTTTGCGCTGCATCTGTTCCAGTTCCTTCCTGACCATATTTTTTGTCTACGCTTCTATAAAAACCCTGCTTTAATTTTTGTGCATCCTGAATGGGTATTTCAGTTCTGCCTTTTGCCATTGGATGAGACAAAAAACTATTGAATTCTTTTCTAATCAAATCCAAATCTGATTTTGGCATTCCTTCATATTTCTTCATTGTTTCATTGAATGAATTTTTAATATCAGAAATCTTGACAGTTTTATTGGAATTGGCGATTGTGTTACTTATTTTTGAATTTAAGTCATTTTTGATAGTTTGCAACTTGTCTATTCCACGCTCACTGATTGGAACATTTTTGTCCAGCATTTCTTGTATGGCAATCTTCGCATCACCTTTGGCAGCCATTTTGGGCGTAGCTTTCAATGCCCATCCCATCATTTTTTCAGCACCGGAGCGCATCATGGGTGCTGCGGCGCGAGCTTCACCGCCTCCTAATACCATTGGGATGGCTTGCAAACCGACATTTGCGGCAGTACCAGCACCAGCAGCCCAAGGTGGGGAAGCGCCCAACTTGGTAGCGGCATCGGTCACGGCCTTTCCTGCGGTATCTCCGGCATTGGCAAGTGTCTCGAATGGTCCAGTTACTCCTTTAACTCCGCCCATCGGCAAGTCTGATTTCTTCAATCTGCCCATCAATGAATTGGGAGGATATGATTGAGTTGGCGCGGCAGGAGCAGCAACTTGAGACTGTGGAGAAGGTGCTGAAGATTGTCCCAACACTTTCTTGACCGTGTTCTGAACCACCGTTGGATCAGTTCCATCGGGGAATTGCAGAGTACGTCCATCAGCAAGTTGTGCAGTAACGCTCATTGAATAAGATTCCCTTGCGAATCGAATTTAAGCACGGTTCCAGAAGCCGGAGTTTCAGATTTTCCGATTCCCTTGATCTTGCCCATTAAGCGTTTCTGTTCATTGTCCAATGCTTTCTGTGAGGCTGTCATGTCCTCATTGATACCCTTGAATGCGCCTGCAAACTGTGCTGGAGGCATATTCATGTTCAACATCTTGTCGGCATCCTCGGCGTGAGTAGTGTGCATCTGGGCATTGGAACCTGGCATGGTTGTCGCAATCACATATTCACGACTTGCTGCATAGATAAGGTTGCGCAATTCCTGCAAGTCTGCATTGTCTCCAAACTTGGCAATCAACTCGTTCATGGTCTTGTTCTTGAATTGACCGCCCAATGATGTATTGAGCTTGTTGACCAATGCCTCGATACGCGGCTGATTCTCCTTGACCGCGCCAATGGTACGGTTGACAGCGGCCTCGCGGCTGACCGTCTGTTTATATGCCAGAGTATCGCCTTGATATTCAACCTTGTTGCTTGCAACATCCGATTCTGGATACTTTTCTGCGGCTCGATTCATTATCGCTGTGGTCAATGGCAGCGATTTAAGAGAACGAACATTTGGAGGCAGCATTCCACTCTTGTTGTAAGAGTCAACAGCCTTCTCAAAGCCAGAAGGAGTCATGCCGAATTTTCCAGCAATCTTGTAGAAATCTTCGGTAGTCTTTGGAGCAATTTCATTACCCGGAACGCCCACCTTGTTCTTCATGTCGAAATTTCGTTTATCAATCATGCTCTTGATATTATCTGCCTGCAAACCTTTTTGCTGCAAATCAAGTTGCATTTTAAGAGCTGCAAGTTGAGCCTTGTCCTGAGAATTGAGATATGGCTCGACCTTGCTCAATGCCTGCAATTTCAGGTTATCAGGCATGTTGGGATACTGGCGATTGATATTGGCAATCACACTTTGCAGACTGAACGGCTGGTCTTGTCCTTGAGCTTGTTGTTGACCGACAGGAGGTGGCCCCATCGGAGCAGCTTGGCTCATTGGCACTTGTTGCTGTGCGCGTTGCTGCATTCCCTGCACGGTATTGTATGGAGGAATTGTCGGCTTTGGCTGAATCATCGGCTGCGATGGCTGTCCGGGCATCGGCGTTTGTTGCGGCATCGGTGGACGCATCTGCATCCCTTGAGGCGGCATCATTCCTGCCTGCGGTGCTTGCTGCGGCATGGATTGCGGCATCATCGCAGGTTGTGGAGGAAGATTGACTTGTGGGGGAGCGATCGGCTGGGCCTGTTGTGGAGGTGGCATGTTTTGTGGAGGAGGAAACATGGGAGCCGATTGTCTCTGAGGCTGCATCCCTCCTGACAAAGCGGCATAGGCTGCCTTGTCCACAGCTTCCTGATTGGCTAGATTCTGCTTTTCCTGATCCATAGCCATCTGGCGCATCCGCATGATCTGCGCCTGATCTGCGGCCTGACGATTCGCCGCCAGTCCTTCGACCATTCCCTGACCTATTCCGCCGATTTGCATGATTATGGCCCCCAGTAAGAACCGCCAGCACCATATCCGCCAGTGCTTCCACCATATCCGCCGCCTGCACTGCTCATATCACTTGTGCCAACACCGGAACCGCTTCCACCTCCTGAATACAGATTGTTCATCCAAGCATTCGGGCTATTCTGCGATGGCTGACCATTTGCTCCATATTGCGGCGCTAGTCCCTGCATGGCAAGGTTCGCATAGCCCATCTGGTTCTGCGCATTGAAGGCATTGTTGGCATTGGTCTGACTTGCTCCAGGTTGCATATACGCATTTGCAGAGTTTCCGACATTGGCCTGCTGCGTTTGCAGTTGCGCCATGTTCGAACCATAGGCAGAAGCATTGGCGGCAGGCATTCCGGCAATGTATTGTTGCGCAGCCATCGGCACTTGCGCGGCTTGTTGGGTATATCCGGCACCGGCCTGACCGGATGCCAGTTGACCTTGCATTGCCTGAGTCGCGGCTTGTCCCTGTCCAGCACCTGCTTGGGAAGCCTGAGCCATGCCAGCCAATCCGCCTCTTTCCAGTTGTTGTTGCTGGTTAAGCCAGTTCATGTTCTGCGTCTGCATTGCCTGTTGCTCGACACCTGCTGCTTGAGGGCCTTGCAATCCGTACATGGAGTTAGCCAGCGCACCACCTTGTTGCGCCTGATTCATCATGTACTGCTGGAGCGGCTGATTGTTGGCGGCTTGCTGCGAGGTATTCCAGAGTTGGTTGCCAGCATTGTAGAGTTGCTGCTGTTGCCCAAGATCGGCAGCGGCAGACTGACCGTACATGCCGGATTGTCCCTGCGCCGCGGTTGCCAGATTGCCGTATTGCTGTCCGGCTTGGTTAGCGGCTTGCTGGTATGGCTGGTAATTTATTCCCTGAGCGGCATCGTAGCTCTGCTGGTATGCAGGCATTGCCGTGTTCATCGTCTGGTTGGCGATGTTCTGCTGACCTGTAAAGGCATTCTGCCATCCAGTATCAGCAGCGCCTAATCCTGCTGGAGTATAGGCTCGGCTTCCGCTGCCTTGATTCGGCCCTCCACCGAATGCCCCCATGCTGTTTGCGACTCCCAATACTCCCGCACCTGCGGCAATCCACCCTGCTGGCATGATAATCTCCTTTCAGCGCCTCACGGCGTTAGAAATGCCCGGCGCCTCACGGCGTTAGGGCATTGTGCTACACTCGTTCATGTCTATGTGACCGTATCGCAACGATCATTGAAATCCTGTCCACTGGGCTATCATTCGTTACCCAATGAGTCTTGCTGTTGTCGAACCAGAATACATCACCCGGTTCTGTTACCAATGCCTCACCACCAAACTGGAATGCCTGCATTGGATGGCTCTCGACCTGAATCACATATTTATCGTAATAATGCGAATGCCATGCACTGTCGATGTGAGGATGACACTGTTTTCCGGGCGGAATCTTGGTAATGAAAATTCCTCCCAACCGTTCGCCATGTACCAGCGTCATCAACTGCAATGCAAGTTGCTTTGCTTCTGGTATTACTCCGATACAGGGATACCATACCGAGTCATGCTCCTCATTGAATCTCTGCCGGTCACCATCGTAATTCTTGCGATCATTGTAGCGAACAAAAATGTCAGGCATATCTCTATGTGGAGATTGATCGCCTTCGGTGCGTACCCTGAACTCGTCCCATAATTGCGGGTTTCTCGTCAAGGCCAACGATAGCGGATAGACGCAGAATCCCTTGGCAATTAACTTGATATTGCTCATGCTGCTTCCTTTATTCTGATTCTTGGCATGATTTCCTTGATTATGCTGTCTTTTCTGATGGTTTTCATCACTTCCTTTACGTCCACTTCTACCACCTTTTGACGCATTATGTCAAATCGTTCTTCGTCGAACGGAATGCCGGGCAGCAAATGGAACCATATTTTTGCCATATTCCTGTCCAGATACTCAAACGGAACCCACATTACCAGAGGATGATGACGGAACTTCTCCAATTCTACCTTGAGCAATTCGCAAAAATTGGTATTCGGCAGGTTTGTACCCATTGCCATCAATGATGCTTCAACTTCTCCAATGTCTCGCTCGATTATCAGGGTACGCGGCTTTACTTCTCGCAATATCCAGTCGAGCCAGAAGCCAAGACCGCTATCAGATATGCCCTTGTACACCTCATAGGTCTTGCGAATATCGGCAATCTCGTCAAAATCAACAATCGGTTCATGCACGCAGTCAGGCAGAAACTCGGCAAACCATGCGGTTCTGGAGCGAGGTAGTCCGGTAACAAGAAAGTTAGGTCTCATTATCCACGTCCCGGTTGACCTGGCATCTGGTCAGGCCCAATAGCGCCTGGCGGATTCTGCATCGGCAACTTTTGCGGCGCTGGTTGCGCACCTGGCCTTGGCGTTCCTGCAACACCTGGAGCCGCTCCACCCGGCACGCCCGGCATTCCGCCTTGTTGCGGTGCTTGTGCCGCCATTGCTTTTTGCCGCTTCATCTGCAAAGCCTGCATGTGCTGCTGGATATGGGTTCTTAGCATACCGGATGGATCGCCGGTCTTTTGACCTGATTGCTGGTGTACCTTGATATGCTCAATGTCGTCATCCAGCTCGTGAACCTCTGCCGCAATACCATTGACCATCATTTCATCCTCGACTTCAGGCGAAACAGTGTACTTGTTTCGGTCATCTATCAGGATACGATTGGACAATTCGCTGCCAAACACGTTGTCCACCAGAATATCCAGAATCGGCCCGATGTCTACGCGCCGACCGTTCAACTGCTGCGGAGGAATGCCGCGCAATACGTTCATCGTGGCAATCTGTTGCTGCATCCGCTGCATATTCATCACATACTCGGTTCCAACCCATGAAAAATTGTACCGATTGCCCCATTGTTGCGGAGGAATGACCTGCATGGATGCCTTGATCCCGATTTCTCCCATGGTAAGAACGGTCAAATCTTCCTCGCGGAACTGGCAGTCATACTCAAAGAACCGTTCCATGAGCGGATTCAGGATTTCTTCCTCGAAACGCTCGGCATGATCCAGTATCGGCACACTTGCTTCCTGCTGCATTGCCCCCTGCATCCCTGCATTCTTGCGTCCGGGTGGCATCCGTCCAAGCATCATGTCGTTCACATCCAGAGACTTGTTGATCTGCGCCTCGATTGCTCCGCACATCTGCACAGAATCCTTCCACAATGCAGGGAATGCAGCAAACTTGGTATCATTCGGGTTGGTTGGCCATACTGCGGCGAGACCATAGACCATCATTGCATAATTCGGGTTCTTTTCCGGGTCTGTCATCACAATGGGAAGCAGCGAATACATGGCTGAATCCTGTCCCATGTTCCAGAAGTCGTTAAGGTTCCACTGCATGAACTTCACGGCCTCGATTTTAGACACGCCATTGAATGAACCGCTGATACGATCAACCGGAGCAGACAGGATAGGTCGCTTCTGTCCCCATTGCGGAGCCTTGATTATGCCGATAATGTCATCTTCACCTGCAAAATAGACATATCCGAGTGATTTCTTGCCTTTCTCGAACTCAAGATATGCGGTCGCCTCATAAATCAAGGCAAATTTGAGTGTTCCTTCGGTCTTGATACCGGCATCCGATGTACGTTTCTTGTCTGGATTGCGTTTTTCCTTGCTTTCCTTGCCCTGCATCCAGTCAGATATGTCGGTATTTTCCTTTAGGATGAATACGCCTTCATCTACCAGTCTTTCAACGGCTTCCTTGTCCATGCGCAGGCGCAGGCAGACAATTTCAGCCTTTTCAATATCATTGAAAGTAGGAGGAATGACAACCAAATCTTCCGTGGCAAAATCGGTGATGACCGGCCCTTCCTCGATTGTCTCGCTATCCTCGACAGTTTCCTTTTCCTCGACCGGATCGGCAATCTCGCCATCCAGCGCCTCGACTGCCGGATTGCGCCGCACCATTCCCTTTATGTTCCTGACTTCACGCATCCAGTCGATATAAAGATTCCACTGGCCTGTAACATCCCCTGCTACATACATTGATCGGCAGATTGATTTCAGTTTGGTGGTGCGGATATAGTGTTCAAGCAATGCAAGTTGCGGATAGGGCTTCTCACTGTCAGCGCCAAGGGCATCGACGTGCTTGTACTTTACGGGGAAATTCTGCTTGAGCGCACGCTTGGCGCGGGCATTGATGGCATCACGGACAACAGGCACATAAACCTTGCTGTTGCCCTGATAGGTCTGGTTATCGTCCGGTGTTGCGGTGTATATATTCCAGTATTCCGAAATATCGTCATCGGCCTCTTCGCGGTTCTGGTAGGCTTTGGAGATTTTCGGATAGAATTTTTCGCAGTGCTCGTAAATCTTGGAATCGGGCTTGTCAGCCCAGTTTTCAGTTACCTTTTTGGGCGACAGGCTATCTTTCTCGTCAACCTTCGAGTCGCCATCCTGATCGGGTATTTTCTGGGACTTTTTTGCCATTTTTAATCATCAATCATTTGTTTTCAGGATAATCTTCCAATGAATAAGTTATTTTTAATACCATCCCATCTTTGGGTTCCAAAATAGATAATCTTTCGCACATTATCTCAATCGCTTTTTTATACAAAGGATGATCTGTATTTGTGGGACATTCTGTAAGAATCATATAATCACGATAATAAACTCCTGACTCAGGATAATATCTTTTGTCAAAATTAAGCGGATCAGATTTTCTGTTTAGTTTATCCATAATTTATTTACCACCAGGCAACGCCGAATAATACTTCGTCCCTAGCGAGTTGACTGCATTGGGCAGCATTGTTTCTGATTTTTCTTCTTTTGTCAACGCGAATACAAGAGATTCAAGCCCTTCAATGAGAGTACGTGCTAACCCACGTTCCGGCTCAGGCATTTTCTCGCCTCCTGACCTTACCGGATAGTTGTATCCCGAACTTAAAGCCTGCAAGGTATTGGTAGCGGTGTTTTCGACCTGCAATAGCCGCCGCCCATGCATTTCCATTCGTATCAACATGGATAGCGATCCACGTGCCATGACACTGTGCTCGGCCTGATGCGCGTTCAGGTTGGCATTCTTGAGAGCGGTAACCAGCGGATTGCGCCCTACCTGCTCGGCCACGTCTGCCGTGACCCATGCTGATACACGGCGCCCCGGATACATGGCGCGAATCAGCATCGCAATATCAGGAATTGAATCGGATGGCATGAATGGCGACACAAAATCGGCCAGTACGGTAAGACAACGCCCGTTCATGGCGCACAATACTGCCGTGGTCTCGGTTCCGCTTGAATTGCAACCCAGCACAAGCTGGTCATTGGCTTTCAGAGAATAGCCATAAATGATATTCGCCGCAGAAAAATCACCATAAACCGGAATGCCGGAAAATACTTTCGTAACATACGCCAGCGCATTCAAAATGTCCTTCTTTCCGCTTGGGAAATTCAATATCTGTGCAACTAATTGCTGGTGTGCGGCACGTCCTCCGACCAGGATAATGTCTCCAGCCGTGAAAAATGGTTGCAGTCCCATGATGAACTGTGCCTTGTCGCGGTCTTGCGGCGCAGAGAGTGCCTTTAGCTTCAGCGTTTTTCCGGTTTTGAGCATGTGCGAGCGTATAGGTTGCAACAGCCACCCATCCAGAGAGTTTTTCTCGATGTTTACCTCTGCATCCTCATGCTTTTCTGACAATGAAAACGATCCTTCTACAATCTCGTCAGGCTGCCAATACTTTCCGGCTGATTCATGCACATAGATGCGTGTCCCAATTCTGGACACAGCCACATATCCCGTCTGGTCAGAAGTCTTTACCTCAACAGTCCTGGCCGGATCAATAATCACGGCACGAGGCGCATAGGTTCTTGGCGCAACATCCTCGAACCGCAGCATGTCCTCGGTGAATGGTTTGCCCTGAGCGCCGGTTGCCACCAGCATGTATTCCTGCATGAATTCTCGAAGCATTCCCTCTGCTGCATATTGATCGCGCTTGGCGCGTATCCATTGCATAGGATAACGTGATTCCCATGCTGACTTTGTTTCAGGATTGTCGATTTCCCCATCGCAGATTGGAAACCTGCCATATACCCAATGCGGAGAGTTGGCGGCGCGCCGGATCATGCAATCATCTGCCAACGGTGTACCGGTCATGCGCACCTTGCCAAGTTCTTTATCCATGGCAGGCAGCAATTCCATGTACAACTTGCGCCAGTTGGTATCCACGGTTGCCGTGTCACGCACCGACTGCTTATTCTCTATATCGTCAAGATAGGCACGGTCAGGTCGCTTGTCGTAATGCTTGTAGCCGCGTATTTCCTCGTCCCATCCGTGCGCCTCGATTGCCACTCCGTTTGGCATGACTACCTTGTTCTCGCTCCAGGTCGTACCCTTTTGCTTTCCGAACAGTTGCAGAATATGGCGATTGGTATTGAGTTCATGCTTCATCGCCTCGATGCGCTGGCAAGCCTTGGTATATGTCTCACCGAAAATCAGCGCATACCCGAAATTCCCGAACAGGGCTTCGAGTATCAGGAATTCTTCAGAGATTGTGGTTTTTGCACCTTCGCGGAATGCCTCGACCAGTACAAGTTCATCGGCAGAGCGCCAAAGGTCGATTATATTGAAGTGGAATTCAGGACTGGCCTGACGATGACGATGACTGAACAGAAGAGAGGAAGCGAGCGCCCGATCAACATTTATTTCCCGGATTATTGATTCATGTTCAGGATTTTGCATTCAGAACCGCACCTTCGTACAAAAACTGCTTGCCTATTTTACATAATGCAGGAGCATTGAGCTTTCCATTATTCAGAATGCTCAAAAATTCCTTTATTTCTTTAAGATTAGGTGCGAATACCTTAGTTTCCTTTTTTATCTCCATGGAATCAACAGATTCATCCATGACAATCAATTCATCCTCGACAAGTGAAGTATATCCATCCTTTTTTATTTTGACGACCACTCCATTTTCACGTTCGTATTTTGTGCAAATACAGATTCCCATTTTATAGCTCCTCGATATTTACTTTCCTTGCCGTATCAATCGTTTTCAGTCTCCTCTTCGCAATCTCAATATCGTGCAGCTTTTTCTGCTCGTTTATAACCTGCTTGAAGCGTG